>ENA-OQBL01000001-OQBL01000001.1-human-gut-metagenome-genome-assembly--contig:-NODE-1-length-339425-cov-11.019352_pt1 | contig 339425 bp, 300 predicted proteins | sample MGYA00242747_ERZ504553 | MGnify/ENA primary metagenome ERZ504553 (study PRJEB26092, sample SAMD00036240) | human gut metagenome | host: Homo sapiens | study: EMG produced TPA metagenomics assembly of...
TTTGCATTGGAGGCTATTTGCTAATATGTCCCTAAGTTGACGCTAGGTTGACCACAATTGGTGTCAGACCCCCAATGCTACAAATGTGTTGCCTCACCTTCTTTCAAGCAAATTCTAGTTCTTTACGCTTTTATTCTAAAAGATCATCTAAGCGAAGTAACATTTTTAACAAATTACCATTTTCTATTTCTGCTGCAACATTACCATCACCGAAACGTTCACTACTTTGAATCAAGGTGAGTCTTATATTAATCTGCTCTACAGACATCTCACTTGGTACTATGTTTCTCGGCTGTTGTTCCATATGTTTTCCATAATCTCTATCCGGCTTCATAAGGTTAAACACCTGCCAAATCCCCTCTGGATAGATTGGAAAGGGAAAATAATTCAATCCATTTTTGATGGCGGTGTTTTCCATTCAATTTTCCGTATTTTACACAACAGCTCTATACACTGCCACAGCTTTTCTTTATCAATAGATACCAACAATGAATCACCTGTATAATCGAACATAGCATGATATATTTCCTGTCCCATAGCAAGCATCGTATCATCTAATACAGCAAAATAGACTTCCATATCCACAAAAGAATCAAGAGAATCTGCAACTGCCCTTAGTGCCACTTGCCACGCTTCTTTCTTTGGATAACCATATATACCAGAGGAAATTAGAGGAAATCCTATAGATTTACATCCATTATCCCGTGCTAAAAGCAATGCCGTTTGATAGCATTTTCGAAGCAAATGTTCTTTATTATGACTGCCACCATGCCACTGTGGTCCAACAGCGTGAATAATATATTTGGCTTTCAACTGAAACCCTGGTGTGATCACAGCATTTCCTGTATCGCAATGACCTATCTTCGTGCAAGCATCTGTCAATTCATTATATCCGGCTTCTTTGAAAATAGCTCCGCATACTCCACCGCCTGCCCACAATCCTTCATTGGCAGCATTAACCACACAATCGACATCTAACTTTGTTACACTTTTTTTAACAATATGTATGCGTTCCATAGATTTTCCTCCCCTATGTGTATGATACTTTTATACAACTACATATTTGATTCTTTTTACTAGATATTTTCCAAAGTCTATATTGGATTGCTTATCAATGAACGGCTCTTTTTTTATTTCAGTTGTACTTCATAGGGTCAGACTCAGACATTCTTGCATGGCTGTTCGCTGATACTCCGAAAGGAGCATTTGCAAATGGAGTATTATATACACTGGTGGAAAGCGCCAGAGCGAATGAACTGGATGTCTATGAGTATCTGAAATATCTGCTCACTGAAACGCCAAACAATCATCATCTGGAAGATCCATCCGTTATCGACAGTCTTCTGCCCTGGTCAAAAGAACTGCCAGAGCAGTGCCTTTTAAAAATGGAACAGAAAAAAGGTGCCTCAAACATTGATGTAGGTATTATAGCAGGAACTCTGGCTTTTTTTTTACTCTCTTTCCACTCTATTTCCGATTTTATACTTCTTTTATAGATCTTTTAACTCTGCTTTATCCTTTTAGTTGTACTTCGTAAAGTCAGACCCAGACATTCTCTACAACCCCAACAATCCTGTGTGCCATAGCAAAAGAGATCGGTGGTTTCGACAAGATAAGCAATCTTTATTACGACGGGAACTGGAGCGAACACTGGTATGCCCGTGTGACTATTGGGAACCAGACAAAAGATTACACGTTTTGTCCGGATGTGAGTACTGGAGACATTGGAGAAATTCGGAAAATAAATTTTATGGACACTTCCAAAATGACAAAAATTTATTAACCAAACAAATGAGCAGAAACAGCATTAAAACTGTTTCTGCCCTGTTGTTATAAATCTATATTATCCATTTTTGTATTACCACTCTGGCGGTAGATTTTCATATATTTTCCGCTTGTATCCAGAGTACTCCGATTCCACCTGGCGGTATATGTCTGCTTTACTTTTAATTTGACGTATCCTTTGTACAATTTTAATGTTCCAGTGCCGGAATTGCCCCATGTATCTTTCCACTTAAAAGAAACTGTGTTTCCTTTACGCTTTGCTGTAATGGGAGCAGTCGCATAGATAGGCGAACCATTGACTCCCAGTTTTTCAAGCTGAAGCCTGACTTTGGTACTGGTAACCTTATTTACAATGACGGAATAGCTCGGCTTGATGGTGACCGTCATATTGCTTGAAACAGACCATGTTTTTGTGTAGGTCCCGGTGTATTTACCGGAAGCTGCTTGGGCTGGCTGGTAAAACGTAACAGTAATCATGATAGTCAGCATTAAGAATAGTAATCTGGAAAACCTTTTTCTCTTCATGGTAATCAAATCCTCCTTTATGTTTATAAACATATTGTACTACTGGATTTATATGGAAACAAGGACGAAATACGGATTTGGAAGTTTTAAAAAGCCTTGACCAGGGCGAATATGAAATCACAGAAATTAAGACTAAGCCTGCAGAAGTACAGGCATTTTGCTATTATCAAACCAGTCACAGAACCCTGCCATGTACAGCACAGAGGAATCCAGTCTGGTAAAGATACTCTTTTCTTTCAGGGAATTTCCATTCGTAGAAACCGCCTGCCGGAATCAACAGCCGATGATATAAGATTCCGTTCTGAAAGGAAGGTTTATCCAAAACAGTTTCTACCCTTGCATTGATGACCAGACCCTTGCTTTTTGACAGGGGATATCCCCATCTGCATATACCCAGTTCCAGTCCGTGTTCTGACTGTCCAATGACTGGTGCGACATCGGTCGGACGGGTATCTCCTTGTGCCAGCCAGATCCTCCCATCTATGTTCTGTACCACTCTGGAAATATCTTCCGTCATACCGGGATCAATGTAATATCTGCTGCACATAGTTCTCTCCTATTTAAGAATTCATGTACTGACAGTACGTTAGACTTGGATGATTTTCCTTAGGGTACTATATTTTGATTTATCTCTGCAGTCAGATCCTACGTACTGAAAAAAGGAGTCCAAATGACTCCTTTTTCTAATGCATATCAATTATTTTTAAAATATCGTATATCCGCCATCTACAGCCAAAGCTGCTCCATGGATGAAACTAGCTTCGTCTGATGCAAGGAATGCAATGGCCTGTGCTACTTCGATAGGTTCTCCAGGACGTTTTGCCGGACTCATTCCAATCTTCATTGTTACCGGATGCTGTGGAATTGCAAGCACACGTGCAATCATATCTGTTGCAATCGGTCCTGGAAGAACAGCATTTATACGCACTCCTGTACGTCCATGATCCAATGACATCTGACGGGTGAGTCCAAGAAGGCCATGTTTAGCAGAAGTGTAAGCAAGCCCTCCGCGGCCAGCTGCGGTTGCTGCCATGGAAGCTACATTGACGATGGTTCCAGCTCCTTGTTTTCCATAATAGGGATTAGTTTCTTGCAAAGAACAAATGGTGCTGTGAGATTTGTTGCAAGAACAGTGTTCCATTCATCCATTGTGATCTGATCCATATTGGCAGTTGTTCCGCCTACTCCTGCATTATTAACGAGAATGTCTATTTTTCCGTAGGCGTCCAGAGCTGTTTTAACCAGGTTATCAAGACTTTCATCAGATGTCACGTCTGTTTTACAGAAAATTGCTTCTCCTCCGGCTGCCTTGATTTCATTCACACAGCTTTCTCCCAGTTCTTCCTTTGTTCCAACAACTATGACTTTTGCTCCTTCTTTTGCAAAGAGTTCTGCGGTTGCTCTTCCGATTCCTCTTGTTGAACCGGTAATGATTGCTACTTTGTTTTCAAACTTCATGGCAATGCCCTCCTTATCTTCTTCCTGTTTCCATGAATGCTGTTCTGTCATACCGTGCGGTAAGCAGATACGGTGCCAGAACATCTGCGTCAATCTCTTCACATAAATTCAGTTTATGAACCATCAGATCATTTGAGGAATACGCACCTCCAATGACTGTTCTGATTGGAAGTTCTCCCCATGGATCATCAATGGACGATTGTAATTTAATCGCTGCAAAACCAGGCTCCCATGAATGGTAATTGTATTCACAGAGATTCTGAAGCAGAGCACCATTCTGGAAATGTGATTTTCCTTCTTTATCCGGTTCGCGGTCAAGGTGGAAGTAGAAACCACCGCCATATGTCTTTTTACCGGCTTCTGGGAACTGATACAGCATTCCGGTCATTGCGTTATTATATTCACCAATCTTGAGATCAATATTTACAAGTTCAGTACCACGACGGCAGACTTGAGCGGTCACATGATCATTGTTTCGACGGATTACAAATTCAGATCCCAGTTTCTTTGGAATTGATCCATTGTCACGTCCACACTGAACTGCCATTTCTGCACCGGTTCCCCCAAGTACAAGTCCTATTGGATATAATCCAAGCTGTGTTCCATATGTACAGTAAACACCAAGGATTGCTTCATAATAATCATCAGCAAAGGTAGGCTCCTTAACATGGCACACAGATACCGTAACTACAGGCACGGAAAATGGTTTTAACGGTGCAGGCAGAACCTTTGCAATCGCCGCAGGATCGGTGAGGTATGCAAGATATATTCCCTCCTGATTTTTCATAAGAGATATCTTACCGAAATTAGGCATTTCCTCCGGAGCAGTGATAAAGCTTGGAGTTTTGACAGATGTCTTAAACAATTTCCTTGCTGCTTCAAAACCACTTCTGGATGCAGGAGCAATCGTACCGTCTTTCACAGCATTTCCGATAGCCTGAGCATGGATTCCTTTTTCTTTTAATTCTTCAACAAGATGGTTGTCCGGACGGAAACCAAGGGAAAGAACAACAGCATCTGCAGCAACTTCCACATTTATCTTATCGTTCAGTCTTTCAAGTACAACTCCATCTTTTTTGATCTCTTTAAGAGCATATGCCATCATGAACTGGGCATTGTATTCTTTCAATCTTCCACATACATCTGCAACATTTGTATGATTTGCATTAGGAGCAACTTTGTCAAGCATATCCGCAAGTACAACGGTATTTCCTTCGTGACAGAGATATTCTGCTGTTTCAAGTCCCGTAACACCTGCTCCGATGATCATTACTTTTTTATTCTTCAGTCCGGCTTTTCCGGAAAGAATATCTTCGATTGTATATACATTTTCTCCGGTTATTCCGGGAATAGATCCTGGAATGACAGATTTAGAACCTGTTGCTACAAGTACCGCGTCCGGATTCATTTCTGCAATTTTATCCGCAGTCGCTTCCATATCAAGTTTTAATTCAACTCCAAGTTTCTCAAATTCAACATTATAATAATCAGCAATCCAGCCCATACGTTCTTTGAAAGGAGGCTTCTTTGCAAGGTTTATCGTACCTCCAAGCTCACTCTGGCGGTCAACCAATGTTACCTTCATGCCGCGTTCAGCAAGTGTTTTAGCAGCGATCATACCACATGGTCCGCCACCCACAACTACTACCTTATGTTCCTGAGTGTCATATTCTGCATTTCCATAAAGACGTTCGCGGCATGCACGTGGATTAACTGCACATTCCGCAGGAATACCCGCGCCCATCCATGCATTCAGGCTCTCAAAGCAACGCAGACAGTTGATACATTTACAAATTTCATTCTCTCTTCCTTCAAGTACCTTGAGTCCCCACTGTTCGTCTGCGAGCCAGCTTCTTCCCATGGAGACAAAATCAACAATACCTCCTTCCAGAAAACTCTCAGCTACCTGTGGTTCACGTATGCAGGAAACTCCTATCACTGGAATAGAAACGTGATCTTTTACGGCCTTGATCAGATCTTTTCTCCAACCCTGGGGGAAGGAGATCGGCTCTACACATACACTTCCTGTCTCGTATAAACCAACAGACACATCAATAAAATCAATCCCGCATTTCTCAAGCGCCATTGCAATCTTAACTCCATCCTGGATATGGATATAATCCTCTGTCACTCCTGTTTTATCCAGAAATTCTTCAACGCTTAAACGGACACCGATCGGAAAGTCCGGTCCACACTGTACACGGATTCCATTTATGATCTCGGTGATCATACGAAGTCTGTTTTCAAAGGAACCACCATACTCATCTTCGCGTTTATTTGTGTAAGGGGAAAGAAACTGTTGTAATAGATACCCATGAGCCGCATGAAGCTCTACTCCATCGCAACCCGCTTTTTTTTACCCGTACAGCACCTGAGATAAACTGTTGGATCAAAGCTTTTACTTCTTCTGTTGAAAGAGCCCTTGTTTCTTGCTGAAGATATTTGCACGGTATTGCTGAAGCAGATACTACCGGGCCGCCTGTAAGAGCAGTTACTGTTTCACGTCCAGGGTGATGCAGCTGGATGAATATCTTTGTCCCATATTTATGTACTGTTTCTGCAAGCTTTGCAAGACCTTCGATATGTCTGTCTTTTGAAACAGACAGCTGACGCATCATCCCTGCACCATGCAGATCGTTTACCCTTGCAATCTCCGGAATAATAAGCGCTGCGCCACCAATTGCACGTGCCTTATAGAATGCAATCATGTCTTCCGATGGAGACCCATCCATCTCCGCCAGGCTTGTACCCATCGGTGACATTACAAGCCGGTTTTTAAGTGTAATATTTCCAATTTTTCCCTGTTTAAATATTTCCTGATACATGTACACCCTCCTTTACTTGTGTCTCTTGATTATTATGGCTTAAAAATCAACATTTTCATTGTTAAAAAAACAACGGCATAAATATAAAAAAGACATTGTGTATTTATGCACAATGCACTATAATTAATAATAATCTGCAAAACACTGTGCATTTTTCACAAATAATTGTAAAGAGGAGTATGAAGATGCTGTTTTCCGATCTTATTGATTATTTAAAAATGAAAAAACTTTTAACATAATACTAAATTGTTCTACTGATCTTCATGAAATACGAGATGTAGAGCTGCTGGATGGCACTCAAACAGGATACGCCACAGATATTGTCTATTTTGGTTATCCAGATGTCTTGTCTCCTGATATGCAGCCTTCTCAATGTATCCTTGTTCGTGGAGAAAACTATCTTTTTCCTTATTCCTGCACGGATCGTGCAACAGTACAGGCAAAAGAGCTTTTTTGCGGTTTTTAATGCAGCAAAACAGTTTCTTCAGACACATGAACAGGTTAGTTTATATGAAGAACTGGTTCGAAAAGGCCACTCTTCCCATAGCCTGGATGAAGTGATTAACTCTGCATCCATCAAATTAGGATATTCTTTGGTATTTTGCGACAAGAAATTCCGTATCCTGTCATATTCTACATCAATTCCGGTTACGGATAAATTATGGAAAAAGAATATTGAACGTGGATATTGTACATACGATTTCATTAAAAATGTAATGTCATTGGAAGCTGTCCAGGGGGCTTCAGCCAGCATTGAGGCTGTTGAAGTATCTTGCCCGGAATCACCATATCGTAAATGTAGTTCGAAAGTGTTTTTAAACGGTGTTCAGGTTGGTTTTGTTCTGATGATAGAAAACAATATCCCTTTTACCGCAGAACACTTAGCAGCTATGAGTGATGTAAGCCGGGCAATCAGCTCCGTAGTTGGACATTATCATCCTGAACTGTTTCAGTACACCAGTGCGGACCAGCAGCTTCTTGAAGCCTTGCTGATTGGAACTCCGGCTGATATATTGGCAGATTCCATTTCTCATCTTCGAGTATCTGATGCAATGTATGCACTTTGTATCCAACCGAAGACATTTTTGAAGGAAAATAAATTAAAGCAGCAGCTTTATCCTGTGATCCGACATATCTTTCCGGAAGCATATATGACTGTCCACGACAATGCACTAGTCCTGCTTGTACCAGATTCAGAGTTCTGATTATATTTGTAGATACTCAAAAAATAATGCTTAAAACGATGGCAGAGTATCATCTGGATGTAGGAATCTCCCTGGTTTTTTCAAAAATGGATGAATTTTACAGAGCTTATCAGCAGGCGCGGACAGTTCTTGAATGGAATCACAGAATCCCTGATAACCTTAAGAAGGAAATATCATGGGATCAAAGGTATCCGATGGAGCATCAAATTCATCGGTATTCTGAAATTGAGTTCTACGAAATGATGAACAAGATCAAAGAACCAGAAAAACTTGCAGATTATATCCACCCTGCCCTTTACAGACTGAATAAATATGACCAGAGAACGGGAAATGAACTTTACCATACACTTGAGGTATATCTACAGTGTTTCCATAACAATAAGGAAACAGCTAACATTTTGTGTATTCACAGGAATTCGCTGGCTTATCGAATGGAAAAAATCATCGAAATAGGTAAAGCCGATTTAAACGATCCCATGACAGAGTTTCTGTTGAGAATGTCTTTTAAGTTTGTGGAATATTTGAAGATAAGAGACCTCGATCTCCCCTGATATTTAAAATTGTAGCTTTTCATAACATTATAACGAAATGCTGTAATTCTCTCTGAATTGTCAGTGATGCCATAGTAATGGAGATAACCAGTCAGTATCTCATTAAGCTTCTCTCTGTTGACTGTGAGTTTCAGCTTCTCTTCAAGATATTTCGTACTGCTTTCCAGAAGTCTCTCCGATGCCCGTTTGCTCTTCGCAATTGAAGCAGGGGACTTACTTGATTTGGTTAAAAAGGCATATGTCAAAAATGTTATTGACATATGCCCTTTATAGAACTATTATATTATAACAAGAAAGGAGCAGTTTATGCCGAGACCAGTAAAATGCAGAAAAGTCTGCCATTTTCCCAATGTTTTAGAATTTCTTCCGGCAGATGATACGGAGAAAAAAGCCCCCATTATTCTGACGGTAGATGAGTATGAAACAATTCGTCTTTTGGACAAGAAAGGTTACAGTCAGGAGCAGTGTGCAGTATCTATGCAGATCGCAAGAACAACAGTTCAACGAATTTACGAGATTGCCAGGAAGAAAATAGCAGATGCACTTATTGATGGACATCCGCTTAGAATTGAGGGCGGGGATTTCAGAATCTGCGATGGTCAAAGTAGCGACTGCAACCTTGGAGGATGTTACAAGCAGGAGCTTTATCAAAAATATGCAGTGGAAAAAGGAGAAGGTATTATGAGAATAGCAGTAACATATGAAAATGGACAGATTTTCCAGCACTTTGGACACACAGAGACATTTAAGATTTATGATGTAGAAGAAGGGAAAGTGGTACATTCAGAGGTAGTAGATACCAATGGAAGCGGACATGGTGCATTGGCGGGAGTTCTTAATGCATTGAACGCAGATGTTTTGATCTGTGGCGGAATCGGAGGCGGCGCGCAGACAGCATTAGCGGCAGCAGGCATTAAGCTGTTTGGAGGAGTTTCCGGAGATGCAGATAAAGCGGTGGAAGCTTTTATTAATAAAACACTGGATTATAATCCGGATGTGAAGTGTTCTCATCACGAGCACAGCCACGGGGAAGGACATACATGTGGTGAGCATGGATGTGGAAGCCATAGCTGTCATTAAGAAGAATAGCAAAAAAATAATAATACGAAAGGATGTGTCAAGGCAATGGAGAAGTTACCGCAGCACATCCTTTTTGTGTTATTTTACAGAAAGACAGATTGTATTTTAAAGGAAAAGATCGTGCAGTATTTCTTGATAAGAGAGAATTTACAGGACCAATCTACACACAAATCAAAGAAGCTGTAGATTTTGTATTGAGAAATATTCGACTCGGAGCAACGATTGATGGATTGGTGCGAAAAGAGAAATATGAGCTACCGCCGGAAGCAATCAGGGAAATTTTGTTTTTAGTTTGTATTCGATTGTCTGTGGCGGAAATGGGATTAAAAAATAACACCTGGATTCTGTAAGGGGAAATGTTTGAGCGAGCATTATAAAGATACCTTTTTGGAGAATATTATGTTATAATCTCTCAAGAGAGAGGTACGATAGATGAGTGGTAAGAAGAGAAATGTAATGTTGTTCGTTCTGCTGTTTACCTTGCTTCTGGGAGTGATCGTTCCGGTTCAGGCACAGTCGTACGGCGGGACAAAGACAATACGGGTGGCGTATCGTGAGGACGCAGACTTTATTAATAAAAGCAGCAGTGGAGTATACAAGGGATATGGAGTGGAATATCTGAATAAAATATCTCAGTATACCGGCTGGAGATATGAATATATCAATGAATCATGGGAAAATCAGCTGGCAGATCTGAAATCCGGAAAGGTAGACCTGATCTGCAATGCGCAGAAAACAGAGGCCAGGGAGAAGGATTATGATTTCTCCTGTATGCCTGTTGGCACAGAGCAGGCGGTGCTGTATACATCTGAGGATAATGGAGATATTTATTTTCAGGATTATGAGCATATGAATGGCAAAAAAGTAGGTCTGCTGAGAGACAGCTATCAGAATGAAGAGTTTGAACAGCGTCAGGATGAGAAAAATTTTCACTGTCCGGAGGAGTACTATGAATCTGAACAGGATCAGATAGAGGCTCTTGAGCAGAAGAAAGTGGATATGATCTTGACGGGAAGTATCTCCAAACATGATTCACTTAAGATTGTGGACAAATTCGGGGCTGCACCTATGTATATCATGACAACAAAGGGAAATACAGAGGTCATAAGTGCGGTAAACAATGCTCTTGAGCAGCTTAAAGCAGAAGTGCCAGATCTTACAGAAAATCTTACAGAACAGTATGTTATGGACAAAAACAGAAATTCAAGACCTCTTCTGACCCGGGAAGAGACAGAATATATCAAAAACGTCAGTGCACCCATAAAGATAGGATGCATTGGTGATCAACCGCCACTGATATATACAGATAAAGAAACAGGAAAGCTGGACGGAATCTATATAGCGTTGCTGAAGAAATTCAGTGAAATCAGCGGGATACCTTTTGAGTTTGAAAGTCTTTCTCCGGATACCGATCCTATAGAGGCTGCGCAGAGTGGAAAGTATGATTTTATAGCCGGAATTACCGCCTGTCAGGAAATGATCGATGAACCTGAAGTTCATCTTACAGGTGGATTTTTCACGAGAGAATTTCAGATAGTAGCAGAACGTGGAGAAGATATCAATACTCTGGAGACGTTGACTGTCTCTATGAACAGTATATTTGAGAAATATAAAAGTCTGAGACCGGAAGGGGAGTTCCCATATAAAGCGATTTACTGTGATTCACCCCGGACAGTTTTGGATGCGGTGGTAAATAAAAAGGCAGATATGGCCATTATGGACAGTTACGCAGCATCTTATTATCTGCAGGATGAAAAGTATCGTGATCTTGCATTGTCGGGAATTGTTTTTACCAAAGCAGAGACCTGTATGATATACGGGGACAATACAGACCCCGATCTTGTTTCTGTGATCAATAAGAGCATCGGAAGCCTGAGCAGTCAGGATGAGGAGAATATTATCAGGCAGTATTCCATAAATCTGCAGAAATCTTTTTCCATATGGGAATTTATGGAGAAATACAGATATCAGATCGTATGTATCCTGATTTTTCTGGTGGCATTGACTATACTTGTGATTGTTAATAACAGACACAGGACACAGATGCAGGTGGAAGCTGCGGCGCAGGAAGCATAAAACTATGCCGGTTTACTACGATGAAATCGGAATATGCGACCACATCGTGTTTTAAAAGAAAACCGCAGGGGTTCTACCTGCGGTTTTCTTTTTACAATTTTAGCTGTGCTCGAGCTACGCCGATTCATCGTAGTAAACCGACATAGTTTTTGACGGTCGGGCCAGACAAGCAAGTGGCGGTGCAACAATTGCTGATATTTTGTCCCCGTCAACACTGTCGGCTCGTTCTAACCTCGAGCCTCTTCCAGCATCTGCTTGGCGTGTGCCAGGCTTGCCTCCGATTGATCGCCGCTCAGCATGCGGGCGATCTCTGCGATGCGGGCGTCCCCGGCCACCTCATCCAGATGCGTCTGGGGAACGTCGCCGGGCTCTTTACTTACCACGTAGTGCTTATCGGCCATGACGGCGACCTGCGCCAGGTGGGTTACGACAATCACCTGATGCGTAGCGGCGAGATCTGCCAGCACGCTCGCGAGGGCACGTGCGGTAGAGCCGCCGACACCTGCATCGACCTCGTCGAACACCAGCGTATCCACGCCGTCCGCGTTACCGAGAACGACCTTGCTCGCCAGCATGACGCGGCTCAGCTCGCCGCCCGACGCAATGCGGCGCAGGGGGCGCGGCGTCAATCCGGCACCACTGCGATACAAAAGCTCATAGCTCGAAGGCCCCGCCAGCGTCCATTCGGCACGCGGAAGATCGCGCGACTCCCAAACGAGCTCGGCGTCGCCCATCTCCAGGCGCGCCATCTGACGGCCAACCTCGTGGCAAAAGCGAGGGGCTGCGGTATTCCGCACGCGTTTAAGCGCCTTGGCAGCAGCAAAAAGCTCGCGTTCGGCACACCCGAGCGCCTCGCGAGCCTTCTTGATCCGCTCATCACCATCATCGACCAGCGACAACAGCTCTTGTGAGCGGTCGCGCATGGCAAAGACATCGTCCATGGTGGGCCCCCACTGACGCAGTAGGGCCTTAAGATCGGAATAGCGCTCGCGCATACGAGCCAGCTCGCGCGGATCGAAGGCGACCCCATCGCGATAGGTGCGCAGCTCGTTGGCACAATCCTCAAGCGAGATACAGGCATCCGAAAGCGCATCGGCGATATCACCCAGCTTGCGGTCGACGGCCGCCATGCGGGAAAGCTCCGCCACGGCACTGTTCACGGCATCGAGCGCTCCCCCTTCAGCTGCAAGCGATGCATGGGCATCGTTGGCCGTGGCCACCAACACCTCAGCATGCTCGGAGCGCGGCAGCAGCTCCTCGAGCTCCTCATACTCACCCGGCTTGGGGTCGACATCGGCGATGCGCTCCAGGGCGAAGCGCGCCTCCTCAACGCGACTCCCCTGCGCACGCGAGGCCTCTTCGACGCGACGGACCTCCTTGGCAGCCGCACGCGATGCCTTAAAGCAAGCACGGTAGTGCTCGAGCGCCTCGAGTGCCGGGCGCCCTGCCCAGGCATCGACCATGGCAACATGATGCGCCGGGTCGAGCAGGCGCTGGTGCTCGTGCTGACCGCAAAGATCCATCATCACACCGACGCGCTCCGAAAGTTCGCGCACGCTGGCGATGCGGCCGTCAATTTTTACGCGGCTGCGGCCCTCGGCAGAAAGGCTGCGCCGCACGGTGACGCCCTCCGTGTCATGCGGGCCATCAAACAGGCGCGCCTCGACGCTGGCAAGTGCCTCGCCCTCGCGCACCGTCGACGAATCCGCGCGCTCGCCCAAAATGAGCTTGAGTGCCGAGAGCAGCGCGGTCTTACCGGCGCCGGTTTCTCCAGTCAGAACCGTTAGACCCGTGCTCGGCACCAACGTCGCCTCGCGAATGAGTGCAATGTTGGAAACCTGCAGCTCATCGATCATGACGCACTCCGTAGAACACGCGGCTCACCGAGTTGTAGAAGCTCTCGGGGCCGTAATCCAGCAGCAGCACATCGCCGGGACCGCGACGCACGGCCACGCTCTCGACCGTGCCATCGCAGGTAATAAACTGTCCATCGATGGCGATCGCCGGCACGCTCGGGCGGTCATTGGACATAAAGATCTCGACGACATCGCTCGGCGAGGTCAAAAAGGCGCGAGCCTGAATGGTATGCGGAGCGATGGGCACGCATACCATGCCCGTGTAATCGGGGCTGACGATAGGGCCGCCGGCGGAAAGCGCGTAGCCGGTGGAGCCGGTCGCTGTCGAAACGACGACACCGTCACCGCGCAGGCGGTCGATATGATGGCCGGACACCGTGATATCGAACTCGACCATATCGGACAGGGGCCCACGCGTAAGCGCCATATCGTTAAGGGCAAACGTGCGCACGACATCCTTCGTGCCGTCTTCGCGCACCGAGACGATATCGGCGGCAATGGTGGCGCGGCGGCTCACATGGAGGTCACCGGACAGGGCATCGCTCACAACCTGCAAAATGTCGCGCTCCTCGGGGCTTGCGGCCGTCAAAAAACCCAAATGACCATAGGAAAGACCCAAAATGGGAATCTCACGGTAGTTGAGGATGCGGGCGGCGCGCAGCAGTGTACCGTCGCCACCGAGCGTAATGACCAGGTCGGCATCGTCAACATCGGGCGCGCTCTGGATCTTGGAACGCTGGTCGGCAGCCCATGCGACCTCGTAGCCTTGGCGCGAAAGCCAAAGCTCGAGCATCAGGCCGCTCTCGACCGCTTCTTGCTTGTAGAAATTGGGAACCAGAAAGACCTTCATAGCGTTGCAGCTTTCTTGCTCAAAACCGATACCTGGGATTGCAGCTCATCGTCGGTGCGTTCGCCGGGGGCAAACCTCGTGCCGTACAGGAAAAACTCAACGTTGCCCTTGGCGCCATGGATGGGCGACACGCACACGTCGAGCGGGAACAGGCCCTTGACGGCAAAGAGTTCAATCGCCGCCACAAGCGTATCGCGGCGGACGGCAGGGTCGGTCACGATGCCGCCCTCGCCCACCAGCGCAGCCGGCGCCTCAAACTGCGGCTTTACGAGCGTGCAGAACGAACCCGAAGGCTTCAGGCACGCCAGCACGGCGTCAATGATATTCGCGATACTCGTAAACGACACATCGCACACGGCCAGGTCGACAGCGCCGCCGTAACCGAGCTCGGGCAGCTGCGTCACGTTGGTGCGCTCATGGAGCGTCACACGCTCGTCTTGGCGCAGCGACCAATCAAACTGGGCGCGGCCCACATCGACCGAAACAACAGTGGCGGCACCGCGCTTGAGCAGGCAATCGGTAAAGCCGCCCGTGGAGCAGCCCACATCGAGGCAAGCAAAATCCGTCGGATCAATCCCAAACGAATCGAGTGCACCCTCGAGCTTGAGCCCGCCACGCCCCACATAGGGAATACGACCCTTCACGTGCAACGGCAAGCCGGGCGTCACCTTAAGACCAGGCGACGTCAAGCGCTCACCGCCACTCGAGACCAAGCCGGCCATAAGAGTGCGAAGGGCATCCGCGCGATCGGCGCAGATGCCCTGTGAAATCAGTTCGTCATCAAGACGCACGCGTTTCATGAATGCCATCAACCATTCGTATCCGGAGACGCGGCCTGGCTATCCTTGGATTCGTTTGCCGCATCCTCATCGTATTCCTGCTCGAGCTTATCGGCCTCACGAGGCGTCAGCTCAAACTTATCGACCATATCGACCGCACGGGAGCCCAGCTCGATCGCCTCGTCAAACAGATCGAGCGAACGCTCCAGGGACGTATCCTTGGAGCGAACGGTCGCGATAATCTGGTCCAAGCGGTTCGAGATCTCGTCGAAGTTGCGGACGGAACCCTCTGGCATGGCTACTCCTTGACGGTACCGGTCTCGGCCTCGGCGACCTCGGCATCCTCGTCGAGAACGCCGGCCGCAGCCTGAGCGGCGGCAACCTTGGCGGCAGCCTCGGCGGCCTGGGCCTCCTCGCTGGCACGGTCCTCGGCCAGTAGCTCCTGATAGAGGTCCTCGCCCGGCAGCTCCTCGCTACGAGCGATCTTGCCCAGCACGCCGTTGACAAACGACGCGGACTGGTCGGTGCCATAGGCCTTGGCAAGCTCGACAGCCTCGTTGATCACGATGGCATCCGAGACCTCCTCGTCGGTGAGGAAGCGCATCTCATAGACGGCGATGCGCAGCAGATTGCGATCGGCACCGGGCATGCGCATAAGATCCCAGTTCTTGGCGACGGAGCGCAGGGCGCAGTCGATGCGGTCGATGTGCTCGTAGGCACCGCGGCACAGCTCCAGCGCGTAGGGGTCGAGGGGACCCTTCGAGATCAGGAAATCGCCCTCGAGGACGCACTCGAGCGGGCTGTCCGTGGCCTCGGCCTGGAACAGCAGCTGCAGCGCCTGACTGCGGGCAAGCGTACGCCCGCGATAAACCTTAAGGCTCAAAGGTTACTCCTTGGGGAAAACGAGGCCGTCGATGCAAACGTCAACGCGCTCGACCTCGACGCCCACCTGGGCGTCGATGGCGGCAACCACGGCGGCGCGAACAGCCTCGGCGAGTTTCTTGAACGGATAGCCAAAGAACACCACGACGCGCACGGTAAGCGCGAGCTTGTCGCCGATGACCTCGGCCTCGACCGCCGGCTCGGAAGCCGGGGCCTTGGACGAAAGCATCATGGAGACAAGGTTGGTGGCAAGGTCCTTGACGCCCACGGAGGCGATGCCCTCGACATCCGTGACGGCGCGCGAGACGATGGCGGTCAGAACATCGGGCGAAATGCCGATGCCGTCAATCTTGATTTCCTGGGGCATGAGTCCTCCTAGAAGAGATGGTTGCTAGACGCGGGAGACGAACTTGCCGTCGCGGGTGTCAACCTTAATGACCTCGCCCTCGTTGAGGTACATGGGGACCTGGATGACAGCGCCGGTGTCGATGGTGGCCGGCTTGGTGGAACCTTGGACGGTATCGCCCTTGAAGCCCGGGTCGGTCTTGACGATGGTGGTCTCGATGAACATCGGCGGGGTCACGCCCATGAGCTCGTCGTCGGCGAAGAGCAGCTGGCAGGTGTCATTCTCGCGCAGCCACTTGGCGTTCTCGCCCACCATATCCTCGGGAACGGGAACCTGCTCGTAGGACTCGTTATCCATGAAGATGTAGTCGGCGCCGTCGTTGTAGAGGTACTGGAACTCACGGGTGGTGAGCATGACGCTCTCGAACTTGGTGCCGGCGTTGCAGGTGTTCTCGACGACGCGGCCGCTCTTGATGTCGCGGGTCTTGTAGCGCACGAAAGCGCCGCCCTTGCCCGGCTTGACGTGCTGGAACTCGACGATGGTGTAGACCTTGTCCTTAATGCGGAGACCGAGGCCGTTCTTGAAGTCGGCAGTAGAGATAGTAGGCATAGCGACCTTTCTTGTTATTGGCTAGACGCACAAACGTCCAAATTACATACGAGCGAAATTATACACTTGCAGACGGCGGCTGCGGCGAGCGCATAAAAAGAGAACGCGGGACGCCCGAATCGATCCGGACGCCCCGCCTCCAAAAACCCAAATGGATGGTTTAGCAATCGATAATATGCAGGTCGTGCGGGGTCTTGGTGAAGGGCTCATAGCCGTTCTCGGTGACGACGCCGTAGTCCTCCAGGCGCACGCCGCCCACGCCGGGCAGGTAGACGCCGGGCTCCATGGTGATAACCGAGCCGACCTCGATGATATTCTTGCTGCGGTTGAAGTTAGGCAGCTCGTGGATGTCGATGCCCACGCCGTGGCCCAGACCATGGTTGTAGCGATCGCCATAGCCGGCATCGCCGATAATCTTCTTGGAAAGCTTGAAAATGTCGTTGCCCTCGACGCCCGGATGGATAGCGGCGACGCACTCCTCATGGGTGCGGCGCACGAGCGCGTACAGGTCGAGCTGCTCCTGGGTGGGCTCGCCCATCACGACGGTGCGCGTCATGTCGGAGCGGTAGTCACAGTAGCCCGCACCGTAATCCATGAGGACAAAGTCGCCCTTCTCGATCACGCGGTCGCTCGGGACGGCATGCGGATTGGCGGTGTTGGGACCGCTCGCGACGATGGAGCCAAAGGCCAGGCTGTCGGCGCCGTTGGCGAACATAAAGTTCTCGAGCTCGTTGCGGACCTGTTTCTCGGTCATACCGGGCTTAATAAAGCCGAGCATGTGCTGGAAGGCGGCATCGGTGATCGACTGCGCATGGCGCATGAGCTCGATCTCCTCGGCATCCTTTATGGCACGCATCTTGCGGATGTCGTCATGCATCAGCGGCAGCATGCAGGCAATGGAGCGGTCCTCCAGACCACGCTGAATACCCTGGTAGAAGTTAATCTGCATGTCATCCTCGACGGCGCAGACACGGCATTTGTTGGCCGCAATCTTGCCGGCGACCCAGCCGGGGATGGTGCCCTCGTCCATGTCGTAGACCCAGGGGCTGCAGGCGGGCGTGTTCTCCTCAAAACTGTTGAGATAGCGCGAGTCGGTGTGGAACAGGCACTGATCGGCCGTAATAAACGCGGCGTGAGGGAACTCGAAGGTGTAGTCGAAGACGCCCCTCACGCCCGTGAGCCAACGGAGGTTGGCCTCGTCGCGCACGACGATGGCGTCGTAGCCGCGCTCGGCCATCAGGGCACGGACACGCTCGATACGACCGGCAGGACCGGCAGCAAACTCAGACATGCAGATTCCTTTCTTGTTGTCCTCATAAAAGCGGGACGGGTCCCGATCGAAAGACGGATTCGCACGCGATCCGCAACCGATTGAAAACCCGCACCTCAACATGATACGAAAGACGATGGATGTCAATAAAACTTAGAGAAGTTCTTTGCGAGAAGCCAAGTAGGCGTGAGCATGGCGCTCAAGAACCTCGTCCTCAACGCTCGTTAGACGAATGGCGCCAAGTGCCGCGGGCAGCGGCAACATACTGCGGTTCGAGCGGACAAACTGCTGCCTGCGGAACTCCTCGATATATGCGGCGGGCTCCAGATCGAAGGCAAACTCCTCGATACCAAAGTCCTCCAAGCAGTCATCGACCTCAAAGACGTAATCGATATCGAAGTCGCAGGCATCATGTGCTAGGCGCGCCTCAAAGCGCATACCTTCGGACAACAGCTGGTAGGCAGGGACCTGCGAAGCGGCATCGCCCAAGCAGGCGCGCAGGGTACGCTCCCCCGTCTTGCCAAAATCGAGCGCATGGCGGGCGCTCGGGTTCGTGGCCATCAGTACGTCCTTGTGGGCAGTCTGAGACCACTGAACGGCATTGACGAGCGCGACTTCCTCGCCAGCGAGAATCTCGGGGACGGTCTCGGTAAACTGATTCCAACGGGACTTGCTGCTCGAAAGCATAGTGCCAACAAGTACCGCATAACCGAGCTTGAGGTCCTCGGGGTCCGCTTCGCGAACAAGTTCGAGGTCACACACGACCAAGCCCGGCTCGGGACGGAACGCGATAGCGGGAAGCGCATTCGCCGACGAGGCGACGAGTGGCTTCATAGTCGTCGCGACCGTGAGCATGGCGTCGAACGTCGTCGGCAGCAAGGCGCACTCGGTGCGACCGCACCACTGATTGGCACACCAGCAAACGACCGAGCAGGTCGCCGTGTCGCCGACAGCGACAACGAGATCGTCGCAGGTAATGCCGTTAGCCGACAGGGCGCCAAAAACGGTATCGGCATCGGCCAGCGTAGCACCGGCAGGCGAAACCTCGAGGACAAGCGGCGACACGGCAAAACCGGCGTCGACCAGCGCATGCTCGACAACCTCGCCAAAACGCTCGGATGTGGCGCTGTTCCAAACCACCATCGCCCGCTTGGGTTTGCCCACAGCCGAGGCAAACATGCGCGACAGCTCCTCGAACGCGCCCAATCCGACGCGGACATCGACACTGCGGTTTTGGAAATTGATAAGTTGACGGCGAATCATAGCAGTCCACGCTCCAAAAGCATCTCGGCACAAAGGTAGGAAACGTCCTCGAAGGACTTGTTGCGAATATCAAGGGTAATATCGGCGGCCTGGCGATACAGCGGACGGCGATGTTCAAACAGGCGCGCAGCATGCTCGGGTGAGCGGAAATCGGGCCGGGTATCGGAGCGGCGGATCTGGCGCAACGAATCCTCAAAGTCGCCTTCGAGGTACACACAGGTACCCATCTTGTGCATCAGCTCAATGTTCACCGGCGTCTCGACGATGCCACCCCCGCACGATACCAGCAGGCTGCGCTCGCTTTGAAGCGAACGGAGTGCCGAGGTCTCGAGTTCGCGAAAACGATCCTCGCCCTCGGTCTCAAATATCTCGGTCACCGACTTGCCGCATCGACGCACAACCAAACGATCGGTATCGATGAATCGACGCTTGAACATCGTGCCCACGTTGCGCGCAAGCGTCGACTTGCCCGCACCCAAAAAGCCGATAAAGAAGATATGGTCGCAGCCGTGTTTGATGTGCTGAGACATGGCGAAACCTATTCCTCGCAGGGAAGGTCGCGCAGGGCCCGGCGCTCAAAGATACGGAAGATCTGCGTGTACCACAGGTCCTGGGTTGCCTGCGGCTTAACCAGAATAGTGTCAACGCCGGCAAAGTTACCGCCCCACACGTCCGTATAAAGCTGGTCACCGATCAGCACGGCCTCGTCGGCCGTGGCCCCCAGGCGCTTAAGACCCGCCTTCAGGGCAAACGGGGCGGGCTTCATGGCATGGCTGATGGCCTCGAGCCCCAGCTCGCGCGCCGACGCCATGACCTGGTCGCGATGCCAGTTATTGGACACCATGCACAGCTTAAAGCCCTTGGCATGGGCGGCCTCGAGCCAAGCGGAGACCGCAGTGGGTACCTGCTCGGTATCACGCGGCACCAGGGTGTTGTCGCGATCGAGCAGAATGGCGCGCTTGCCATCGGCCCAAAGGGTATCGAGGTCGATGCGGTCGACCGAGGCAACATATCGTTTGGGGCTGAAAATCCTCATGTTTAATTCCAAGACTGTTGGTGCTCTTCGTAGGTCTGCGAGAAATACTCCTCGTCCTGCGTAATGTAGAAATACAGGTCATCGGAGTCGGTGGGCTCAAGGGTGGCCTTGAGCGCCTCGAGCGACGGAGAGCAGATGGGCGTGGGCGGCAGCCCCTCATGCTTATAGGTGTTGTACGGACTATCGCTCTGAAGGTCGTCGGCGGTAACCTCGCCGCCGGTGACATACATCATGGTCGCATCGCTATTGAGGTAGCGCAGACCGTCGAGCTTGCCGGCAAGACGGTTGTAAAACACCGAGGCGACATGCGCGCGCTGCTCGGCGTTGAGGCCCTCGCGCTCAACGATGGAAGCGAGATTGATGATATCGTAATCGGACATCTCCACGCCGTAGCGCTCCTTGATCTTGGCCTCGCAACCGGCAAAGTCGAGCGATTTATACTCGGTGTTGAACTGATCGAGCATGGCTCGGATGACATCATCGGCACTTGGGTCCTTGCCCAACGAGTAGGTCTTAGGGAACAGGAAGCCCTCGAGCGAATCGTTCGCAGCGCCTTTCAGGAACGCATAGTCGTTCACATAATTGCTGGCCTTCGCCTGGTTGAGGAAGTCCTCTTTGGAGATACTGTCGTAGGCCTGGGCCACGCGGTCGGCAACCTGGTCGACCGTCAGGCCCTCGGGGATTGTCAGCGCATCGGAGCCGGCATTGGGGCCCTCCATGAGCTGCTGGACGACCTTAGTCGCATCCATCAGCGTCGTGAACGAGTACGTGCCAGGTTTAAGCGACATGTCCGCGTTGAGCTTTTTGACCGCCGCATAGTAATCCTTGGGATTCTCGACAATATGGTTCTCGGAGAGAATCGAAGCGATGCTGTCACCCGAGGCACCATCGGGAATAGTGATAGTAACCTGCTGGCCAGCAGTGACTTTCGCATCCTCACCAGCAAAAAAGCCCTTGACAGCTGGCACGACAAAGAAAACGATCGCGACAAGCGCAAGCACGGCGACGACGCCACCGATAATCATAGGCACCGGGGAGCTTTTCTTTTGGGCACCACGGCGAGCGCGCGTGTTATAGCTCGAGCGCGTAGCCGGAGCAACGCCGTGCGAGCCATGAGTATGATGTGCGTGGGAGCGTGATTGCGGTGCCTGTCCCTGCGTACGCTGGGCAGGAGCCTGCTGCTTAAAGCGGGAACCGCCCGCGGGCTGCGCGGGACGAGCGGCGGGTTGTTGAGCAGTACGCCGAGTAGGTTGAGCCGAACGCTGCGTCGGTTGCATCGGACGCTGACCGGACGATGCAGGGCGTGGCGCAGGCTGTCGTGTACGATTCGGCTGGCGCGGATCGAAAGCGCTAGACATGCGAAACCTCCTCGTTTTTACGATCGAGCCATGTCTGCAAGAACAGGCTGGCGGCGATCATGTCGATCTTGCCCCTCATCTGCTTTTCGTTGAGTCCCTGCTCGCGCAGGATACGCTTGGCCTCTTGCGAGGACAGGCGCTCGTCCTCAAACTCCAGCGGAAGATCGAGCTCGTCGGCGATCTTTTGCGCTATGGCGGCAACGCGCTCGGCCTGGGGGCCAGGCTCGCCGGCCATGGTCAGGGGACGCCCGCTTACCAAGATGTCGGGCTCATAGTCCTCGACCAGGTAACGGAACGTCTTGGCCATACCGGTAACCTCAGCGGCCGGAAGCACCTTGACGGGCATCGCCATCTTGCCATCACGGCTCGAGACGGCGATGCCGATCCTGGTCTCCCCTATGTCCAGCGCGAGCGCGACCACAGCGACTACTTAGGCGCCGAGCGCGGTCTTGGCGGCCGCGAGGGCATCGGCGATACCGGCAGCGTTCTTGCCACCGGCCTGGGCCATGTTGGGACGGCCGCCACCGCGACCATCGACCAGACCCGCGATCTGCTTGATCACGTTGCCGGCGTGGAAACCGGCCTTCACGGCGTCATCGGAGCCGGCGGCGAGCAGGGCCGGGGTGCCCTTCTCGGTCACGCTGGCAACAACACAGGCAACGGGACCGGCGACCTTCTGGTGCACGGTATCCCAAACGTTGCGCAGGTCGGCGGCCTCAAGGCCCTGGAGCTCAGCGACGACGAGCTTATAGCCGTCGAGCTCGACGGCACCCTCGATGGCGCTGGAGATAGCGTCGGAGGAGCCACCGGTCAGCGCCTTCTTGAGCTTGTTAGACGTCTCGCGCAGCTCGGCCTGCAGGTTCTCCACACGAGCGGGAACCTCGTCAACGCGGCACTTGAGCGCAGCGGCAGCGGCGTCAACGAGTGCCAGGCGGTCGGCCATGTAGTCGAGGGCGCCCTTAGAGGTAACGGCCTCGATACGGCGGACGTTCGAGCCCGTGGAGGACTCGGAGATAATCTTGAATAGGCCGATCTCGGCAGTGTTGGCAGTATGCGTACCACCGCAGAGCTCGCGGGAGAACGGCTGGTCCTCGGCGCCCACGGAAACGACGCGGACGACGTCGCCGTATTTCTCGCCAAAGAGGGCGACAGCACCGGCGGCCTTGGCCTCGTCGATGCCCATGACACGGGTCACGACCGGCTTGGAAGCGAAAATCTGCTGGTTAACCAGGTCCTCGACAGCCTTGAGCTGCTCGGAAGACAGGGCCTCGAAGTGCGTGAAGTCAAAGCGCAGGTGCTCGGGCGTCACCAGAGAGCCGGCCTGGGAGACATGCTCGCCCAGTACCTGCTTAAGCGCAGCGTCGAGCAGATGCGTAGCGGTGTGGTTGCGGCGCAGGAAACCACGGCGCTCGGCGTCGAGCGCGGCGGTCACGGTAGCACCGACGGTCAGCGTACCCCCGGCAACGTGCGCGACGTGGGCATACAGGCCGTTGTGGTTCTTGGTGTCGGCAACGGTCAGAACAACGCCCTCGGCGGAAAGCTCGCCGGCGTCGCCCTGCTGGCCGCCCATCTCGGCGTAGAACGGGGTGCGGTCGAGCACGACGTCGACGTCCTCGCCCGCGGCGGCAGACTCGACGGACTCGCCGTTGCGCACGATGGCGACAACCTTGGCGCCCTCGATAACGTCGTTGTCGTAGCCGTCAAAGTCGGTCGCAGCGACCTTGTCGGAAAGCTCGACCCACACGTCGTTGAAGCTGCCCCAGGCATCGCCCTTGGCGTTGGCACGGGCGCGGGCCTTCTGGTCCTCCATGCAAGCGGTGAAGCCGTCCATGTCGACGTCATGGCCAGCGGCGCCCGCGATCTCAACGGTCAGGTCGATGGGGAAACCAAAGGTATCGTGCAGCTTAAAGGCGACCTCGCCCGGAAGCACGGCGCCCTCGGCAAGAGCAGCCAGGGCCTCGTCCAGGTAGACGCGGCCGTTGTCGAGCGTCGTGGAGAAGCGCTCCTCCTCAGAGGCGACGATACCCTTGACGAGTGCGACGTTCTTGAGCAGCTCGGGATAGGCCTCGCCCATCTGAGCGTTGACCTCGTCGATGAACTTGGTCAGGAAGGCGCCCTCGATGCCCAGCAGGCGACCGTGGAACACGGCGCGGCGGAGCAGGCGGCGAAGGACGTACTCGCGGCCCTCGTTACCGGGCAGGATGCCGTCCGAGATCATAAAGTCGACGGCACGGGAGTGATCGGCGATGATGCGCAGCGAGCGGCTGGCGCCGGAGTAATCGTCGGCGTCATAGGTCTTGCCGCTGATCTTCTCACCGAGCTTGATGAGGTGCTGCATCAGATCGCCGTCGTAGTTGGCGGTCTTGTGCTGCATGATGGCGGCCATGCGCTCCAGACCCATGCCCGTATCGAGGTTGCGGTGCGGCAGCTCCGGCATGGAGCCGTCCTCCTGGCGGTCGTACTGGGTAAACACGAGGTTCCAGAACTCAAGGAAGCGGTCACAGTCGCAGCCGGGCTTGCAGTCGGGGCTACCGCAGCCGACCTCCTCGCCCATGTCAAAGTAGATCTCGGAGCACGGACCGCAGGGACCGGTGGGGCCAGCGGCCCAGAAGTTGTCGTCCTCGCCAAGGCGCGAGATGTGATCCTCGGCAACGCCCAGGGAGCGCCACACGTCGTGGGTCTCGTCGTCCTCGGTAAAGACGGTGAAGTACAGGCGGTCGAGCGGCAGCTTGAACTCCTTGGTGATAAGCTCGAAGGCCCAAGCGCAAGCCTGCTGCTTGGAGACGCCACCAAAGGAGAAGTCGCCGAGCATCTCAAAGAACGAGAGGTGACGGCCGTCCTCGCCGATGCAGTCGATGTCGTTGGTGCGGACACACTTCTGGCAGGAGATCGCGCCGATCTCCTTCATGGCCTTCTTGCCCTGGTAGTACTCCTTAAACTGGTTCATGCCGGCGTTGGCAAGCAGCAGCGAGGGGTCGTCGGGAACAAGGGACGAAGAAGGATAGAGCTTAAGACCGCGCTCCTCAAAGAAGTTGAGGAACTTGGAGCGGATCTCGGCCGTAGTCATTGACGGGTAGTCAGCACTCATAGAGGGAATCTCCTCGGTTTCACATCGAAACAGTTCAAACGTAACGATATTACCATCCCGCCGCGCAAGTGCAAAAAAGAGGGCCGACATAAAGCCGACCCTACAGCGAAAGTGCACGTTATTTAGGAGTATGCGATGCTTTGAAAAAGGCTACTGTATAATTACATATAAGATTCACCCGGAAGGAGCGATCGATGAAAAGCAAACGATTTGTCCTGAATGCACTTCTGGTTGTAGCACTTTTAGCGCTTTTGGCTTTCTCCTGCTGGTACGCAAACCAACCAGCATTTGGCTACGTATTGTATGCAGTAATGTCCGGCGATAAAGCCTATTACACTCTACGCGCAATTGACGTTCTCTTTTTCTATGTAGCCGGCCCCTTATCAATCGCTTTGCTCGCGTTTCTTGTCATTTACAACTTCAAGAAACGCTAGCGGTGCCTATTTGGAATCCGAATCGTCCATGGAGCCGTCGATGCCGGTTTTGGTATCGTCGTCCGAGTTGGAGTCATCGTCCTTGGCGAAGGGATTCTTGAAAAAGCTCGTCGCATCGGGCTGCAGGCCCGAGAGCTTGATCCAGGGATTCTCGAGCTCGGGCTTGGGCATCGCCTGGGCCTCGGGCGCGGTCTCGTTGCCGATGAGCTCGGACTCGTAAATGAACGTATCGTCTCCAAGCGCGTCGTAGGCGGCGACCGGGTTGCCCTCGGCATCGCGATATGGCGTGCCCTTAAATACAGCGCCGTCGTATGCCACGAGCTGGCGACCGGTCTCGTTCTCAAAGTAGTAGACGAAAATGCCCTTGAGGGCCGCGCACAGCGGAATGGCGATGACCATGCCGATGGGACCCATAAGTGCCGAACCAATAACGAGGGCCGTCAGGCTCATGATGGGATGCACCTGCACCGAACTCTGCATGACCTTGGGGGAAATGACGTTATCGGTGACGTTTTGAGCCACCATGGTCACAACGAGCGTCCACAACGCCAGCATGGGGCTGAACATAAAGCCGAGCACCGTGGCGATCGCCGCGCTTACCCAGGGACCGACAACCGGGACCAAGTGCATGATGCCGGTAAAGACGGCCATGAGTGCCGCGTAGGGATGGCCAATGAGCGTAAAGCCGATAAAGGCGAGGATGCCACCGCAGATGGACGTCACGACCATGCCGCGCATATAACCGCCGACCGAGCGCGAAAGAATCGCGACCATAAAGCGGTACGAGGTCTCTTTTTTCCTGTCCGATGATGGTACAGACCTCGTGGTGCATACGGGGATAATCGCAGGCAAGCCAGTAGGCAAGCACCAAACCCAGGAAGATTACGAACAGCTGCGAGGCCGTGTTGGTGATCAGCGGGAACACGCCGCGACCGAGCTCAGCGGCGATTTGCGATACGTACTTGGACGCCACAGTAACCAGCGAGGACAGATTATCGTCCAGGTACTCCTTGAGCGGCGTGTTGTTGAGCGTCTTAGCGTGCGAAATCATCTCGTTGAGATCACCGCCCGCAACGCGAAGCTGCTCAGGCAGACGGCTCAGGACTTCCATAATCTGACCGAGCAAAATAGGCGACAGGATGCAGACGACGCCGACGAGCACTGCCACAACCACGATCAGCGCGATGAGCGAACCGATGCCACGACCGACGCCGTGATGCTCGAGCCAGTTAGTGATCGGCGACATCACAAAAGCGATGATGGAACCGACAGCGAGAAACTCGATAACAGGCGCCAGGATACCCATAAGGTTAAAGATGACGGCTGCGATGACAATGCAGCCAACGACAGCCCAAATGCGAAGCGTCAGAATACGAGTATCACGCAGCGTGCGGTCGGTTTGTTGGGGGTGCTCAATCATGAACGAACCATCACTCCGTCGGGGTCGATCTTGTCCTGTATCTTCTTAAGGGTACGGCGCAGCAGGCGCGAAACCTGCACCTGCGAGATACCCAGCTTCTTGGCGATCTCGATCTGGGTCATGCCCTTCACAAAGCGCAGCTCGATAACCTCACGCTCACGCGGCGAGAAATCGCGGATGGCTTCCTCGATCACCAGGCGGTCATCGGTAAAATCGAGCTCGTTGTCGTCATCGGCATAGCGGTCGAGAATCGAGGGGGCATCATCGGAATCGGACGCGCCAGGAGCCTCGATGGGCACCGAGGTATAGGCCGAAGACGATTCCATGGCCTCCAGCACCTCGTCGACGGTCACACCCAGGTACTCAGCGATTTCTTCAACCTTAGGCGAGCGCTGCAACTCATTGGTGAGCTTGTCGGTGGCCTGGTTGACCTTGGCAGAAAGCTCCTGCAAACGGCGCGGCACGCGCACGCTCCAGCCCTTATCACGGAAGTGACGCTTAATCTCGCCCAGGATGGTAGGCGTGGCAAACGTCGTGAACTCGAGTCCGCGCTCGGGGTCAAAGCGGTCGATAGCTTTGAGCAAACCCAGATAGCCGACCTGCATGAGGTCGTCGAGCGGCTCGCCGCGGTTCTTAAATTTGTTGGCAAGAAACCTTACCAGGTTCATATGGGACATGACGAGCTGCTCACGTGCGTCCGGATCACCGGTCTCTTTGTAGCGACGAAACAGCTCGCGGGTTTTCTCCTTGTCCCAAGCGGTCTTACCGCTCCGGGAACGTTCGGTCATATTAGATATCCGCCTTGAGGTCGAGGGAAAGCGTCAGGGGCGCCGCAGTCTTTTCGTAGGAATCGCACACGCTTGCCAGAATGAGCTCGGCATACACGGCAGCCTGATCATCCTCATCGACAGTCGCCTGGTCACCAAAGGTAAAGGTCATGCCCACGTGCGATTCGTCGACGTCGAATTTGATCGAAATGTCGTCAGAATCAACGGCCGTGCAGCCAAAGATGAAGGCCTCCTCGGCAGCCATACGGATATCCTCGATGCGATCGACGGACATAGAGCACAGCGCACCGACATTTGCCGCCGTCATGCGCACAAGGCGCGCCAGACGCGGATCCCCGGCAACAGTCAGCGTGATGGGGCAAGTTGCTTCGCTACTCATCGCAGGACTCCTCGGAGGTCTCGGCGGGCGTATAGGTGTAATACTGAGCAGGCTTGGCTGCGGGCTTCTGAGCCGCAACCGCACCATCGGCGGCCTCGTCCTCAGCCTCACCAATCAGAACGCGCTCGATAGGCTGCTCGGCCTCGGTGGCGGCAGCGGCGAGCTTGCGATCGGCGTCGGCTGCAGGAGCCTTCACCTTATTGAAAAGCTTCTGCACGGCGCCAGCAGCAGAATCAGTCACGCTCGACACAGCGTTGCTTGCCTCGGCCATGGTGCCCGTGACCTCAGAGATGTCGCGAACGACCGCCTCAACCTCAACGAGGTTGGACGTCAGGGCGTCAACGGCAGTCTTGCTCGACTTAAGCAGCGGCTCCATCTGGGCAAGTGCGGGCGTAAGCTCGTCAACGGCACCATCGAGCTTTGCCACCACAGGCTGAGCCTCGGCGATGGTGTTGTTAAGGTCGCTCACGGTCTTATCGAGCGAATCAACGACGGTGCGGGTCTTTCGCAGTGTGAGCGCGAGCTCGATAACAGCCCACACACCGGCAACGGCGAGCAGCAGCAGGGCGATTTGAATGGGACTCATACAAGCCTCCCGAAGGAATCGAAATACAGACGCTGTTCATGGTACCCCAAAGAAGGGGAAAGATACCCAAAGGGGATGTGCGAGGTGCCAATGACCTACTTGGGCGCATTGCCGCTACGGTCGCGCTCGCTTTGCTCTACGCGCCACTCTTCCCAGCCGCGGCCGGCAGGCTGCCAAAACGCACCGCGCTCCAACCCCTCGGGCAAATAACGCTGATCGACCCAGCCTTCGGGATAATCATGCGGATACTTATACACACCGTATTCGTCGCTGCCCGGGCGATGACGATCGCGCAGATAACTCGGCACCTCGCGGAGCCCACTTGAATGGATATCGGCCAACGCCGCATCGATCGAAGCCTCGCACGCGTTGGATTTAGGCGCCAAGCACACATAGAGAGCAGCCTGAGCCAGATTAATACGGCACTCGGGATAGCCAATGACCTCGGCAGACTTAAACGCGGCATGCGCCACCAAAAGCGCCTGTGGGTCGGCGTTGCCAACATCCTCAGAAGCCTGAATCATAATACGACGAGCGATAAACTTAGGATCCTCCCCCGCGTCAATCATGCGCGCGAGCCAATAAATCGTGGCATCGGGGTCGCTACCGCGCATAGACTTAATAAACGCACTGATGATGTCGTAGTGCATGTCACCGTTTTTGTCGTACGAAAAGCCACGGCGCGGATTGGCAATCTTCACGTCGTCAACAGTGATGGGATAGCGCTCCCCCGCCGCCGGCGCGGGCGTTCCCTCGGTATCGGGGCGCGTGACGGCAATCTCGCTCGCAAGCTCAAGCGTCGTGAGCGCCGATCGAGCGTCACCCGCTGCCAGTGTGCAAATGGTCTTAACCGTATCCTCATCGGCCGAGAACTTACCGTTCAAACCCTGCGGCGCCTCGAGCGCACGCTCAATAAGCGTGGCGATATCCTCGTCTTTAAGATGCTCAAGTTCCACCACGCGACCGCGCGAGAGCAATGCCGAGTTGACCTCGAAGTACGGATTCTCCGTCGTGGCGCCAATCATAATGACGGTACGGTTCTCAACTGCATGCAGCAGGGCATCCTGCTGCGACTTGGAAAAGCGATGAATCTCATCGATAAAAAGAATGGTGCGGCGGTCGTACGTATTCAGGCGCGTCTTAGCCTCGTCGATCACGCGACGAAGATCCTTTACGGTGCCCGTCACAGCGCTGACCTCGACAAACTCGCTCTTAGTATGGTTGGCGATAATATGTGCCAGCGTCGTCTTGCCCGTACCGGCCGGCCCATACAAAATCACACTCGACAGCACGTCGTGCTCAATCGCGGCACGCAACCACGAACCCTTACCGACGGCCTTTTGCTGGCCCACATACTCGTCGAGCGAATTGGGCCGCATGCGCACCGCAAGCGGCGCATTCTGAAAGGAACGCTCGCGCGTCGAAGCAGAAAAAAGGTCGTCCATAGCCATCCCGTGCGTCAATCAAAAACGTTTTCCACCAACAGTATACCGAATAAATACGAACTACCGTTCGTTAATATAGGTACGGTGCGGAAACTTCAATCCCGGGAACAGCTTGCTCGTAAGCTCGCAGAAATAGCCGTCCGTCATGCTCGCGATGTAATCCACCACCGCTTGATCCTTGTCGTCCTGCCAGGCATAGGTGCGATCGTAGTAGAAAAGCTGCCGCTCAATGCGAGAAATGTGGTGCTTAAAGATATACGAAGACTCGTCGCCTTCGTTTATATCCTGCAGGCAACGGTCGTAGAGCTTTTCGAAGGCCTCGCGCAGCTCCGCTTCGGAGTCGCCTTCAATGCCGCCCTTGCTATAGATCTTCTCGTAGTTCTCGCGCTTGGCTCGGCGGATCTCCTCAAACAGGTCCTCGCTCATCTCGATGCGTGGCTTACCATAGCTGTGCTCGACGATATCGATGGAGGCATGCGTAAGGATCCAGCTGTTGTATGCCCCGCCCAGGTCATCGTCAAAGGCGTCGGGTGACAGCAGACCCGCCGAAATGGCGTCTTGGCGATCGCGCCCCACGTAGGCAAGGATATCCGAGATGCGAACCACGCAGCCCTCGAGCGTCATGGGGCGCAGGTGCTCAATTGCGCTGTAACCTGTGGCAATGCAATCCTCAACCGTAAGGTCGAACTGGTCAAAGGAGCTCATGTCCGAAAGCTCAAACACACGCTGTTCGTACTCACCGTTGTGGCATAGCACGCCGTCGAGCGTCTGGAGCGACACGTTGCGGCCGTACAGCGCGTCGAGCACGCGGACCGACTGCACGTTATGGAAAAAATAACGACCCGTGCGCTCGTGATAGATATCGTTGAGGAATCGCTCACCGGCATGGCCAAAGGGCGTGTGGCCCAAGTCGTGGCCTAAGCCAATCGCCTCGATCAGATCGCAGTTGAGCCCCAGGGCACGTCCGATATCGCGCGCGATGCGCGAAACAAGCTGCACGTGCAGGCCGCGACGCGACAGGTCGTCGTTGCTGCGAAAACTAAAGACCTGCGTTTTGCCTGCATAACGGGTGTATGCGGGCAGATGCAAAATCTTTTCGGTATCGCGCATAAATGCCGGACGCATGAGCGTGCCCACATCTGCGGCTCGATCGAAGCGTCGAATGACCTGGTCGTCACCACATTGATAGGGATTAACGACACCTGAGCCGCGGTCGGCGGCGATACGCCCGACCAACTCGGGCGACAACGCCGCGGGAATGCGATCCATACGCGCCTTAATGGCGGCTGTCTGTTGATTGGTTGCCATGGCATGCTCCTTAAAAAGGGCGCGCAAACGGTTACAGTGTACTACCCACAACCTCGATTATGGCAAATATCGGCACCAAAAACGGCAGCAATGGCAGGGAGCGCGATTTTGCGATGAGACAGGCGGCGGCAAGGGCCAGGAGCGCAGCCGCAAACGCGACGATACCACCCAAGGGATCGAAGGTACAAAGGGCAAAGAGTGCCTTGGCGTCCCCCATACCAATGCCGGGAGCGTGGCGAACACGACGCCAGAGCGACTCAGTAAGCATAAGGGCAAGGTAGGCGATGGCAGCAAGACCGGCATGGTCAAGCGCCGTGTTAACGCCCTTGTCGAGCCAAACGCCTGCAAACGCCGCCACCGCACACGCGCCGGCAAGCTGATTGGGAAACCGTCGCTCACGGGCATCAATCGCCGCGCCGGCAAAGATGCAAATCCAAAACGGAATATAGACCATCTAACACCTCCTTGGGCAGCAGCTCAAACGCAAAAACCACCACAAAGGTGCCTGTCCACTTTGTGGTGGTTTTGATCGTGGTTATTTGGCGCCTTGCATGACCTCGTCAAGGGTAACGCTCACGGCGTGCTGCGTCGGCACCCAGTCGACCTTCAAGAACAGTGCTGCCACCGTAATGGGGATATAGCTGAACATAAAGATCGGGAAGGTAAACAGGTTGGTCACCAGACGCCACTTTTGCGCGCAGTGAATGTGCTTGTGCTCAAAGATGGTCGTGAGCAGCGCCAGGATAAAGAACGTCTGATACATCATGGCGAAGGTCATAATGAGAGAAGCGGCACACGCCTGCATCTCAACCTCGGTGGCCAGGAAGCCGTGCGAAAGACCGCCCACAATCAGGAACGTGGCATTGGCGAGCATCGAGATCAGAGATAGCAACATACCCGGGGCGATCGTCATAAACATGTCGTAGGCGGCAAAGCGATGGTAGCGAAAGGTCGATTTGACCAGGTGCTTACCATACGTAAAGAACACCTGGTAGAAGCCCTTGGTCCAGCGCATACGCTGCTTCCAGGAAGCCTTAAACGTCACGGGCTGTTCGTCAAAGAACTCCGCCGGTGCATAGCCAATGCGAATGCCGTGAATGGCGCAGAACGTGGTGAACTGAATATCCTCGGTCAGCGTATGGAACTGCCAACCGTGCATGCCCTCGATCACGCTCGCCGAGATAAGGTAACCCGAACCCGAGACAGCGCAGGACGTCTTGCAGATATTACGCGCGTTGTTGAGAAAGCGCGCCTCTCGCAGATACCACGTAGCATTAGCCGCCGAGATCCACGAGCTGCCGAAGTTCTTGGAGTTGCGATAGCTCGTGACCACATGGAAGCCCTGATCAAAGGCATCGTTCATCTTGGAGACGTAATCGCGGGCGATGACGTTATCGGCATCGAAGATAAAGTAGCCTTCAAACGTATCGGGATACTCGTTAAGGATGCGGTCGAAGCCAAAGTCCATGACCCAGCTCTTGCCCTTGCGGGCAAGGTCATTGCGCTCATAAACGACAGCGCCCGCCTCGCGCGCGAGCTGCGCCGTGTTGTCGGTGCAGGCGTCGGCGACCACAAAGACCTCGATAAGCTCGGACGGATAATCCTGATCCTTGATGGAGCGAACGAGGTTGGCGATTACGGCCTCCTCATTATGCGCCGCGATAAAGAAGGCATAACGATGGAGTTTTTTGGCCTTGGGAGGCGCGACCTCGCCACGAAGAGCGCCAATGACAAAGAAGACCACCTGGTACAGGAAGCAGACCGTGAGCAGCGTGACGACAATCTGGTTGAAGATCACGATGGGTGTGTTGGTTTGTAAAAAGGCGAGCATGCAGGCTCCCAGCAACGCATTACGTAAACAACCGTATATCTTACCGCAGGCTTACCGAGTTCAAGAAACCACCTAATACTGGCTAGGCTTCGAGCAGGCCGAGCTGCGGGACGATTTCGTCACCGGCGGCAGTGCGGCCGAGCGAACGCGAGGCCAGGTCATCCAGAACCGCGGCAAGGTCCCACGGCAGCTCGTCACGACACTCAATGCGCTCCCCCGTCACGGGATGGTCGAACGCCACGTGCCAAGAATGCAGGAACTGCCTGGTCAGGCCCTGATCGGCGCGTGCATCGCACTTACCGTAGAGTGGATCGCCCACGCAGGCGTGGTTGATATGGCGCATATGCACACGAATCTGATGCGTGCGGCCGGTAAACAGATGGCACTCGACGAGCGTGTAGCCGTCGTCAAAGCGCGTGGAATCAAAGCGCTCGAGCACCTTGAAAGTCGTGATGGCCTGGCGCGCAAAGGGGTCATCGGAAACCGCCATCTTGACGCGGTCGCGCGTCGATCGGGCAATACCGGTGTTGATAGTGCCCTCGTCCATGGCGATGTGACCGTGAACGAGCGTGATATAGCGACGGTCGAGCGTGCGCGTGCGGATAAGATTTTGAAGCGCGCGCTGGGTGTCGTCGTCCTTTGCCGCGAGCATAAGGCCCGAGGTATCGCGATCCAGGCGATGCACGATGCCGGGGCGGTCCTCACCCTGCACGGTACCAAGATGATCGATGCCGCAGTGGTAGACCAAGGCGTTCGCCAGCGTACCGCTCTCGTGGCCATGGGCGGGATGGCACACCAGGCCGCGCTGCTTGGAGAGCACAATGAGGTAGTCGTCCTCGTAGCGGATATCGAGAGGAATGGCCTCGGGAATCACATCGGTGGGATCATGCTGCTCGGGCAGGTCGACCGAGATGCGGTCACCGGAGCGCACAGCATATTTTTTTGACAGGCAGGTCTCGCCGTTGACGGCAACGGCACCGCCCTCGATCAAGTGCGCGCAGGCAGAGCGCGTGGGACAGCCATCGTTGGCGCCCAAAAAGGCATCGAGACGCTGGCCAACGGAATCGTCGGCAACGAGAATATGGATGTCGGCCATTAGCGCTCGTTCCTTTCGCGAATCTTGCGGGCACGCTCCCCACGCTGATTGGCTTTGCGTTTGGCGCGGGCCTCGTCACGGGCGTTGAGTTCGGCAGTCGCATCGACCTCACGAGCGGCGGGGCTCAAGAACATGTAACCGATGAACGCCAGCACGACGCCGACCGTAATGCCAATATCGGCCACGTTAAAGACGGGAAAGTCGATAAACGTGGTGGCTATAAAATCGGTCACGAAGCCAAAGACAAGGCGATCGATCGCGTTGCCAATAGCACCGCCCGCAACCATAGCCATGCCCACAACCTCAAGACGAGCGAGCCGAGGCGCACGGAGCAAGTACAAGGCAATGGCGACAATGACCGCAAGCGCCAGCACGGCAAACGCTATGCCATGCCCCTCGCCCATGCTGAAGGCGGCTCCGATATTGCGGACAAACAGAAAATCGATCACGCCGGGGATAACGGTCACATGCAGGGCATCGCCAACGGCACGAACCGCAAGCTTGGTCAGCTGGTCAACAAGCAGCACAACGAGCGCTACCCCACCAGCAACACCCAACCGCCAACGCAAAGGCGGCGTCATATCCGCACCACGACCCAAAGAAATCCCCTACCCTCAAGAATAATCGAATTCCGTTTAACGCAGTAGATAATCATACATTGACGCAAGCAAGAAGCGACAAATCTCCCAAGAACGGAAACACCGCAGGTAGAGCATAAATGAGCGAGCAGGTCGCATTTGAGACAAGATGACGTGAAATGAAAGGGCGCTGACCTTTCGGTCGCGCCCTTGAAATTGAACGTCAGATTGTCCAAATGCGGCCCGCGCAGCGTCGGTAGGTTACGGCGTTCTACGAACGCCGTAACCTACAAAGCGTCAGCGCAGCGCTTGCAGATATGCGCGTGGCCGTTGTACTCGCCGACAGTGGTGCGATAGTTCCAGCAACGGTCGCAGCACTCGCCCTCGGCAGCCTCAATAGCAACGGAAAGCTCCTCGCCCTGGGTCAGCTCAACATCGGAGACGATGTAGAACTCGGCCAGGTCGACGGCTTTGTCGCCGGTCAACAGCGCATACATCTCGGCGGGAACGACCGCCTTGACGCGAACCTGCTGGCTCTTGGTGAAGGTGCCGGCAGAACGGGCATCCTCAAGGGCCTTGGTCACGGCGCTACGGAGCTCGAGCGAAGCCTCGAGCACGCCCTCAAACTCATTGGCCTCGTCGACCGTGATAGGCGACTTGTACCAATCGAGCAGCGCGGCGTACTTCTGGTGATCGACGCAGCCGGCGGGCGCATAGGCCATGGCCTCGTCGACGGTGTAGGACAAGATCGGCTGCAGATCGCGCATGAGCATCGAGAAGAGCTCGGCGAGCACGGTCTGAGCGCTGCGGCGCTCGAGCGAGCCGGGCTTCTCGCAGTACAGACGATCCTTCAGGGCGTCGAGGTACACGTTGGAGAGCTCGGTAACCACAAAGTCGTAAAGCGCACGGTAGGCGCGCGGGAACTCGTAGCAGGAGTAAGCGTCGTCGACCTCGGCCTGGACCTGGGTCAGGCGGGCAACCATGAGCTTGTCGAGCGGCAGCAGGTCGGCAAAGGCGACACCGTCGGTCTCGGGCTCAAACTGACCCTCGAGCTCGGAGAGCAGGAAGCGCAGCGTGTTGCGGAAACGGCGGTAGGCATCGGACGTACGAGCGAGAATCTCGTGGTCGATGGAAACGTCGGAGCTGGTGTCGACCGAGGCGACCCACAGGCGGATGATGTCGGCGCCCATCTCGTCGCAGACCTTGTTGGGGTCGATGACGTTGCCGAGCGACTTGGACATCTTGCGGCCCTGACCGTCGAGCGTGAAGCCCTGCGAGACGACTGCCTTGTACGGAGCATGGCCGTTGGCGCCCACAGAGGTGAGCAGCGAGCTCTGGAACCAACCGCGGTGCTGGTCGGAGCCTTCGAGATACACGTCAGCCGGGTACTCAAGCTCGGGGCGATACTCGCAGACGGCCTTCCAGGAGACGCCGGAATCCCACCACACGTCGAGGATGTCCTTATCGGCCTTGAGGTGATGGCCGCCGCACTTGGGGCAGACGCAGGCCTCACCCAGGTAGCTCTCGGGAGCGTCGGTGAACCAGGCGTCGGAGCCCTTCTCGTGGAAGAGCTTGATGACGGCGTCGAGCGTGGCATCATTCATGACCTTCTCGCCGCAGTCGGCGCAGGTGTAGCTGGGGATAGGCACGCCCCAGTTGCGCTGACGGCTGATGCACCAGTCGGGACGCTGCTCGACCATGGCACCGATGCGGTTGGCCGCGTGGGCCGGATACCACTTGACGTTCTCGCGGACCTCTTTGCCAGCCTGCTCGCGCAAACCGGTCTTGTCCATCGAGACAAACCACTGGTCGGTAGCACGGAAGAGCACCGGGTGCTTGCAGCGCCAGCAGTGCGGATAGCTGTGCGTGATCTTCTTCTCGAGAACCAGGGTGCCGCGCTCGCGCAGGAACTCGATGATATGCGGGTTGGCCTCATCGGTATCCATACCGCTGAAGGGACCACCGGTGCCAAACTCCTCGCCGGTGTAGAACTTGCCGTCGTCATCGACCGGCATGCAGATGTCGGTGATGCCCTCCTTGAGGCAGGCGAAGTAGTCGTCGACGCCGTGGCCAGGCGAGTTGTGGACGATACCGGTACCGTCGTCGACACCGACGTAATCGGCCAGCAGCGCCACGCCCTCAACACCGTCAAAGATCGGCTGCTTGTAGTGGATGTGGTGGAAGGTCTCAGCGGGAACCACATAGGGCTTGCCGGCGACCATAACCGGGGTGTACTCCCAGCCAAACTCCTCGCAGCACTTGGGAGCCAGGTCCTCGAGCATGACCTCGGCACGGCCATCGTGCTCAACGGCGACATAGGCGGCGCCGGGCTTAAGGGAAACGGCCTGGTCAGAGGGGATGGTCCACGGCGTGGTCGTCCAGATGATAAAGTCGACCGGACCGTCGAAGTTCTCTAGGCCGGCGGGCTTGGAGGTCATCTCAAAGCGCACGAAGATGGAGGGGCTCGTCTCGTCGGAGTACTCAATCTCGGCCTCGGCCAGCGCGGTGTGGCAGTGCTTGCACCAGTGAACCGGCTTGTGGCCGCGATAGATCATGCCCTTATCGAACATGGCCTTGAAGACCTCGATGTCGGCGGCATCGTGCTGGTGATAGAGCGTCAGATAGGGGTTATCCCAGTCGCCGAGCACGCCCAGACGACGGAAACCGGCCTTCTGCAGCTCGATGTTCTCAACAGCGAACTCGTTGCAGAGCTCACGAATCTTGGCCGTGGGGGTCTGGTTGAACTTCTCGGTGCCGAGCTTCTCCTCGACCTTGTGCTCGATCGGCTGACCATGGCAGTCCCAACCGGGGACATAGGGAACCTCATAGCCCTGCATCATCCAGTAGCGGTTGATCATGTCCTTGGAGATCTTGTTCATGGCATGGCCGATGTGGATCGGACCGTTGGCGTACGGAGGACCGTCGTGCAGCACAAACTTCTTGTGACCCTCGTTCTTCTTCAGAACCTGCTCGTAGACCTTGTTGTCCTGCCAGTCCTTGAGTCGCTTGGGCTCGGACTTGGAAAGACCGGCACGCATGGGAAAACCGGTCTTGGGCAGATTCATCGTCTGCTTGTACTCGTTTGCCACGGTACCCCTTTCATGTCGTGGGCGCGCACGCCCGTTGGGCACCAAAAAAGCGCCCGTCCCTACAAGCTGGGACGAAGCGCCACAAATCGAGCTGTACGCTCGCAAAAGCTCTTCGCTTAACCACCCAGCTTAGATGCCCTCGCCCGCATATTCGCGCGCTCGCATCCGTTACTCGGCTGGCCTGTATCGACGACCATCTCGGCGATATCTACTAAGACGTGCCTGTGCGGCGCGCCCGTTGGGACCGCAGCTCCGGGGTGATTTTCATCGGTCGCATGCACGGGTTCTCAGCGCTTCCCGCTCTCTGTAGCATGCGGACGGCCGACTACTCGCCCCCATCAACGCTTATGCGGTGTATGGTAGCACGGTCAACGCCGCCGAAAAACCCTCAACACTGGTTTTATACGTTCGAAATTTCTCGCTATTACAGCCCTTCTCTAGGAGCAAAATACCTGAAAGCACTCTATCTCACGAAAGAAGGTACCTATGCGCACAATTGGAATGAGCGACTATACCGTCGGCGAAGACTGCTTTGACGAGCTGCCCGGCGCACTGGCGGAGTACGGCGCGACAAAGGTCGCGATCATCGGTGGCAAGCGGGCACTGGCCGCAGCACTTCCCGGTATCGAAGCTGCGCTGGCAGGTACCGACGTCGAGATTCTGGAGACGCGCGTCTACGGTACCAACAGTACGCGTGCCAATATCGCCAAGGTCGTGAACTCCCCTGCCTGCCAGAAAGCCGACGTGCTCATTGCCTGTGGCGGCGGAAAGGCGCTCGATACCGTGAAGACGGCGGCCATCGAGCTCAAGAAGATCGTCTTCACCGTCCCGACGATTTGCTCCAACTGCTCCGCCGCGACCGCCATTGCCGTTGTCTACAACGACGACGGCTCGCTCGAGGGCTATTCGTACCCCAACCGCCCCGCTCACATCTTCATCAACCCCAAGATCATCGCCGAGGCACCGGCAGAATACTTCTGGGCCGGCGTGGGCGATGCCCTGTCTAAGCAGCCCGAGGTCGAGTACGCCACGAGCGCCGGCAACCTGGAGCACACCGCCGGTCTTGGCCTGGCACTCGCCCACACCTGCTCCGAACCGCTATTTACCTATGGCGTCCAGGGTCTTGAGGACGTGCGCCAGAACCTGTCGAGCGAGGCCGTCAAGCAGATCGCGCTCGATATCGTGGTCAACACGGGCTATGTCTCGAACCTGACCAACCAGAACGATTACTACTACAACTCAAGTGTGGCGCACGCGTTCTACAACGCCACCTGCAGCATTCCGCGTGAGGGCACCTACCTGCACGGCGAGGTCGTAAGCCTGGGCGTGCTCGTGCTGTTTGCCTATACGGGAAAGACCGAGAACCTTGAGCGCTACGCTGCCTTTAACAAGCAGATGGGGCTGCCCGTGACGCTTGAGCAGGTCGGGCTTTCCGAGTCCGATATCCCAGCCCTGTGCGAGTACGCGCATGCCACCAACGAGTGGAAGCAGGGCAACCCTGAGCCCTTCACCGACGAGAAGTTCGCCGCCGCCATCAAGGCCGCCGACGCTTACGGCCACACGCTCTAGGCCTAACCCAAAACCACCACAAAGGGGACAGTCACCTTTGTGGTGGTTTTTATTGCTCAAGTATTTTGGGGTCGAACTCGCTAGCCGGAATCACACGGTACCCGTGACGCAGCAACAGATCGACGAAAACGCCGTTGCCCGCGGTGAGCGTACCGCTAAAGGTGCCGTCGTAGATGCGACCCGCGCCGCACGAGGGGCTGCGGTCCTGCAAGATGCACGCAGCAATCTCGGAAGGGCCGCCCGCCTGCTCGCACATGTCGAGCGCACGTTGAGCGCCCAGGCGGAATTCCCGGTCAACGGACACGCCCTCGCAGGTACGGACCTCGCCGTTCACGATCTCGGACGGCTTGCGCGGCGTCGGAAGACCGCCAAAAACCTCGGGGCACACCAACAGGACCTCGGTTCCCGTGCGCTCGCAAGCCTCGACCAGCTCGCGAAGGTAGTTGTCGAGCCCGTTATACTTGCAGCCCTCGCCCATCAAACAGGCACTCACCACGATCTTCATACATATCCCTCCCAAGCAAAACGCCCCATTTGAGATAGGCACTCAAATGGGGCGTCGATATTTACTGACCCGAATGCAACGCTACTGCTGCTTAGGCATCAGCGGATTCTCGCGCGTGAGGAGATTCATAAACTCCTCGCCCGTGATCGTCTCCTTCTTGTACAGATAACGAGCCAGCTCATGGAGCTTAAACTTGTTCTCCTTCAGGATCTGCAGGGCGCGATCATGCGCGTCCTCGATCAGCTTGGCGACAATCGCGTCCACGCGCTCGGCCGTGCCGGGGGCGCAGGTGAGCGACGTATCCTGGTTGAGGTACGCGTTCTGCACGGTACCGAGCGCCATCATGCCAAACTCGTCGGACATACCAAAACGCGTCACCATGTTGCGGGCGAGCTTGGTGGCCTGCTCGATATCGTTGGCAGCACCAGTCGTCATCTCGCCAAAGATGAGCTCCTCGGCGGCACGTCCACCACAGTAGACGGCGAGCTTGTCCAGCACCTCCTGGCGCGTGGTCAGGAAGCGCTCGTCCTCCTCGACCTGCATGGTGTAGCCAAGAGCGCCACTCGTGCGTGGCACAATGGTGATCTTGGTGACCGGCGCAGAGCCCTTCTGGCGAGCGGCAACGATAGCATGGCCGATCTCGTGGTAGGACACCACCTGCTTCTCATGGTCGGACAGCACCGTTGATTTGCGCTGCTGGCCGGCGATGACGACCTCCACCGACTCCTCAAAATCGTCCTGCGTGGCGCGCTTGCGGCCCTCGCGAACGGCACGCAGGGCGCCCTCGTTGATGATGTTGGCCAGATCGGCACCCGAGGCACCGGGCGTGGCGCGGGCAATCGCGGTCAGGTCAATCGGCGGCTGTGTCTTCACGCTCTTGGCATGCAGCTCGAGGATGTTCTTGCGGCCAGTCAGGTCGGGCAGCTCAACGGGAATGCGGCGGTCAAAACGACCGGGGCGCAGCAGGGCGGGATCGAGGCTGTCGGGACGGTTGGTCGCAGCGAGGACGACGATGCCCTTGTGGTTATCGAAGCCGTCCATCTCGGTCAGCAGCTGGTTGAGCGTCTGCTCGCGCTCGTCGTTGCCACTAAAGCCGCCGCCATCGCGCTTCTTGCCGATGGTATCGATCTCATCGATAAAGACGATACACGGGGCCTTTTCCTTGGCCTGCTTAAACAGGTCACGAACCTTGGCGGCACCGCGGCCGACGAACATCTCGACGAACTCAGAACCCGAAATGCTAAAGAACGGCACGCCCGCCTCGCCGGCAACAGCCTTGGCGAGCAGGGTTTTACCGGTACCCGGAGGACCGACAAGGAGAGCACCGCGCGGAAGCTTGGCGCCGATCTCCTCGTAGCGCTGCGGATTCTCCAGAAAGTCGACGACCTCCTTGAGGGACTCCTTGGCCTCTTCCTGGCCGGCGACGTCCTTAAAGGTCACGCCAACATCCTTGGAGGCAATCACGCGAGCGCCGGACTTGCCCAGTCCGCCGCCGCCAAAGCCGCCGCCAAAGTTCATAGACGGGCCGTCATCGCCCATAGCCTTCTTCATACGGCGGTTGAGCCACCAACCGATCAGGAAGAAGATGGCCATGGGAAGAATAAGCGTAAGCAGGTAGTAGGTCATCAGACCCGAGTTTTTATCGGGAACGACCGACTCCAGGGACGCACCGGATTCAAGCACACGATCGGTAAAGCCCGCGTCATTCGGCACACCGGTCGTCTTGTAGGCGATGTTCTCGTCCTCACCCTTCTTGGTGTAATAAATGGTGTAATCGTCGGTATTGTACTCGACCTTGTCGACACTCTTCTTATCGAGCGCTTTGACAAACGTCGAGTAATCGGTCTTCGTAATCTGCTGCGTGTGACCGATGTTGGGGAACAGAACGGTCGAGAGCACGAGGTAGACGACGAAGGCGATGAGCACGTAGAGGATCATATTCCGTCTGCGTTTGTTGTCATCCATCTCCATCTGCTTGAACTCCATCTACTGGGGTTGATAATGCTATCTAGAATACCCAACCCGGACGGCGATAAACCGACGCCGGGCACGAAAGGACAGAGATGGCATCACTGGAAGTCGGCAAGGTTCAGATCTATACGGGCGACGGCAAGGGCAAAACCACGGCTGCGCTGGGATTGGCGATGCGCGCCACAGGTTATGGGCTCGACGTACTCATGCTGCAGTTTGCCAAGAAGCTGCACTGCGCCGAGCATGATGCGGCGCCACGCCTGGGGCTGCGAATTGTACAGGCCGATCGCAACACGCCCGAGGCTTGCGCCGAGCAGATCATGGAACTTGCACGCGAACAGATCTCGCAGGTCGACGTGCTCATTTTGGACGAACTCGGCGAGGCCATGCGACGGGGCTTTGTGACGCGCGAGGATGTCGAATCGTTGATCGCGATAAAGCCCGCCACCACGGAGCTCGTGCTCACCGGCCGAGGCCTGCTGCCACTGGCCGACCTTGCAGACCTAGTAACCGAAATGCGCCCCGTCAAACACTACTTCGACGAAGGCCTCCTAGCCCGCCAAGGCATCGAATACTAATTGATCCGAAGGGGACGGAGGAAAACAGATCATCAACATCACGACGGAGAGAAATGATCCGTTTCCCTCGTCCCCTACGGATCATTAGGCGGTGGCGCGGCCGAGCCAGTTGCCGCTGTGGTGGTAGATGGTAAACATCGTGGCCGTGATGAGCCAGGTTACGGGGTAAACCAGCAGCAGGTGCTCAAGCGACGGATCGAACGGCATAATCGCAAACACCCAGATCACCCTGAGCACGACAGTGCCAAAAATCGTGAGCAGCATGGGCTGCAAGCTAACGCCGGCACCGCGAATGGAGCCCGACGCGTTTTCGATAATCGAGAAGATCGCGTAGAACGGCGCGATAAAATGAAGGATCGTCGTGGTGTACGCCGAAATCGAAGCATCGTCGACAAACAGACGCGACAGAGGACCCGAGAACACCAGCAGCACGGCAGACAGGCCACCAATGAGCATAAACGACAGCACGAGCGACGTATGGTAGCCCTTTCGCATGCGCTCGTAGTTGCGCGCGCCAAAGTTCTGTGCCGAGAACGTGGTGATCGACACGCCAAGCGCCTCGGTAACCATCCAGACAATGCCATCCAGGCGGCCCGAAAGACCCCAAGCCGTGGTGACATCGGCGCCAAACGAGTTGACCGACACCTGAATCAAAACGTTGGAAATCGAATACGCAGCAGACTGAAAGCCAAGCGGCAGACCACACGAGATCATGCTCTTACAAATGCCCGGATCAATGCCGAGCTTGGACAGCGAAAGCCGCCACGCACCCGGTGCGTGCATCATACGAATCACGATCATCGTGGCGTTGGAGCAAATGGTCAGCGCCACCGCGATGCCGCAGCCCAGAGCCTCCATATGAAGCACGGCAACGAAGATGACATCCAGCACCGCATTAACAAGGCAGCCGGAAGCGATGATCACAGCAGGCCCGCGCGTGTCGCCCACGGCGCGCAGCAGTGCCGTTCCCATATTGAGCAGCAGCGCCGCAACCATGGCGGCAAAATAGCAACGAGCATAGGCCGCGCCCTCGGCCAATAGTTCATGCGGCGTGTTCATAAGCACCAGCATGGGCTCAACGAACACTATGCCAAGAATCGAGAAAACGATACCGCCCACCAGCGCGAGCGTCATGGCCGTATGGACCGAACGGCTCAGCCGGTCATCATCGTGCTGGCCAAAATACTGACCAGTAATGACTGCGCAGCCGGCGCCGACGCCAACGCAAAAGCCAATGCAGAGCTCGGTGAGCACCATCGTGGCTTGAATGCCACCCAGTGCGAGCTTGCCGCCAAACTGACCGACGATATAGGTACCGATAAGCGTGTATGCCTGCTGAAAAAACGAACTAAAGAAGATGGGAACGCACAGCGACAGCAGCTGCTGCCAAATGACGCCCTGCGTTACATCGATAGACGTAGATTTCTTAGCCACACGCCCTCCCCACAAGTGCACGTCAACCGACAAAACAGCAAATTAAGACAAAGCCAATACCAGCTTAGCACCGACCGGCGTCGACCGAAACACCCCGAATCAGAGCCCGGTGCGAACTATCTACCTAGCGATACAGCCCCGGCTGGTAGTGATACTCGTTGCTCACGTGCGGGCACAGCTGCCAAAAGGCGACGGCACTCGCCGCAGCCACGTTAAGCGAATCAACCCCGTGCGCCATCGGAATGCGCACGGCCCGGTCACAGCCCGCGATAGTCTTGGCGCCCAGGCCGGCGCCCTCGGTGCCCATAAAGATCGCCAGGCGATCAATCTCCTGCAGCACGGGATCGTCCAGCGAAACGGAATCATCCGTCAACGCCATGGCGACACAGGAAAACCTGGCATTGTGCAGCGCAGCCAGGCCATCGTGCGGCCATACGCGCGCCTCGCTGCCAATACGCGTCCACGGCACCTGAAACACCGTGCCCATGCTCACACGGGCAGAACGACGATATAGCGGATCACAACACGTAGGGCTCACCAGAATACCGTCGACATTCAACGCCGCCGCCGAGCGGAAAATCGCGCCCACATTGGTATGGTCGACAATGCCCTCAAGCACGCACACGCGCACCGGACGCTCCCCCGCAGCTTTTACGACGCCGCCCAAAAACTCATCAACCGGAATCTGTCGCGGGCGACGAAACGCCGCGAGCGCACCGCGCGTCACGTTAAAGCCCGTCAACTGCTCCATGAGCTCCATGGAGGCCACGAACACAGGAACCGGACCTGCGCCCTCGCGCACAACCAGGCGCTCAAACAGCGGCATCATCTGGTCGAGCCAGCGTTCGCCCAAAAGAAAGCTCACAGGCTCGTATCCGGCACGCGCCGCGCGCTCAATAACCTTGGCACTCTCGGCGATAAAGATGCCCTTTTGCGGCTCCAGCACGCAGCGCAGCTCGCGCTCGGTCAGTCGCACGTAGGCATCGAGCCGCTCGTCCTCGAGCGAATCAATTCGCAGAACCTCAACGGCATCAGTCATAGCAGCCTGCCCGCACCCTTCTTTACAGCACATCTATACCAAACGAGGCGACGCTAAGCGCCGCCCCATACATTCAATCAACCCGATAATACCGTTCACGCCAGGCGATTTACGCCTCAACGCGACGATACGTCACGAACTCATAATCGACACCCTCGTCGCCCTCGCCCGAGGCAATCGTAGCAACACCGCCACGCCACGCAATCTCCCACGCGGGATCGGCGTCCAAATCGGGAAAGTACGTGTCCACGGCATGAGTGCAATGGTTGTGCGTGACCTCGGCCTCGGCGCAATACGGCAAAAACTGCCGATACACCTCGCCGCCACCGATCACCCAGGCAACGGGCTCATCGGCAACCGCGGCGAGCGCCTCGTCGATACTATGCACCACGTCGACGCCCTCGGGGGCAAAGCTCTCGTCGCGGGTAAGCACGATATTGCGGCGGTTCTTGAGCGGACGCCCGCCGGGAAAACTCAGCAGGGTCTTGCGCCCCATAATGACCGGGCAACCTTTGGTGCACGCCACAAAATGGCGCATGTCAGCACGATTGGACACCACCATGTCGCCCTCGCACCCAATGCCCCAATCGTCACACACAGCAACGATGGCAGAAAGCTTACACGTCATGAGCGCCACCTACACCGCAATGGGAATGTTCTTGACCTGCGGGCCGTGCTCGTAGCCCTCCACAATCAGGTCGTCGGTCGTAAACGCATAGAAATCGTGCACGTCGGGGTTAAGCGTTACCTTAGGCGCCGCAAACTGCGGACGCTCGATAAGCTCGCGGACGATATCGACATGACGGTCGTAGATATGGGCGTCGGCGATCACATGCAGCAGCTCGCCGGGAATCATATCGACCGACTGCGCGACCATCATCAGCAAAATGGCGTACTGGCACACGTTCCAGTTGTTCGCGGCCAAAATGTCCTGGCTGCGCTGGTTGAGAATCATGTTGAGTGTAGGCTTATCGTCCTGCGGGCGCTGCGTGACGTTATAGGTCACGCTGTACGCGCACGGGTACAGGTGCATCTCGGACAGGTCGCTAAACACATAGGTGTTCGTCATAATGCGACGGCTGTACGGCGTGTGCTTAAGGTCGTACAGCACACGGTCCATCTGGTCGAAATCGCCCTCGGGATAATGGCTCTTCTGGCCAATCTGGTACCCGTAGGCCTTGCCGATGGAACCAGTCTCGTCGGCCCACTCATCCCAAATATGGCTGTTGAGGTCGTGGACGTTATTTGACTTCTTTTGATAGATCCACAGAATCTCGTCCATGGCAGACTTAAGCGCCGTGCGACGCAGTGTGAGCGCGGGAAACTCCTCACGCAGGTCGTAGCGAGCCGTAACGCCAAAGTTTTTAATGGTATAGGCAGGGGTGCCGTCCTCCCACACCGGTCGGACCTTTTGGCCCTCGGTGGTGGTGCCATGGTCCAAGATATCGCGGCACATGGTTACAAACTGTTGATCAGCCTTGCTCATTGACCCTCCTGTCAGTCGCCTATAAGCGAAATTCATTGTAGCCCAGGCGCACGCGACCCCACAGCCCAAACATAAGCCCTCATTTTCGGACATATGCCAAAAATGCCTTGCACGGTTCCGCTCGCGCGCTATCTTATTGTTGACATATGTCAGATTTGGAGGGTGTATGGCAGGAAGACGCGAGAAACTACGCCGCGTAGGGATCATCCCCGAATATCGCGGTTTTACCCCCGACGGCCTTGCCAGCGGAGATGCCATCGACATGACGGTCGACGAGCTCGAGGTCCTGCGCCTATGCGACCTGGAAGGCCTCAATCAGGAGGAAGTCGCCCAGTGCATGGGCATTGCCCGCGCCACGGTGGCGGCAATCTGCAGCCGCGCACATCGCAAGGTGGCAAACGCGCTGGTCAATGGACGGTCGATCGTCATCGAAGGCGGCAATATCGCATACTCCCCCATCACCACGACGACGGCCGCATGGCCAGCAAAGGAGGTCGGCACCATGAGGGTGGCAACGACGTACGACAACGGCAACATCTTTATGCACTTTGGCCGCAGCGAACAGTTCAAGATCTACGACATCCAGGATGGCAAGGTGCTCAACGAGCAGGTCGTGGGTACCGGCGGCACCGGCCACGGCGCCCTGGCGGGCCTGCTCGCCAACGGTGGCGTCGACACGCTCATCTGCGGCGGCATCGGCGGCGGTGCCATCAACGCGCTCACCCAAGCCGGCATCACGGTCTATGCGGGCGCCCAGGGCAGCTGCGACGCCTGCGTCGAGGCCCTCATTGCCGGCAGGCTCGCACAGACCGGCGAGGCCACCTGCGACTGCCATGGCCACGACCACGAGCACGCCCATGAGCACGGCGATTCCTGCGGCTGCCACGGCCATCACGACCACGACAGGCACGAGAGCTGCAGCTGCCACTAGCGGCACGTGCCCTGGCGCAAGCACGCTTCCACGTGTGTGACAACCAGCGAACAAACGGCGAAGGCCGCCTGGAGTACCATCCAGGCGGCCTTCGCCATACACGACTCAACCAGTCGCTATTTCTTATTGCGCATCTGAGCTTCCATCTGGCGCAGCAGGTCCATATCGGACTTAGGACCGCCCGTTCCCAGGCCGCCCAGGCCGCCCATGCCGCCCAGACCCATGGCATCCAGACCGGGAATATTGGGCATGCGCATCTTTTTGCCCTTCTTACCCTTCTTGCCCTTCTTGCCACCAGCCTGTGCCTGATTGGCCATCGAGCGCATGCGGCCCATCATCTTGTTCATCTCGCCCCACTGCTTCATAAGGCTATTGACCTCGGTGGGAGTCACGCCGGCGCCCTTGGCGATACGGGCGCGGCGCTGGCCGTTGATGATGGAGGGACGCAGGCGCTCCTCCTTGGTCATCGACATGATGATGGCCTCGTTCTTGTCGAAGATGCCCTCGTCCAGGTTGCCGCCCATCTGGTTGAGCGCGCGCTGGCCGCCGGGGAGCATACCCAGGATGCCCTTCATACCGCCCATCTTCTTGACGGCCTTCATCTGGTCGAGCATGTCGTTCATGGTAAAGCCCTCGCGCAGCATACGCTCGGCAGCCTCGAGCTGCTCAGCGTCGGCCGCCTCCTGGGCTTTCTCGATGATGCCGACAACATCGCCCATACCCAGAATGCGCTTGGCCATGCGATCGGGATAGAACGGCTCCAGCGAATCGGGTTTCTCGCCCATACTCACGAACTTGATGGGCTTGCCGGTCACCTGGCGCACGGAAAGCGCACCGCCGCCACGGGCATCGCCGTCGAGCTTAGAGATGATCACGCCGTCAAAGTCAGTGCGCTCGGCGAAGGTCGAGACGACGTTGACGATATCCTGGCCGGTCATGGCATCGACGACCATCAGCACCTGATCGGGCTTGACGGCCTTCTTAATATCCACGGCCTCCTGCATCATCTGCTCGTCGATCTGCAGGCGGCCGGCGGTATCGACAATGACCACGTCACGCAGGTGGTCGACTGCCTCCTGGATGGCACCCTTGGCGATATCGACCGGGTGCTCGCCGTCGCCGCTGAAGACCGGAACGCCGATCTCTCCACCGAGCGTGGCCAGCTGATCGGCAGCGGCGGGGCGGTAGACGTCGCACGCGGCGAGCAACGGCGAGCGACCCTGCTTCTTGAGCAGATAGGCCAGCTTAACGGCCGCCGTAGTCTTACCGGAACCCTGCAGGCCCACGAGCATGATGACATTGGGAATGCGGTTGCTAAAGACGAGCTTGCTCTCGGTGGAGCCGAGCATCTCGGTGAGCTCGTCGAGCACGATCTTGACGACGTTTTGTGCCGGCGACAGCGACTCCATGACCTCGGCGGTCATGCAACGCTCCTTGGTCTTGGCGACGAACTCCTTGACGACCTTGAAGTTGACGTCGGCCTCGAGCAGCGCCATGCGAATGTCGCGCATGGCCGAGGTAATGTCGGCCTCGGTCAGCTTACCCTTGCCACGCAGGCGGTCAAATGTGTCGTTGAGGCGATCGCTCAGGGAATCAAACACTGGTTACTCCTTAGTTGGACTCGCCCACCAGGGCGCGGCAGAAATCTTTGGCATTGAACTCCTGCAGGTCATCGACCTGCTCGCCCACGCCGATGCGCAGGATCGGAAGCTTGAGCTTCTCGGCCACGGCCATGGCGATACCGCCCTTTGCCGTGCCGTCGAGCTTTGTCATGATAATACCGTCCAGACCCAGCGCCTCGTTAAACTCGAGCGCCTGGTTCAGGCCGTTTTGGCCCGTCGCGGCATCGATCACGAGGACAACCGAGACCGGCATGGGACCGGCGGCCATATTGGCGGCGCGCTTGCGCGTCACGTTGACCACCTTGGCAAGCTCGCGCATGAGCTCGGGGCTCGTGTGCAGACGGCCGGCAGTGTCGATAAGCACCAGGTCGCTGCCGCGCTTGTCGGCCTCATCGAGCACGTCATAGCACACGCTCGCCGGATCGGAGCCGCGGTCGCGCTTGATGACGGGAACGCCGGCGCGCTGGCCCCACACATCGAGCTGCTCGATGGCGGCGGCGCGGAAGGTATCGGCCGAACCGATCACGACGTTCTTGCCGCGGGCAGCCATAGCGCTCGCGATCTTGCCGACCGTCGTGGTCTTGCCGGCACCGTTAATACCCACAAACAGCACGCAACTCGGCGTGTCGGAGAACGGATCGCGCTCGGCGGGCACAAAATGCTGCTCGAGCTGCTCGGCCAGGGCGCGACGGAGTTGCGGAGCGGTCTTGAGGTTCTTCTTGGCCGCGGTATCGCGCAGGTCATCGGACACCTTAATCGCGACCTCGGCGCCCATGTCACCCATGACGAGGGTGTCCTCTAGATCCTCCCAAAAATCCTCATCGACCTCGCCGCCAAAGTAAAAGACCTCGTTGAGGGCCTCGCGGCTGCGCTCAAGTCCGCGCGAGAGAGCATCGAAGAATCCCATTATGCATTCACGACCTTTCCGGTTTCGCGATCAAGTTTTTGCGAGACGACGCGGCTGACGCCGTCGGCTTGCATCGAGACGCCGTAGAGGACGTCAGCGTCCTCCATAGTACGGCGCTGATGCGAGATAACCAAGAGCTGCGTATCGGAACGCAAAACATCGAGCGCGCCGATGAGCTTGGACAGGTTGGCGTCATCGAGCGCCGCCTCGACCTCGTCCAGCACATAGAACGGCACCGTACGCGTGCGATACACGGCAAAGAGCAAGGCGAGCGCCGTCAGGCTCTTCTCGCCGCCCGACATGAGCATCATCTTGGTGATGCGCTTGCCGCGCGGCTGCGCCACGACCTCGATGCCCGTCTCGGCAGGATGCTCGGGGTCGGTCATCTCCAGATGCGCCTGGCCACCCGGGAACAGCATGGCGAAGATCTCGCGGAAGTTCGCATCGACCTTCTCAAAGGTCACCAGGAAGGCCTTACGCATCTTACGGTCGATGGCCGCCGTGATCTTGGTGAGCGCCTTGCGTGCGCTCTCAAGATCGGCCAGCTGCTCCTCGATGTAATCGGCGCGGCGCTTGAGCTGCTCGTACTCCTCCATGGCAACCTGGTTCACAGGGCCCAGGTTGTTGATCTGGCGCACGAGCTGGTTGAGCTCGCGCTCGGCGGCATCGCGGTCGGTGGGCGCAGGAAGCATGAGCACTTCCTCGAGCACCGTGGTGCCATCGGCGGTAATGGCCTTGATGGCCGCCTCTACCTGCACCTCGAGCTTGCCGCGGGAGACCTTGAACTCATTTTGCGTCGCCGTGGCGGCATCGACCCGCTCCTTGGCACGAGCAACCTCGGCCTTGGCGTCTTCGATGGTCTTCTTAAGCGAGGCCGAGTCCGCCTCCTCGAGCGAAGCCTGGTCACGCAGACGCGCGGCCCAATCCGACGCGCGCTCCAGCAGGGCCGAATAGCGCTCGTGCATGGGATCGACGCGCAGGCGCAGCAGCTCGAGAGAGCGCGAGGCCTGGCGTGTTCCGCGGATACGGCGGTCGATGCCCTCCAGACGATGCTCCAGGTCGGGCACGCGGCCCTTCAGCGAACGCAGACGCTCGCTCGTCTGGGCCAGGCGCACCTTGGCATCGGCGAGCTTGCCGGCGGCCTCGGAATCGTCACGGCGCACGCGATCGAGCTCGTCGTTGGCTTCGGCAATCTGGAGACCCAGGTCGCTTGCCTGCGCACGGGCCTCGTCGCGCGAACGGGTGAGCTCGTCAACGCGCGGGCGCGCAGCGCGAACGGCCTCGGCGGCCTGTTCGCGGCGCTTGGAGATGCGCACGCGCTCAACCTCGGCATTGTTGGCGCTTTGCTCCAGGCGGCCGATCTCGGAGAGCAGCGAGCGGCGCTCGCCCTCAAGACGGGCGATCTCACCGGCGGCATCGCCCTCGGCGGCACGCGCCTCCTCGACGGCCGCATTGGCCTCGACGACCCGATCCGACACATGCTCAAACACGGCAGCAAGATCGGGCTCCAGGCCCTCCAGCTCACGAATTCGACGCTTGCGCTCCAGGGCACCCGAAGCCTCGCCGGCATCGAGCCCCACGCGCACCAGGCCGCCACAGCTCACGCGGGCGCCATCGGGCGTCACATAGGTCACGCCGTCAACGACTGGTGCCGCCAGCGCGGCAGCCAAGTCATCGACCACGTAATAGCCGCCGAGCAGGGCCTCGACAACCGGGCCATAACCGGAGCGCACGGACAGACGATCGACCAGACGCGAACCGGCAGCGCCCTTAGCAGCAGCACCGCCGCTCACGTCGCGCGTCGCCAGCAGCGCCTCGCCCGAAGCCTTCTTTTGGTCCAGAGCCGCACGACCGGCACGCTCAAGCGTGGCTGCGTCATCAAACAGTAGGGCATCGATGTCGCCGGCAAGCAGCTGCTCGACCAGGCCCTCGAGCTCACGAGGAGCCTCGAGCACGTCGCCCAGGCGACCCGAGACATAATCGCCCAGCGCGCCCATCAAACGGCTCACCAGCGGCGAGCTGTCTGCCATGCGGGCGTCGAGCTTCTTTTGGCTCGCGAGCTCAGAGCGAACCTCGGACAGTTTATTGCGCGCCTCGCTCTCGCGATTACGCAGGTCCTTCAACGCTGCACGGGCGACCTCGGTGGCCTCACGCGCATCGATCTGGGCCTGGCGGGCCTGATCAAGCGCGCCGTCGAGCTCCTCAGCGCGGTCGCGACGGCTCTCGAGCGAGGCCGTGACCTCCTCGAGCTGCTCGTCAATCTGCTCCAGGCGCGAGGCGTACATGTTGTCCTCGACCTCGGCGTTGCTCAAAGAGTCCTTCACCTTGGCAAGCTCGAGCGCGGCGTTATCGGCCACACGCTGCACATCGCGCTGCTCGCGCGTAAGCTGCGAAATCTGATTGTCGAGCGCAACGCGACGCTCGTGGAGCTGGGCGGCGGCAGGACCTGCGGCGTCAACGTCGTCCTGGGCCTGCATGTGCGCACCGGTCACTTCCTCAAGCTGGGCGCGCGCATCCTCGAGCTCCTCGACCACGCGACGGCGCTGATGTTCGGAGCTCGAGATCTGGCCGCGCATGTCGGACAGGCGCGACACCATGTTGTGGCCCTTTTCCTCGAGTAGGCGCATATCGGAGTTGATGCGGCCGACCACGTCTTGCATATGGCGGCGCTGCTCGCCCAGATCGCCCACAAACAGGCCCTTTTCCTCGAGCATGACCTGGAGTTTCTCGAGCTCGCGCTCTTTTTCGCCCAGGCGGTATTGCGCAAGCTCAAACTCGGCAGCGCCCTCCTTGGAGCGACTCTCCAGGTCGTTCCACTGCGACTGCAGCGAACGAAGTTCGTCGACGGCCAGCATCTGCGTAAGCTCGTTCGCGCGCGAGGACAGCTCTTTGTACTTGCGCGCGCGATCAACCTGACGCTCTAGCGGCCGCAGCTGACGGGCGATCTCCTTATTGATGTCGCGGGCACGGGTCAGGTGCTCGTCCATCGATTTAATCTTTTTGAGCGCACGCTCCTTGCGGCGCTTGTGCTTGGAGATGCCAGCAGCCTCCTCGATCAGGGCTCGGCGCTCCTCGGGGCGGCTCTGCAAAATGGCATCGAGCTTGCCCTGGCTGATGATGGAATGCGCATCCTTGCCCAGGCCAGAATCGTGCAGAATGTCCTGAATGTCCATCAGGCGGCACGGGCTCGAGTTGATGAGGTACTCGCTTTCGCCCGAGCGATACATACGACGGGTGATGGCGACCTCGTCAAAGTCGACGGGCAGCATATGGTCCGAGTTATCGAGCACCAGCGTGACCTCGGCGACACCCACCGGCTTGCGCGCCGACGAGCCCGAGAAGATGACGTCCTCCATGGCCTGGCCGCGCAGCTGCTTGGCACTCTGCTCGCCCAGGACCCACAGAATCGAGTCGGAGATGTTCGATTTTCCCGAGCCGTTGGGACCGACGATGACGGTCAGGCCCGGCTCAAATGACATATGGGCGCGGTCGGCAAACGACTTGAACCCTTTGAGCGTGAGGGACTTGAGATACACGGTTCCTCGCTTAAACAGGCTTCTTGTTAAGAATCACGCCGTTGGTGGTGTAGCCCATGCGGTCGAGCGCCTCGAGTGCAGCGGCCCCCTCGGCCTCCTTCTTGGAGGAACCGGTGCCGCGGCCCTGGCGAATACCGTCGATGAGCACCACAGCGGTAAAGGTTGGCGCATGTGCGGGGCCCTCGGAGCCGACCAGCTTATACGCGGGAGGCTCGTGGCCGTCTGCCTGCACGCACTCCTGCAAGAACGACTTGGGGTTCGCGGGGTGCTCGGCACGCTCGGTGGCCAGGTGCGGCTTAAGCGTACGGTGGATGAACTCCGCCGCCGCATCCCAACCGGCATCCAGATACAACGCGCCCACGAGCGACTCGTAAACGTTCTCAAGCGCCGAGTGCAGGCCGCGCGCGCCGGTACCGGTCTCGGAGGCGCCAAAGATGATGATGTCGTCGATACCCAGCTCGTGCGACACCTCGGACAGCGTGGCGCCCGAGACAAGGGACACCTTCAGGCGCGTGAGCTTGCCCTCGTCAAACTCGGGATAGGACTCGAAGAGCGAACGGGCCACCACGGCGCCTAAAATGGAATCGCCCAAAAATTCAAGGCGCTCATAGCTGGCAGAGACCGGCAGGCCCTCGACGGCCGAGGGATGCGTGAGCGCCGCGCGCAGCAGCACCTTGTTATTGAACTCATGGCCCAGAATCTCCTGGGCGCGCGTGAGTCGTTCAGACAAAGCCAAGACTTAGGCCTCCTTGGCGTTTTCGATCGCGTCGACGGCGTCGGCGACAGAGTTGAGCGACAGCAGGGTCTCGTCATCGATTTCGAGGTCGAACTCGTCCTCAATGGCCGTCACCAGCTGCAGACGCTCGAGCGAATCGGCATCGAGATCGTCAAAAGTGGTCTCGTCGCTAATGTCGGCGACATCGACGCCCAGCACGTCAGCGGCGACTTCGGCGATCTTATCGAAGATTTCGGAGCGGTCCATAGCGCTTCCTCTCGTATGTCATGGAACACAACACAACACGGCAATCGAAGCCGCGTTGCAATACGGCTCCGATTCTACCCCACACGGTACAGGTTGAGCCACGTAACGGGGCTCTTACAAAACGATACCGTCCATGGAATTGGCAACGTCCTGGACAAGCCCGACGCGCACGGCCTGAGCCGCGGCAAGCGTACCGTTCTTGACGGCCTCGACTGACGTAGCACCGTGGCCGATCAACACGACGCCGCGCAGGCCCAGCAGGATCGCACCGCCCTTGGCATCGCCCGAAAGCTTAGCCTTAATCTGGCGCATCTGCTTTTTAATGAGCAGCGCGGCGATCTTGGTGCCGAGCGAGGACATAAAGGCACCCTTGAGCTCCTGAAGCAAAAACTTGGCAGCGCCCTCGGTGGCCTTGAGCGCGATGTTGCCCGACATGCCATCGGCGACCACGACGTCAAAATTACCCGACGTAAGATCGGTGCCCTCGCAGTTGCCCACAAAGCCGGGAACAGCGGCCTTCATGGCCGGGAAGCACGACTTGGTGAAGTTGGAGCCCTTCTCGTCCTCGGTGCCGTTGGCAAGCAGGCCCACGCGAGGATGCTCGATACCCAAAACCACGCGGGCATAGGCAGCACCCATCTGGGCGAAGCGCACCATATCGTCCACCGTGACATCGGGATTGGCGCCCATATCGCACAGCACCGTCAGGCCACCGGCACGATTGGGCAGTGCGTTGGTCAAGCACGGACGGACCGGCTGCTTCTTGCCCTCTGCCAAATACCTAAACGGCGTGACGTAGGCCGTGGCGGCAGCGGTCATGGCACCGGTCGAGCCGGCCGAGAAAAACGCGTCCGCATTGCCCTTCTTAATGGCACGACATGCAAGCACGATCGAGGACTTGCGCTTGGTCATCACAGCGCGGATGGGATCGTCCTCCATGCTGATGACGTCGGGGGCTTCCAAGGCCTCCACGCGGGCATGCGCTGCGGCAAAGGGGTTGACGATTTCGGCGGGACCGACGGCCAAAATCTCGATCTCGGAATCTGCCGCAAGCGCAGCCTCGATACCATCGAGAACAACCTGGGGCTTCTCGTCTCCGCCCACAACGTCTACACAAACGCGAACGTTACTCATTTCATATGCTCCTTATACAAAAATGGCCGACTCATTGAGCCGGCCATTGTGGTTCCAGTTGGAACGGCATCGTATCCAGAGTATACAGTTACTCGGTAACGATAACCTCGCGGTCCTTGTAGAAACCGCAGCTGGGGCACACGTGGTGCGGGAGCTTAACAGCGCCGCAACGGGGGCACGTGGACTGAGCCGCAGCCGAGATCTTCATGTTGGCGGAACGACGGGTATGGGTGCGGATACGACCCTGCTTTTGTTTAGGTACGGGCATAGTGACCTTCCTTATGAACTATCCAGTGTGGCGATTACGCGCAAGTAGCGATACTACCACAGTTTTACTCGTCAAGCTTGAGATTCTTTAATGCTGCAAATGGATTTTCCGTGGCAGCGGCCCATTCGGCCTCCGCCTTGGCGGCGCAATCGCATTGCTCGACGTTGAGATTGATGCCACAGGTGGGGCAAAGGCCGCGGCAATCGGGCTTGCACAGGACAACGAACGGCGTGTCCATGACGACCGCGTCGTTGATGGGCTCGCCCAGATCGACAATGCGATCCTCGCCCAGCAACTCGTAGCCGTCTTCGTAGGCCTCGGGGTCCTCGGGCTCGTTAAAGAGGTAGAACTCCTCGATCTCGCCTGCGATATCAAACGATGCGGGCTCCAGGCAGCGATCGCACTCGCCGGTGGCGTGAGCGCGGACCATGCCCGAAAGCAGAACACCGGTACCGGCGTTGGTAAAGACCACGTCGTAGGAAATGCCGTCCTGCAGCTGGTACTCCTTCTCGCCCACCGTGTAGGTGGCGACATCGACCTTGCCGGTCAGCGGATAAGAGTCTCCGGGAAACTCGAGCTGCTCGGAAAGATCGACGGTTACGCTCGGGAACTCAGCCATTACCACTGACCGTTCTGCTGGGCGGCGCCCTCGTTGAGCTGCTGACGGCAACGAGTGACGGTGCCGGTCAGACTCTTAAGGTTCTCCTCGAGGTGCGTAAAGACCTGCTCGGCGTAATCCTCGGCGGCATAACGCGTCTCGCGCTCGTACTGCTGGGCACGGTCGCGGATGTCGTCGGCCTGCTGCTGGGCTAAGCGGACGATCTCCTGCTCACCGGCAATGGTGAGCGCCTGCTGCTGAGCATCGGCAATGATGGAATCGGCCTGGGCGGCGGCGGAGGCCATAAGCTCCTCGCGCTCTTTGAGGATACGTCGGGACTTCTGCCACTCCTCGGGATAGCTCATGCGGATCTCATCGAGGATGTTAAAGAAGACGTCGGCGTCGATAACCTTCATCTGGGCGTTCTTGCCGAACGGCGTCTTAGCCTCTTCGATGAGCCCCTCGAGCTCGTCGACAAGACTCACGATCCTGTCGCCAGGAAAATTCTCGCCCGGCATCCGGTCTCCTTTCATAGGTAACATATCATCGTGTTAGTTTACCACATGCCACCAGGCAATAAAAAACGTCACGAAAAGCGATGTTTGAGTGCTTCGACCACGTTGGGCGGCACAAACGTCGACACGTCGCTGCCAAGCGACGCGATCTGGCGCACCACCGAACTCGAGATATAGCCGTACTGCGGAGCACTCATGACAAAGATGGACTCCAGCTCGCTATCCAGGCGATAGTTGAGGTCGGCCTGCTGCAACTCGTACTCAAAGTCGGTCATGGCGCGCAGACCCTTAACGACGGCACCCGCCCTCTGTTCACGTGCAAAGTCGACCAGCAGGCCGGTGAAGGGCAGTACCTCGACGCCGTCCAAATCACCGAGGGCCTCGCGGGCCAGCGCCACGCGCTCGTCGAGCATAAAGGTGGTACCCACGCCGTTTTTACCCTGCGATTCGGCCACGGCGACGATCACGCTGGGAAAGATACGGCGAGCTCGGCGGATCACGTCGATATGGCCAAAGGTGATGGGATCGAAGGTGCCCGGGACGATCACGCGGTTGATGGTGTCATTCATGGGTGTCCTCCGAAGGCATATCCTCGTCATTTTCGTTCTCGTCAGCATGGTCGTTCTCGTCCTCGGCCACCCAGCGCAGCAAGTCAACCGAGGTAATGCCGTAGCGCTTCTCTCGCACGGTCTTGAAACAAGCCGGATGAGCACCTGCATCGGCTGCGGCATGTTCAAAAAGGGCAAAGGCCCCGGGCGCCAGCAGTCCCTGCTGGGAAAGATTTTGCAGCAGCTCCTCGACCGGCTCGGCGCCAAAGGCATAGGGCGGGTCGAGCAAGATCAGGTCAAAGGGACCACCCGGCACACGGCCGCGCGAGGCGCTCGCCAACACATCGCCGGTAACGACACGCCAACGCGAGCGGTCGCGGCACAGCGACTCGATATTCTTGGTGATCAGACGGGCGGCATTGCGATCGATCTCGAACGTGGTGAGCGAGCGGGCGCCACGCGAGAGCATCTCGATTCCCAGGGCGCCGGAGCCGCCAAAGGCGTCCAGCACGCGGACCTCGTCCAGATCGAAGTCGAACGCCGACATGACCATGGACGCGCATGCCTCGCGCACGCGATCGGTCGTGGGACGGGTGACATCGCGCCCACGCGGCTCTTCGATCTTGCGGCCGCGCCATTCACCGCCGATGATTCTCATCCTCCGCTGACCTCCTTAAAGATATGTCGATAACGCATGGCGACCGCGTCGCGCAAGGGGCGCGTCGCCACGGAGTCAAGGTTGCAAGCATACCGCAAGAGCTCGACCGCGTCCAAATGGGCCCATTCGATAAGATCCTCGTCGGCGTCCAGGTCCACAAAGCGCAGGGTCACGCCGCCGTGCTGGCGGTAGCCCAGAATCTCGCCCTCGTGGCGCAGGCGCAGGTCCATCTGGGCGAGCGCAAAGCCGTCAGAGGTCTTTTCGAGCGACTGGAGACGGTCTTGTGCCGCCGACGCGCCACCGTTGCCCTTGGAGTGCGTCATGACCAGGCAAGTGCCCGACACGCTGCCGCGGCCCACGCGGCCGCGCAGCTGGTGCAGGGCCGCCAAGCCAAAGCGCTCACCGTTCTCGATGACCATGACGGTGGCGTTGGGCACGTCGACGCCTACCTCGACCACCGTGGTCGAGACGAGCACGTCGATCTCACCGCGCTTGAAGGCATCGATCACGCGGTCCTTCTCCCCCGCCGGCATGCGGCCATGAAGGCGCTCAATGGTAAGTCCCGGCAGGGCCAGACGCAGTCGTTCGAGCTCGGTTGCCGTATCGTGCAGCGGTACAGGCACGGTCACGCGGCCCTCGTCGTCGCGGGCGATACCGGGTACGTCTTCCAGCTCATCGGCCGAGTCACTCGGCTCCACAAGCGGGCAGATCACGTAAGCCTGCTGACCCTTTTCATACGCCTCGCGGATGGCACCGTAGGCCAAATCGCGGCTCGACTCGGTGAGCACGCGCGTCGTAACGCCCGCCCCCGGAACAGGTCGACGGCGGATGATGCTCGTGTCCAGGTCGCCGTAGACCGAGAGCGCCAACGTGCGCGGGATCGGCGTGGCCGTCATAACGAGAAGGTCGGCACCCGGGCCCTTGGCACGCAGAGCATTGCGCTGGCCCACACCAAAGCGGTGCTGCTCGTCGATGACGACAAGCGACAGATGCTTAAACGCCACGTTGTCCGAAAGGACCGCGTGGGTTCCAAAGAGGACGTCGAGCTCGCCCGATTCCAGCTGCGCATGGATCTGCTCGCGCTCGGCCGCCGGCGTGGCACCCGTCAGGAGTGCCCAAGACATGCCAGCCTGGGAGAGCAAGGGGCCAGTCTTATCGGCATATTGGCGCGCCAGCACGCCCGTAGGCGCCATAACGCAGGACTGAGTGCCCGAATCGGCCGCGACAGCCAGCGCGCAGGCGGCGACGGCCGTCTTGCCGGTACCGACGTCGCCCAGTAGCAGGTGGTTCATCACGCGCCCGCCATCGCACATATCGTGCAGGATGTCTCGGAACGCGGCCTCCTGCTCGTCACTCAGCGAAAACGGCAGGGCTTCCCTGAGCGCCGCCAGGTGCTCACCCGCGGCGTGGGCGTAGGGAGCGACTTCGACCAAGCCGCCGTCGTTGCGCAGGCGCAGCGCCAGCTGAAGGCAGAGACATTCCTCGTAGGCAAGACGCCGCCGCGCGATGTCGCGCTCGGCCATACTCGAGGGAAAGTGAATCGAGCGCAGCGCACGGGCATTGCTCATCAGGCGGCGCTTGACGCGTAAGCGTGCGGGAATCGGGTCGAAGGGATTGCCGACAACCTCAAGCGCGCCGCTTACGATGCGGCGCATCCACGCCTGACTCACGCCATCACTCACGTAATGGACCGGCAGAATGGTGCCCGCGGCACGTCCGTCCTCGAGCTTTTCGAAATGCGGCGAGGCCATCTGCTTAAAGCCGTAGGCAAACTCGACCTTACCCATCACAGCCAGACGGTCTCCCTGCTTAAACTGCTGGGCAATCCAGGGCTGACGGAAAAAGGCGACTTGCAGCACGCCCGTCTCGTCCACCAGCGAGACCTCGGTCACCTGCATACGCGGGCGAGGCTGCTTTTGGACGATACGGTCAACCGTGGCGACGATCGTGCACACGGTACCGATGGGCGCCATCTCGATGGACCAGGAGCGCGTAAAGTCCAGGTATCGATGAGGGATATGGAGAAGGAGGTCCCCCACCGTCTGAATTCCCAAACGGCGAAGGGCCTCCTCACGCTTACCCGAAACATATTTGAGTCGCGCAATATCCTCGTCGAGCGCATTGCTCTGGGCAAAGCGCTCCGAGACGCGCGGCACGGAGCACAGCTCGGACATGGGCAGATGCCTACTCGATCGAGAAGATCACGGGATAGAGCGGCTGCTCGCCACGATGGGCGTCGACCTCCAGATCGGGCTGAGCCTCCTCGATGGCGTCGACGATCTCCTGAAAGGCCTCATCGGACAGCTCCTCGCCGGCCAGAATCGTCAGCGCGTCGCCCTCCTCTTCCTCCTGCATACGGTTGATGCAGTCGAGCGTGACCTGCTTCACATCGGAGCCGACCACGTCGATGGAGCCGGCAATGATACCCATGACGTCACCGGAGTGAATCGGAGAACCGTCAGAGGCGCTGGAATCGCGCACGGCACGGGTGACCTCGCCATCGCGAACCTCGCTGATGGCGTCGACCATGGCGGCAACGGCGTCCTCGAGCTCGGAATCGGGCAGGACGGCGAACAGCGCGGAGAACGCCTGCGGGACGGTCTTGGTGGGAACGACGGCGACCTTCTTGTCGGTGCAGGCAGAGGCTGCGGCCTCGGCAGCCATGCGGATGTTGCCGTTATTGGGCAGGATAATGACCGAGGTCGCGTTGACCTGGTCCACCGCGCCCAGCAGGTCGGCGGTCGAGGGGTTCATGGTCTGGCCACCCGAGACGATCACGTCAACGCCGAGGGACTTGAGGATGTCGGCCTCGCCCGAACCGGCGGCAACGGCGACAAAGCCCAACGCCTTGGCGGGCTCGGCGGCCTTTTCCTGGTCCTCATGAATCTTGGCGGTACGGTCGTGGGCCTCCATCTCCATGTTGTGGATAAAGACCTCGTAGATCTGACCAAGCTGCAGCATGTGCTCGAGCACCAGGTTAGGCGTGTTGGAGTGCACATGGATCTTGTAATCGGGGTAGGCACCCACGAGCAGCTCGCAGTCGCCCATGGAGCCCAGGAACTTAAGGCACTCGTCCTCGTCAAACGGGGCGTCGGCCTTAAAGAGGAACTCGTTGCAGTAGCGGAACTCCGAGCCCTCCCAATCGTCGTTGGCCTCAATCTCAACGCGACCGAGGGCCGCGTCGCGGGCAGAGCCAGCGGAATCAAACGTGGCGGAGAAATCCTCGACAACGGTGCTGCGGCCAAGCGCAGCGGCGACAAAGTTCTCCAGGAAGATGGCAAAGCCAAAGGCGCCGGAGTCGACCACGCCGTTCTCCTTCAGAACGGGCAGCAGGTCGGGCGTGCGGGCGACGGACTGGTAGGCCTCGACGACGATGGCGTCGAGCGCGTCCTCGGCCGAGAACTTCTTCTTTTCGCACTCATCGGCCTTGGTCGAGACATCGCGAAGCACCGTGAGGATCGTGCCCTCGATGGGCTTGCGAACGGCCTGGAAGGCGACCTTGACGGCGCGACGGAAAGCGAAGGCGATGTTGGCGGACGTAATGGGCTCGTCGACAGAGACGAGACCCTCGGCCACGCCACGCAGGATCTGCGAGGTGATGACGCCGGAGTTGCCGCGGGCACCCATCAGGGAGCCGTGGGTAATGGCGCCGGCAATGGCCTCCATATCGGCATCGGCGGGAAGGGCGGAAAGCTCCTTGGTCACCGAGGCGAGCGTGAGCGACATGTTGGTGCCGGTGTCGCCGTCGGGTACGGGGAAGACGTTGAGCTTGTTGATCTCCTCGGCCTTGTCGGAAACGGCAGCCGCAGCGATCGGAAAACAGGTGCGAATGGTCTTTGCAATCATGGGTATTTGAATCTCCGTTTTCGGATGCTAGTTCAGACGGCTCTTGAGCGCGTCGATGTGGATGCCGATCTTAAGGCTGGCGGGATCGATCTGGGCGATTTCCTGCAGGGTGAAGGCAACGGAGCTCGAAAGATTGTGACAGACGGACTTCATGTTGACGCCGTTCTCGAGCACGACGTGAAGATCGACCGTAAGGCCGTTCTCGTCGGCGGAGACAAGCACGCCCTTGCGGAGGCGCTGACCGGCAAGCAGGCGCACGCTCTCGGCGCCCTGGAGCTGTTCGGCCATACCGACGACGCCATAGCACGTCATCGCGGCATAACCGGCAATATCGGCAATAACGTCGTTCGAGACGCTCAGGCTGCCGTTAATGGTCTCAGACACAAGAATCTCCTTATCTGGTGCTCACGGCACCATCTCGTGGGAGCAATCATTGCATTATTCTACAACGAGCGCGCCATGTTGAGGTGGTGGGTCGCGGGATTACATCCTCGACACGAAATGTTGATATGGCAACGTTCGCGCCAGGCGATCGCGGCATGAAAAAACCCGCCGCATAAGCGACGGGTTTTACAACCTGGCTCCCCGGGTAGGACTCGAACCTACAACAGCGCGGTTAACAGCCGCGTGCTCTACCATTGAGCTACCGAGGAATTTAAAGCCCAACAGAAAGGGCTGGAAATTCTGGCTCCCCGGGTAGGACTCGAACCTACAACAGCGCGGTTAACAGCCGCGTGCTCTACCATTGAGCTACCGAGGAATAGGTGCGTGCTCTCAAGCAACGAAGTTTATTATACGGACGAATCAGCTTAGGGCAAGAACTTTTTTGAGAATTTTTCCGACCTAGTCATTGGGGACGTCCCCAACAACTACATGAAAGCGCCCTCAAGCGGATGTACTTGAGGGCGCTTCTTGCTTGACTAGCTTTCGATATAGTCTTTGAGCTTGCTAGAGCGGCTGGGGTGACGGAGCTTGGCCAGGGTCTTGGACTCGATCTGGCGGATACGCTCGCGCGTGACGCCAAACTCGCGGCCGACTTCCTCGAGTGTACGTGGATGTCCGTCGACAAGGCCAAAGCGCAGCTCGATAACCTTGCGCTCACGATCGGCAAGCGAATCGAGCACCTGGGTGAGCTGCTCCTGCAGCATGGAGAAGCTGGCGGCATCGGGCGGAACGATAGCCTGGGAGTCCTCGATGAAGTCGCCCAGCTGGGAATCCTCTTCCTCACCGATGGGGGTCTCGAGCGACACGGGCTCCTGCGAAATCTTCTGGATCTCGCGGACGCGGTCGGCACTCATGTCCATCTCGGCACCGATCTCCTCGGGGGTCGGGTCGCGACCCAGGTCCTGGAGAAGCTGGCGCTGCACGCGGACGAGCTTGTTGATGGTCTCGACCATGTGCACGGGAATACGGATGGTACGGGCCTGGTCGGCGATAGCACGCGTGATGGCCTGACGGATCCACCACGTGGCGTACGTGGAGAACTTAAAGCCCTTCTGGTAGTCGAACTTCTCGACGGCGCGGATCAGACCGAGGTTGCCCTCCTGGATCAGGTCCAGGAACAGCATGCCGCGACCGACATAGCGCTTGGCGATGGAGACGACCAGGCGCAGGTTGGCGCTGATGAGCGCCTGCTTGGCCTCGAGACCCACGTTCTCGATTCGGGTCAGGCGACGCATCTCGGCGCGGGTGAGCTCGATCTCGCCCGCCTCGGCGGCCTCGAGCTTCTCGGTGGCATCGAGACCGGCCTCGATCTTCATGGCCAGGTCAACCTCTTCGGAGGCGGTCAGCAGGTCGACCTTACCGATCTCCTTAAGGTACATACGAACCGGGTCGCCGGTCAGCATCACCGTGGAGGCATCGATGCCACGAACGCGCGAACGCGAACGGGACGTGCGCACGGTGCGCTTCTTCTTGCTCTTGGAAGAACCCATCTCGGCGTCGGCCTGGCGGGCCATCTTAAGCTCGTGATCGTCGAGCGAGCCGGAATCGTGCTCGTCGTCATCGAAATCGTCGGTATCGCTATCGTTATCGTCATCGTCGACGTCCATGGGGGCGTCGTCGTTACCGCTCGCGGAGATAATCTGGATGCCGCTGTTGCGCAGCGCGGAATACACCGCGTTGAGCTGCTCGTCAGACACATCGATATCCTTCAGGGCGACCTGAATCTCGTCCTCGGTTACCGAAGTCCTGTTTGAGCCGTTGCCCATGAGCTTTGCAACGTAGGATTCCAGCCCAGTACCCGTGCTCTCACTCTTTTTTGGCACAGATTCTCCCTTCATAGTCCACAGGACTCATTACTTTAGCACACACATTGACGTCTATACCCAAAATTCAGACTGGATATAGGCGCGAATACGCTGGTTGACCACAACATCTAGACCTGGTCGGCGCCCGCCGTCTCCAAACCGATCAAACGGAACGGATCGGCCACGCCACCGATCGACTTTTGGAGCTCGCGCTGGCGCTGAGAATCTTGCATCGCTTGCATCGTCAGCACACGGCGCGCCTCATCGTCGAGCGACCGGTCCTGACGTAGCTTGGCCTGTGCGGCGCGCATGCGGCGCTTGATGGTGTAGAGCTCGAGGGTATCGAGCATAAACACGATGTTCGTCTCGGTGGGGTGCTTGCTCGTCGACGAAATACGCCCGGCGCTGACAAGCGACGCTGCCTCGGGACACACCGCGCGCGCCGCATCCATGCACGCCGTGGGGTCGGTGCCCGGCGGCGTCGCAAGCACGGCCCACGCGATGGACTCGTGACGCGGATCCACCCACTCGATCGAGCAGATGCGGTCGGCATACGTGCGGAACAGGTCGGGGTAGCTCGTGAGCATCGTCAACAGCTCGCGCTCCCCCGCCAAAGACTTTCGCTCTAGGTCGGTCAGCACGATCGGCATCGTCGGTGCCGTGGGCGCGCCCGTTGCATCGGCTACCGGCGCCGCGCCATCCAACCCAACCGGCACATCGATCGGCGGCATATCGCCGACGACCTCGACCGGCGCAGCCCCGTAGGCCTCGAGCGGCACATAGTCGTACGGCTCTTCCTCGACCGGTGCGGACACCGGCGACGTCACCCCCGACGCCCAAGCACCGCGAGACCTCCCCTGCGAACCAGACGCCCGACCGCCGGCGCTGCCTGCACGCTCGGCCTGCGCCCGCTGGCGCTCGTAGTTCTGCTCGCGACGACGCTCGGCGTCCTCACGCTTGGCAACATCGCGAAACACACGGCCCGAGCTCGAACGCACCGTCTCCAGATCCAAACCCAAAAGGTCCGCAATCTGGATAAAGTACGTATCGATCATATAGCTATCGCGCAGCGGATAGATGAGCGTCAGCGCATCCTCAAGCGCCTTGGCACGACCGCCCGGCGTGGTGATGTCGCTCGACTCCTGCAGCGACCGGTATACAAAGTCCATGAGGGGCTCGGCGGCGTCGATACGCGCCTGCAGTGCCTCGCCACCATGCGCGGTGATGAACTCCATGGGGTCGTTGCCGTCGGGAAGCACCACGCAGCGCAGGTCCATCGAATCCTGCTCGATAAATTGAATCGCGCGGCGAGCGGCCTTTTGACCGGCGGCGTCGCCATCGAACATATACACGATGCGCTTGGCAAAGCGGGTGAGCGTCTTTACATGATGTTCCGTCAGCGCCGTGCCCAGCGTGGCGACGACGTTTTTAATCCCCGCCTCCCAGCAGGCGATACAGTCGGTATATCCCTCCACCACAATAGCGGTATCCTGCGCGACGATAAACTCCTTGGCCCAGTTAAAGCCGTAGAGGTTTCGCTTTTTATGGAACACGCTCGTCTCGGCGGTGTTGAGGTACTTCGGCTGGCCATCGCCCATAATGCGCCCGCCAAAGGCGATGTTATGACCCTGCTCGTCAAAGATGGGAAACATCATGCGGTCGTAAAAACGGTCGGCAAGCTGCCCGCGCCCACGGCTCACGGCCACGTTGGCGTCGATCATCTCCTGCGGGGTAAAGCCCGCCTGCGACAAATGAGACACCAGCGCGTTGCGACCCGGCGCAAAGCCCAGGCAGTAGCGGCGGCAGACGTCGCCGCCCATACCGCGGCTGGCGAAATACTCGCGCGGACGGCTGTCCTTACCGCGCATGAGCATGGTGTGGTAGAACTGGGCGGTTTCGGCACACAGGTCATAGATGCGGGCGCGCTTGGTGCCGCGCTCGCGATAAGCGCCGGTATCGTGCAGCTCAATGCCGGCACGGTCGGCCAGGTAGCGAATCGACTCGGGAAAGCTCAGGTTCTCGCGCTTCATGATATAGGTGAAGACGTCGCCGCCCTCACCACAGCCAAAGCAATGCCACACCTGCGTGGCGGGGATAATGTGAAACGACGGGGTCTTTTCGCCATGGAATGGGGCAGCAACCCCAAAACTCATGGCCGCGGGGCTTGAGCTCAACCGTTTCCTGCACGATGGCAACCAGATCGGACGCAGCGCGCACCTGGTCTTTTTCCTCATCGCTAATCACGGATGCTCACCCCCTGCTCACCCAAATGATGACGGATATCGTCAATATTACCCTCGACGGTCGCGATAAGCTCGTCCAGCGAATCGAACACGCGCGACGGGCGCAGCCAACGCGTGAACGCCAGCGACACCGAGGCGCCGTACAGGTCGCCCGCATACCCGATCAAATTGGCCTCGAGATGCGCCGAGGCGGCATCGTCGGCATACGTCGGCGGCAGGCCCACGTTGACAGCGGCAGGCCATACGGTATCGTCGACCAGCACCAGGCCCTCGTAGACGCCATCGGCAGGCACCTGAATGCCCTCGGGCACCTGAATATTTGCCGTAGGAAAACCCATGTCGGAACCCTGGTGACGACCGCCGGCAACAATACCTCGCAGCATGTACGGGCGGCCGAGCAGCTCAGCGGCAAGCTCGACATGACCCTGGCGCAGCTCCTGGCGAATACGGGTGGCGCAGATCGTCTGCCCCTCGACGCACAGCAACTCGTGGCCATAGACGTCAACGCCGTGCTCGGCACCCCATGTCTGCATCTCGGCAACGCCCGAGGCGCCGCCGCGACCCAGCCTAAAGTCGCTGCCCACGCGAATCGAGCAGATATCGACCACGCGCGACAGTAGCTCAAGAAAACCCACGTGGTCGAGAGCCGCCACCGCAGGCGTAAAGGGAACGGCCACGACCGCATCGGCCCCGGTGAGAGCCAGGGCATGAAGACGGTCGGACGTCGTCATCAATTTTTGAGCGGGCGAAGAGCTCACCACCACGTCCGGGTCGGGATCGAAGGTGACCACAACAGCCTTGCAGCCGTGGTTACGCGCATCGCGAACGACCGCGTCGATCAGTTCGCGATGCCCCCGATGCACGCCATCGAACACGCCGATGGCGATCGACGCGGTGCCCAGGCACGCGCAATCCTCAAATGCATCGGCGGCGACGATGCGGGCCTCATCCGACTCGCCCGCGAAAAAGATACGCGCGAGCTCGTGGGAGGTCAGCATCATCGAACACCGCCGATCGCCTGCGGAAAGACGTGCTCCATAACAAAGCGACCGCCCTCGATACGGGCGAGCGCCTTGAGCCCGCCATCGAGCACCAGCGCAAACGGCGCCTTCGACGCATCGAAGCCCCCAAGCGCGCGCTCAATAGGAATACGACGTCCGCACAGCAGATCATCGGCAAGAGCGCCTGGCAAGTCGACGCGCGTGGCGCCCAGCGCCGCAATGGGATCCAGGGCAAAGCCAGCAGCGGACTCGGCAGAAAGCTCCTCGACCGCATGGCAGGCACCGATGGAAACGACGCCGGAGGCCGTACGGCGCAGTGCGGAAATATGCGCCGCGTTGTCGCAGGCACGACCCAGGTCGCGAGCGAGCGCACGGATATAGGTGCCCTTACTCACCGAAAATGCCACGGTCCAGACGCAAGCGTCCCCCTCGCCGCCCACGGCAATCAGGTCGGCGGAGTACACCTCGACTGGACGCGGGGGCAACTCAACGGCATTGCCCTCGCGCGCAGCCTTATAGGCGCGCACGCCGTTGACCGAAATGGCCGAAAACGCCGGCGGCACCTGCATCTGCGGGCCCAACATGGTGCACAGGCGCTCGCGGGCATAGGACGGATCGCGCAGCTCGGCTGCTATGGGCACCGTGCGGACGGCCTCGCCTTCCGCATCATCGGTATTGGTCTCGACGCCAAACGAAATGTCGGCGACGTAGCTTTTGGTATCGAGCGTGAGCATGCCCAGCAGACGCGTTGCCTGACCCACGCCCACCACCATGACACCCGATGCCATGGGGTCGAGCGTTCCGGCATGACCGACGCGCCGCTCATGGAGGGCGCGCCGGCATTGCGAAACCACGTCGTGGGACGTGCAGCCCACCGGCTTATCGACGGCGAGCAGCATATTAAGTTGAGAGGGTGTACGACGAGCCATGTACCATCCAAAAAGTTAGAGCTCGACGGTCACCGAAGCGGGATCCTCCCCTACCAGCTCGGCCAGCATGGGAAGTGCCGCGGTGAGCGTCTCGGAAATCGTTCCGGCGTTGGTAAAGCCGGCGGCAGCGTGGTGCCCACCTCCGCCAAAGTTGGCCGCAATCTCGGAAACATCAAGTTCGCCCTTGGAGCGCAGGTTGCCGCGCACCTTGGTATCGCCCTCGATGCCCTTAAGGAACAGGCAGACCTCGACGCCCATCACCGAGCGCACCACATCGACCAGACCGTCGCACTCATCAGAGGTGACGCCGCATTCCTTAAGGTCACTTTCGTACGCATAGCTATACGCCACGCGCCCGTGCGCGACCGTCTTGATGCGACCCATGACGATGGACTTAAGGTGCAAGAACTCGACACGCATGCTCTGGTAAACCTCGAGCGCGACGCGCGCCGGATCGGCACCGTGCGCCACCAGGCGCGAGGCGGCATGAAACGCGGCAGCGTCGGCATTCTGATACTGAAAACGACCGGTATCGGTCACCAGGCCGCACAGCAGGCAGGTGGCGATGCTGTCGCTTGCGGTAATACCGCAATCGGCCAAAAAGCGGTCGATGATCATGGCGCAAGCAGCGGCATTGACACACCTAAGGCTGACCTCGGCAAACTCCTCGCGTGCCGGGTGATGGTCAAAGCACGCCACGTGAGCCGAACGACGCAACACCTCGGCGGAATTATTGAGGCGCTCGACGACCGGCACGTCTACCGAAATGAACAGGTCCGGGTTGCCGGTGTAGGCAGATGCCGGCACCAGCAGATCGGCGCCCTCCATAAAACGGTAGATGCGCGGAACGGGATCGTCGTCTGCCAGCAGCAGGGCGATGTCCTTGTCGGGGAACACCTTCATAAGCGAAAGGCCCAGGCCCAACACGGAGCCCAGGGCATCGCCGTCGGGAGAGGTGTGACCCGAGATCGCAATGGAGGACGCACCCTCGATGAGCTCGAGGATGCGTCGTTTAATATCTGCAGACTCGCACGAGGCGAGATCGGCGGAATTAGTCATCTAAAGCTGCCTCCTGGGCGGCATCCGCTATGGGGTAGCCGTCCTCGTCCTTTTCGATCGCAAGCGTGGCCGGAACGTTTTCCAGCGCACGCGTGATGCGCTCGGCCTCATCGGTCGAGCGATCGATGCGAAAATCGAGCTCGGGCGTGACGCGCCAATCGAGCGAGCGAGCCAACAGGCTGCGAATACGGCCCTTGGCGCTGGCAAGCGCCTCCATGACCTCATCGTAGCGGCTCGCATCGCACGACACGTACACGCGTGCGAACGAACGGTCCACCGCGACCTCGACCGCAGTCAGGGTGACCAGGTCGAGACGCGGATCGGAAACCTCAAAGAGCAGGATATAACCAAGCTTCTCGCGAAGCTGCTCGCCCAAACGGCGGGTTGCCTGCGTTTGCTTCATAGCGCTACCCCCTACTCGGTACGGGCAACCTGGTCGATGCGGTAACCCTCGATCTGATCGCCGGGCTTGATGTCCTGGAAGTTCTCCAGGCCAATGCCGCCCTCGGAACCGCTCTTGAGGCTCTTGGCCTCGTCCTTGTAGTGGCGCATCGAGGCAATCTTGCCGTTGAAGACCACAATGCCGTCACGCACCAGGCGCACGGAATCGGTCGCGGCGATCTCGCCCTCCTCGACGCGGACACCGGCGGCGATGCCGACTTTGGGCACCTTGAAGGTGTCCAGGACGGTCGCGGTACCCGTGGAGACCTCGACCTCGGTGGGCTTGAGCATGCCGATGCGGGCAGCGTCGAGCTCCTCGAGGCACTTATAGATAACGTCGTAGCAACGAATCTCGACGCCCTCGCGCTCGGCTGCGGAGCGGGCCTTGCCGTCGGGACGCACGCCAAAGCCGATGATGATGGCGTTGGAGGCGTCGGCCAGGACGACGTCGGTCTCGTTGATGGCACCGACGGCGGAGTGGATCGTGTTGATGCGGACCTCGGACTGATCCATCTTGTCGAGCGAGTCCTGAAGGGCCTCGATGGAACCCTGGACGTCGGCCTTGATGATCAGGTTGAGCTCCTTGACCTCGGCATCGGCGATGGTCTCGAAGAGGTTCTCGAGCGTGACGTGCTTCACGCGGCTCTGCTCCTCGATACGGGCCTTGAGCGAACGCTCATCCGCCAGGGCGCGAGCCTCGCGCTCATCCTCGAACACGCGGAACTCGTCACCGGCGTTGGGCACGGACTGCAGGCCCAGGATCTCGACGGCGTCGGAGGGGCCGGCCTCGGTGACGGCATTGCCCTTAGGATCGAGCATGGCGCGGACGCGGCCGTAGGTAAGGCCGGCGACCAGCGTATCGCCCACGTGCAGGGTACCGCGTGTCACGAGAACCGTGGCAACCGAACCGCGGCCCTTGTCGAGCTTAGCCTCGAGGACGTTACCGGAGGCAAAGGTGTCGGGGTTGGCCTTGAGCTCGAGCACGTCGGCCTGGAGCAGCACGGTCTCGAGCAGGTCGTCGATACCGATCTTCTGCTTGGCCGAGATGTTGACGAACATGTTCTGTCCGCCCCACTCCTCGGGGATGATGCCGTACTCGGTGAGCTCCTGGCGCACGCGGTCGGGGTTGGCGCCCGGCTTATCGATCTTGTTGACGGCGACGACGATGGGTACGCCGGCGGCCTTGGCGTGATTGATCGACTCGATGGTCTGAGGCATGACGCCGTCGTCGGCAGCCACGATTAGGATGACGATGTCGGTCACCTTGGCGCCGCGGGCACGCATAGCCGTAAAGGTGGCGTGGCCCGGGGTATCGATGAAGGTGATCTTGCGGTCGTTGATCATGACCTGCGAAGCGCCGATGGCCTGAGTGATGCCGCCCGCCTCGCCGGCAGCGACACCGGTGTGGCGGATGGCGTCGAGCAGGCTCGTCTTGCCGTGGTCGACGTGACCCATGACGGTGACGACCGGGGCGCGGGGCTTAAGGTCGGCGGGATCGTCGTAGAACGAGAAGGTGTTCTCCTCCTCGGGGGTGATGATCTTGATCTGACGGCCCAGGTCGTCGGCAACGAGCTCGACGAGGTCGTCGGACATGGACTGCGTCATCGTAAGCGGCGTGCCCAGCAGGAACAGGCGCTTGATGATGTCGTTGGCCGGAACGTCGAGCGCCTCGGCGAGCTCCTGGACGGTAACGCCCTGGGAGACCTTGATGGCGTCGAGCTCCTCGGGGTTCACGCCCTGGGCCAGCGCCTCCTCAATCTTGCGCTCCTCCTGAGCCTTAGCAGCCTCGCGCTCGCGCTTCTCCTTGCGCTTCTTGCGGCGACCGGTGGACTCGCGAGAGGCCTCCTCGACGGCGGCGCGGGCCTCCTCGAGCACCTTCTCGCGGCTGTACTCTTCGGCCTCGCGAGCCATGCGGCTGTAATGGTCCTCATCGTTGCCGTGACCGCCCTTGCGCTTCTTGCCCTTGCCCTGCTTATCGGGGTTGGGGAAGTCCATGCCGGCAGCGACGTTGTTGCTAGCGTTGGTGCGATGGCTGTGCGGACGGCTCTCGGAGGCGTTGCGTTCGGAGTTGCTGTCGGAGGCGTTGCGATCGTTACGACGACCACCGCGACGGTCGTTGTTGCCGCCACGACGGTTGCCGCGCTCGGAGGCGCGCTCGGCCTTGGCCTTCGCCTCGGCGTCCTTCTTCTCCTTGAGCACGGTCTCCTGTGCGGCAATCTGGTCGAGCAGCGAACGGAAGCGCGAACCGGAGTCGGAAGCGGGGACGGCGCGGCGCTGGGCCTCGCGGGCAGCCTCCTCCTTCTCGCGGGCAAGGCGCTCCTGCTCGGCCTTCTTCTTGGCCTCGGCCTCGGCGCGGGCGGCCTCCTCGGCAGCCTGGGCGGCTGCGAACTGGCGGCGCTCCTCCTCGCGTGCCTTCTCGGCGGCGATGCGCTCGCGCTCGGCCTCGGCAGCGCGCGCTGCCTCCTCGGCGGCGGCTGCCTCCTCCTCGGCCTGCTTGGCGGCCTCGACTTCCTTGGCGCGGGCCTCGATCACCGAGGCGAGCTGCTTGCGGACCATGGCGACGTAGGCGTCCTCCAGCGCGGAGGAAGCGGACTTAGCGGGAATCTTCATTTCGGCGAGATGACCCATCAGTTCCTTGGAGGTCATGCCGAACTCTTTGGCCAGGGTGGACACACGGACTTTTGCCATATGACTTCACCTACCCTTTCTGGCACCTTGGGTGCCTAGAGACTGAACGAGCGTGGGAGATGCGCCGGGACCTGCCCGGCGCGACCGCGCGCTAGATCAGGTCCTCCGCATCATCGAAGGCGTCGGTGTCGTGGACACCGCAGAAACGGGAGCCGGGGCGGGCCTGGTTGCGGCACTGAATGCCGTCCTCGGACACGTACTCGCAGCGACGGACGTCGTCGTCCTCGTCACCGATCAGGTCGGCGGCGGGCTCCTCGTGAACGGGGACGTTCTTGAGGATGTCGGCGGCAAGGGTCTCGGACTTGATGTCGATGTGCCAGCCGGTCAGGCGAGCGGCGAGGCGGGCGTTCTGGCCCTCCTTGCCGATTGCGAGCGAAAGCTGGTCGTCGGGCACGATGACGCCGGCGTAGGCCTTCTCCTCGTCGATGAGGACGCGGGTGACCTTGGCGGGCGACAGGGCGTTGGCGACGTAGACGGCCGGATCGGCATCCCACAGGATGACGTCGACGCGCTCGCCGCGGAGCTCGCCCACGACGGCGCGAACGCGGCTGCCCTTGGGGCCGACGCAGGCGCCCACGGGATCCAGGCGGTCGTCGAGCGAGTGGACGGCGACCTTGGAGCGCTGGCCGGGCTCGCGGGCAATCGACTTAATCTGGACGGTGCCCTCATAGATCTCGGGCACCTCCTGCTCAAACAGACGACGCATGAGCTCGGGGTGGGTGCGGGAGATGACGATCGGCGGACGGCTGTGCTCGCCGCGAACCGGCTGCAGGTTGGAGTTGGGATCGCGGACGTCGATGATCACGGCCTTGATGTGCTGGTTGTGCAGATAGCGCTCGCCCATCGGACGCTCGTTGCGCTCGTTCTCGTAACGGCGCTGGTCAAAATGCGGCAGCTCGGCCTCGACGCCATCGCGGATCTTGACGATCGTGAAGTCGGGCGTGGACTGCAGCACGGTACCGCTGATGAGGTCACCGATACGACCGGAGAACTCCTCGTAGATCTGCTCGCGGGCTGAGTTACGCACGATGGCGTTGATCTCGGCCTTGGCGTGCTGAGCGGCGATGCGGCTCGTGTTCTTGGGGGTGACGTCGATCTCCTCGAACTCGGTGAAGTTGCCCTCCTCGTCCATGGAATCGTCGATCGGCTCCAGACGGTAAACGTAGATCTTGCCGGTGGTGCGGTCGATGGTCACCTTGGCGCCCCACTCAAGATGCAAGATCTCGGCATAGCTCTTGGCGAGCGACTGCTCCAGGCGGTCGATCAGGTAGAGCTGGTCGATGTGCCTCTCCTGGCAAAGCTCCATCAGGGCGGACATCATGTCGGATGCTGCCATGTTAGTTTCCTTCCTTCGCGGGCTTGAAGTCGTAGGTGGGCTTCAACTTGCACTTTTTAACATCAGAGAAATCGAGGGTGACGGACTCGCCGTCCTCGAGCTCGAGGGTCACGTTCGTCTCGGTCGCGGCGACAATCTTGCCGGAGTACTTGCGACGGCCCTCGGTGGCGGTGGAGGTGAGCTCGCAGTCCTCGCCCACAAAGCGGGCAAAGTCGCGCGGACGGCGCAGCGGGCGCGCCATACCCGGGCTCGACACCTCGAGCGTGTAGCTCGAAGAAATGGGGTCGAGCTCCTCGATTACGTCGCCGACCCACTTGGTATTGGCCGTGACGTCGTTGAGCGACAGGCTCTGACCCTCGGCACCCTCGATACGCACACGCACGCAGGGGGCCTTGGTGGCGCCCACGAGCTCAACGTCGACAATATCGACATCGTGCTGGGGAGCGACGGCCTCGAGCGCGTCGATGATCGCCTGCTCGGTCTTGGTCTTGACCATTGCGGCACCTCCATCCATACAAAAAAGAAGCGGGGCCGAAACCCCACTTCTTTCAATTTCAACTTCATTTGCAAGCAAACTATAGCAATACCTGCGAAAACGTGCAAGCGCAACGGAAATTCGCAGGTCAGCGCGCTCACAGCTTCTCCACAAGAATAGAACAATTTGGCGAGGACTCCTGCGCGGCGCCCACCCAAAACCCCCAAAACGGGCCATACGTCCCAGCGCACCGTCCGAATCGGGCCCTATGGGCATTCCATCCCTGGGCGCGCATCGGCCAGACTGCTCGTAAGGGACATTCTGGAACAGATAAGCCGTATTCACGCATAGACCGCACAACCTTCCGGATCCTCTACGGCAAGGAGACACCATGAAACGCCTAGGCACCCTCTGCGCGACCGCGATCGTCGTCGCCGCCTGCTCGTTCGCTCTGGCGGGCTGCAGCAACGTCGATGGTAAAACCGGACCATGCAGGCCGGATCTCGGCAGCACCAAAGCCATCGAGAAAACGACGCCTTCGGAGCGTTTCGACAAAATAGACGAAGATATAGTCGACCCCCAGGGCTTAGGTCCCGACCCTCAAGAACAGTTCCCCATCGACCTTGAGGCAGACGAGAACGTCCATGTTACCTGCGTGGGCAAGGACACGGATGGCTACGGCGACGCCGTGTTGGTCTTTGCGGTGACAAACAGCACCGATGTCGACATGATGTTTGGCGATGTCGATGCTTATGCCTACGTCAACGGTGTCGTCCGCGACGTGCGCATGCGCCAGCCCGTCGCCGCAGGCGAAGAAACGACCGCGATGCTCACCTTTGTAGGCACCTTCGACGACCCGGACTTTGACGTGAACAACGACCTCAACGACATCTACCTCAATATCTGGATGTTCGAAGAGCAGACGGGCAATGTCTACTTTAGGGACCTGGTACACATTCCGTAGAGGGTGGCGCTCGGCACAAGACAAGCAGGGCATATAACGCAAAACGAGGGACGACCCAATCGGATCGTCCCTCATCTTTTGTGCGACAACTATGTGCGCGAGGTTTACTTTACCACCAGGTTGACCAGCTTACCGGGCACGCAGATGGCCTTGACGACCGTCTTGCCCTCGAGCCACTTGGAAACGGCGGCCTCGGCGGCAGCCTGCATCTCCTCATTGGAGGCATCGCGGGCCACGTCGATGCGGCCACGGACCTTGCCGAGCACCTGGACGACGATCTGCACCGTGTCCTCGATGGACTCGGCCAGGTCAAACTCGGGCCAGGCGGCGGTGTAGGCGTTGCCCTCGCAGCCGAGTGCCTCGTGCCACAGCTCGTCGGCCCAGAACGGGCAGATGGGCGCCAGGACGCTCACGATGTCCTTGGCCACGCCGTAGCACAGGGCCTTGTCACGCTCAGCGCCCTCGGTGGCGTTGAGGTAGGCGCTCGCCGCGTTGACGAGCTCCATGACGGCCGAGATCGCGGTGTTGAACTGGCCGCGATCGAAGTCCTCGGTGCACTTGGCAATGGTGCGGTGACGCTCGCGGTAGAGCTTCATCGCGGTCTCGTCGAGCACGGACTTGTCGAAGGCTACGTTGGCGTCACCCGACTGGACGAGCTGCCACACGATACGCCAGGCGCGCTTGATAAAGCGGTTGGCGCCCTCGACGGCCTTCGGATCCCAGTCGAAGTCCTTCTCGGGCGGGGCGATAAACAGGATCGCCAGACGCATGGTGTCGGCGCCGTAGGGCTCGATAACCGAGCTCGGGGGCACCACATTGCCCTTAGACTTGGACATGGTGTCGCCGTTCTCGTCCTTGACCATGCCCTGGCACAGCAGGTTGGTGAAGGGCTCGTCCACGCTCAGCAGGCCCAGGTCGCGCAGCGCCTTGGTAAAGAAGCGGCTGTAGAGCAGGTGAAGAATGGCGTGCTCGATGCCGCCGATGTAGTTATCGACGGGCATCCAACGGTCGGCGGCCTCGCGGGAGAAGGGCAGCTCGGTGTTGTGCGGGTCGGTATAGCGCAGGTAATACCAGCTGGAGCAGGTGAAGGTGTCCATGGTATCGGTCTCGCGCTTGGCCGGGCGGCCGCAGACCGGGCAGGTGGTCTCGTAGAAGTCCTTGCACTCGGCAAGGGTCTCGCCGGCGCCCAGGTCCAGGTTCTCGGGCAGCGTCACCGGCAGCTGATCCTCGGGCACGGGCACGATACCGCAGTGCTCGCAGTGGATGGCCGGGATGGGGTTGCCCCAATAGCGCTGACGGCTGATGAGCCAGTCACGCAGGCGGAACTCGACCTTACGACGGCCGCAGCCCATGGCCTCGAGGTCGGCCACGATGGCAGCCTCGCCCTCGGAGTGCTTACCACCGCGCATGCCGGTGTACTTGCCGGACTGGACGAGCGTGCCCTCGGCAGCGTGGGCGCAATCCCAGTCGACGGTCTCGGCATGGAAGGTATCGATGGTCTCGCCGCTGGCCTCGACGGCAGCACGGTCGTCATCGTCCAGGATGATCGGCACGATCGGCAGGTCGTACTTGCGGGCAAACTCAAAGTCGCGCTGGTCGCCGCAGGGAACGGCCATGACGGCTCCGGTGCCGTAGTCGGCAACGACATAATCGGCAACCCACACGGGGACCTTCTCGCCGTTGACGGGGTTCACCACGTAGCGGCCGGTAAAGGCACCGTGCTTCTCGAGGGTGCCTTGGGCACGTTCGACGGCAGAGATATGCTTGGAGTCCTCGACGATCTTGGTCACAGCCTCCTCGTACTCCGTGCCCTCGACGAGCTCGTGCAGACGAGCGTACTCGGGAGCCAGGACAAAGAAGGACACGCCAAAGAGCGTATCGGCACGCGTGGTGAAGACGGTGATCTTGCCCTCGTCGCCCTCGATGGGCTCGCCATCCTGGTCGCACAGGGTAAAGTCGACCTCGGCGCCCTCGGAGCGGCCGATCCAGTTGGCCTGCATCTGCTTGACGCGCTCGGGCCAGCCGGGGAGCTTCTCCAGATCATCGAGCAGCTCCTGGGAGTACTCGGTGATCTTGAAGTACCACTGCTCAAGGTCGCGCTTCTCGGGCTCGGTGCCGCAGCGCCAGCACTTGCCCTCGGTGACCTGCTCGTTGGCCAGAACGGTCTTGCAGTTAGGGCACCAGTTGACCGGGTTCTTCTTGCGATAGACCAGGCCCTTTTCCCACAGCTTCTCAAAGATCCACTGGCCCCAGCGGTAGTAGTCGGGGCTGCAGGTCTTAACCATGCGATCCAAATCGTAGGAGAAGCCCATGCGCTTCATCGTGGCGAGCGCCTGGTCCATGTTCTTGTACGTCCAAGCGGCAGCCTGCGTGTTGTGCTTGATGGCGGCATTCTCGGCAGGCAGGCCAAAGGCGTCAAAGCCAATGGGGTGCAGCACGTCAAAGCCGCGCATGCGGGCCTGACGGGCCATGGCATCGCCGATGGTATAGTTGCGCGCGTGGCCCATGTGCAGGTCGCCCGACGGATACGGAAACATCTCGAGCACGTACTTCTTGGGCTTGCTGTCATCGGTGTCGACGGCAAAGAGGTTGGAGTCCTCCCAGGCCTTCATCCACTTGGACTCAATGGCCTGCGCGTCGTAGGCAGGGATCTCGTCCTTATGATCTGTGCAATCGCACATATCAGCTCCTTTAATCTTAGCTGGGGTCGGGCGGCTTGACTTTATTCGCTACTGCGGACAGTCCTGCGCAAGACGAAGAGCACATTAAGTGCTCTTCTTTGCGTGCGGAACTTGTAGCGAACAAAGCCAAGCCGCCCGACCCTAAGGTTAACTTGACTGATGATAGCAAATACGACAAGCGAGATGCCTGCGACTTGCAGGCATCTCGCTTTATCTAAATAACGTGGTTGATACTCAACCTTTGATATGCAGCTCTTACCTTATCGATAAGATACGGACTGCTGAGAGTCTTTCACGACTACGTCGTGGGCTCCGCCTTCGACGATGGAGGTGGAGCTGACCAGGGTCAGGCGTGCCTTTTCCTGGAGCTCGGGGATCGAGAGGGCACCGCAGTTGCACATCGTGGACTTGACCTTGTAGAGCGTGCCGCCCACGCCGTCCTTGAGGGAGCCGGCGTAGGGAACGTAGGAGTCGACGCCCTCGACGAAGCTGAGCTTCGCGGCGCCGCCCAGGTCGTAGCGCTGCCAGTTGCGGGCACGCGCGGAACCCTCACCCCAGTACTCCTTCATGTACTGACCGTTCACATTGACGCGCTCGGTCGGGCTCTCGTCGAAGCGGGCGAAGTAGCGGCCCAGCATCATAAAGTCGGCACCCATGGCAAGGGCGAGCGTCATGTGGTAGTCGTAGACGATGCCGCCGTCGGAGCACACGGGCACGTAGACACCGGTCTCCTCGTAGTACTCGTCACGGGCGCGGCAGACGTCGATCAGCGCGGTGGCCTGGCCACGGCCGATACCCTTGGTCTCGCGGGTGATGCAGATGGAGCCGCCGCCGATACCGACCTTGATGAAGTCGGCACCGCAGTCGGCCAAAAAGCGGAAGCCCTCGGCGTCAACGACGTTACCGGCACCGACCTTGACGTCCTCGCCATAGTTGGCGCGGATCCACTCGATGGTGCGCTTCTGCCACTCGCTGAAGCCCTCGGAGGAATCGATGCACAGGACATCCGCGCCGGCCTCAATGAGCAGCGGCACGCGCTCGGCATAGTCGCGGGTGTTGATACCGGCGCCGACCATGTAGCGCTTGTCGCCGTCGAGCAGCTCGTTGGGGTTGGTCTTGTGGCTGTCGTAGTCCTTGCGGAAGACGATGCCCATGAGGTGATCGTTGTCGTCGACGATGGGCAGGGCGTTAAGCTTGTTGTCCCAGATGACGTCGTTGGCAACCTTGAGGCTGATGTTCTTGTCGCCCACGATGAGCTGCTCACGCGGGGTCATGAACTCGGAGACCTTCGTCTGGTGGTCATCACGACTGGGGCGATAGTCACGGCTGGTGACGATGCCCAGGAGCTTACCCTTGGGAGTGCCGTCGTCGGTAACCGGCATGGTGGAATGACCGGTCTTCTCCTTGAGCTCGATGACCTGCTCCATGGTCATGTCGGGGGTCAGCGTGGAATCGGACTGAACAAAGCCGGCCTTGTGATCCTTGACGGCCTTGACCATAGCGGCCTCGGACTCGGCGCTCTGGGAACCGTAAATGAAGGACAGGCCACCCTCGGTAGCGAGCGCGACACCCATGTCGACGCCCGAGACGGACTGCATGATGGCGGAAACCATGGGGATGTTCAGGGTGATTGCCGGCTTCTCACCGCGCTTAAAGCGGGTTAGCGGCGTCTTAAGAGAGACGTTGTTGGGGATGCACTGCGAGGACGAGTAACCAGGGACCAGCAGATACTCCGAAAACGTGTGGGACTCACCGGGAAAGAACGTAGCCATGTTTCTCCTTTTTCCATGCGACCGGTCGGCTGCAGGCCTCGTGGGACCCAGCCCAACCTTGGGCGCCCAATACTGGGGAAGTATCTTAACGCACTTTGACTGCTACAATGCATGATTTAAGAAGAGCACACGAGGGTTTGACGCAGGCTTTGCGTTTGCCCAGCAAACACTTTAGCGGGGAGACGTGGAGCGTATGGAGTACAAGACGACGGCAAAGTTGGTCATTCAAGCGTGCGACAAGGATCTGCCGGGCGTCTTCGACCACGGCTGCGTCTTGCTGCTGCAAGGTATCGCCCGCGAGCACTCGCTCAACCGTGCCGCCAAGAGCATGGGCATGGCGTATTCCAAGGCCTGGCGCATTGTGAACGAAGCCGAAGGCCAGCTAGGCTGCAAGCTCATCGAGCGCGACGGCGCCCGCGGATCCACCCTCACCCCAGCCGGCGAGCGAGCCATCGCGGTCTACGAGACGTTGCAGGGCGAGATCAACCAAGTAATTGCAACAAGGGCCAACGATCTCATCGCCAGCATCAAAGAGTAGCCAATTTGGGACGGGGCTTTTTAGCTGCACAACCCCTTCTCATAAGTTGCGGTGAAATAGGGACTGTTTATGCCGATAAAGCCGTAAATCAATCCCTATTTCACCGCAACTTATGGAGTTGAGGATGATTTAGCTAGTTGCGAAGAGCGTTGTCTAGGGTGGCCGCAACTATCAAGGGATTGTCGGTGCCGGCAAAGAGGCGGATGGTGCTCCCCTGCTTGCCACGTGGGGCCGAAAGGCGCGTCGTTGCGCCGCCGGCAGGCGATGTGCGAAACTCCCCCGGCAAAGCGTCGAACAGCTCTCCCGCGCTACGCTCGATAAGGTCAAATTCAACTGCCGGGCCAAAGCCGTGCTCGAGGATTCCCGTTGCAACCGCATGGTCGGGATGCGAGCTCAGTCCGGGATAGCGCACGTTGCGCACCATCTCGTTGGCGGCCAGATACTCGGCCAGCGCACGGGCGCGATCGAAATGCGCCTGCATGCGGGTATCGAGCGAGTCCAGCCCGCGCTCCAGCACAGCGGCCTCGTCAGAAGGCAAATTAAGCTTGGCCAAGCCACAGCTCTCAAGCAGGGCATGCGCGCACTCAGCCGCGGCATCCACACGATGGCGCTTGAGCTGAGAGCGCGCCACCGAAGCGGCAACGAGCTTGCGCGGAGCCCTACCTGCACACACGCGATCGAGCGCTTCGAGGGACAGCACAGCACCCAGCCGCAGCGGATCGCAGCCAAAAGCCGACGCCACGGTGTTGTCCACAACCAGCAACGCATGGGCCTCACGCGCTGCGCGACCCAGAGCGCGAAGGTCGGGCACGCGCAGACCAAATCCGCCGATAGAGTTCACAAACCACCACAGGTGCGGCCCCTCGGCATCAAACGAAGCATCAAAATCCTCGGACGCGGCAGTAAACGCCGCAACCGACGGCGGGTCCACAAGCACAACATCACAGCCTTCAAAGCCGTGCGCAAACGCATCGGCAAAGTCATCCGCAAAGGCCACCAGACGGTCACCGGGACGCACAATACCCAGCAGCGACAGAGCCGCCGGCACATGCGGGGCCGCAACAAGACGCGCCTCGCGCGCACTGGACCTCAAAGCCCAGGCCTCTTCTAGCTGCTGTACATCCACGCGGCACCGTCCCTTCATAAGCAAAAACCCACGATGCGGGTGTTCCCCGCATCGTGGGCAACGGCTGCAGTATAGCGCCGATATGCGACGAATCGCCTAGATGCTGAGCGCATGATAGTTCACGCTCGCACCCGGAGCGTCAACGGACACGCCATAGGTCTCGGGATAGATGCGCGTCGAAAACACGAGCGCGCCATCGTTCACAAACACCTCGACCGACGAGACATCGCCGACAATGCGCACGTTACGAACCTCGTCGACGGGCTCCCAGCGCACGGTACGACCACAACCGGCAGAAGCGCGACCCTCATCGACAAATCGCATCTCAAAGCGCGAGGGCAGTTCGCCCTCGGCGGGCACAAACGCCAGCTTCAGCTCGCCATCAACGGTCGCGGTAAACGCGCCGTCAACACCGTCGACAACAACGTCAAAGCAGGTATCGCCGGCAACCTCCAACGAGCCCTCCCCTACACGCACCGAGGCATAATGGCGCTCGATCTCGCGCGCCGGCTGCTGCAGCACCACGCCGCCAGCACCAGCTGTAAGCTCGCGCGGCACCGTCATGCAGTGCTGCCAGCCGCACACCACGGTGGGCGCGTTGCCATAGGTCGGCTCATCGGGCATGCCCATCCAGCCGATCAGAATGTGGCGACCGTCCTCGGCCGTGAACTCCTGCGGAGCATAGAAGTCAAAACCGGCGTCCCACAGGCGGAAATCGCCCAGCTCATAAGCACCGTCACCACCGGTGATGTTGCCCGTTACAGGCATGTAGCCAGCAGCGTATACATTGCCGCGGTCCCAACGACCGCCCTCGAGCCCCTGAGGAGAGAAGGACAGCCACTTCGCCGGCACACCGTCATCCGCCTCAAGCTCAAGGTATCCCGGGCACTCCCACATAAAGCCAAAACGCTCGGGCGTAGACACACGGCTCTCGAGCTCCCAGCTCAGCATATCGGCCGAGCCATACACCAAGATCTCGCCCACATCGCGACCGGCGCCCTCGCCGTGCATAGCACAAAATCGACTATCGACATGCGGACCATCCACGCGACGACGGGCGCCCAGCACCATGTGATAACGCCCGTCCGCGTCACGCCACACCTTGGGATCGCGCACGTGGCAGGTCAAATCCTCGGGATAATCCTCGGACGCCAGCACCACGCGCTTTTGGCTGAACTCCCGACCGGCAAGGCCATCAACGCTCTCCACATAGACGGTATCGGCGCGGCGGCCGGTATTGACGTAGTCGTACGTACCGTCAGGATCGGAAAGCTTAACGTTGCCCGTATAGAGCACGCGAATGCGACCGTCTTCGGCAAGCGCGGAGCCCGAATACACACCATGGCAATCGAACGGCTCGTCGGGCAGCAGTGGGGCGCCAACGCAATCCCACGTCATAAGATCGCGACTCGTCGCATGGCCCCAGGCCTTAACGCCGCCCTCGACATCAAACGGCGCATACTGAAAATACGCATGGAACACGCCGCCTGCCTGGCAAAGACCGTTGGGGTCGTTGAGCCAGCCCGCCGGCGGCATAATATGGAAGCGCTGGCCATACGCGCCATGGCCGCACTCAGAGGCGGCAGCGTCAACAGCGGCAACCAGCTGTGCAAGATCGCGGCCAAGTGCATTAGACATATCAAAGTCCTAACGGATCGAAAGTAACAAGGCGCCAGAGATCGACACCAGATACGGGAAACGCCCGCGAGCATACAACCCGCGGGCACCCTTCAATCAAAAGCTCTTAGGCCTGCTCGGAAGCCTTGGGCTCGTCCTTGTACAGGACAAACGAGACGCCAAAGGAAACCAGCGCGGCGACCGCAAACATGATCGCGTACTGCACGGGCTGGGCCAGGCACAGCAGGATACCGAAGATACCGGTAACGCCCGTGCCGGAAGCGGCAAGCGAGGTGAGCGCGCAGACCAGGGCGCCGCAACCGCCACCGATGCAGCCGGCAATGAAGGGCTTAAAGAAGCGCAGGTTCACACCAAAGATGGCAGGCTCGGTAATACCCATGAAGGCGGACAGGGCCGAAGGAAGTGCCAAACCCTTGATCTTGGCATCGCGGGTCTTAAAGGCAACGGCGAGCGCGGCGCCACCCTGGGCGATGTTGGCGGCACTGGCGATGGGCAGCCAATAGGTCACACCGTACTGGGCGAGCTGGCCCAGGTCGATGGCGGTGTACATCTGGTGGATACCGGTAACGACCGTGGGGGCATAGAACAGGCCGACGATAAAGGAACCGATGCCGAAGGGCAGGGTCAGCAGGGCCTGGATCAGACCGAGGATGGCGTTCTCGGCCCACACGAAGATGGGGCCGACGGCAACGAGCGTCACGAGCACGGTCACGAACACGGAGACAAGCGGGGTCACAAAGAGGTCGAACATCTCGGGAACGATCTTGTGCAGGCGCTTCTCGAGGAAGGCCAGAATGGCGCAGGCGATGACGATGGGGATCACATGGCCCTGATAGCCGACCCACTCAAAGCTGTACACGCCGGGAATGACGGTGACCATGGTCTGAACGCCCTCGGAGGCAACCGTGTAAGCGCTCTGCAGCGAGGAGTTGATGAACGCACCGCCGACGACAGCGCCCAGATACGGGTTGGCGCCAAAGGCCTTAGCGGCGGAGTAGCCGATCAGGATCTGCAGAATGCCAAAGGACGTGCCCGAGACCAGGTCGGCAATCTTGTAGATAAAGTTATTGGTATCGAGCGCGATAAAGCCGTTGGAGGCCATAAAAGTGAGGGCGCTCATAATGCCCAGCAGCAGGCCCGAAGCCACGATGGCGGGGATGATGGGGACAAAGACATCGCCGAGCACCTTAATGGCACGCATAAAGATGTTCTGCTGCTGAGCCGCGGCCTCCTTGACCTCGGCCTTGGTGGCAGCCTCGACGCCGCTGAGCGCGATGAACTCCTCGTAGACCTTGTTGACGGTGCCGGTGCCAAAAATAATCTGGAGCTGGCCCTGGGCCTCAAAGACGCCCTTGGCGCCGTCGACGTTCTCGAGGGCCTCCTTGTTAACCTTAGTGTTATCGGCAATCACCAGGCGCAGGCGAGTGGCGCAGTGCGCGGCCGAAACAACGTTGTCGGCGCCACCGATGTTGTCGAGCACCTCTTGGGCTGATTTGCGGTAGTCCATGACTTCCCTTTCCTCCAACGGGCGCATTTACACCCGGCCATCTTTGACACTTACACTGTAATCGATTTCAGTTTCATATGTCTGCAATCGTTTTCATAGTAGGGTGAACGGTAGGAAAAAGCCGGTGAATGGTAGTTTTGAGACAAACATAAGGGCTCAGAGGCAGACAGACATGCCCAAGACCTAGACATTCATAAGCTGATGACCGAGCTTGAGTGTCTTGAGACCGCTCTCCCCCTCCACGCCATCGAGCGTGTTGAGCAACATATTGGTCGCCTCGACGCCACTGGTCAGGTAGCCATAATGCACGGTGGGAATGCCGCCCGTCAGCGCGCGCAAAAACGCATTGTCGCCAAAACCACTCACGCGGTGTATGCCCTCGCCCATGCCGCGAACCTCATCGATGGCACGCAGCGCGCCCGCCGCCATGGTGTCGGTCGCGCAGGCGATAAATGAAACATCGGGAGCGACGGAAAGCAGCTCACGCGCCGCACCATAGCCCGAATCGAGCGTAAACGAGCCCAGGCGAATCAAAGCGGCATCGAGCGGGTTGCCCGCGGCGCGCAAGCCGGCCTCAAAACCGCGACGGCGGTCATAACCGGCCGCGCGATCCTCCTCGGTAACTCCAATATAGGCAATCTTGCCGTCCACGCGACCCCCAAGCGCATGGCCCAGCTCAAAGGCGGCCTCGTAATCGTCGTGATAGACGCACGCCGCGCCCTCAACATTCTGGCCGATCAGCACGATGGGCACGCGGCACGACTCAATCGCCCGACGGTGCTCGTCGGTAATCATAGTTGCCACCAGCACAATGCCATCGACTGGGTGGTTTTGGAATAAATCGAGGTATTCGAGCTCACGATCGGCCGCGTTGTCGGTGTTGGCAAGTAGCATCTGGTAGCCACGGCGGCCAAGCACCTGGCCGATGCCGGCGGTAATGCGGCTCACGGATTCCGAGTTGATCTTGGGCACGATGACGCCGATGAGCTTGGTGGAGCCGGTGCGCAGCGCGCGAGCCTGGCTGGACCGCACGTATCCGGTCAGCTCAATCGCCTGCTTAATGCGCTCGGCCTTGTCCGCCGAGATATATCCACCGTTGAGGTAGCGCGAGACGGCGGCGCTCGAAACGCTCGCCAGCTCGGCCACATCTTTCATCTTTACCACGAGCACCCCTGTCGTTGAAATCGCTTTCACCATGATACCCAACCCTCGCCCGAAAAATATTCGACTGGAAAGGTCTCAGCGGATCATTTCAACCGCCCAGGTCGAGCAAACGCCAGCGATCCACCGCCGCGTGCATGTTTATGTCAAACGTAATGCGCACGGTACCTTCGTCCATCACCCACGGCTCACGCTCATAGTTCACGATGGTCCACGGGCGCATCATGTTGCAGATGCACTCGATGTAGAACTCGCGACGGAGCGGATAGGGAAAAGCCCAATTCCGGTCAATCCCTTACCGGCAACCACAGCGAATGGAGACTGAGCAACAACACGTCAGCAAAGTTACATACGAGCAGAAAACCGCACGCAATTTCGCCTTTTCTTTATTTAGATGTAAATTTTGACAGGCCGAATCTTACATCCATACAAATGATGAAAAGGGGCGGTAATTCAAAAGAAAAGCCGCCCCCGCAGGACGCAGGCCCGTAGGTTGACTGCGTCAATACCGCTAGATTCGGCCTAGTATCCTATCGGGTCCCAAAAGGTCAATCCAGTTAAAGACGGCAGGCAGCCCGAAACAACATCTTTCATGAATCTCCAGTCCCATCAAGCCCGATCGAACTTGACCGTCAAACCAGATACGGCCCAATCACATCAAATATCTCGCCAACCTTAGTTGAAGGGTTTTGCGCAGATGGCTTAATGTTACCCAGTTCCCTATGGTACGCGACGAGGCGCCCAGCACGCTGCAATGCTTCGCCTCGCCTATCATCCACTGCCCCAAACATCCCGTCAAGGTTCTTGCGGTACTCGATGCCCAAATTCTTCGACATCTCCTGCGCGAGGGCATGCTGGCAGTCGGACGCGGACATATGCGCGGTCGTGTAGCGAAAGTGCAAAAGCGGCCACAGCTCGAAACAGGGGTTGGACCACAACGCGTGGAAGGTCCTCGAACCATCAGAGAGCTCGTTGCACTTACGTTCCATCGCGTCGAAGTCGGACGCAGGGAAGTCATCCTTGTCATACACGAGCCACACGTGGTCGAACGTCTCGGGCGCATAGAGGCAGTGTTCGACGGCGAAGTCGAGCAGGTCGAGAGTATGTTTGCCAGTCCCCTTAACGACTACGGCAACCTTCCGCTCGTTTGCTGCGCCCAACGCGGCGCGCACGCCCTCGAAGTAGCGAGGCTCAGTCTCCTTGCCCTCGGTCACCACGAGATGGCGCGTCATCTGTACCATGCGAGAGCGTCCCTCGCGCTTGCCGCTGCGCCAGTCCCTCGACTTTTTCGCGGCCATACTAATCCCACTCCTCAATGCGCGTGAGATACGGGTCGGCACCATAGCGGCCAGACAGGTACTGCTTGTCGAATGCCGCGTTCTTGCTGACCAGGTTGCCATTTGACTCGTGGATGTCGGCGAGCGACCATAGCTGGCTCGCCTCCCCCTCGCCGCGTGCGGCAAACCATATCTCGTCGCGGCGAAAAACATCGTTTCGCATAGTGGACACGTCCTGAGACGAGAAGATGAGCTGCGCGCCGCTCTTGTTGACTTCGGGATCTTTGAACAGCAGGATCACGTAGCGCAGGAGCTTCGGATGCAACTTGGCGTCGAGTTCATCGACAACGACGGTACCGCCGCGTTCGAGCGCCGCCAGCAGAAACGCCGCCAGCCCCATGAGCTTCTGAGTACCGGCCGACTCCTCGGACAGGCGCAGCTCATAGCCCTTACCGTCCACCTCATGCTTTACGAAGACGCGCTGGCCCCGCCATTCCGGAGCTTTCTCAACCCTAAAGCCATCGATACGCACGTCAACGGCACGCAGAAAACGCGTGATCTCGGGTGAGTCATCCTCATCGAGCAACTGTTCGAGCATCTGCTCCAGATAGGAGCTGTTGTAGTTCAGGAACACCCCATCAAGAAACCAACTGGCAGCCTCCTTGATCACCGGCGCGTCAAAGTTGATGCAGAGAAACGACAGGTATGGCAGGCTCGGGTTGAATCTCGCGGCCGTCACGAGCTTACGCAGCGTGGGACCAAGCTCAACCCCCGTGCCCTCGCGCTCGAAAAGCATCGCCGTGCGTGACGCCCCCAATTTGCGCCGCCACAGTCCTTCGGACACGATCTCGTCCGCATGCACGGACAGGGCATAGCGGTACTCATGCTCACCCGCGCGATAGTAGAGCTCGAACTCGGTGGGCTTAGCAGCCGACACGTCATCGAACTCGAACGCAGAGCAACGGGGTATCGAAGGGCGATCACCCCCTGGTGCATCAGCACTGGCAGACAGCAGCCTAATCGGTCTGGCTACCGCCGAACGAATATAGTCAAGAGCCTCGAGCAGGTTAGACTTGCCGCCAGCGTTAGGCCCGTAAACCGCAGCCACCGGAAGGAAACTCTGCCCGTCAGGACACTCTATGAGGGAGCGCTCGAACTCCCTCATCGATGTTGCCTGCATGGAAAGCACAGTTTCGTCGCGATAGGATCTATAGTTCCTGAAGGTAAACTGGCAAAGCATGGTTCTCAAAATTCCTTTCATTATTTTGAAAAGATATTTCAGAGTTTTTATTTGATTATAGACCTTAAATAGCATCAATCAAGTGTTTGCAGCATCTGGAGCAAGGGGTACAAGGCCAAAACTCGGAAGTATGCGGCTGCGGACACGCTAATCCATGCCCGCAGCCGCAATGGCGTCAAGCCCCTATCCTCTCGGCGGAAAGGGATCGTGCCCATGGGAATCCTTTGCGCGGATTCTGCCATCGGGAAGTTGGGTGATTAGCTCAGAGTGCTGATTAGAACTAATTTGACGACCGCGCTTTATAGCTTCGCCCTGGGTCGTCGTAACAAAGGAAGCGCGACGCGCCCCCTCGCCCTTAACCTGCCAATTGCCATCCGCCCGCTTCGTAACGTGCTGGTTTCTACCTTTCATACCCACCTCGCCTTCACGACCGATTGGTTAACGTGCTCACAGCATGAGGCTTGTAGCAAGTTCACTCGTGCCGCCTTGCTTAAAGCATAACTACTAACGCGGACATAAACTAAACCTGAAAGACCTCGGTGTCGGGTCTCAAAGAAGCGCAAGCCAGCCTCATACTGAAGAAGCCGTATCGCGCATAGCCCAATAAGCGCGGAACATAACGCCAGGACAAATACGCCTCATCCACCTCAGCTCTCCCCTCCCCGACTCAATCTGTTGATGTCCACTTAAAAGTAGTCCGAATGGTCATCGAGAATTGAGCACGGTGAGCATTAAGAATTGAGTAGTTTAACCAGAAGAGCCGCGCCCCAGAAGCCCCCCCTGGGGGACGATGCGCTTTATGCTAAAAAGGCCGACGCTCTCGGGGATTCCAGAGGCTACCGCGCATTATCGACAGGTGAACTCGGAAGTGCAGTAAAAAAATGAGACCTGCCGACCAGGCCCCGGTTTTGGACTCTTACGACCTGCGATTTTGTTGGAAAAAATCGGAGTGTGCGCGGCAAGTTTCGATTTTTCCCCGCACTTCCGAAATTCGCGATAATAGCCCACTGCCCAGAAGCGAATACGGACAAATGCCCTCGGTGAACAGCCCCTTAAACGCGAAAACCGCCTTTCGGCGGTTCCCACGGACCAAGCCGGACATACCGTCGCAAGGCCTCATCATGCCTATTACTTTAAGGGATAACTTGCAAGGCGGTCAATCCAATACCGCCAAGCTCTCGAATCAATTTTTAATCCCTTCCTCGGTCAGCCATTCATCAAGGCAATCGTGTCGGAGCAGTGGCCACCGTCTAGAGCCATACCGACCCGTTCCCCTGCCAGCAGGCAATCTGACCCGAACGTCAATAGATAAGAAAGGCTTTGCCATCATTGGGGATCCTTAAATGAAGAAAGGCGATCATCCCAAGAAGGATAGCCGCCTTTCCGCAGGACGCGGGGCCCGTAGGTTACCTGCGTCAATACCGCTATTAGATAGGCTACTGATTATTGATTCATAAATCAACGCTATTAATTTGAACCGAACGGTAACCCTATACCCCAATTCAAGTGCCCTTGGTTGTCAACCAAACGAAACGTCACTTGGAACCTGGCAAGCGTGTCATACATTGCGCGCATAAAAAGGGCAACACTCTCTATTTGAAAGCGTCGCCCTTAAAGCTCCCAAAGAGCTTTTGTATTGCAATTAGAGACCTTACCACGCATAGAGCCGCTACTGTCTCTTTAAATCTAGATTTGCGTACTCTCCCTTGCGGGTTCCTTCTTCAACTTTAGGAAACCCAAGTCGATACGCACGCAGACGAAAATAATTGCTGTTCTTCTCCAGATAAACTCTGGCATCGTCTTCGCTCATCAGCGAGAAATGGACACCTCTAGATTTGAGGTGATTGATCTGCTCGGACGCCGTACGCCACGGCTTTCTATTAGCGACGGTCATCAGGTCTCCATTCGAGATGATTGGCTCGAGTTTCCATATTAATGCGTTTAGCTGGGAGAATCGTCAGGACATGACTGTTACGTCAAATACCCCTTAGCGCAATAATCCAAATACTCTGAAACTAAGGAATGCCAATCCGATTAATGGAATTTTTCACCGTACATTTGAGAACATCATCCTGCCCAGCAAAAGTCATTGGAAAATACTGCAGGTAGCGGTTACCAAGTATGTCCGAGTACATGACGAGGATGCGATAGCCGGCCTCCATCACCGGCTTTGCTTCGCCCCCAAAATAGATAACTAGCTCGCTCTCCCCTCCCACAGGAAGCTGTCGGGTCTGGCACCAAGCGATCCGCGGAGTTCCAGAATGGGCCGACTCATTTCTATTGGCAATCCCAACCCTTAGATTAACCGCTGGCCCAGCACCCATGCTCGACACCACATAACGATTAGCGGCATGCTCGTCCACAGGACTCTCGTCGCAAGGAATAGCTGGGGCTCCGCCATCAATCAGCAGACGATCAACGCAGTCCAAAGCACCCGATTTGTATTCATCGTCCCTGGGATCAGCCTCGGTAAACACACCGTGAGCGAAACCGTTCTTCGACATACATAGTTGCTTTTCCGACAAACGGGTTAAGGCAATACAAGGGAGAACGTTCATCACATCAGAATGATTCCGGTCTTCTATACCAGCTAGCAGCGAGAAATACAACACCGCGACCGCCGAAATTGAGCCCACTAACGCGCCAAGATACCCAAGCAGGCCGTTAGCGTCCCATACGGGATGCAGCCATGGAACTGGTGTATCAATTGAAAACGCGATCTGAATGACTATTAGTAAAAATACAGAGAGCACCACAACGCAAGCAATAAACGTCTTAATTAAATCGAATACCGAAGGCTTCCTCTTGCCCGAACACATTCCAACCAAACTCATTTCACGAAACACACGTTTTAATAAAGTTGGCCCCAAAATCGGTTACCTGGTAGCTCCAGCGATGGAAAACGAATTTCTTGTCATCTTCAAGCTCAACCTTCGCCTTCGCATTTTGGATAGCCTCGCTTGATTCGAACCTTTCAAGCGTAGCTTTAACATCATCAGCATAATAATCACAACGCTTGAGGATGCCAAGTCGATCCAGGTTTCCCAGATACACCAGCGATTGATCAGGGTACTCGCAAACACCCTTACAGCACTCGTTATAGCCTTCTACGATTAGCGTCCATTTAATTGGAACTAGCTCGTCTGCGCTGACAATTCTTAAGTCAACGAGCGGAATAGACGCGTGTTCAGCATCATCAGAGCCAGTCAACGTACTCAGTAACTTAGCCTCATCGGGACTAATCTCCTTAAGTAGCTGAACAAAACTGGGGTGGACGTACTCTGCCGTCCGATCATCCATCGAGGAAAGTAACAGATTCGCATACATCCCTCGTAATTCCTCGCTGTCATAGCAATATGCGAGTTGTTGAATTGCTGGAACTGCGATATGCGCCGGAGGTTCGGTAAGATGCTCCTCGGGAATCTTATCAACACGAGACTCTATAGCATCGATGGTCAGCTTGATGCTTTCCTCTCTATTAACAACCCAGCGATTCCACGAGGAAAGCCAAATGGCAACAGTCCGTGGAACCAGGCTAACCGTTTTTCCTATCGACTCCGCAGAGGGATGAACAAGGTCGTCATATGCCTTTTCAAGCACCGGTATAGTGGCAATTTCATTAACCTTATCGAGATCCATATCAAACTCCTTGCACATCAACGGTGACGCATAATTTCTTTCGCAAATTGACAACCGCATAGCGGAACACGGCCCGCGCCCCGTCACATGATTTCTAGCGGCTAAATAACAAATCGTTGACGAAGGGGGGCACGGGCAATGCCTGCGAACATCGTATCAGTCGACGAGGAGTCGCTGCGCAAGGACATAAAGAATCTGGTGAGGAAGACTGTCGAGGAGACGCTCAACGCGCTGCTCGACGAGGAGGCGTCCGAGCCCGTCGCGGCCGAGCGCCACGAGAGGACGGCGGGCCGGGAGGCCTACCGCAGCGGCCACTTAGCCAGAAAGCTCATCACCGGGGCCGGGGATGTCGAACACAGCGTTTGTTTTGAATGCAGAAAAGCGAACCCGAACGCAACCGCATCCGGTCCTCTTGGCAGGTCCCATCTTGGATTGATGTCCACAAATACTAGCCCTTGCGGTCGGTTAAACAAGTTTCAGCAGCCTTTGATACTCTCCGGGATCACGCATACGCATAATATCCATGTATATTCTGCTTTTTGTGACCATGACATCGTCGAACTTGGCTAAGCCGTGCCCGTTTGCTCTTGTGACAACCATGCGGTCATCGCAAAAATATGAAAGGAAGGTGTCCTTGTCGGGATGGTGCATCCGTCGAACGTCGAGCACGTTCCGGAAGTCATAGTAAAGTGCGGCGTTCACGGTTTCCTCAAGTTCAGTCAGCCTGTCGATACCTTCAAATTGGCAAGGATAAATTAGCAGCAAGTTTTTCGAATGATTGATTGAGCGAAGAAGTCCTCGGGCCTCACGGTCTTCTTCGCTCAATTGTTTATTACTCTCAGTTTTTAGAAGGTCGTCAAGCTTGGCGAGGCTGTAATCCCTGAGAATTGCATGCAGGCGTAAGCCTCTCTGTTCTTTTTCATAACTTTTGCCAAGTAGTTCTAGAGTCATTCCGCGGTCTGAGACTCGCCTTGACGAAGTGAGGCTTACGGCGCGCGTCATGGATTTTCCGAAGATGAGCTTGAAATCTAACTGATACGCGTCTGATACCGCATCACACTCCCCATTGGCCTCGGAGACGGGCGCATGAAACTCCGCACCTCTGGTCAGTTCCTTGAAAGCGTTAGAGTGGTTGATAAGCTCGCGCGTCCATTCCTCGTATGTATATAACGGACGCCCAGAATAGTCTTGCATGAGGTCCTTAACAAACAAGTCTGGGGTAATCATTGCGGATTTCAGCCTCTCGGCTCCGGGAACGGCTTCAACAAGCCTCTTATCAATCACGGTGGCCTCCTCCTTGCGGTAGTTTTACGGATGTTGACGGAAGCCGTTCCAACAGGGTACGCCAAAGTTGGCCGAGCGAGCGGCCCGTCCTGGCTCGGAAGGGTCCGTGCCTTCGCCTAGAATACGCGCACCATGGCGCGTTCAGGCCGCTTTCGGGGTTATCCTGGCCGTTTCCATGGCAACCTCGCGCTACTTCTCGGAGAGGAAGATGGCCGAGTTGCACGACGCGGCGCTCCGGAGGGGAGCATCGTGCTGTCATGACTGGGCCGAGCTGGAAAAGACTGCCGGGAAGATGGTCGAATCCAGCCTTGAGCTTGCCGACAGAGTGGAGTCGGCCTAGGATATCGATAGATTCCGAATCCTGGACACAGGGGCCAAAGAGTCCATTACATCAACTTTCGCGACACTACTGTTCTTGTCAGATCATTCTGATGTTCGGCGCGAGTTTCAGAGACATCGTGCCACGACGACGAGAAGGCACATCAATTATTACCCGGTGATCAGAATTGGCCGATATCGATTAAGTATTTATGGCTATGAATAATCCAGTGCTAAAACCATCGTTTACCGAGTACTCAAGCGTTTAATCTTCCTGTAAATCTTAGCCTCATCAGGGGCAATCGGATCATTTGGAAACGCCTTTTGGGCTCTCGCCACGTAAGAAAGAAAGTTCCCATAGCGAGAAAATACAGAAGAGCCAGCATCACCCGAAGGACACAACCGTCTTCCCTTAATACCAAGTGGCGAATAATGTTGATACAGAGCAGAGACCCGCTTCTTGGACGCATGTCTCCCCTCGCCCGCATTAGAACGCGCAATCGCGCTGGCTGCCTCATGGAGACGCTTATGGTACCTTCCAACCGTAGACCGTCGAAGTCTTACAACGCGACCGTCAAAGTCAAACCCCAAGAAGCTGACTTTCTGTGCCGGATGTGCACCGGAGTACGAAAGGACCTTACCCGTACGAACGCTTTCAAAATCAAGCTGAGCAACCCCGCTGCTATCAACCCGGAACGCCTTGGTTTTCTCAGGCTGAAGTTTAACGGAATCAACATCGGCCATTAGATTGATGGCCTCTACAAGTGCATCAAAGCCAGACTTTGGAACGGCAATAATAAAGTCATCGCAATAACGAAGATACAAGCCGCCAACCCGTTCAACGGCAAGCCTGACCTTCATGTCGATATCGACCATATAGATGTTAGCGAGCACTCCGCTTGCGGCAAGACCCTGAGGAATTCCCAGCCCAATACCCGTTTGCTTCCACGGTCTGGTGATGACCTTACTTTTGTTTGCAAGAAACTCAGACTTTGGCAAGATAACATCAAGCTTATTAAGTTCGCGAATAGACTTGAACCGAAGCTCGATAGCTGCATCGCTGATCATTTTTTCCCGAGCAGGATCGATTGCTGGCCATGGCAATTCATGTCGAGCAGCCAAATCAGCAATAGGCCAGCACGAATAGCGAAGGATATTTTTAATGACTTGATAGTGATCGTCCGGTAAGCGTCCACAGGGAAACAACGAACGCAACGACGTCATTATATGAGCATGATTTAAGTTGTCGAAGAAGCTCTCAAAATCACCCGTAAGCACAAAAGCCGAATCTTGCTCGCGTATATAATCGAAGGCCTTTTTAGCTGAGGAAATATTGCTGATAGCAGTTACGGCGCCATCTGATGAAAGCGAAGAGCGGTACGCTACGGCAACCTCATTAAACTTTTCGGCAATAGCCTTCTTGTTATATAAGTCCGACCAAAGATAAGAGTAGTACTGGAAGACGCGGTGATCGAAATGCGAGGCATAAGCGATATTGCGAACCTTGCAGCTTCGCTTACCTCCACGATACCGAACAGCAATGATCTCGTTGGAAATTAGAGGGTAGAACGCGTGTTGGGAAACGTACCCTGGATCTAAGATCTTGGCCTGGGCTTCGGCAAAAGAAATCCTATGATCAAAATGGGCATATGAACTTTTGGAACTATATCGAGGAATACGAGTGATATCGAACTCGGCCAAAATACCCCCAAATAAATCAACCTGTCCGGATCAACAAGCGGCGGCTAACCCTCCCCGGACAGGCTAATTAAAGGCGCAGCAAGTGCAACCAACGCTTTCGCGGCCACCTAAAACAATGCTTGCCTATGCCATACTAGACGAAAGCGAGGAATTGGTACTTATGACCATCGAAGCCCTTATCCAGCTAGCCGCAGGCAACGCTGGTGTCAATGTTGCGAACGTCGGAATTGCGTCGTTTGCGATATTGACGGCAGTAGCGTACCCCATCGCCAATTCGCGATGGGCATTAAAGTTTATTCCCCGTTCTTGCTTTGATTAAACAGGTTATGAAAAATAGTGTCAGCCACTGGTCAGATTTTACGTGACTAAATCTCAATTGGCCAAGCACGGTGATCAAGCTTGGCCAATTAAACACTTATGTACTTATCTGCAAAGTATTAGACCATGAAGAACCTCTTTATAGCACCGCTTCTTTTAGACAGCGCAATTACGCCGCCAGCGGTTAGGAGAGAGAGCACTAGCGCGAAGCAAAACAGCATCAGATGATTCACATCGCCATTCGAGGTCAGGTCAGATTGCCTGCTTCCGCAAATCCCAAATACATATAAAGCTATAAAAACCATATGGGTAAGGTATATGACAGTGCTCGCCTTCCTCATTAGAGGAAAAATCGGCGAGCTGGCTCTGCACCCCCCCCCCGATAGCCAACAAAACAATCCAACCCGCGATTAGCGCGCAGAACGGCAGATGTTGGTCGCTCGAAATAAAAAAGCAGCCTAGAACTCCGATTACGATAGCCGCCATGATCGTCTTGAGATCGATGTTTTGAATCGACTCAAGATTCATTCCAAAGTACATTCCGAGAGCGATATAGAAAAAACCCTCAAATAGCCCGTTTCTCGCATTTCCAAACGTTGAGGAATAGATCTTGACCGGTAAAGAGATAGCCCCCGGAGCTCCCTCCAACGTAAGGAGCAGCGATAAACCAAAGCCTCCTAGGAGGAATAGGAATGAGATGCCCAGGATGTTTCGCGAAGACATCTTCTTTCTTAGCATGGCATAAACCAAACTGAAGCCAACAACGCTAGCAAGGAGATACCAAAGCGGCCATGAGAGCCTTCCCTCGCCCAACAAGAAAAAACCACGGAATTCCAAAACCACAGCCTTGAACAGCGAGGCTCCGTCAAGCCAATATCCCAGACAGTCGATGGGTATATATACCGCAAACCAAACGCAATACAGCCATACAAATTTACCTATCGTCGACTTCACGCGACACGAGCCATCCAAAACTCGCTCATGGAATTGCTCGGCACGGAGCCCCCTAAAACAGAGGAAGGACGATACAGTGAAGAAAAACGGAACCGAGACGCTTTCAAGAACATTCAGGGTACTTGAGGCGAACGGAGCATCAATTCCATACAGTGGGTTAGTGTGAACCGCTACAACCGAAACAGCCATGATTAACTTCAGAAAATCAAGCCATGGGTAAACAGGCTTCTTCATCTCCGCCCCTCCAGCAAAGGCCTTCTCTCAACAAGGTAGATTTTGAATTCATCTATCAGGAGTCAGATTTCTATCGGCTCCAAGCAATGCAGAAGCAGACTCTGCGATTAGACCCTTTGCCCAACCAATCTCTGTTTCCACCAGACCAATCCGTCGCGAATAGCCTGCACATATCCAAGCCCCGTACGCTTTAGCACATACTGAGGCCAATGCCAATTGTTGTAGCAAAGCTGAGGAATAGCTTGCCCAACAACAAGACCCCATACACCCCAGTCAAACGCGCCGCACAGAATGCAGCTCACGCAGATTCCAGCAGCAGTTGATGCCAAATACGCTTTGAAGTACGGAATCTCGTTCATGCTAACAATAATGTTGCAAAACAGAGAGTGCTGATTAAGCAGGAAGTAATAGAGGGCAATACCCAGGAACAAAACTGGATCGCAAATGAAATCATGCTTGAAAAGCGTGAGTATCGGCAGGCATGCCGTTACAAGAACTGTAGCGACAATATACATGCATACATAGCAGGAAATACCGCGTTCGACCACCGCCTTCTGAGTCTGCTTGTCATCCCTGACATAGGCAGACTGGAAGGTGGGAAAGCATGAACGTAAATAGGCGCTTGAAATCTGGTGGATCGCCGTCGCGAACTGCAACATGACGGAATACGTACCAGTTTGTTCAAGCCCTAGGAAAGCCGAGCAAAGCAGCGATGTTGCCTGCGTGGCTCCATACCAGGCTAGAGATACGACACCATCACGCCACGCCACAAACGAAACCGTCTTTAGAACGTCAAGCATTTCGTCCTTAGCAACAGCTGCGGCATCGGATTTAATCCCCTCTTCGACGTCATGATGGCTCCGAAATGTCCTAATCGCAAATAACCTCAGCAAAGTGCTGTAGGCCAAGAAGCCGAGTGCGGCAGCGAGAAGGCTTAAGCCACAAAACAGAAGGACCGCCGTAATAGCAAGCTGCCCAATCCGGGCAAGCGTTTTAGCCCTGTTCTCACCCGCAACGTCTCCCAGCCCACGGAGAAACGTGAGGCAATAAAGGAAATACAGATTGGTGAAAATGGAAACGACAAACACAATCCATGCAGGAAACGAGCCCTCGATTGAAAACGACCCAGTGACATAAGAAACGTAGAATGTTCCCAACGTCGCCGCAACACAAAGCGCAATGAGACCCAAGACAGCATAAATAGTTTTAGACGTGCCAAGAACGACGCGCATCAAGTGCCAGTCAACTTCTCCATCAACAGAAGAATAGTCGCAGCCTTGTTTAGTTAGTTTCTTTGCGCCACTCAGGCAATAAAGAATGTTGCGGGATAAAGTTGAAGTAAAACCGAATTCAAGCAGCTGCGCAAAACCCGAAATGGCCACGAACACGTACCAGAGACCGATTTGAGCAGTCGATAAAAAAGATAGGAGTAGCGGCAAGAGCAAAAAGTTACTGCCCATAGACGCGATCGTGCCGACATAATTCCAAATCACATCTCTTTTGGAGACGGTCACTTTCTTGCTTTCGGCCATTTACCCTAATACCTCCGCACAGTAATTTCGTAGCGTCTCGGCCGTTTTGGTCCAGCTATATTCATCAAAATCGATGGAATCAAACAGCCGCTTGGAGTTAGGAGCTTGAAGCAATCCCTCAATCTTATCGGCAACCTCGATCGGGTCCTCGCAGTTGTTCACGACATCGGATCCCTGAATCGACATCACTTCGGCAATTCCGCAGTTAGTCGAAAGAAGCAGCGAGCATCCGGCCTCAATCGCATCAAAGGCAGAGAGACCGAAGGGCTCATGCCTAGAATTCATAACGAATACCGAGCACTCTCGAAGCTCGTTCACAAACTGATCGGAGGCAACTTGACCCCTATATTCACCTTCAGCCGAGGCCATGAGACTATCTAAGGAAGAGTTATCAGAGTACCGTCGTCCGTACACTCTTAAAGAGCAATCGACACCACGATCTCTGAGAATCGAGACGGCCTTCGCGACTATTTCGTTGGCCTTAATTGGACGGGTGCCCCCGCTAACAGCAACGATATTTTCACGTTGGCCTTCGAAGCTGCATTGTTTAAACCTTTTGACCCCAAGGCAAGCGTGCTTAACCTTATCGGAGCATTCAGGCAGCTGTTTCTTAACAAAGTTCTCCTGGAGGGAAGAATTCGCAACGATCAAATCCGCAGTACGCAAATGCTTAATGATTGCCTTGACAGTTCTATCGCTATATCCGAGACCGTTGATCTCATTCTCAAAAGGGACGTACCCATGATTAAAGCAAATGACAGGTTTACCAAAGGCAGAAAGCACCCGATGCGCAATGATATCCGTCCAACCAGCGCCGCAAGAGACAATCACATCGCTATTAAGACCCTCAGAAATAGCCTCAAATAGCTTGGAGATTTTGCTTTTTGAATATAGCGGCCGTATCGAATCGCAAGAAGGCCAATAATCCACTAATGACTTATGTACATTTGAAGGTCCAGTATTGCCTGTGACCTCACCAATTAGAAGAATATTCATTGAATGCTTCCTTTAATGTTATGCAAGGGGTTGGAATCAGATGCTAATGAGACCTTAATTCCGTACCCCCCCCCTGCGTTTGAGCAAACCAATGCGAACTAGCAGACGTTTAAGCGATTGTTTGAAATACCTTTTGGGCAAAGACCTTCTTACCGCATCGGTAATTGATCTACCGCATGAAAGGTCCTCGAAGAATCGCGCTCGCGCAGATGGCTTCTCGGAGGGACTCCTCAACTGACCGTTATTCTTAATGGCGGTCTCGATATCAACCGTCATTAACTCAGCACCAGCAAGGTCTATCAGTCGCTGTCCTTTTTGATTCTGGATTAAAACCAGGGAGACACCCCGACGCATTTCTTCGGTAAGATTCGTTCCCCAGGAATCGCCTAATGTAACATCAGAAACTCTTTCAATGCTTGCGTACCTGCAGTGATAACAGTTTTCCGTATAGTCCAGCCCCGCCAAGAAAGCTACCGTATACCCATCCAAAACACCGGGCAAATCAATCGTTCGTTCGTTCTCCCTTAGCTGAAAGCTGCCTTTAGAACGAAACTCAATCGACACAAGCTGATCCATGTCAATCCCATTTTCACTCAGGAATTGACGAAGAATCGCAGGCGAAGGAGTGCCGTGGCAAATCAGATCGACCGTATATAAACTCAAAAGAAGCTTATTGCCGACAAAGTTTTTAAGAGAGGCCACTTGGCAAGGCAATCCTAGAAATAAGACTTCTTTACCCTCAACCAGCAATTTTTTTATACGAGCGTAAGAGCCAATTGGATTGCTTTTTACGTACTTAGATCCTTTATATTTAACAGCATCCGCAATCGAGCTAGAAAACTCAAACCCAAACTGGCCGTCCCGGAAACAGCAAGAGCAAACTACTCCGCCGGCAGAAATAAACCCTCGGCTAATCGCGGCCGCCAAGCCACCTGATGAAGAGGTTCCTCTGCTCTCCGAGCTAGAATCCCATCCTTGCAACCATTTACTAGGTTTAGAGCCCTGAGGCGGATTGCACTGTTGGCATACAGCCGTGCACCTACCGCAATCAATGCATTTGTTCTGATCGATACTGGGGGTATAGTACTCGGGCCTTTCAAGAACAGCGATTGCATCTTTAGGGCAGGCATCGACACATGCCATGCAGCCCGCACACATTTTGTCTTCGCAGATACTTTGCATTCATCTATTCCTTCAACGCGCGATCAAGCCAGGAGAGGCTGCGGTTGCGCTCCCCGTCAAGAACCTCACCAACATGCTTCCAATCGATATCGTCGTCCCAGGCATTGCCTTGGAACGAATCCCAGGCCCTATGCTCTAGGCCAAAGAGCCTAAGAACAGATTTATTTCGCGCGGCATTAGCCTTTGGGAAGATCTCAACAAATGGAGTGCCGAGATTGATACAAAAAGCAGTGCCGTGGAATGAATCCGTGTATACGCAGGATGCATCCCTAAACAGAGCAAGGAAATCCTCCAGAGGCGGAAGAACGACCTGTTTTCCTATCCTTCTCCTAAACGTAGGGCAAACACTCACAATCTCAAGATTAGAGCCAGCGGTCTTGTCTTTAACGTACTGCAGCATATCTGAATCAGGATGGAGGTTATAAACGAGGGCGTAGGGCTTTTCAACGGGAGCCTTTTCGCTGGCAATCTTGTTCCACTCGGAGCGATTGAGAAGCAGGGTCGGATCCAAAACCTGCTCAGCTTTGAGACCGTAGCTCTCGACGATATCTTTACCTGAATCCTCGCGGACGGAAATGGCATCGTAGCGCTTGAGCCAGTTACCAATTTGCGACTCATACCCCTTTACAACGTCACCACGTCCAAAGCTAGCGGCGTAGGATACAACTTTCTTTCCCTCGAGCTTAGAAAGCCCGTCCCAAAAGAAAACCGGATCTAGAGAGCCATCTCCAAGTTCATTCCAGACCTGATCGCTGCCAGTCAAATAGATATCTGTGTTAGGTAGCAAGGCGTCGATGCTCGTTTCATCACAATGCGGAGAAAGAGTCAGATACTGCTCTCTCATACTCTTAAAACGCATTTCACCTGCACCGTACAGCAAACGCCAAACCGTGTTCCTATAGATGCGATGAGGTAGAGACCTACCTTCTGAATAACGCTTCACGAGCGAATCAAGGGTCTCAGCGCTTCTCCGATAGTCAACGACAACAGGATCGTGCCCCAAGTTCTTAACAACTTCTTGCGTGGCATAAGCCTGAAGAACGGACCCATAGTTAAGAACGTTATGACGAGTAATAATTGAAACTTTTTTCATTGCATCCCTCTCATGAAACGGAAATTATGTCCCAATTCTTGAATATGGAAAAACTGATTAAAACTAGGAGTGGGTTATAGTCGACGGCCAAAGCAGTCGACTCGCAGAATCCAAATAAAGCAATGTAGAGAGCAAGGACTATGAGGGACCCGTCATCAAAACACTCCTCGGGCGCTCTTCTAAAAAGTAGTATTAAACCGATTAATAAAAATGAAGTTGGAATAAACCCGTAATTAATAAGCCAAAGTGCCCAAGCATTATCGATGGTGAGCATGGCATAAGAGGAACCAGTCCAGACTGTGGCCCCAAGAAGCAATGAGCCATTGCCAAACGGATGTATCGAATATTGTTTGAATAAATACCACATTGAATAAATACGGTTGCTAAGAGACTCACTAAAAGCCATAAGCATGGCGTTGGATGGAGAAAAAATAAATAGCAAGATTACCGTTAATAAAAAGGAACCGATAACAAGGTATAGGCATATCCTTGACTTACTAGCACTAGTAAAAGATTGCCGTCTAATATAGCAATATACCTGGAAACAAATCAGTACCAGAAGATATAGCTCCGCAGTCCTTGAGTTAGCGACCACCTCAAGGAAAACAACCGAAGAAACAGTTAATAATACCGAAAGGAGGGGCGATTTATTCCAACGCAAAAATACAACGCACGTACATATACGAGCTAAAACTGCACCGAGAGCATTAACTTGATTGAAGCCAAGTGAATGGCGTATCCTCGTTTCACCAGGACGAATCGAATCAATCGAAGTGATTAATCCAGAAAGCAAGCCAAATGCAACGATTAAGAATACCAGAACAGTTACAAGTAAGACGATCCGTGTCAGACGGCGAATATCAATGCCGTTCCCAGCAATAATAAATAAGCAGATAGAAAGGGGAATCCACGACCTAGTAACACCTAAAGTGATAAGAGATACAAGAAAGATGACGCCTGAATAAACTAAAGCATCAGCTGTAAATCGAATACTGAAAAACCGCACTAGGAGTAGGATGAGCATAAGCACATTGGCAATTTTCCCTACGGAGTCCATAGAGACCCCAAACATATACACGTAATTCGTACGCTCCATTAAATGGAAAAAACAATACATAGTAAAGGCTGCGTAATAACATGAATCAGCAGCATTTACCTTCAAACTATTCTTGATACCAGTCGTCATATTTATCAAATGGCCCCTTGTGTAGTTCCAATTAGCCCTGAGGTTAAGCGTTAGCGAAGTAATCCAAGACCTCGAGCTACGCAACAGAACAATCTGAACGCGCGTTTCCCAAAATAAGCAACAAGAGCCGCAAAGCGCTCACGTGGCCTAGCTTCTTTATCGCTAAGAACGGTCTTTCGATGTAAGGACAGCACCGACCACAGCAGATCTTCGTCTTGAATTTGACTTAAATTACTTTTCTTAGCAGGAATCTGCGCAAACACCATCCGGCAAACTGAAAAGCATCGTGATGCGGCGGCCTTCTTTAGATTTGGATACCAATTGCAAATATCGCGGTAAAGCTGATCAGCAATTACCAGTGCGGACTCGCCTTTAATGTGTTTGTACTCTTGTCTGATAATACTGTCGCACCTCATGCGATATGCATATAGCTCACGGCAATCAATAACTGCTACGGAATCGACCTTATGAATAATCTTGTAAATGCTAGCGAGATCCTCGTAATAAAACCCTTTAGGGAAAGGATCTATGCCCAGTGGCGCCTTTGCGTAAAGGCGCCACTGGGCACCGGTGTCCAGCGTCTGATATAACATCAGACGCTGGACATCGGGCGAAGGCAGGGCCTTTGCAGGCGCCACGGGGCCAAGCGACTCAACTAAAGAGCAAGCATCACCGTCGCTGAACGGTTTACCGAATGGAATAGCGGATATCTGACATCCAGAATCAAGACAGGCATTAAGAAGAATCTCGATAAAAACGGGAGAAACGTAGTCGTCACTATCGACGAAAGAAATCCACTCGCCTTGAGCAATGCGCAGTCCCGCATTGCGAGCGTCAGAAAGACCGCCGTTTTCCTTATGCAAAACGGTAGTACGATTATCATTCGCAGCAAGAACGTCACAAAGCTCGCCAGAGCCATCAGTCGAGCCATCATCAACGAGAATAATCTCGAGATTTTGATAGCTTTGACGGCAAATGCTATCAAAACACTCCCGCAGATAAGATTTAACGTTATATACCGGCACAATCACCGATACCAAATTGCTGTTTACCATCTAATTCCTTGAGTAGAGATCTAGGTATTTACGAGTCAGTCGCTTGCCTTGCAACTCAATGTTGTAATCGGCGAATAGTCCGCTTGAGATAGATATTCGGCTCTCATACGAGTATGTCGAAAGCGAATTGATCTCGTCGGCCCACACAACAGGGTTGTCAATTGGCAGGAATTTGCACTCCCCCGTCACATCCACTTCGCGTGTAATCGCATCACTCAGCAGACACGGCAGGCCAGACACCTGTGCCTCGACGCCGACGAGGCCCAGGCCTTCGTAAAGACTTGGCAGAACGAACGCATCAAACGCCTGGTACAAACGATTGGCATCGCTTCTCTGTCCCAAAAACTTAACGCGATCGGTAAGGCCGCGTTCGTCCACCAAGGCCTTTACGGAGGCCCCGGCTTCGCCGGTGCCGACAAGCAACAGGACAGCATCGTCGCGGCGTTTTGCGACCTCGGTGAAAACATCAATCAAAAACGCATGGTTCTTCTGAGCTGTAAAACGTCCGACATGCCCAATGACAAACTGATCGCCGACGAGGCCCAGGTCGGCTCGCGCTTCCGCGCGAGCCTCCACATTGAAGCGGAAGCGATCCAAATCAATTGCGTTGTATACGACCTCGAAGTGTGCAGCTTTACCGAAAAGCCATTCACCGGAGAACTTACTGCATGCAAATAGATGTGTTGGATACCGATTCGATTGCGTTTTCAGCACGGACTTCAGGGCGTTCTTGGCATACTCCCCCTTACCACTCGTAGAGTGGCTATGGGCGATACGCACGGGGACGCCCGCCTTCTTCGCAGCGCGAAGTGGAAAGACGGAAAGAGCGTTGATGTGACTATGAACAATCTTCCAGCCCTCTTGTTTAAAGAGACGGTGGAGCTCTCGCTGGTATTCAATTACATGCTGATAGGGCGGAATCTCGAAGACTCGGCCACCGAGCGATTCAATCTCCTCGCGGGGAAGAAGAGTCGAATCGGAATCGACAAGGAAATCGAACTGCACTTTACTGCGATCGATATGACGGTAGTAATTCATAACGACGGCTTCAACGCCGCCGCCGTTCATTTTTCCAACTATCTGTGCGACTCGAATAGGATTAGCCATCTATCGCCCCGTCCTCTTCTTGCCGAACATGGCACCGAAAGTTCCGGTGAAGCATTTCCAGTCCATGCGGAAGCAGCGATTACGCACGTAGCGGAGCTCGATCTTCTGGCGTAAGCCGCTCTCGAAGGTCGCAGCGTTGCGGTCGGTCGCCTGCCACAGGCCCGTAATGCCGGGCTGAACAGAGAGCAGCTCAGCCTTCTCCTCGTCGGAAAAGTGCTGCTCAAGCTCATCCCTTGTAATGGGACGCTGGCCAATGACGGAAAGATCGCCGTTCAGCACGTTCAAGAACTGCGGCATCTCGTCAATAGAGCACTTACGGATGAACCGCCCAACCTTGGTAATGCGGGGGTCATCGTCGACTTTGCGCTCGACTTCCCACTGATGCAGCTGCTCGGGACTCAAATACTTCTGCACATCGCCAGCATCGGTGACCATGCTGCGAAGCTTGATAATCTTGATTGTCTTTCCGCCCTTGCCAACGCGTTCTTGCGTATACATAGGACTGCCGGGCGTCTCAAGGCTAATGAGCGCACACACAATGGCGATGGGGATAAGCAGCAGTACACTCATTAAAAGACTGAACACCAGGTCAAACAGCCTCTTAACAAAGCGATAGCCAAGCGTACCGCTCGGCTTAATCTGATTGAAAGCCAGTGCGTCCCCCACTGATGCACAGCTCTCTGTTACTTCTTTAGCAGCCACAATAAAACTCACGTTCCTGTCCCCAGGAACCCCCCCCATCTATGAATCCAAAAACCAAATAAATTGCCGGCGCAACGTCTCCCTTACGATTTGCTGGGAACGTCAAGCGGTAGCAGCTCCCTAAATGTGGAGCCACCATCGCCCACGTCTACCAGGCACCAGCGCTTATGACGGTCGATCTTCTTTACACGGGCCTCTTGCCCCACCAAGGGCCCCTGCTCTATGTGCAACACGCCGTCTTCTATGCGCGCGACGCTGTTGCGCACCACGCCGTCGTTGTCCAGCACGCTGCGGTACCAATCCTGCGCATCGTCCGGCATGGGCATGTATGCCCGCTCCCTACTGCCGGCGATGCGACAGCCAAAGCTCAACTGGGCCAAAGCCCTATCGAGCGCAGCGGCATCGTGCGTGGCGACGAAGAAATATTCCTTGTACATGGGTTTGGTTTGGAGCGACCATGCACCGTCCCGCTTAAACCAGAACTCCTTTTGCATCACAAAAGCGTCCTGCATCAGCTCGTGCGGGATAATACGGCGGACCTTTTCGCAGGTCTCGCGCTCTTTACCGTTGAGGGTGTGGACCAGATACCAGCGGACGCGGCCGTGCTGGCTGTTGGCAGTGGCGCTGTTGAATACGCCCGGCAGCTGCTCTTGGCGCCGTGCCGTCTGTTCCATGTTCTCGCCCCCCTTTGGCTTTGCGATGCACGCAAATGCAGGGGCGTTTAGAACAGGCTTCTCGCTCGCAGCTAGGCGCAGTCGCAAAAGTACAGGTTTTTGTATCTTTCGACATAGGCAATTATACGAGCAATTAATCAGCGATTGCCCAGATTACGCAAAATGTCCTGTCGGTAGATACATCTCCATAGCCCTCTACAAAAACCTGTACCTTTTTGTGCAACAAAAAAAGCCGCTCAACCAGCGGCTTTTCTTATTTGGGCATGAAAAAAGGCGAACGCCCTGTGTGGACGGTCGCCTTTGTTAATTGTTGTGAAGTTTGCCTTAGGCGCGGGTCTTGATCTCCTCGAGCACCTTCGCAACAAACTCGTCAACGCTCATCTGAACGGTCTCGTTGGAGCGATCGCGGACGGAGATGTTGCCGGCCTCGACCTCCTTCTCGCCCAGGATGAGCATGTAGGGCACGCGGTCGATGCTGCGGGCCTCGCGAATCTTGTAGCCGATCTTCTCGTCGCGATCGTCGCAGACCACGCGAATGCCGGCCTCCTCCAGCTTGGCGCAGACCTCGTGGGCGTAGTCGCGGCTCTTCTCAGAGACGGGAAGCGCCTTGACCTGCACGGGAGCCAGCCACGTGGGGAACTTGCCCGCAAAGTGCTCAATCAGAATACCGATGAAGCGCTCGATGGAGCCAAAGCATACGCGGTGTAGCATGATGGGGCGCTTTTTGGTGCCGTCGGCGTCCACGTACTCCAGGTCAAAGTTGAGCGGCATCTGGAAGTCGAGCTGCACGGTACCGCACTGCCAGGTACGGCCGAGCGAGTCCTCCAGGTGGAAGTCGATCTTGGGGCCGTAGAAGGCGCCGTCGCCCTCGTTGACCTCGTAGTCCATGCCCAACTTCTCCAGAGCGGTGCGCAGGCCCTCCTCGGCGCGAGCCCAGTCCTCGTCCGAGCCCATGGAGTCCTCGGGGCGGGTGGAAAGCTCAACGTGATACTTAAAGCCAAACTTTTGGTACACGGAATCAATGAGGTTAACCACGCCCACGATCTCGTCGGTCAGCTGGTCGGGACGCACAAACAGGTGGGCGTCGTCCTGGTTAAAGCAGCGCACGCGGAACAGGCCGTGCAGGGCGCCGCGCAGCTCGTGGCGGTGCACCAGGCCAATCTCGCCGGCGCGGATGGGCAGCTCGCGATAGGAGTGCGGCTTGGAGGCGTACACCAGCACGCCGCCCGGGCAGTTCATGGGCTTAATGCAGTACTCTTCGTCGTCGATGACGGTGGAGTACATGTTGTCCTTGTAGTGGTCCCAGTGGCCCGAGGTCTTCCACAGCTGCTTGTTCATGATGAGCGGCGTGGAGATCTCCACGTAGCCGGCCTTGTGGTGGATCTCGCGCCAGTAGTCCAGCAGCGTGTTCTTAAGGATCATGCCGTTGGGCAGGAAGAACGGGAAGCCTGGGGCCTCGTCGCGCATCATAAAGAGGTCCATCTCGCGGCCGATCTTGCGGTGGTCGCGCTTCTTGGCCTCCTCCAGCATGTGCATGTGCTCGTCGAGCTCCTCCTTGGTGGCAAAGGCGACGCCGTTGATGCGGGTGAGCATCTTGTTGTCCTTGTCGCCCTTCCAGTAGGCGCCCGAGACGCCGGTAAGCTTAAAGGCCTTGAGCGCTTTGGTGTAGCAGATGTGGGGGCCGACGCACATGTCGATGTAGTCGCCCTGCTGGTAGAAGGTAATGCGGGCGTCGTCGTCCAGGTCACCGATGTGCTCGACCTTGTACTTCTCGCCGCGCTCCTCCATAAGGGCGATGGCCTCGGCTCGGGGCTTCTCGTACACGGAGAATTTGAGGTTCTCCTTGACGATCTTCTTCATCTCGGCCTCGATCGCGGGGAAGTCGTCCTCGCTGATCTTGACGCCCTCGGGCAGGTCGACGTCGTAGTAGAAGCCGTTGTCGGTCGCGGGGCCATAGGCAAAGTCGGCCTGGGGGTACAGGCGCTTGATGGCCTGCGCCATGATGTGCGCGGCGGAGTGGCGGATGACGTGCGTGACCTCGTCCTGCGGGAGCTCGGCCACCGAACCGTCATTGTAGAGTGCCTTCATGGGTATGTTTTCTCCTCTCGGATGCCTGATGCAAGTGCGTGCGATGCGCTCGGTGTTTTTGACTTGCATCATTATAGGCAGGTTGCCTTGGTATACAAGCGCCCGCCGCACCTTAATGGCACGGCGGGCGATTTTCTACGCATGCTTCATCGTGTGGGGCGGGGTTTGGGGCGCGCGTGGCTTGCGGCGTTCCCGTGGCTTGCGGCCGGCCCGGCGATGGATGCGTTACTGGATGCGAGTTCGGCAGTAGGGGCAGACCTTCCAGTGCGCGTCGAGCGGGCGATGGCAGCTGGGGCAAACGTTGCGAACCTGGGTGTCGCACACGGGGCAGACCACAAAGTCCTTCTCGATGGGGCGCCGCACTGCGGGCAGGTGCCGTACTGGGCAAGCTGGCGCTCGCGCAGGGCCATGTCCAGCTCTTGCTCCTCGCGGTCGGACGCATAGGAGTGCGGGCGCAGGACCAGGTAGGCAATGAGGCCCACAAACGGGATGAGGGCGATGATGCCCCATGCCACGTAGGCGCTGGCGCCGCGGCGGCGAGCGTCGATGAACACATAGACGACCGACAGCACATACAGGGCGATGATAAAACCAACGAAGGCATAGACGACGCCCATAAGCTGCGGCGACATGAGCTCGGAGATGTACTTGGACATTACGGGTACCTTTCGGAATATTTACAGTATGGTCAAGTTTACCACGGGGTTTGTTTATATGGGACCACGGCTGGGTACGGGGCCGGCGCGGACACAAACATCTCAATCTGTAACAGGTGGAGGCGGAATCCGGGTCTAGATGTTACAGATCGAGACACAGGGGTCCCTCCCCGACTTCAATCTCGATCTGTAACATCTTGGGCCCCAAAACCCCTCTTACTGATACAGATCGAGACGAACGGTGAGCCCTCCGTTAAAATATCTCAATATGTAACAACAACTCGGCAAAAACAGGTCTAACCGTTACAGATTTAGACATTCGAAACCGACTGATAGGTTCATCTAAATCTGTAACATCTAGAACCCAAATCCTCAGCTAACTGTTACAGATTAAGACAAAGAAAACCGTCCAAACCGAATGTCTCAAACTGTAACAACTGGAACCCAAATCCTCGTCTAACTGTTACAGATCGAGACGAAAGGTTGCCGTAGCTGTCGGCAGACGAGCGTGTCGACGTTGCCGGGTCTCCACTCGCCTGCCGTTGGCGGGTGTTGCGGGGCTGTTCGCCGCATTGCCGCTGCGCTGGGGGTGTGCAGACCGTAGGATAGTCCTATTGACAGCCTGTCAACTCGTCTGGGAGGCACCGTGGCAGAAACGTTTGATATCGCGATTGTGGGCGCGGGCATCACCGGGTGCGCCATCGCGCGGCAGCTCGCGCGCTATGACCTGTCCATTTGCGTGGTCGAGGCGGCCAACGACATCGCGCTGGGCGCCTCGAAGGCCAACGGCGGCCTGGTGCACGCCGGCTACGATCCGGCGCCGGGCACGGTAAAGGCGCAGGTCAACGCCCGCGGTTGCGAGCTGTATGGCACCTGGGCCCAGGAGCTGGGATTTTTGTTCCGCCGCACCGGGTCGATGGTGCTGGGCTTCAACGACGAAGACCGCGCGCACCTGGAGAAGCTGTGCCAGAATGGCCTGGCCAACGGCGTGCCCGAGCTGTCGATTATCAGCCCCGAGCGCATCCACGAGCTGGAACCGCGCGCGAGTGCCCAAGCCACGTGCGCGTTATGGTGCCCTTCGACCGGCTACGTTGACCCGTTTGAGGTCGCCATCGCCGCGCTGGAGAACGCGGTCGCCAACGGCGTGACGTTTATGCGCTCCGCACCGGTAGAGGCCATTGAAATTGCCGGATCGGATGACGGGGACGCTGCCGTCGACGGCAAGGGCCGCGCACGCTTTACGCTGGTGACGTCTGCCGGCGACGTGCGCTGCCGCTATCTGATTAACGCCGCGGGCAACGGAGCCGCGAACATCTCGCATATGGCCGGCGCCGAGGAGTTTCAGATGGTCTGGCGCCAGGGCAACATCGTGGTGCTGGACAAGGAACAGCGCTCGCTGATGCCGCTCTACCCCGTTCCCACGCCGGTTTCCAAGGGCGTTATCGTCACGGGAACCGTGCACGGCAACACCGTGATTACCGCGACGGCCGCCGAGCGCGAGCGCGGCGACACGCAGACCTACGCTACCGATGTCGACGCGCTGCTGAGCGGCGCGCGCAAGCTGGTGCCCGATCTGGACACGCGTCGCGTGGTGCGCGCGTTTGCCGGCGGGCGTCCGGTCATTAAGGGAACGAACGACTTCTTTATTGGACAGTCGGCCGTGGCACCGGGACTGTTCCAGGCGGCGGGCATTCAGTCGCCGGGCGTGGCGAGCGCGCCAGCCATTGCCGAGCGCATGGAGCAGGTGCTACGCGATGCCGGCGTGACCCTACGCGAACGCGGCGACTGGGATCCCATCCGCCGCGCGCCGGACGACTTTGACCGCGCCCCGCTTGCGCGCAAGGAAGAGCTCATTAAGTCAGACCCCGCGTGGGGGCAAATCGTCTGCCGCTGCGAGACGGTGCCCGAGGCCGAGATCGTGGCCGCGATCCGACGCCGCCCGGGCGCGGTTTCGGTCGAGGGCGTCAAGCGCCGCTGTCGTGCCGGCATGGGTCGGTGCCAGAGCGGCTTTTGCCAGAGCCGCGTGGTAGCGATCCTGGCGCGCGAACTGGGCTGCGACCCCAGCGAGGTGTTGCTGGAGGATGCCGGATCTTGGTTGGTCGAGGGACCGCTGAAGGGGGTGCACTAGGATGGCGACGCTTGATATGCGCGACGAACGCGCAGAGGCAGGAGCTACGGAGGCGGTGCAGACGCAGGCCTTCGACGTGGTCGTCATCGGCGGCGGACCTGCTGGCATGGCGGCTGCGCTTGCCGCACATAATGCCGGCGCCCACGTGGCCATCGTGGAGCGCGAGCAGCATCTGGGCGGCATTCTGCGTCAGTGCATTCACCCGGGTTTTGGCCTTTCGCACTTTAAGCAGGAGCTCACCGGTCCCGAGTACGCGCAGCGCTTTATCGACCAGGTACGCGCGACCGATATTGCGCTGTTCTTGGGCAGTATGGTGCTTGAGATTGATTCGGGCGAGGGCGAGGGCGCGGACGACCCGGGCACGGACGAGGGCGTGGGAGCTGCCGCAGTCCATACCGTCACGCTCATGAGCCGTGCCGGCATGCTGCAGCTCACCGGACGCGCTGTCGTCCTTGCCATGGGATGCCGCGAGCGCACACGCAGCGAAATTAAGATCCCTGGCAGCCGTCCCGCCGGCGTATTTACGGCCGGCCTGGCGCAGCGATACATCAATATCGAAAACCTCAAGCCCGGCTCGCGTGCCGTCATTTTGGGCTCGGGCGACATCGGACTTATCATGGCGCGCCGCTGCACGCTCGAGGGGATTTCCGTCGAGGGCGTGTACGAGCTCATGCCGTACGCCAACGGCCTGCGCCGCAACGTCAAAAACTGCCTGGACGACTTTGGCATTCCGCTTCACCTGTCCACCACCGTCACGCGCGTGATCGGTCGCGACCGCGTGGAGGCCGTCGAGGTGAGTCAGGTCGACGAGCACCTGGCACCCATTCCGGGAACCGAGCGCATTGTTCCGTGCGACACGCTGCTGCTTTCGGTGGGTCTGATTCCAGAGAACGAGCTTTCGGTTGCCGCAGGCGTTGAGCTTGACCCGCACACGCGCGGCGCCGTGGTGGACCAGAGCCTGCAAACGGGCGTGCCGGGCATCTTTGCCTGCGGCAACGTGCTGCACGTGCACGACCTGGCAGACAACGTGACGACCGAGTCCGAGCGCGCCGGTGCGGCTGCGGCGGCGTACGCGCTGGGGAACGGCGCAAATGTCGAGGCCGGAGATGCGGGCACGAGTTGCCAACTCAAGGTCTCCCACGCCGACATCGCAGGCTACGCACTGCCGGGACGCATTACGGCTGTGACACTCACCAAACTCAACTTCCGCGTGCGCCGACCGGTCGACGCCGCCCGCGTGCGCGTTCTGGCAGGCGACGAGGAACTGTTTGCAGGTAAGGTCCGCCCGTTTAAACCGAGCGTCATGGAAAGCTTCCCGCTGCCGGCAAAGGTAATCCAGCGCGCACTCGACCTTGATGTTAGCGAGATTGTCCTGTCCGTCGACCCCATTGAGGAGGCGTAAGGCCATGAGCACGAATGTGACCGAGACATTACAGTTCAACTGCACCACCTGCCCATCCGAATGCCTCCTGACCGTGGAGGTGGAGCGCGACGCAGACGGCGCTGTGGTAGAGGCGCGCTCCGTGACCGGCAACAGCTGCCCGCGCGGCAATACATTCGCGCATCAGGAGCTCACCTGCCCCATGCGCGTGCTCACCACCACCGTTGCCGTATCCGGCGGCGACGAGGCCCTGCTGCCCGTGCGCACGGCCGAAGCCATCCCGCTGGCGCTCCACGCCCAGGCCATGGACCTCATCCGCGGCCTGGTCATCGAAGCCCCCATCCGCATGGGCGACGTCGTGTTAGAAGACCTCCTCAACACGGGCATCGACCTCATCGCCAGCATGGACATCGACCCAGCCTAAGCAGCTCATTTAGAACGGAGCTTCATCAGCGTTTGCAGTTGCGGTGGAATAGTTCCTGTTTTAGGCCATTACCCCGGCAAACAGAAACTATTTCACCGCAACTTATGTGGGGACGCTTGAGATACCATGGTGGCACCCTAGCGAAAGGATGTTTCATGGCACATGTCGATGACCAGCGTGTGGCGCACGTGCTCGATGCCCTCGAGGCTCAGCACCCCGGCGCGCAGCTGCTCGTAAACGACCCGTGGTCGATTTATTACCTGACCGGCTTTTATGCCGATATGTTCGAGCGTTTTTGTGGCGTGCTGCTCGCACGCAATTGCGAGCCCGTGATCTTGGTCAACGCCCTGCATCAGCTGCCCGAGTACGACAATGCCCGCGTGGCCTACCACACCGATACCGACGTCGTGACCGACGCCATCGCTCGCGAGGTCGATCCGACCAAACCGCTCGGCATCGACACCGTCATGCGCTCCGGCTTTTTGATGCCCCTTATGGATTGTCACTCCGCGAGCGAGTTTTTCCTGGGCGACTTTGCCGTCACCGCCGCACGCACCCACAAGGATGCCGCCGAGCAGGAGCTGATGCGCGCGTCCTCGGCCGCTAACGACGCCGTGATGGCCGACGCCATCAAGCTCGTCCACGAGGGCGTAACGGAGCGCGAAATTGCCGACCAGATGCTCGGTCTGTACCGCAATCACGGCTGCGAGGGCTTTAGCTTTCCGCCCATCGTAAGCTTTGGCGCCAACGCCGGCGACCCGCACCACGAGCCTGACGACACCGTACTCAAGCGCGGCGACGTGGTGCTGTTCGACATTGGCGGGCGCCGCCGCAACTACTGCTCGGACATGACGCGCACGTTCTTTTGGGGCGAGCCGGAAGAGGAGACGGCACGCATCTACGACATCGTGCGCCGCGCCAACGAGGCCGCCGAATCGCTTATCGCCCCGGGCGTGCGTATGTGCGACCTGGACCGCGCCGCGCGCGACGTGATTGAGGATGCAGGCTATGGACAGTACTTTACGCACCGCTTGGGACACTCGATCGGTCTGCAGGACCACGAGCCGGGCGACGTTTCACTCGTCAACGAGCAGGTCGTAGAACCGGGCATGACGTTCTCCATCGAGCCGGGCATCTACCTCCCCGGCCGCACCGGCGTCCGCATCGAGGACCTTGCCCTGGTGACCGAGTCCGGCGTCGAGATTCTCAACGCCTACCCCCACGACCCAGTCCGCCTAGACTAGCCTGGTCCCCAAGCCCCCAAACTAAGTTGCGGTGGAATAGTTCCTGGATGGGCTGCTAGAACCCAAATACAGGAACTATTTCACCGCAACTGATGAGGGAAAGGGCTAGCGCAGCAGCCCCGCTACTTCGCCGGCTAGGGTGATGGTGCCGGCTGCTACGAAGGGCTCGCCCGCGGCATCGAGGGCTGCGAGGGCCTCAGATACGCTGGGGTACACGCCTGCGAGCTTATCGGCGTCCACCAGGGCGGCGAGTTCCTCTGCCGGCAGGGCGCGGTCGGAATCGGTCTGCGTCACGACCACACGGGGGAACGCCGGAACAAGCACGTCGACGATGCCCGCCACGTCCTTGTCAGCCAACGCCGCGCACAGCAGCGTTGGACGATTCTCTACGCACGGATCGATCTCGTCCAGTGCGCTCACAAAGTTCTCGCAGCTCTGGGGATTATGGCAGGCGTCGATCAGCTTGAGCGGATCGGTTCCCAGCACATCAAAGCGACCCGGCGTGGGGCAGCCCATAAGCGAAGCGTCGAGCGCATCGTGGTCGAGCTCGCGGCCCAGATAGCCCTCGCACAGCATAATCGCGCACGCGGCATTCTGCGGCTGATACGCCGGCTTGACCATACTCGACGTATAGATCGCGCGCGGCGTGGTGCAGCTAAACTCCACCGTATCGCCCACGTGTGCCGGAAGTTTGGTCGTCGTATGGCTCACAATGAGCGGCACAACGCCGCACTCACGGCAACGGGCATCCATCACGCATTGAACGCTTGCCTCATGCGTGCCCTCGCCCAAAACAACCAAACGCCCAGGTTTAATAACCGCAGCCTTCTCCCCTGCAATGGCCTCGAGGGTATCGCCAAGGACCTTCGTATGGTCGAGTCCAATGCCCGTAATGGCGACGGCCACGGGATCGGTCGCACTCGTAGCATCCCATCGTCCGCCCATGCCAACCTCAAGCACGGCCACGTCCACACAAGCCTCAGCAAACATAGTCAAGCCAGCCACGGACAAAAGATCGAAGGGCGTAATAGATCGGAGCTCCTCGCCCGCCGCCTCACGACGTGCGTTGAGACGACGACCCGCCTCGTACGCCGCAGAGACACCATGGGCAAAGACCTCGTCTGAGACGACCTTTCCGTCAATCTCCATACGCTCGGGATATCGCACCAGATGAGGCGACGTAAAGAGTGCCGTCTTAAGGCCCTCACCACGAAGAATGGCAGCCGAGAATCGCGTCGTCGAGGTCTTTCCATTGGTACCGGCTATCTGGACGCAATCATAAAACTCGTCAGGACGACCAAGCTCATCGAGCATCTCGACGACGGTCTCGAGCAGCGGCGTGGAATTACGCGCAATCTTGCCCGTATCGGCCGCAAGTGCAACAGCCTCATCAATAGAAAGCTCCGGAACCTCAAACGGCACCGAATACAACCCAGAACGCTTTGCCATAGCCAAAGTCCCCTCAACATAAAAAGAGGCCCGTAAGCAACAACGAGCCCCTCCCATTCAAAATATCAGCCAAACCCCGCTTGCAGCGAGATCAAGGCCACAACCCAGTGGCCGAAACGCGCAAGATGCAAACAACCACGTAACCGCACAAGGAGCGGCCCGACGCTTTGCTCGATACAAGTTCCGCACGCAAAGGACAGCACTTAATGTGCTGTCCGTCTTGCGCAGGACTGTCCGCAGTAGCGAGCAAAGCGTCAGGACGCGCCCCTCAGTAAGATCTACGAGAAGTCAGCAACCTGAGCAGTCAGCGCCGCCAGGATCTCCTTGAGCTCAGCTGCACGGTCCCTCTTCTTCTGAACCACCGCAGGCGCGGCCTTAGCCACAAAGCCCTCGTTGGCGAGCGTCTTCTCGCAGCCGGCGAGCTCCTTCTGGGCCGCGGCAATCTCCTTCTCCAGACGCGCCTTCTCGGCCGAAAGGTCAACCTTGCCCTCGAGCACCACAAAGACCTCGACGCCGCTGTCGACCACGGCAATGCTCGCAGCCGGCTTCTCAACGTCGGTACCCATAACCAGTGAGGCAGTGTTTGCCAGCGGCTCGATGGTCGAGCGCAGGCTCTCGAGCTTCTCGATATCCTCGGCACCGGCGCGCACGACCACGTCGAGCTCGGCCTTGGGGCTCAAGCGATAACGCGAACGCGTGGCGCGGGCGGCAGACACGACGGCGCGGCACAGCTCAAACGCGCGCTCGGCGTCCTCGTCGACATACTTGGCATAGTCGGCGGGCTCGGGCCACTTGGCGATCATGAGCGCCTCGGCGCGGTTCACGTTGCCCTCGGCGTCCAGATCGAGCACGCTCGCCGGCATGTTGTCCCAGATCTCCTCGGTAACGAACGGCATGAGCGGGTGCATCAGGCGAATGGAGGTGTCGAGCACAAAGATCAGGTTGCGCTGCGCCTGCAGACGACCCTCGCCCTTCAGGCGGGCCTTGGTGACCTCGACGTACCAGTCGCAGACCTCGTTCCAGAAGAACTGCTGCACGCCGCGGGCCATGTCGCCAAAGGTGTACTTCTCGATACCCTCGGTGACCATCTTCACGGCCTTTGCCAAGCGGCTGAACATCCAGGCGTCCGCCGGCGTCTCCACGACGGGCTCGCCGGGCGTGTAGCCCTCCATGTTCATAAGCAGGAAGCGGCTGGCGTTCCAGATCTTGGTCACAAACGACTTGGCCTGCTCGGTGCGCGGGCTGTCGATGAGCTTCTTGGTCTTCTTGTCGATGTTCGCGTCGAACTTAACATCCTGATTGTTGGTGCACAGCGTGAGCAAGTTGAAGCGCATGGCGTCGGCACCGTACATGCCAATAAGGTCCATGGGGTCTACGCCGTTGCCCTTGGACTTGGACATGCGGCTGCCGTCCTTGGCCAGGATCGTCGGGTAGATGACGACGTCCTTAAACGGCACCTCGTCCAAGAAGTACAACGAGCTCATGACCATGCGGGCGACCCACAGCGCGATGATGTCGCGCGCGGTGACGAGTGCCGTCGTGGGGTGATGGCCCTCGAGCAGCTCCGGCTTTTGCGGCCAGCCCTGCGTGGCGAAGGTCCACAGCTGCGAGCTGAACCAGGTGTCCAGCACGTTCTCGTCCTGGTGCACATGATGGCCGCCGCACTTGGGGCACACGTCGGTGTCCTCGGTAAGGGCGTCCTCCCAGCCACAGTCCTCGCAGTAGAACACGGGGATGCGGTGGCCCCACCAAAGCTGACGGCTGATGCACCAGTCCTTGAGGTTCTCCATCCAGGTGGTGTAGGTCTGCGTCCAGCGCGCGGGGTGGAAGGTGACCTTGCCGGAGTTGACGGCGTCCAGCGCCGGCCCCTTGAGCTTGTCGACGGCCACGAACCACTGCTCGGAAAGCCACGGCTCCAGGGCGGAGTCGCAACGGTAGCAGTGCATGACGGAGTGATCGAGTTCGTCGACGTGATCGAGCAGGCCGTGCTCCTCGAACCACTTGATGACGGCCTCGCGGCACTCGTCGCGGTTCATGCCGGTGAACTCGCCGTAGCCCTCGACGACCACCGCGTGCTCGTCGAAGATGTTGATCTGCGGCAGGTCGTGGGCCTGACCCATGGCGTAATCATTGGGGTCGTGGGCCGGGGTGACCTTAACAAAGCCGGAGCCAAAGTTGGCGTCGACATGCCAATCCTCAAAGATGGGGATCTCGCGGTTGACGATCGGGAGCATGACGGTCTTACCCACAAAGGCGGCCTTCTCGGGGTCCTTCGGGGAGACGGCGACGCCCGTGTCGCCGAGCATGGTCTCGGGACGCGTGGTGGCGACGACGATGTAGTCCTGGCCGCTGACCGGCTCGGTCAGCGGATAACGCAGGTGCCACAGGTGGCCTTTCTCGTCCTTGTACTCGGCCTCGTCGTCCGAGATGGCGGTGGTGCAGTTGGGGCACCAGTTGACGATGCGCTTGCCGCGATAGATCAGGCCGTCGTGGTACCAATCGCAGAACACCTTGCGCACGGCCTGGGCGTAGTCCTCGTCCATGGTGAAGCGCTCGTTATCAAAGTCGACGGAGCAGCCCATGCGCTTGATCTGCTCGACGATGATGCCGCCGTACTCGTGGGTCCAATCCCAGCAGGCGTCGACAAACTTGTCGCGACCGATCTCCAGGCGGCTGATGCCCTCGCTCTTGAGCTTCTTGTCGACCTTGGTCTGCGTGGCGATACCGGCGTGATCGGTACCGAGCACCCAGCGCGTGGACTTGCCGCGCATGCGAGCCATACGGATGATGGCGTCCTGGATGGAGTCGTCAGTAGCGTGACCCATGTGGAGCTTGCCCGTTACGTTGGGAGGCGGAATGGTGACGGTGCAGTCGCCCACGCCCTCACGGCGCTTGTAGTAGCCGCCGTCGAGCCACTTCTGCAGGATCGCCGGCTCGTTGGTCGACGGATCGTAGTTCTTGGGCATTTCTTCCATATATCTCTCCCTGTCCCGCCGGGGAGGAATGTAGGCCCGATTTTCGCTCGGTCAGGTCCTGGGCTCGCTCGAAGACCACATTAAGTGGTCTTCGGCTCGTGCGGAATCTACGAAAATCGGGCCTACATTCCTCCCCTTAGGTATCGATTACTTCAGTCTGATATGACTTCGCTGAGGCTTAAACAAACACACAGAATAACACAGGTAGTTGGGGTTATTGCGCATATATAAAATAGCCTCCGACCGCGGGTGGTCGGAGGCTATTTGCAAGCACGTTTTTGGCTGGCTTACCCGTAGATGCGTTGGGGCTGCTCTTCGCCCTTTACGGAGGCTTCGGTCACGATGACCTTGGTGACGCCCTCCTCGCTGGGAAGGTCGAACATCGTCTGCTGCAGCACGTCCTCGCAGATGGAGCGCAGGCCGCGGGCGCGGGTCTTGCGGGCAAGCGCCATGCGGGCGATCTCGTGCAGGGCAGCATCCTCAAACTCAAGCTCAACGTCCTCGAGCTGGAACATCTTGCGGTACTGACGCACCACGGCGTTCTTGGGCTCGGTCAGAATCGACACCAGGTCGTCCTCGTCGAGCGCCTGCGTCTGGGTAACGACAGGCGTACGTCCCACAAACTCGGGGATCATGCCAAAGGCGTTGAGGTCCTGCGGGAGCACCTGACGAAGCAGGTCGTTCTCGTCGACCGAGGTGGGGCCGGCGATCTCGGAGTTAAAGCCCACGCCCTTGTTGCCCACGCGATCGGCGATGATCTTATCCAGACCCACAAAGGCACCACCGCAGATAAACAGGATGTTGGTCGTGTCGATCTGCAGCAACTCCTGCTGGGGATGCTTGCGGCCGCCGGTGGGCGGAACGCTGGCCACCGTGCCCTCAAGAATCTTAAGCAGCGCCTGCTGAACGCCCTCGCCCGAAACATCACGGGTGATGGAGAGGTTCTCGGCCTTGCGGGCGATCTTGTCGATCTCGTCCACGTAGATGATGCCAACCTGCGCGCGCTCGATATCGCCATCGGCAGCGTTGATAAGCTTGAGCAGAATGTTCTCCACGTCCTCGCCCACGTAACCGGCCTCAGTGAGCGCGGTGGCGTCGGCGATGGCAAACGGCACCTCGAGGATGCGCGCGAGCGTCTGGGCGAGCAGGGTCTTACCGGTACCGGTGGGACCGAGCAGCAAAATGTTGGACTTGGCGAGCTCCACCTCGTCCATATCATCGTCGAGCTGCGAGTCCAAGCCGTCGTCAAAGGCCGAAAGCGCAGCGCCGCCCTCGATGACGCGGCGATAGTGGTTGTACACGGCAACCGACATGGCGCGCTTGGCGTCCTCCTGGCCCATGACATAGGCCGAAAGCTCGTCATAGATCTCGTGCGGCGTCGGCACATGCGTAATGACCTGGCGAGCGTCGTCCTCGAGCTCAAAGCCCTCGGCCTCGGGATCCATGGCAGGCTGGGACGCAGCCTGGCCGTGGTCGTTGAGGAAGCCCGGCAGCTTCCCGTTGCGGGCGGCATCCATAAAGTCCGAAGCCAGCGACTCCTCCAAGATCTCGGAGCAGGCGGCGACGCACTCGTCGCAGATAAAGATGTTGGTAGGGCCCTTTACAAGACGGCGAACCTGCCCCTGTTCTTTTCCGCAGAAGGAGCAGCGGATAGGGTTGCCGTTCTCGTCAAAGTTGTCCTGCATGTTACCGGCCATCCTAGGCGTCCTTCGCGGCGAGGTCGCGCGAGGTGACGATACGGTCGATCAGGCCGTAGTCGAGGGCCTCGGCAGCGGTCAGGTAGTTGTCGCGCTCGGTATCGGCCTGGACCTTCTCGATGGGCTGGCCCGAGGCGTCGGACAGAATCTGGTTGAGCTCGCGGCGGGTCTTCTTGATCTCCTCGGCCACGATCTCGATCTCGGTCTGCTGACCCTGAGCACCGCCGCTGGGCTGGTGAATCATGACCTTGGAGTGCGGCAGGCAGAAGCGCTTGCCCTTGGCGCCGGCCGAAAGCAGCACGGCGGCCATAGACGCGGCCATACCGACGCAGATGGTAGAGACCTGCGGCTTAATGAAGTTCATGGTGTCAAGAATCGCCAGGCCGGAGTACACCTCGCCACCGGGGGAATTGATATAGAGCGAGATATCCTTCTCGGCATCCTGGCTCTCAAGATGCAGCAGCTGGGCAACGACCAGGTTGGCGCTGACGGAGTTGATCTCCTCGCCCAAGAAGATGATGCGGTCGTTGAGCAGGCGCGAATAGATATCGTAGCTGCGCTCGCCGCGCGGCGTCTGCTCGATAACGTATGGCACGAGGGCGGAATCGAACTTAGCGATCATACGCATCTCCATTTCTCTCTTGCGGACCAAATTGGTTCTAGATAAACGTACGGTGCCCGCATGCTATGCATTGGCTGGCACCGTACGAAGCTACCGGATAACCGGTGTATAACTTTACCCCATCACGGGCGCACGCATGCGCTCGCGGGCAAGGTGGCGAGAATTACTCGGCGTCCTTGGCGGTCTCGTCGACCTCGGTCACCTTGGCGTTCTCGACCAGGTGGTCGACGGCCTTGGAGCGACGGATGGACTCGCGGACGGCAGGCATGCGGCCATCGGCGATGAACTCGGCCTTGGAAGCCTCGACGTCCTTGACGCCGGCCTTCTCGAACTCGGCGTTGACGTCGTCCTCGGTGACCTCGATCTTGAGCTCACGGGCGAGGGCGTCGAGAGCCAGGGACTCACGGGCAACGTCGTTGGCCTGCTTGTGCAGGTCGCCGATGAACTGCTCCATGGTCAGACCGGAAGCGGGCAGCCAGGTGTCGAGCGTCATGCCGCGGGCAGCGAGGTTGGACAGGAAGTTCTGGCCAAGCTCCTCAAAGACGGACTGCTCATAGTCGGCGTCCATCTCATCGAGCTGCAGGCGCTCGGCGAGAGCGGAGACGCAACGGTTCTCCTTCTCGGCCGGGAGGCGGGAAGCCTTGTCCTGCTCGATCTCGATCTTGATGGCGTCGCGCATGGCGTCGATGCTGTCGAAGCCAAAGTCGGACTTGACGAGCTCGTCGGTGAGCTCGGGGGTGTTGCGGACCTTGATGCCCTTGACGGTGACCTCGACGGTGTGGGACTCGGCCTCCTCGCCCTCCTCGACCTCGTCGGTCCAGGTGACGGTCTTGACGTCGTCAACGTTGGCGCCGATCAGGGCCTCGTTGAACTCCTTGGGGTTGCTGTCGCTACCGGCGATGAGCATGCGGCCCTCGGCGGCAAAGTTGTCGGCGTTCTCGACGGCCTTGAGATCGACAGTCACATAGTCGTCAGCCTCGACGGCGCGACCCTCGACGTCCTCGAAGGTGGCACGGTAGTTGAGGAGCATCTCAACCTGGTTGTTGATCTCGGACTCGGTGACCTCCGCAGGGGGCATCTCGATCTCGACAGCGTCGAAGGAGGAGAGCTCAGCAGCGGGACGCAGGGAGAACTCGACCGTGTAGGTGTAGTCCTCGTGATCCTTGGCGAGGTCGAGCTCCTTGTAGTCACCGTTCTTGGTGGGGACGATGTCCAGCTCGTTGAGGACGGCGGGCTCGTTGGCGGCGATCAGGTCGTTGGTGGCCTGAGCGAGGGTAGCCTCGGCGCCAAGAGCAGAGTCGATGACCGGACGGGGAGCCTTGCCGGCACGGAAGCCCGGGAAGCGGTACTTCTTGGCGGTGTCCTTGTAGGCCTTCTTGATCGCGGCGTCGACGTCGGCGGCCGGGATGGTGACCGTAGCGGTGAGCTTGGCGTCCTTGACGTCAGAAGCGGTGATGTTCAACACGTTCCTCCTCATACTGCCCAGCTTATCTGAGGTGCTGGTACCTTTATGCAACAAGCGTCGCGAGGGCATAAGCCGACGCGGGTGCGTTGGTGCGGGCGAAAGGACTCGAACCTTCACGGGAATCCCACCAGAACCTAAATCTGGCGCGTCTACCAATTCCGCCACGCCCGCATGAGCGCACAGATTAGGAATGATAGCAGATACGAGCGGCAAGCGCACGCACACCTTTAACAGGCTCACGACCTCACCACGAGTACGCATCGGATCCCCCTCCGCCCCATGGTATGTTGCGGTGGAATAGGGACTGTTTGGGGCTCCAGTCCTCCAAAACAGTCCCTATTCCACCGCAACTTCGGTGGGACCCGGCAGTCTGGCGGTGCTGGCCATGCGCCGGAAAGCGTGTCCCGGTTTGACGCTATATTCCGGGATGCACTTTCCGCCAAGGGCCTCAAACGGAAACTGCAGCCCACAATTCGGTCGAAAAGTGGGCTGCAGTTTCCTCGGGCTAGGCAAAGAGCGGCGGCTGCGTCGCCTCGCCTACTCCCCCAGCAGGGCCTTCTCGGGCGTGATGGGCAGCGAGCGAACCTGATGGCCGGTGGCATGTGCCACGGCCGAGGCCACGGCGGCGAGCGGCGTGTTGATGACGACCTCGCCGATCGACTTGGCGCCAAACGGACCCGTCGGCTCGTAGCTCGGCTCAAAGGCCACGCGAATGCTACCGATATCCAGGCGCGTGGGAAGCTTGTAGCTCATAAAGTTGCCGGTGCGCAGACGGCCGCGGTCATCGTGCTCGACGATCTCGTAGAGCGCGTGGCCGATGCCCTGGGCAATGCCACCCTCGGCCTGGACGCGCGCGAGCGCCTCGTTGATTACGGTGCCGCAGTCCACAGCCGCCGCGTAGTCCACCACGGTCACCTTACCGGTGGCCTTGTCGACCTCGACCTCGGCAATGCCGGCCATAAACGGCGGGGGCGAAACGGGCAGGCAGGCAGAGGCATGCGAGGTGAGCGCGTCGCCGCCCGCGATGTTCTTGACGCACAGGTTCGCAAAGTCGCGCAGCGTAAGGTAGCGACCGCACTCGCGAGCAGCGCGCTCGTCGGACAAGCGCACGTACTGGCCGTCGAAGACCACGTCGGCGACGTCAACGTCCCACATCTGGGCCGCCTTGGCGCAAATCTTCTCGCGCAGCTCGGTCGCGGCGTTCTTGGCGGCAAGGCCCGTCACGTAGGTACCGGAGCTCGCGTACGAGCCGGCGTCGAACGGCGACACGTCGGTGTCCACGCCGCGCACCACGATCTGCGAGCTCTCCACGCCCAGCTCCTCGGCGGCAATCTGCGCCAGGATCGTGTCGACGCCCATGCCGTTGTCGGTGGCGCCGGTGCCGATGGTAATGAAGCCGTCCTCTTCCAGGCGCATGTCAATGCCGGCAATGTCGACGTTGGAGATGCCCGAGCCCTGCATGGTGAGCGCGCAGCCCAGGGCGCGCACGCGGTCGCCCAGGTCCACGGCCAGCGGCTTGTCGCGCCAGCCGATCATATCCATCGCGCGCAGCAGGCAGCGGTCGAGCGCGCAGGCGTTAAGCTTCTCGTTGTAGTACTGCGGCATGATCTCGCCCTCGCGCACCATGTTCTTGAGGCGCAGGTCGGCAGGGTCCATGTGCAGCATGTCGGCGAGCTCGTTGACGGCGCTCTCCACGGCAAACTGGCCCTGGGTGGCACCGTAGCCACGATACGCGCCACCACGGTTGGTATTGGTGTAGACGGCGTCCCAGCTGAAGCGGCTCGCCTTCACGTGGTTGTAGATGGGCAGGCTCTTGTGGCCCGAAAGCCCGATCGTCGTGGTGGCATGCTCACCATAGGCGCCGGCGTTGGACAGCGTGTGCAGGTCGATGGCCGTGATGGTGCCGTCGTTCATGGCGCCCAGCTTAACGGTCATCTGCATCTGGTGGCGCGAGTTGCCTGCAGTGATGGTCTCCTCGCGCGTGTAGCAGCAGTAGCTCGGACGGCCGGTCTGCTGGGTCACGAATGCCACGAAGATCTCGCAGCAGCCTGTCTGCTTGGAGCCAAAGCCGCCGCCGATGCGCGGCTTAATAACCTGCACCTGCGACTGCGGAATGTCGAGCGACTGCGCGACCATGCGGCGCACGTGGAAGGGCACCTGCGTAGAGGTGGTCACCGAGATGCGGCCGAACGCGTCGGTCGTCGCAAAGGCGCGGAAGGTTTCCATGGGCGCGGTCTGCGTGGCCTGGCTGGTGTAGGTACGGGTAAAGACGACGTCGCTCTGGGCGAACGCCTCGTCCAAGTCGCCAAAGTCGCTCGAGCCGCTGCACACCAGGTTGCGCGGAACATCGCCGCCCTGCGGGAACATAAAGGTCACGTCGCCCTCGGGGTGGACCACGATGTCGTTATCGAGTGCCTGGGTAAAGTCGAGCAGGGGCTCGAGCACCTCGTAGTCGACCTTGATGAGCTTGAGCGCCTTGTCGGCGGCCTCCTCGGTCTCGGCGGCGACGATCGCCACCTCTTCGTTTTGGTAACGGACGAGGTTCTCGAGAATCAGACGGTCGTAGGGACTCGGCTGCGGATAGCTCTGGCCGGCAATGGTAAAACGGCGCTTGGGAACGTCCTCGTAGGTGTAGACGCCCACGACACCGGGCACCTTCAGGGCGCGCGACGTATCGATAGAGCGAATCTTGGCGCGGGCGTACGGGCTGCGCTTGAGTTTGACGATGAGCGCACCGGCGGGCACCATATCGCCCGTGTAGACGGGACGGCCCTCGAGCAGGGCCTTCGAGTCCTTCTTGGGCTGCTTGTGAGTGATCTGCTTGTAGGTGACGCCGTCGCAGCTGGTGTCATTGACCGGCAGCTCGGGCAACTCAAAGCCCACCTGTACGCCAGATTCGTTGAGGAAGCGGACGATGGCGCGCAGCTGGCTCTCGTAGCCGCTGCAGCGGCAGAGGTTGCCGGCAAGCTGGCGCGAGAGCTCCTCGCGCGTGGCGACGAGGCTCGGGTCTTCCTTGGCGGCACGAGCGAGCGCCAACACGTTCATGATAAGACCGGGAGCGCAAAAACCGCACTGCTCGGCACCTTCGACAGCCATGGCGCGAGCGAGCGCCTCGGACTCGGCCTTGAGACCCTCGAGCGTGGTGACGGAGCGGCCCTCGACGCGCGCGGCGGGAACCGAGCAGCTCAGCACCGGGTCGCCGTCGAGCCACACCGTGCACAGGCCGCAGTTGGTGGTTTCGCAGGCGCAGCGCACCGACGCGCAACCCTGCTCGCGCAGCAGCGCAAAGAGCATGGTGTCGGGGGCAATCTGAACCTTGACCTTGCAGCCGTTGAGCGTAAAGGAAAGATCGATGAGTTTGGCAGCCATTAGCGCACCTCGCTAGAATCGACGCCGGGCACGCGGCGGCAGGAATACTCGTCCGTGGCGAACTTGGGGATCTGCACGCCCTCGAGCTCGCGGGCAAGCGCGGCCGAAAGCTCGATGCCGGCGGCGCGGCGCACGGCCTGCACGGCAAGCGGCGCCGAGATGCGACGGCGGTACTCGGCTGAGCCCCACAGGTTGGTGCCGTAGCTCAGCGCGCGCACGGACGCGGCAAGGGCACGCAGCTCGTCCTCGGAAGGCTGCTCGTTCACCAGGCCGCATGCCTCGCCCTGCAGCAGGGTCGCGCGCAGCGGACTGGCACCCACGGTGACATGCCAGCTGTTGTCCCACCAGGCAGCGGTGACGTTTAAGGAGGGGAAGTCGGTCGCGGCCTTGCGCACGGCTTCGTAGCTTGCGCGGTAATCGTGCTTGACGACCACGACATGCTCAATAACGTCGCGCACGTAGCCCATGTCGACGAACTCGGCGAGCGGCACGCGGCCGGCGCCCGTCAGCTCAACGTACGAATCGAGCGCCAAAAATGCCGAGAGCACGTCCGAAAAACCAAAGCGACCGTAGATGCTGCCGCCCACCGTGGCGGTGTTACGCAGCTGCACGCCCACAATATCGTGGACGGCGAACTCAAAGACATGGTTGACAAGCGCGTTGAGTTCGGCATGACGCTCGAGCTGGCGCAGGGTACACATGGCACCGATGCGAAACTCGGTCTCGGTCTCCTCGATCTGATCGAGTCCGCAGGCCGAAAGGTCAATCGCCGTCGCCACGCGACGCGAACCCAGGCGCATCCAGATGCCGCCGCCCACAATCTTGTTGTTGCGGTTCTTCTGTAAGAGCTCATAGGCTTCGGCCGCGTTTCCAACACGGACGTAGGTACCGAACTTGAGCACGTTCTCCCCCATCTCTCCACTTGTCCAGTGCCTTTAAGTGTACCAAACGAGGGGCCGCACACCGTTTTAGGACAAAATCCGCCCACCCATACATAACTTGCGGTGATATACGGACTGATTAGCCGTTCTGGGACGCTAAACAGTCCGTATTTCACCGCAAGTTATGAGGAGTCCTCCGGGATAGAAAAGGCTCCCAGCCGGATAGCTGGGAGCCTCATCATATGCTATATCGAGCGAAGATTTAGCAGACGCCCTGGGCGAGCATGGCGTCGGCGACCTTCAGGAAGCCGGCGATGTTGGCGCCCATGACAAAGTTGCCCTCCTGGCCATACTCCTTGGCGGTGTCGTCCACGTTGTGGAACATGCCGCGCATGAGCTGCTCGAGCTTGCCGTCGACCTCCTCGAAGGTCCAGGACAGGTGCTCAGCGTTCTGGCTCATCTCAAGGCCGGACACGAGCACGCCACCGGCGTTAGCAGCCTTACCGGGCATGAAGGCGACGCCGTTCTCCTGGAAGTAGTTCGTGGCCTCGATGGTCGTGGGCATGTTCGCGCCCTCGCCGACCACCTTGCAGCCGTTGGCAACGAGCGCCTGAGCGTCCTCGAGAAGCAGCGTGTTCTCGCGAGCGCAGGGCAGCGCGATGTCGCAGGGAAGCTGCCACACGCCGCGGCCGTCGCCCTCGTGCCACACGGCGTTGGGCTTCTCGTCAACGTACATGGCGAGCGTGACACCCTTGTCGTGGCCGGAGCGCTTCTTGTTGTAGACATGCTCGAGCACGGTGTAGTCGATGCCGTCGGGATCCTCGACCCAGCCGTGGGTGTCGGAGCAGGCCAGCACCTTGCCGCCGAGCTGGGCGACCTTCTGGACCGCGTAGATGGCGACGTTACCGGAGCCGTGAACGACGACGTTCTTGCCCTCGAAGGACTCGCCGCGGCTCTTGAGGTACTCGTCCACAAAGTAAACCAGGCCGTAGCCGGTGGCCTCGGTACGGGCGAGCGAGCCGCCAAAGGAGAGGCCCTTGCCGGTGAGGACGCCGGTCCACTCGTTGGTCAGGCGCTTGTACTGACCGAACAGGTAGGCAACCTCGCGGCCGCCAACGCCCAGGTCACCGGCGGGAACGTCGGTGTTGGGGCCAATGTGGCGATAGAGCTCGGTCATGAAGGACTGGCAGAAGTGCATGATCTCGTTGTTGGACTTGCCCTTGGGGTCAAAGTCGGAGCCGCCCTTGCCGCCGCCCATGGGAAGGGTGGTCAGGCTGTTCTTGAGGATCTGCTCCAGACCCAGGAACTTGAGCATGCCCAGGGTGACCGTCGGGTTAAAGCGCAGGCCGCCCTTGTAGGGTCCAATGGCAGAGTTGAACTCGACGCGGTAGCCGCGGTTGACCTGAACCTTGCCCTGGTCGTCGACCCAGGGAACACGGAACATGACGATGCGCTCGGGCTCGACGAGGCGCTCCAGCAGGGCGGCCTCCTCGTACTCGGGGTGGGCGTCGAGAGCCGGCTGAATGGTGCCGAGGATCTCGGTCGCGGCCTGGATGAACTCAGGCTGCTCGGGATAGCGGGCCTTGAGCTCTTCGAGAACTTTCTGCGTGTAGCTCATGCTTCCTCCAATGATGGGAAACGAAAATGTTGGTCGCGGCACCCTATGCGCCGCGAACTTTATCGAGTATGGATAATATCGCACTGTTGCGGGAAAGTTTCGCATAAGCCGACGAGCAGATGTTTCGTTTTGATTACGATGCAGGTAGAGGCGTTTTTGAGTGCCTGACATGCAAAACCCGTGTTTCAAACCTGTTTCGTCCACATGTTCCAAACCACCACAAAGGGGACAGGCACCTTTGTGGTGGTTTTGGTGGTTAGAGGACGAGCTGATGGTAGTCGGCAGGGGTTATACGGCCTTCGGTCGCGGCACGGAAGGCGGCGAGGGCATCGCCGGAGAACGGCATGGCCCAGCACAGCCCGCAGCCGGCGGTGATGGAGCCAGGCAGAGGCATGATGCGCCCGGGCACACCGGCGGCAAGGCACAGTTGCTCGCATTCCATCACATCGAAGGTGCTATCGAACGAAACGATAATCTTGCGTTCGTGGTCGAGAGCATCACCGGACGGGCCTTCGCGGTGTGCCTCACGATACGCCGCGGCGGCCGCTTCCTCTTCCGCAGTATGTCCACAGCCACCGCAGCCGCAAGTACAAGGCTCGGACCCATCGCAAGTGCAGGGTTCTCCGGTGTCGGGACAGATATCGTGAGGCATGGCATCTCCCATCGTCTAGGCGAGCAGCTCGGCTGCCGCAAACTCCTCGGGTGTATTGACGTTTTCGAAGCAGAGCGTGGAGCCGGCAACCTCGACAATCTGGGGCTCATCCAGATAGCCGGCATGGACCTGGTCGATCAAACAGCGGATGCGTTGGCGGTCCTGGTCGAGCAACTCACGGGCAACCGGCGCGCAAGTCTGACGGCGCCACACGGCGCACAGCGGCTCAATCCCCCGCTTCTCGCGCGGCACGCACACGTCGAGCGCCTCGGCCTCAACACGATCGGCAAGCGCGCCGATCAATTCTGGTGAGACGAACGGCATATCACAGGCGACGATCGCCGCGAGCGGCAGCCGGGCCGCAGTCAGCGAACTCGCGATGCCGCGCATGGCGCCCGCCGGCCCCTCAAGGTCCGGCACTATTCGCGGCATCAGGCCGCCAAACGCACGCTCCTCAAGATAGGCAAGCTCGCTGGGACGCGACGTCGTCACGACCAACTCGCCGGCAACTGGCGCCAGCCGGCCCAGCACGCGCTCGATGAGCGGCTCGCCGCAAAACGCCATACGTGCCTTATCGCAGCCCATGCGCGACGACAACCCGCCCGCCTGGACGACACAAGAAAGATCGGCCCGTCTTACGGTAGTCATACGGCAAACCACCCCCATCGGCATGCTCAAAACCCGGTGCACGAAGCTAAATACCGCCGCCGAAATAACGGCGCTACGAAAAGCTCGTGCAAAAACAAAACAGCGCCTTTGCGGCACGCAGCAAGACCGCGAGCACAAAAGCGCTGGTAACGTATGGCGGGAACGTATGTGAATCGAACACATCCAAGACGTTTTGCACGCCTCGCAACGGTTTTGAGGACCGCGGAGCCCACCGGAGCCCATCCGTTCCCAAGTGCGCCGGTATTTTACCAAACTAGCAGGGTAGTCTTTTTGGGACGGGGCTTTTTTAGCTGCCCCATCCGGAGCCCTCAAAGCTTAAGACATATTTGACATGGGGTAGCTAAAAAGCCCCGTCCCAAAAAGACTGACCTGGCACCGCGCCACAAAAACGGGCCATCTACTACGTTTGACCGGCATGGGTCGACCATACACACGTTTTTAGAAAAGCGGCAAACCGTCTACCTGCGGTTTTAATTTCGCGAATTTCGGAATGGTTGAGGATAGTCGGCTGAACGTAGTAGATAGGCCCCTTTCGTGGCGACTGGCCCGATTCAAGGCTCAAGGTGGCCAGCTTCAGCTGGCCACCCTCAAAAGTTGCGGTGGAATAGTTCCTGGAAGAGGCATCTAAACCGGAAAACAGGAACTATTTCACCGCAACTGATAAGGGTGGCCTAGCGCAGGGAGCGCAGGCCGCCGGCCTCCTTGTCGAGCACCGTAAAGCGCACGGCATCTAGGTGTTCCAAGATGCTGATAGCACGCTTGCGCGACACACCCAGGGCCTCGCGCAATACACTCGTGGTTGCAGCGCCGCCAGCATCGGCGATGGCGGCGGCAACAAGCTCGCGCGCATGGGCCTCGGCGGCGGCGGACAGGGCAACGTCGCGCTCGACCTTAACGATCGAGCGATTGAGCGAAAGCTCACGCAGGGCTCGCGTCATAACGTCGCGATCGAGCTGCAGCCGCTCGCCCACCTCGGGCAACGTCGGCGCATCGAGGCCGGCTTCGTCCAGCAAGGAAATGATACGCTCGCACGCCTCGTGCACTACGCGCGCCGCAGCGGCAGCGGAGTGCGGGTCGAACACCTCGGCGCCCTCGGAGGCGCACACGCCGCGCGAGCAGCCCTCGGCAATCAGAGCCGCGGCAACGACTTCATCAGCGGCAGGCCACGCAGCATGGACAACGGCGCCGGGCGTAAAGCCCGTCTCCTTGGGAGACGCCGCATGCATGGCTGACAGGGTCGCCGCCAGTGCATCCATCGCGGCATCGAGCACCACGGCGTCCGCCAAGAGGTCCGCATCACCCACGACAAGCTTGCGAACGGAGCCCTGCGCCACCAGCCAGCGCAGTGCGGCATCGACCTCGCCGACACCAAGATCCAAAGCCTCGGCAACATCAACCGCCGTAACCGGCAGCGTCTGCAGCGTCAGCCAAGCGCCCACACCGCCCGCGATATCGCCGGACTCGAGCGCCGCGTACAGCATGCACTCCCCATCAGTAAGCTCGCGCGAGCGACGGCAGCGCGAAAGCAGCACGCGCCCGCCGCCAATAAGCATAACGGGCGAATACGACAGCACCACGGCATGGTCCCCGGCACGTAGCGGCAGCGGCTCCTCCAGGCGCACCTGCACGGTACGGGTCTCGCCCACCGCCATGGGGGCCTCGCCCTCCAAAAGCATGATGCGACCGACAACCTCGGCCGTGCCGGCCATCACATGCACGCGCGCACCCGACTCGAGCACACGCGGCTTGGCTCCCTCGCGACCCAAATACGTAAACGTCATCATAAAGCGCATCGTCTGGCCAAAGCGGCCCGCCACGCCGAGCATCTCACCGCGGTCAAGTGCGGCGACGCCATCGCCCACCAAGTTGAGCGCCACACGCTGACCGGGCAGCGCCTGCTGAGTGTCGCCATGCACCTGAATCCCACGCAAGCGACAGACCGTACGCGACGGCAAAGCCATCAGCTCGTCGCCCACCGCAACCGGCGCATCGTGCAGCGTTCCCGTCACGACGGTGCCGACGCCCTTGATCGTAAAGCAGCGGTCAATCGGCAGGCGCGGCGCGGCATCGGTGCGCTCGGCACGGTCGCGGCAGGCATCCCAGCAGGCACCTACCTGCTCGTCGAGCACCGCAAGCAGTCCGTCGATCCCCTCGCCCGTCTTAGACGACACAGGCACGATCGGCGCGTCCGCAAACACGGTGTCCGATAAAAAATCATCGACGTCGAGCTCGGCAAGCTCAATCATTTCGCTATCGGCCAGGTCGCACATCGTCAGCGCGACCACCATATGTGTGACGCCCAGCAGCTCCAGCACATGCACGTGCTCGCGGGTCTGCGGCATCACGCCCTCGACGGCCGATACCACCAACACGGCAACGTCGATGCCCGTGGCACCCTGCACCATGGCGCGCAAGTAATGCGCGTGGCCCGGCACGTCGACCAGGCCGACGATCTTGCCACTTGGCAGCGCCAGCTCGCCAAAGCCCAGCTCCACGGTCATACCGCGACGGCGCTCAACCTCCAGACGATCGGGATTCTTGCCAGTCAGCGCCTCGATCAGTGCCGACTTACCGTGGTCGACATGTCCCGCCGTACCCACGATAACGGGGCATTCCACCAACGCTTCGGTCTCACTCATCTGCGCACCGCCTTGGCAACGCACGCGACGAGCGTCGATGCCGCCGTCTCGATATCGCGGTCGCCCACAAGCGTACGGACGTCAAACAAGATGCGATCGTGCGAGGTTCGCGTAACGACCGGCGTGTCGAAGTCCTGGACAAGCGAGCGCTTGAGCGCGTCGACCGTCAGGCGCTCGTCAACAAGACGCACGGCAACGCACATCGTGGGCAGCTCCACGGTAGGCAGCGAGCCGCCACCGGGGGTCGACGATTCCTCGACAATCTCCAACTCAACGGCGCACGGGCAACCGGCCTTATCGAGCCCGGCGACCATACGATCGCGCAGCTTGCGGGCACGTCGCTCCAGATGAGCCTGCGGAAGCGTGAGCATGCTGAGCACCGGAATATCGCGATGGGCAACATCGGCGCCATCCATGTAGATACGCAGCGTGGCCTCGAGCGCCGTGAGCGCCAACTTGCCCGGGCGCAGGGCGCGCATAAGCGGATGCGACCCACAGGCCTGGACCAGGTCACGACGGCCCATGATGATGCCCGCCTGTGCGGCACCGAGCAATTTATCGCCCGAGCACGACACCAGATCGAGCCCTGCCGAAACCGAAGCCGGCGTGGTTTCCTCGCCGCCGCGAACCAGGATGTCGTCAGGCAACAGCGCCCCTGAGCCCTGGTCTTCATAGAACAGCAGGCCATGCTTATGGGCCAGTGCGGCGAGCCCCCTTGAGCTCACTTCCTCGTGAAAACCCTCGATGCGATAGTTGGAAGGATGAACCTTCAGGATCATGGCCGTTTCGGGCGTGATGGCGCGCTCGTAGTCGCCCAGATGCGTGCGGTTGGTGGCGCCGACCTCGACGAGTTTGGCGCCCGAGGACGCCATGACGTCGGGGATGCGAAAGCTGCCGCCAATCTCGACAAGCTCGCCGCGGCTGACGATAACCTCTTTGCCCGCGGCATGGGTCGCCAGCACCAGCAGCACAGCGGCGGCGTTGTTGTTGACCACGAGCGCGTCCTCGGCACCGGTAAGTGAGCGGACCAGCTGCGCGGCATGCTCCTTGCGCGACCCGCGCGAGCAGGTGTCGACGCTGTACTCGAGCGTGCTGTAGCCGCGCGCGACCTCAGCCACGGCCTTGGCGGCCGACTCCGCGAGCGGGGCGCGACCCAAGTTGGTATGGATGACCACACCCGTGGCGTTGACGGCGGGGCGCAGGCTCGGCAGCGCGGATCGATGCGCACGCCACTCGATCGCCGATGCCAGCTCGCGCTTAGAGCGCGGGGCGGCACCGGCGCGAATGGCGGCGCGCTCCTCGTCGAGCTCGGCCGTGACGGCGGCATGCACCACCGCATCGCAGGTCTCCCCCGCCGCTTTCACTACCGGCCACTCGGTAAGCAGCTCGTTGACGGAAGGAATGGCACGCAGGTGGGCGCGCACCTCATCGGACATCTTCTGGCTATCGCTCATGTGCGGCCTTTCAAAAGAAACGTGGATCAGTCGAATACATCAGCTGAGTCAATTACTCGTCATTATCCCCGCGCGCGACAATCTTTTCCACGCGAACGGCGTTTTCCTGGGTGAGCGCGGCGCCCGTCAACGGGTCCCAACGCAATGGCGTATGGTCGAGCGGGCCCACGCCCAAGGCTTGAGCGCCACCGACATTGGCGCCAAACGAACGTCCGCCGGGGGCGGCCGATGTAAAGATGCACGCCGGATGCAGATACGGCGTCGTCTCCACGCGCACGCGGTCGCGGCCCATATCGCTCACGAGCTCGACGATCTCGCCGTCGGCGATGCCCATGCGCGTAGCAGCATCGGCATTCATCTGCACGGCATCCAGGTCCGATCCAGCCTCGGCGGCACCTTGGGCCGCAAGCCTTCGCGAGGTATGCGACTCAAAGGGTCGATTGCCGCTAATGAGGCGAAACATTCCTGGGCCGGGCTCCACCATGGGAGCGATCCAGTTGGGTACACGACCCAGACCGGCTCGTTCCCATACGTCGCTTGCCAGCGCAATTTTGCCGCCATCCAGGGGAATCGCCGGCTCGCCCGTACGCGACGGCAACGTAACACCCGTGTCGGCCCAGCCGCGTTCCTTGAGCTCGTCCAGATCGATCCCAAACGGTGCCACCTGGGCAGCCGCCAGATTGTCAGACGTAAACTGGAAGTACTCGCCCACGCCACACGCCTGCGCCAGACCGGCAAAAATCTCCCGACTGGGACGTGTGTCATCATGCTGCACAGGCAGCACGGCGTTGCGGTAGAACACCCGCGAATCGTTGGCGCCCACGGCTGAGCCCACGCCACGGTCGGCCTCCAGATACGTCACATCGGGCAGCACGAAGTCGGAAGCGCGCGCTGTCTCGGACCAGCGAATATCAATCGTCACGAGCAGGTCGAGCTGCTGCAAGATGCCCAACCAAGCCTGCGCATTGCCATAGCCAGCACCGGGGTTACTGGCATAGACGATGAGCCCACGCAAATCGCCGGCCAGAATCGACTGGCCGATGGTCGTGCACAGACCGCGCACCGGATCGACCAGTGGATAGCGCTCGGACCCCAGCTTGGGCTCGCGCGGCACCGGCGGCGTCGCAAAGCGCGTGGGATCGAGGTCGCCCAACACAAGCGGCGTGGGCGGATTGAGCGCGCCACCCGCATGTCCAATACAGCCCAGCAGCACATCGACCAGGCAGATAGCACGCGCGGTCTGGGTGCTGTTGGCATACGCAATGCCGATGCCACCATGAAAGCCAGCGTCCACCACCGCAGCAGGCGCCGCCACAGCCAAATCACGCGCAGTCGCACGGATATCGTCCGCCGGCACGTCGCACATCGACTCGGCCCACTCAGGCGTCCAAGCAGCAGCCGCCTGCGCCAGCTCATCAAAACCCGTGGTATAGCGGGCAACAAACTCGCAGTCGTACAAGCCATCGGTTATCAGCACATGCGCGATACCCAGCAGCAAGGCCAGGTCGCAGCCCGGGCGCACGCGCAGCCAGCGGTCTGCAAGCGCCGCAGAGCCACTGCGGCGCGGGTCCACGACGATGATTTTCGCCCCGCGCCGGCGCGCATCGTTGAGCGCATCAACGGCCCCCATCGTCGACGAATCGACAATGGAACGCCCCAGATACATGATGCAATCGGTGTGCGCCAGGTCGGAGGCGGGACTATAGCCCAGGCTGTGCTCCCAACCGGTAAGTCGGCTTACCTCGCAGGCACCGTCGGCACCGTACACGTTGGGCGAACCCAACGCATGCATAAGGCGATAGGCCCAGTAGCGGTCGAACGAGGGCACGCCGAGCGTCATGCCCAGCGCGCGCGGACCATGCCCGTCAACAATCCCCAAAAGGCGCTCCGCGATCTCCGAAAACGCCTCGTCCCAGCTCACCGCATCGAACCCCGAGCCATCCTGGCGGCGGCGCATGGGATGCATAATCCGGTCGCGCTCGTCAAACGGCATGTCCAGGCGATGGCGCCCGCGGGCGCACAGGGCACGTGCCGCGCACGGGTGCCCCGGCACCGGCAACTCGGCCACCACGCGACCGTCCTCAACGTGTGCCGCAAAGGCGCAATCGGCATAGCATCCCCCGCATGTGGTCACCACGGCGCGACCGTCACGCTTCACAGCAGATGCCATCTCGATTACCCCTTTCATCAGCCAAACACAACAGGCCAAAAGCCCGGCAACGGGCCCCAGACCCAAAAAGCCTCCCGCACGGCAACGCCCCGCGGGAGGCCCAACGTCAAACAGACGATACCTTACGCCTCGGACTTCTTGGCGTAGATAAACCAGTAGCCGAGCGCGACCAGAACCGCGCCGCCCACGATGTTGCCCAGCGTGGCGGCGGACAGGTTAAACGCAATGCCCGCGGCGTTGAGCGCATCGGCGCCGGCGACCTTGGCACCGTAGCCGCATGCATGCATCACGGCGCCCATGGGCAAAAAGTACATGTTGGCAACGCAGTGCTCAAAACCGCAGGCCACAAACGCGGCAATGGGCAACAAAATGCCCACAACCTTATCGACCACGGTCTTGCCGGCGGTACCGATCCACACGGCCAGGCACACAAAGATGTTGCACAGGATGCCGCGGAAGAAGATCGTCACCCAGTCGATCGTCACCTTGCCGGCGGCGACGCTCACCATGGAATTGGCGACCGCCTCGCCGTTGAGCTTGTAAATGCCGGCCATGTACACCAAAAAGACGATGAACAGGGCACCGACAAAGTTACCGACCCATACGACGACCCATGCCTTAAGCATCTGAGCCAGGGTGATCTTTTTGCTCTTGAGCGCGCAGACCATAAGCGAATTGCCGGTAAACAGCTCGGCGCCGCACACCAGTACCAGCACCAGGCCCAGGCAAAAGCACAGGCCGCCCACGACGCGCTGGGCGCCCCAGCCCAGCGTGCTATCGCTCAAGAACACCGTAAAGAACAGGCCGCCGAAGGCGATAAACGCGCCGGCGAACATTGCCAACAGAAAGGCCTTAGCGACCGGCAGGTTAGCCTTGGTCACGCCGGCAACCTCGGTCTTGGCCTCGATCGCGGCGGGCGCCAGGCAATCGGGAGCGGGATACTCCACCTTGGAATCTGCCATGTCAATCACTTCTTTCCTAATCAGCAGGGACAAGCGCTTCTATTGCTCTTGCCCCAAGCGGACAAAGTGGGAAAAGTCGTTGGCGGCCACGGCGTCGTACACGGCGTCGACGGCGTCAAAGACTTCCGGGGACATGGGGTTGTAGAACTCCGTATCGCCCGGCTGAATCCCTATGAAGACGATATCTTCGCACGATTGCTCGATTTCCTCGATCAGAATCGACAAAGGAAGCGAATGCGTGGTGAACATCGACTTGCGGGCCACATCGCGCTTGTCGAGCAAGCGGATGGACCCGACGGGCAGCGCCATGTCGGCGGCATCGACCAAAACCAGACGCGGCGGACGCTCGCGCTTGACCTCGATGATGTCATCCTCGGGCGTTTGGCCGCCGTCGATGGTGTACCAACCGGCGATGGGCGCGTCCTCCATCTTTTTGGAGAGCACGGGGCCGGCGGCATCGTCGGCACGCAGCACGCTTCCCGCCGTGAGCACGATACCCGCAAACGGGGCGCCGTTCACACGTCCATCCACAACGCGACCCATTACTGCAACCTTCCCGTCAGATACACGCCCGACACATCGCGCACGCGCTTAACCAGATCGCGGAACTTCATTAAGAACGCGACCTGCTGGGCATGCAGGCCAAAGTCGTCGTCGAACACCGAGATGCCGGCCTTGGCCGACCCGCGAAAACCGCGCTCGTCGAGCAGCGCATCGCAGGCCTCGAGCAGCGACGGCACCGCCGCCTTGTCGAGCTGGCACTCACCAAAGGAGCGGATGGCTTCAAACTTGGTTTTGGCCTCCCCCTCCGGCAGCGTATCGACGAGCGAATAGAACACATCCACCGGCACCGACAGGCGCGGCTCAAAGCAGTCGAGCACGCCGGTGTGGTGGCCCACGGCGAGCGTGTAGTACAGCACGTCGCAGGCCTCCTGGGGAACGTCTTCCTCGGTCTCCACAAACTTACGCGTGAGCTCATAGAAGACCACCTGGTCGGGCGCATGACCCAGGCAGGGGTCGGCGACGCCCTCGGCAGCCTCGTCGCTTGCGCGCGAGGCGTCGCCAAAGGAGCCGCCGAGCATACCGGGGCCCGCAAAGTAACCAGAGCGGTCCGTGAGCTCCATCTAGCGACCTCCGGCCAGCACCAGATCCTGCAGCGCCGAGTAGACCTCAACGCGGCGAGGATCGTCCTGCTTGTCGATGAGCAGCGCCATGGCACCGCGGATATCGCCCTTGGGCGCGCCCTCGAGCGTATCCATAAACTCATTGGCCAGGTCGCGGCCGTAACGGTAGCCGCTCATGGCGCGAGCTTCGCGCTCGATGGCAACGCGCAGCTTGTACGGCACGCCGGGGTGCAGGATATCGGCCTGCTCGCCGGCGGCCTCCACCGTGGTCTCGGCATGGAGCTTTTGGTCCAGCAGGCCAAGTGCCATGGCAAAGCCGTAGACGGTCTGCGCGGGGCTGGGCGGGCAGCCGGGGATGTAGACATCGACCGGCAAGATCTTGTCCGTGCCACCCCAGACGCAGTAGTTGTCGTAGAAGATGCCACCGGTGCAGCCGCACGCGCCATAGGACACCACGATCTTGGGATCGGGTGCGGCCTCAAAGGCGCGCAGGGCCGGCATGCGCATGGCACGCGTCACGGCGCCGGTGTACAGCAGCACATCGGCGTGACGGGGCGAGGGCACGACCTTGATGCCAAAACGCTCGACGTCGAAGACGGGCGTGATGGAACCGAAGATCTCGATCTCGCAGCCGTTGCAGCCACCGCAGTCAACGCGGTAGACGTACACCGAGCGCTTGATCTTCTTAAGAAGGGTCGCCTTGGCCTTCTCGATGCTCTCGTCGAGCTCGATCTTGGTCGGGCGGTACTGGAGCCGCTCGGGCAAAAGCGTGGGTTCGGCCATGGTTACTCCTCCTTCGTTTCAAAATCCATGATGATGCCCTCGACCGGCGCCGGACCGGCGGGAATCTCGGGCGCATCGGGGTTGAGCTCGCGGTCGATATACTCCGGGTTCACGCCGTGGCCGCCCAGATACTCCATGCCGGGGCCCTGGGGCTCGCCGGACGCAAGCGTCTCGTTGGCAGCCATGCCGGCAGCGTTGCCGGTCTTTACGGCCGAGGCGGCGCGCAGGGCGTCGAGCTCGCGCTTGCACTCCTGGCACATACCGACGGTACGGGCGGCCTGCTCGGCCTCCATGCCGCCGGCTTTTTGCAGCAGGCGCTTGGCGTAGTCGATCTCCTTGTGCGGGGCAAACGGCTTGCCGCAACGCGAGCAGTGCTCGAGCATATAGACGCTCTTGCTGGTGAGGTCGTCCTTGCTCATGACGGCCAGCTCAAAATCCTCGGTGAGCTTGATGGCCTCCATGGGGCAGGCTTCCTCGCAACGGCCGCAAAAGATGCAGCGGCCGTAGTCGATCGACCAGGTGATGGTGTCGGCCGCAAGGTCGGTGTCCATGCGAATGGCATCGGCCGGGCACGCCACGCCGCAGGCACCGCAGGCGAAGCAGAGCTCCGCGTTGTGCTCGGGCTTGCCGCGCATGTCCTTGTTGGTGGGGAACGGCGCAAACGGATACTTGACCGTCGCGTCGCCGGCCTTGGCGTTAACCTTCCAAAGCTTCAGCATATTAGAGCGCCTCCTCATCGAGCGGAGCGGCCATGGTGCCCTCGCCCGCAAGCGGCGACTTGTCGCGCCAGACGTTCTCGAACTGCTCCTTGTCGAGCACGTGATCGCGCTTGGCGGCGACATCGGTCACCGTCACGCGGTCGGTGCAGGAGTAGCACGGGTCGAGCGAGCCGACGATCAGCGCCGCGTCGCCCACGGTGTTGCCGCGGAACATGTAGCGCAGGACCGGCCAGTTGCTGTACGTGGCGGCCTTGGCGCGCCAGCGGTAGCACTTCTGGTTATTGCCGAGCATGGCCCAGTGCACGTCCTCGCCGCGCGGCGCCTCGGTGGCGCCGATGGCGTACTTGTGCGGGGTGTACTCCCAATCCGTGGTGAGGATGGGGCCCGACGGGCAGTTCTCGAGCATGGTCTCGATCATGTCGATCGAATCGTAGACCTCCTGGATGCGAACGGCGGTACGGCCGAAGGCATCGCAGGTGTCGGCCGTGGCGGCGTGCATCTTTTGGACGTCCGGATCGGCGTAGCCGTCGAAGGGATGGTCAAAGCGCACGTCGCGGGCATAGCCCGAGCCACGCATGAGCGGGCCGACCGGCGAGAAGTCGCGTGCGATCTTGCGGTCCAAGATGCCGATGCCACTCGTACGCTCAATAAAGTTGGGCGTGGAGAGCAAGACGTCGACGAGTTCCTGAACCTCGGAGCGCAGCTGATGAATGGTCGTGAGCGTGGAAAGCTTCTGCTCGGCCAAAATGTCGCGACGCACGCCGCCGATCACGTTGAGGCCGTAGGTCTTGCGGTGACCGGAGAGCTTCTCGGCCAGGTCCATGGACTTCTCGCGGACGCGGAAGAACTGCTGGAAGCCGGAGTCGAAGCCCGTGTAGTGCGACGCCAGGCCAATATTGAGCAGGTGCGAGTGCAGGCGCTCGACCTCGAGCATGATAGCGCGGATGTACTGGGCGCGCGGCGGGACATGGATGCCCTGGGCGCGCTCGACGGCCTCGGCATAGGCCACCGAGTGGGCGCAGCCGCAGATGCCGCAGATGCGGTCGGCGAGGAACGTCACGGCGTCATAGTTCAGGCGCGTCTCGGCGACCTTCTCCATGCCGCGGTGTACGTAGAACAGACGGTAGTCGGCGTCGACGATCGTCTCGCCCTCAACGAACAGGCGGAAGTGGCCGGGCTCGTCGGAGGTAATGTGCAGCGGGCCCATGGGGACGAGCGTCGTCTCCTTGCCCTTGGTATCGGCCAAGAACTCGTAGTTTTCCATGTCGCTCGCGGGAGCGGGACGGAAGCGGTAGTCCATGGAGTCCTTGCGCAGCGGGTACAGGCCGCTGGGCCAGTCATCGGGCAGTACCAGGCGGCGACGGTCGGGCAGACCCTCGGGGAACAGGCCGAACATGTCGCGCAGCTCGCGCTCGCCCCACACGCAGGCGGGGACGAACGGCGTCACGGACGGGAACGTCATCTTGGCGGGATCGACCTCGGTGCGCACGGTCACCCAGCCGGGATCCTCCCCCTCCATGGAGATGACGTAGTACACGGCGTAGCGGCCGCACAGGCTGCGCTCATCGTTGCCGATGATCACGGGAATCCAGCCGTAGCGCTCGTAATACAGGTAGTGGACGGCCTCGGGCAGCTTGTCCTGCTTGACAGTGATCGTCAGCTGGTCCTCGCACTGCCACTCGACCTTCTCGATGCAGCCCGGAACGGCGCGGCGCAGGGCCTCGACATGGCTCTCGCAGCGACGGGCATACACCTTGTTCTCAGTTTCAATCATTCGTTACTCCACCTCGCTCTGAGCGGTCTCGGTACCGAACACAGCGCGGTACATCGGCGTCGCGTGAAGCTCCTCGGTGCTCTGCTCGAGCACGATGCCGGTCGCGGTCTCCACACCGTGCACGAGAGGCAGCGGGGTGGCGATGCCAAACCACAAGATCATGACAGCCAGGATGATTTCGGGGATAAGCATGAGCGCCGGGGCCTCATGCTTGCCCATGCCCTGGGGTGCATGGCCGAATACCGACTTGAGTGCGATGCGGGTGAGCGCGGAGATGGCCACGGTAAGACCGAGGGCGACCACGACGACCAGCCACATGGGACCGGCGGTAACACCGGCGACAAAAGTCAGGAACTCGGAGATAAACATACCGAAGGGAGGGAAGGCACCAAGGCCGAGCAGCGCCAGGACGGCGAGCGCGGCGGTTGCGGGGGCAACCTCGACGACACCCTGGATCTTGGCCAGGCTACGCGTGCCAAAGGCGTGCTGGATGTTGCCGGACACGCAGAAGGCAAGCGTCTTGGTAAAGCCGTGGAACACGCAGTGCAGCAGGGCCGCGGCGATACCCAGCGGGCCGCCGATACCCAGGCACAGGGCGATAACGCCCACGTTCTCCACAGACGAGTACGCAAAGCGGCGCTTGAGGTCGTCCTGGCGAAACATCGAGAGTGCCGCCACCAAAATGGACAGCGTGCCGACGATCAGCAGCAAAAGTTGCGGATACTCGGCGCCCACGGCCTGGATGGTAAAGCCGTAGAAGCGCATGATCACAAGCATGGCGCACTTAAGCAGCACACCCGAAAGCAGGGCCGAGACGGGGCTCGGGGCCTGGGAGTGGGCATCGGGCAGCCAAGTGTGCATGGGGAACAGGCCGGCCTTGGTGCCAAAGCCGATCACGATAAACGCAAAGGCGAGGCGCATGAGCGTCGGGTCGAACTGGTCGGCATACGGCAGCACGCACGACAGGAATGCGGCCTCGTGGGCGTTGGGAATCACGTCGGCGGCGTTGGCGTAGATCAGCAGCGTACCGAACAGGCCAAAGGCCACGCCGGCGGTGCAGACCATCGCATACTTCCAAGAAGCCTCGAGGGCCGTCTTGTTCTTGTAGATACCCACGAGGAACACGGTGGAAAGCGTGGTTGCCTCCACGGCGGCCCACGTGAGGATCATGTTGTTGGACAGGCACGCGAGCAGCATGGTGAACACAAACAGGCTAAACAGCGCAAAATACTGCTTGGCGCGCTCGGCGGGCATGGAGCCCTCCTCGATATCGGCCTTTACATAGGGCAGCGAGAACAGCCCCGTAAGAAAACCGATAAAGCCGATGAGCAGCACAAAGATGGCGCCCAGCGAATCGAGGTGGAACCACAGGCCAAAAGCGCTCGCGGTGTCGCCGCTCATAAGGACGTCACCGGCCGTCACAATCGACAGCACCAGGACGGCTGCGACGGAGACCAGGTTGAGACCGGCAAACACGTTATAGGACGTGTTCTTGGGCAAAAACGCCATGACCAGCGAGAACACCAAAGGAGTCGCGAGCAGGGCGAGAATCAACGTATCCATGGACTACCCCCTCAGCTCGGACAGGTCGCGCGCATCGAGCGAGTGGGAGTCGTCCCAAATGCGACGCACGACGATGGACATGATGATGACGGCAAAGATGGCGTCGGTGGCGATACCGATCTCGATGATCTCGGGAGCGGTGGGGGCCAAAAGCGCGAGCGTCACATGACTGCCGTTTTCCATAAGGCAGTATCCAAAGATCTGCTTCATGATGTTGCGCTGCGAAATGATGCAGGTGAGGCCCACAAAGAAGTGAGCGAAGCTAATAGCGAGCGCAGGCGTTGCGACCTCGGCCGTGGGCAGGCTGATCTGCGTCACAACGGCAAAGCAGATCGCGACCTCGACGGCGATGATGCAAATGGCCCACGCGGGCTTAAGGCCGGCCTTGAGCGATGCGTCGCTCGGCTCGCCCATCTTCTTGTATGCGCGGTTGAGGATATAAGGGACCAGGACGACCTTGGTGATAAAGGCAGATCCAGCCCACATAAGCAGCTCCTGCGCACCGGTGGTGACACCGAGCGTGGCGAGAAGCCCCACGAGCACCAGCGACTGCACCGCATACCAGTGGATGGAATGTTTGATGTTCTTGGAGACAACCACCATGGTGGACGTGACGATCAGAAGGCCGCCAAGGATGTTGACGATCGAATAACCCATGTCGTTCTACCTCCTAACCGATCCAGCTGGCCGAAAGCGGGCCGCTGACGATGACCATGATGATGAGCACGATGAACACGAACGCCATCGCGCGGGGAAGCGGGGCTCCCGCAGCGACCTCTTCGCTCGGCTCGCCGGGCAGGCAATAGCCCATCCACTTAAGGAACCATGCAAAGGTGGCGACGGTCTCGGCGACCATGATGCACACGAGCACCAGGATCGCGACGTTGCCGGCACCCACAGAGAAGCCACCGGCGATGATCTGGAACTTCGAGAAGAACGTGTTCATGGGCGGCACGCCGGCAATGGCGAGTGCCGCGACACCAAAGCCCACGCCCGAGATCGGGTACCTTTTTTACGATGCCGCGAAGCTTGGGCAGCATACGCGTGCCGAGCGTAAAGGAGAACGAACCGGCGATCAGGAAGAACAGGGTCTTGGCGAAGGCGTGGTTAAAGATGTGGCACACGGCGCCATCAAAGGCCAGCTGGCTACCAAAGACCGAAAGGCCCAGACCAAAGAACACATAGGAGAGCTGGGCGATCGTGGAGAAGGCCAGCAGGCGCTTCATGTCCTTTTGCGGCAGGTACATAAGGAAACCAAAGAGCATGGTGACCATGGCGTCGATAATGGCGACCCAGCCCACGATCTCGGGAATCTCGCCGGCAGAGACGAGTGCGCGCGCGAACACGCACACGCCGACCTTGACCATCGAGGCACCATGCAGGTAGGCCGAAACAGGCGTCGGCGCCTCCATGGCCGAAGGCAGCCACATGTACATGGGAACCTGTGCGGACTTGGCCCAGGCCGCAAACAGCACGAGCAAAAGGACGATGGCCTTGAGCTTGGCGTCGAGGCCTGCAATCGCGGTAATGGCGAAGGTGCCGGTGTGGGCAAACACGATGGCGGCGCCCAGATACAGGCCGAGCGCACCGATATGCGTGATAATCAGGGCCTTCATGCCGGCCTTTTTGGCCGTAGGCGTCATGTAGTAGCTAATGAGGCCCCAAGAGCACGCACCCGTGATCTCAAAGAACACGAGCTGGCCCAAAAGGGTCGAGCTGTACACAAGACCGGCCATGGCACCGATAAAGGTCGCGAGGTACGCGTAGAAGCGACGACGCGGCGCGTCGGGATGCTCACGGTTATTCTCGCTCATATAGGGAATCGAATAGATCACGACAAGCAGGCCGATACCCACAAAGGCGGGCGCGAGCAGCGTGCTCATGCGATCGAAGGTGAATCCCATGACGAGGGTCTGCCCAAACGAGATCAGGGGGACCTGCGTGTCGGGCATGCCGGCGCCGGCGAAATTCGCGGCGAGGGCGATGGTGCAGACCGTCGAGACGGCGGCACCCAAAACGCTGAACCACTTGGCGTACGGACGGGGGAACAGGGCGACGAGCACCGAGGCCACCATCGGGGCCGCGATAGCGACCAAGCCGAGAAGGGACAGACTGACTGCAAATGACATTGTTTCTCCCTTCTCCTACACGCCGACGACCACGAAGACAAACGCCAGAACGGCGATGCCCACGACGGCCCAGGTCTGATTGCCAAGCACCTTAAAACGCGAGCGCGAGCAGGAGTTCTCGATCACGCCGCACACGACAAAGTCGATCAGGCACTTCACTAGGAAGATGACGGCGCCCAGAACGGCGGCAGCGCCCACGGTCGCGGGCTCGCCCCAGGGGACGAAGATCGCGCAGAACCAGGCGACGACCAGGACCTGCTTCATGGACATGGCGAGCTTGGCCATCGCAAGCGACGGGCCGGAAAGCTCGGCGAGCGGTCCTTCCTGAAGCTCTTGCTCGGCCTCGGCCTGATCAAACGGCAGCTTGCCGAGTTCCATGTAGCAGGCAATCGCAAAGGCGATGCCGGCGAGGATCACGGCGACCGGCGCGTCGATAGCGCCCGTCATGATGTGCTGACCCATGGTGGCGATGTCGGTGGAGCCGCACACCAGGGCGGCGGCAAACAGCGCCAGCAGCATGGACGGCTCGATGAGCACGCTCATGAGCAGCTCGCGAACGCCACCGATACCGGCGTAGGCGTTGGACGAATCCACACCGCAGAGGGCGAAGAAGAAGCGGGCGAGCGCCAGGCTGTACATGATGGTGATGGCGTCACCAAAGACCGGGATGGGGCTTTGTGCTGTAAAGAGCGGCAGACCCATCGCGAGCATAAAGGCGACGGCGAAGAACAGCGGCGGCATAATGCGCAGCGCAAAGCTCGCATCCTCGCTCTGGGACTCGGGGCGCGCAAAGAGCTTGGCCAGGTCGCGGTAGTCCTGCATGATGCTGGGGCCGCGACGGTTGTGCATCTTGGCGCGGATAACGCGACCGAGACCGGAGAAGAACGGTGCGACGGCCATGACGACCACGCCCTGCAGAACGGCAAGTACGATGTTGTTCATGCTCTCCCCTCCTTAACCCATTTGCACGGCGAGCACGAGGAATACCACGAGTGCCGCGACGATGTAGCAGATATAGATGCTGTAGTTGCCGCCCTCGAGCTTAGTCGCGAGGTCGGCGAGCTTCTCGACACCCTTATGCGGGGCATCGACGAGAACCTTGTCGGGTACGGGCTCCACAGCCTCGGCCACACCGGTGAGCTTCTGGAAGAAGTGCGCGATAGACCAGCAGACGGCCGTGCAACGGTCGCGCAGCGTGTAGAGCGGCTGCATAAACCAGGACACCTCGGAGGCAAAGGTCGTGGCCACGACAGGCATATGCTCGTTGGGAGCATAGCCGCATGCCCACGGCTGGGACTTCTGCACCTTGCCGACGGTCTTGAGCTTGCGATAACCGCAGGCAAGGCCGACAAGCACCACGAGCGCAATGGCGATCGCGGGCGTGGAGGTGGCAGCGCCGGAGTACTGGTTCATGAGCTCCATGCCCTCGGCGGCAAACACGCCACCGTACGGATGCAACACGGACGCGGCAACATCGACCAGCACGGGCGCGATCACGGGAGCGCCAATGCCCAGCACGACGCAGATGGCCGCGAGCAGGCCCTGTGCAAACACCATGGGGGCTGGAACCTCCTTGGCATTGGCAGCGGCCTCGGAGCGGGGCGCGGAGGCAAAGGAGACGCCATAGGCCTTGACGAAGCACGTGACAGCCAGCGCGCCGGTAATGGCGAGCGCGACGGCAGCGAACACGGCCACGATCATGACGGCCTTGTCGCCCTGCATGGCGGCATTAAAGAGCGACTGGTAGGTAAACCACTCGGACACAAAGCCGTTGAAGGGCGGGATGGCCGAGATGGCAAGCGCGCCAACGAGGAAGCAGATGGCCGTTGCCGGCATACGACGGAACAGACCGCCCATCTTCTCCATATTGCGCGTACCCGTGGAGTACAGCAGCGCGCCAGCGCCCAAGAACAGCTCGCCCTTAAACATCGCGTGGTTAAACGTGTGATAGAGGGCGGCCATCAGAGCCAGGACGGCGATGCCGACCGAGTTGAGCGCCATAGCGGCCATGGAGGCGCCGACGCCGAGCAGAATGATGCCGATGTTCTCGACGGAGTGATAGGCCAGCAGGCGCTTGATGTCATGCTCCTGCAGGGCGAAGGCCACGCCGAGGACCGACGAGATCGCACCGAAGACCATGACCATAAGGCCCCACCAGACCTGGACGCCCGAGGCGGAGAGCAAGTCGAGACCAACCTTGAGGATACCGAAGATACCGATCTTGATCATGCCGCCGGACATGAGGGCCGACACGTTGGACGGCGCCTCGGGATGTGCCTTGGGTAGCCAGCCGTGCAGCGGGATAATACCGGCCTTGGCGCCAAAGCCAAAGAAGGCGAGCACGAAGCACACGGATGCAACAGCGGGGCTAAACTGCGTGGCGCGGAAATCCGCAAAGGCAAACGAGCCACCGGCGAAGTTGGTCATGGTGAGGAAGCTCGCCATGATGAGCACAAAGCCCACGTGCGCGATCACAAAGTAGAGCCAACCGCCATGGATGGAGTTCTCGTTCTCCTCGATTACGACCAGGAAGTACGAGGTCAGCGACATGAGCTCAAAGGCGACCAGGAACCAAAACACGTTATCGGCGGTGATGACGAGCATCATGGAAGCCACGAAGGTGTTAAAGAAGAAGCCGGCGCGGCCCTTTTTGCCCGGGTACTCATCAAAGTAGTTGAGACCGTAGATCGAACCGGCAAAAGCGAGCACCGAGATGAGCGCCACGAACAGGCCGGACAGCTGATTGAGCAGCAGCTGGAAATGGGCAAACGGGAAGAACACGATGGTGTCGACCGACGTGACATCGCCCAGCACGGCCTGGATACCGGCCACAAACGAAAGCACCGCGGCGACGGCGCCGATAAGGCAGCCGGCGGTCTTGGCGGCGTTATCGGCCTTGATCAGCAGAACCGAGGCGAGCGCACCGATGCACGAGACGGCAAGCGATGCGATAAACAGCGTCATGCTATCCATTGTTTTCGCTCCCTTCTGCTTTCTCGGACAGGCCCTGGGCCACAGCGGTAACGTCGACGGCCGGACCGTTTTCGATCGAGCGCAGGCGCTTGGCCTCGTCGAGCTCGCGATCGGCCGCACCGCCCATGACGGTCAGCGCCTTGGTGGGGCACGCCGCCACACAATGCGGGCCGTCCGGATCGAAGGCGCACAGGTCGCACTTGACGGCGCAGGTGTACTGGCCAGGAGCCCACGTAAGCAGGCTGCTCAGGGACTTAGGATACGAAGGCGTCGGGTCGCACATGCCTGCGACACCGGCGATAGACGTGCCATCGGGATGGATGGCACCGAAGGGGCACGCGATGGCGCACAGCCTGCACCCGATGCACTCCTGCTCCTTGACGTGGATGCGGTCGCCATCGTGCTCGATGGCATTCACCGGGCAGACCTCGGCGCAGGGGGCACCCTCGCAATGGTGGCAGGCAAGGGCGGCCGAAATACCGCCGGTCTTCACGAGCGCCAGGCGCGGCGTATCCTGAAGACCCTGCATCCGGTGGGCGTCGGCACAGGCGGACTGGCATGTTCCGCAGCCGATGCACCTCTCCGGGTTGATGTCGATGAAGCGGTTCATCCCCACTTCCTTTCAAAATAACGGGCCGGGCTCCCGAACGTACGGGACGCCCGGCCCAAAAAGCCAACGAGAACGGGACTACACGATTTGATTCACGTGCGTCTCGTCGTCGAACTTGGCGGCGCCAGGCTCAACGTCCTGGGGAGCGGCGGCGTCCACCAGAGCCTGCTTGAGCTCGGTGTACTGACGCTCTACCTCGCCCTCTGCCCAAACCTGGTCGGCAATGGCGTCGACCTGGCAGGCGGAGAACTTGTCCTCGGGCGTGTGCGAGACCGGGTCGACCTTGTGCATGGTCAGCTCATTGCACTTGCCGATCCACCACTGGTAGGTCATATAGACCGTGCCCTTGTTGATACGGTCGCTCACGTCCGCGCGGCTGTAAACCTGGCCGCGGCGGCTGTGAACCGAGACGATGTCGCCGTTCTTGATGCCGCGGGCCTTCGCGTCCGCGGGATTCATGCGAACGAAACCGGGCTCGTCGGCAAGCAGGGCCAGCGTCTTGCAGTTACCGGTCATCGAACGGCAGCTGTAGTGGCCGACCTCGCGGACGGTGCAAAGGATGAGCGGGTACTCATCGTCGGGAAGCTCGGAGGGCGCCTCCCAGTCGTGCGCCATCAGGTTGGCACGGCCGTCCTTGGTGGTGAACTTGCCGCCCGCGAACATGTCGGGGGTGCCATGGTCGTTCACATCGGTGCTCTTGACAGGCCACTGTGCGTAGCCGCCCTCGGGAGCCATCTTCTCGTAGGTCGCGCCCACAAAGTTGGGGCACAGGCTAATGCACTCGTTCCAGATCTGCTCGGTGTTGTCGTAGTGCATGGGGTAGCCCATGCGCGTGGACAGATCGGCAAAGATCTCCCAGTCGTGACGGCACTCGCCCTTGGGCGGAACAGCCGCGTCAAAGTGCTGGAAGCTACGGTCGGATGCGGTAAAGACACCCTCGTGCTCACCCCAAGAGGTGGCAGGCAGGATGACGTCGGCGAGCATGGTCGTCTGCGTCATAAAGATGTCCTGGCAAATGAACAGATCCAGCTCGGAGAGCGTCTTGCGCATACCGGCCGAATCGGGCTCGGTCTGCACCGGGTCCTCGCCGTAGTTGTAGAAGCAGTGCACCTTGCCCTCGTCGACCAGGTGACCCAGATCGGTGAGCTTGTAGCCCTCCTCGAGAGGCAGCTTCTCCTCGGGCACGCCCCAGGCCTTGGCGAACTTGGCGCGCGCGGCGGGGTCGGTGACTTTCTGGTAGCCAGGGTACAGGTTGGGCAGCATGCCCATATCGCAGGAGCCCTGGACGTTGTTCTGACCGCGCACGGGCGCGAGGCCGGAGTTGGGTTTGCCGATCTGGCCGGCAACGCAGGCGATGGAGGCGATGGTGTGCACCGTCTTCAGGTTCTGCTTCTGCTGGCATACGCCCATACCCCAGCCAATGATGGCAGAGGGCTTCGCCGTGGCGTACATCTCGGCAGCTTGGTGGATCAACGCGGGCTCGACACCCGTGATGTCCTGTACGGATTCGGGAGTGTAGTTCTTGATGGTCTCCCACCACTCGTCAAAGCCGTTCGTATGTTCGGCGACGAATTCCTTGTCGTAGAGGCCATCGTTGACCAAGCAGTTGGCAAAGGCGTTGAGGAACGCGACGTTGCAACCGTTCTTGATCGGAAGGTAGAGATCGGCGATACGCGCGGTTTCGATATGGCGCGGGTCGGCGACGATGATCTTGCAACCCTTTTCTTTGGCTCGCACGATACGCCTTGCGACGATGGGGTGCGAATCGGCAGGGTTATAGCCGAAGAGGAAAATGCAGCCCGCATCCTCCATACCGGGGATGGAGCATGACATGCAACCTGAACCAACCGTGTCCATCAGACCGAGGACAGTAGGGCCGTGTCAAGTACGGGCGCAGTTGTCCACGCTGTGGGTGCCGATGCACGCACGCGTAAACTTCTGCATGACGTAGTTCGCCTCATTGCCGCCGCCTCGCGAAGAGCCGGTGGTCATGACAGCGTTAGGACCATATTCGTCAATTATGGCCTGCATCTTAGATGCGGTGAAATCCAGTGCCTCGTCCCAGCTTACGCGCTCAAGATCCGCGCCCTTAGTGCGGCGGATCATCGGGTGCAGTACGCGGGGAGTCAAGATCTTGGTGTCGTTGATGAAGTCGTAGCCGCTCATGCCCTTAAGGCACAGCTCGCTCTGGTTGGTGATGCCGTTGAGCGGTTCGGTACCCACGACCTGGCCGTTTTGGACCAGGAGGTTAAACTGGCAACCGGCGCCGCAGTACGGGCAGATCACTTTATGCTTCTCCATGACACCCTCCTTCCTTTCTCTGCTACCGAATACTCGGTACTTATTTGACAATCATTGGGCCTGTCGCCCGACGCTTACGCCTCGTTTTCGATGGTGGCGCGGGCACGCTCGGCAGTCAGTTCTGCCAGACGCTCCTCGTCTACCAGGGTGAGGCCCTTGGTCGGACACGCCTCGGCACACGCCGGACCGCCGGGACGGTCCACGCACAGGTCGCACTTGAGCACGAAGCTCTTGGTCTGCGAACCCACGCGCACGTCGCCCATCAAGACGGGGACCTGCGTGGTCGCCACGCTCACGGCGCCAAAGGGGCAGGCCATGACGCAGCTCTTGCAGCCGATGCAGTTGTCCTCGTTGACGCCGATACGATGGTTCTTTGGATCAAAGAACAAGGCGCCCGTAGGACAGGCCTTCGCGCACGGAGCGTCCTCGCAGTGGTGACATGCCACCGGCGCGGAGATCTCGTAGGTGCGCGTTACGCGCAAGCGAGGTGCGGCGATGTTGCCGGGGATATCGTGCGCCTCAATGCACGCCGCCATACAGGTTTGGCACCCAATGCAGCGCGAGGAATCAGCCACGACTCGTTTATTGCCCATGTTGTTCACTCCCTCCTGAATCCCATGCCGGAGAGACCCTGTCGACGTTGCCCCGGACCGCCCGTGGTCCGGCATCGGCGTATCGAGTGCATGCGGCGAAACAGGCACTTCGATAGAGTTCCTCCAACGATATGCAGGCTAAATATACGCAGTTGCAGGTGGCAAACTTGAGCATAGGCCCTGCAATACGGGTGTATTGCAGGGGTTTTGGCAGGTTGGAATTATTCTCTAGAAGCTATAAAGGTGAGTGTATTACATGCGTACACCTCTGAGATTTTTACGCGCTCTCATTTTGGATGTACTACGCTTGTATTCGTGTTAATGGTTATTTACTTGAGCGAAATAAAGTAATCGTTATAAGATGCTCAAGTATCGGCACATGCCGCATTTGACCGACTATATTGCACGCTCATTAAGGGGGCCAGTGATGTCATCGACTCAAAAAAGAGCCATCCTGCAGGTGCGCATTCGCGAGGAAGACAAGCAGCATGCCGAGCGTCTTTACGACGCCATGGGCACATCGCTCGCCGAGGCTGTCCGTTTATTTGTCGCGCAAAGCATTTTGATGCGCAAACTCCCCTTTCAGCCGGTCGCCGTGCGCTCAAAGGACGGCACCGCCGCCTATGAATCGCTCAAAGCATATGGTGACCCCAATCGCCGCGCCGAGGAGCGCAATGCCTGGATTGAATACCTTGCCACAGAAAGTGACGATTCGATTTTGGGCCCCGAGGAAGTAGATATCCATGAGTAGCACCATCATCGACGAGACCGTCATCCTGCGCTACCTGCTTGACGACGACGAAGTTCTTTCACCGCGCGCCGCCAAGGTCATCGCCACGCGCACCGCTCGCGTCTACCCCGAAATCATCACGCGCGTCGTGGTCACACTGCGAGACGTCTATAAGGTTCCCCGCGTTGAGATTGCTGCGGCCATGAAAAGGCTGCTCGATGACGTCATGGTCGACGAGCCCACCGTTGTCGCCCTTGCCATCAAACTGTTCGGCAAAACGCATATGGACTTTACCGACTGCCTCCTCGCAGCCCGAACCGCCATCTACAACGATGATGTCGTGAGCTTTGGCAAGCCCATCATCCAAGGCATGATCGATTACCGCCGCAAGCGTCAAACCGCTGCCGACGCCCGCGACCGCGCCGCCGAAGCCCGCAGCCGAAGCACCGACTCCACCATCGACAAGCTCCGCCACCAATCCCGCCACTAGCCCCATCCCACCCTAAGTTGCGGTGAAATAGTTCCTGGATTTAGGCTTATTCGAGCTTTTCAGGAACTATTTCACCGCAACTTTCTGTAAGGGTGGTTTTTAGTGCCGCCGAGAGACACTAATCAACCGTTTGCCGATATGTTTAGCTCTAACTCATGACTCTGACCTGCCCCGTCAAGCTTTTGGTCAGTTCATGGCAAGGTCTGGCGGACCAGATATGGGTTAGCGTAGTGTCATTCACTCCCCCTCAAGACCATGGGGTCGAAAATGAGTCATGATAAACGCTGTTCCAAACCGCAAGTAGAGCTGTTCTTCCGGTTATTCGAGGCCCATCATGGCGGGCACCTGTTTGTGGCTACCAAAAAATGGGATGAACGCTGTGCCTACGCGCTCATGCAAAAAGAGATGATTATTCGACTCTACAACCATGTCTACGCTGATTCCGCATATTGGAATGACCTCGGCGTCGAAGATCGCATCTTTCAATTGGCATCCGCTATTGCGGTCGTTGAACCGGATGCCGTGTTTTGTGGAGCAACGGCGGCACTGCTCTATGGCATCGGTTCTGCATATTCGCTTCTCGACAAGGTGCAAGTGCTGCTGCCGCGTTCCACCAGACGCGATATGTACGAATTCGTTGAATACCGACGCTGGCGGCCGGGCGACGTATGGCAGCTCGGCCCGTTTACGTTAACGGATCCATATCGCACGGTGGTCGACATCGCCCGAACGAGCGCTTTCCGATATGCACTAGGCTATGTCGACGGGTTGGCTCGTGAGTACGGTGTCGAGCGTGAAGAATTGCGTGCATATGCACAAGCGAACTGCCGCGGACTGCATGGCATCGCACGCGCATTTGACGTTTTTGAACATATGGATGGCAGATCGGATAACGGTGGAGAATCCGAAGCACGGGCGGCAATGATTCTGGCGGGAGTTGCCACACCCGAACTTCAGGTTGAAATCACTCGACCGGGAAACGCCGGCTATTATTTGGCAGATTACGGCTGGCAGATGCCAAACGGCTCTTGGATGCTGGCTGAGCTGCATGGACTAGGCAAGTTCGAGGACGAGTCCCAAAATGATCCGGAACATACTGCGGCAAAAACCTATCGAGCTGCCCTCATGCGCGACGCGAACCTGCGTGCCATGGGCCACAACGTCATCCATTTCAAGCTCTCAGACACCTACGATGTCAAAGCGTTCGGCTCCATGATGCGCGGCTACGGTATACCAACCACAAAACCCTACGTAGACTCCTGACCAGCTGCCCTCATCTTCTCGGCAACAAAACCCATCATCGACCCAACCCGCTCGGCCTCAATAAGTTGCGGTGAAATAGTTCCTGGATAACAGCTTTTGCGGCTAATCCAGGAACTATTTCACCGCAACTTAGGTGGGGATGTGTGGTCCCCGGCATGTATATGAAAACGGCTCTGGCACCAAATGGAGCCAAAGCCGTTAAAACTATCCTATGGAGCGGGCGACGGGAATCGAACCCGCGTCATCAGCTTGGAAGGCTGGGGTTCTACCATTGAACTACGCCCGCAAGATATGGTCGGGACGACAGGATTTGAACCTGCGACATCCTGCTCCCAAAGCAGGCGCGCTACCAAACTGCGCCACGTCCCGAAGGTGTTGAGCAGCTAAGGTCTAAACCTTGCGTGTCCCAAAGCGAAGGAAATTATAGGGGAGACTCCCCGCCTGTGCAAGCATTGATGCCTTAGCTCCTCGAATGTGCAACAAAACGACTATGGAGCAGACCGATCACAAAGGCAACCACGGCAACCGGCGCCCACGCGGCACCGATATCCGCCAGCGGCAGCACATCAAACGGCAGCCACGCGCCCGCAAAGAACGCATCGCGGACCGAGGTGATCACACTCTGCACGGCAACCACGCCGCCGACCCAGACCCACACCCGCGGATGGGCGTCGCAAAAGCCGTGCACCAGGCCCATCAGCACCAGCACGATGGCAACGGGATACAAGGCGTTGAGCATAGGCACCGAGAACATAAGAATCACGTCGAGGCCCACGTTGGAGAGCACGCACGAAAACGCCGCGAACACAAAGGCGAGAACCGCAAAGGGGCGGCGCATGGCCTCCTCGGAGGCCTCCGCTCCCCCTTCGACCACATACGTCTCGCAGAAGTAACGCGAGCAGCAGCTGATAAGGCCAATGCACACGTTCATGCAGGCTAGGAAGAAAATCGCAAAGACGACAACCGTGCCAGCAAGACCAAAGTGCATGGAGGCCGAACGCGCAAGGATGGCGGCGCCGTTGGTAGCGTCGGGCATCACGGTGCCGAGCTGCATACCGGCAAGGCCAAAGCCGCAGTAGATGATGGCCATGAGCACGCCGGCGATCACACCGGAACGCGAAATCTCGAAGGCCACGCGCTTGTCATCGGTAACACCCAACTCGTGGATGGTCTCGGCGATGATGATGCCGAAGGCGAGCGACGCGAGCAGGTCCATGGTTTGATAGCCAGTCAGAAAGCCCTGCACGGCGGCGCCCGCATCGTAGGGAGCCTGCGGCGCGGCAGCCGGTCCCAGCGGCGAGATCACGGCAGCACCCACAACCAGCACGATGAGCGCAATGAGCGCGGGACCCGTAATGCGGCCGAGCACGCGTGTGATGACGCCCGGGCGCAGCGTGAGCACAAACGCGACGACAAAGAACCCAATGGCAAACACCAAACGTGCCGTGCCGAGTGAAACACCCTCGGGTAGCAGCGGCACCAGCATTTCGAACGCCGTAGAGCTTGTGCGCGGAATGGCCAGGCACGGGCCGATGGCCAGATACACCGCCGCGACCAAAAAATTCACCAAACTTGGGGTGCACGCGGCCGGCAAGCTCGCGCGCCGTTCCGGCGAGCGCGACGGCGATAAAGCCCATGACGGGAAGACCGATAGCGGCAATCAAAAAGCCGATCATGGCAAGCGGCGTGGCCGTGCCGGCCTGAAGTGCCAGCAGCGGCGGAATGATGAGGTTACCGGCGCCAAAGAGCATCGAGAACAGCGCAATGCCGACGGTAACGACATGGTCGGAACGCAGACCGCGCGGGGCGGATGAAGCCATAGGCACACCTTTCGGGTCGAAACAAAACGGGACGGGCAAAAGACCCGTCCCGCAAGTATATACGCTCTAGCAGGCTAAATCGCGCAAAGCGTCAATCGCGGTATCGACTTCCTCGTCCGTGTTGAAATACCCAAACGAGAAGCGGACGACGCCCTGACGCTCGGTCCCCAGCGCACGGTGCATGAGCGGGGCGCAATGGGCGCCGGGGCGCGTCGCAATCCCCCACCCTTGCATAAGCGCGTCCGAGATCTCGGCAGAGTCTATATCGCCCACGTTGAGTGAGACGATCGCCGAGCGCACGGGCTGGTCAAACGCACCGTAGAGCGCAATGCCGGGGATTTCGCGAACACCGGCGAGGAAGCGCTCTGCAAGCGAGCGCTCATGTGCCGCAATCGCCTCGGCCCCGCCTTGTGCCTCGATAAAGTCGAGACCTGCGGAAAGTCCCGCGATGCCATGACCGTTGAGCGTGCCCGCCTCAAGGCGCGTGGGCCACTCAAGCGGCTGCAGCGCATCGAAGCTGTGCACGCCCGTGCCGCCCATGGCCCACGGAGCCACGTCAATGCCCTCCGCCACGGCCAGGCCGCCGGTGCCTTGGGGTCCCATGAGCCCCTTGTGGCCGGTAAAACACACCACGTCGAGCCCCATGGTATCCATGTCAATCTTCGCCGTACCGGCAGACTGAGAGGCATCGACGATCACCAGCGCGCCGGCCGCATGGGCGATGGCAGCAACACGCGAAACGTCGACCGCGTTGCCGGTCACATTGGAAGCGTGCGTCACCACCACGGCACGCGTACCGGGCGTGACCAACCGCTCGAGCTCGTCGTAGTCGAGCGCGCCGTTCGCGTCGCAGCCCGTATGCTCAACCGTCACACCCTGCTCCGTCGCCAGGCGATTGAGCGGACGCAGCACCGAGTTGTGCTCGAGCACCGTCGTGACCACGCGGTCACCGGGACGCACCACGCCACAGATGGCGGTGTTGAGCGCCGCGGTGGAGTTGGGCGTAAAGCACACATGGTCCGCCCTCGGGCAACCCAAAAGGCGCGCGAGCTTGGCACGGCAAGCGTGAATCGTACGAGCGGCATCGAGGGCGCCCGACGTGGCACCGCGCCCGGCATTGCCGAGCGAGCACATCGCCTGCGTCACGGCATCGATGACCGTCTGCGGCTTGTGCATGGTCGTCGCCGCGTTATCCAGGTAGATCATCGCACGACCTCCCACATATCGATCACGGTAAAGCCCTCGGTGGGAACGCCCGCCGCGGCAAGCTCGCCGCGCAGCAGTTCCTCATCCGCAGGCAACGCCTTCCATGCCAAACCGCAGCCGGCAGCGACCTCCCCGGGCACGGGAATCGTGCGCCCGGGAAGGCCGCGCTCGATGCATAGGGTCTCGCACCCCATGGCGGCCGCCGTGGTAGGAAACGTGATGACAAGCGCAGGGCGCTTCTCCCTCATGGCAACTCCAACCAATACGCTACGGGCGCACGACGCGCACGGCCTGCTCCATCTTCTCCACGATCACGTACATGTTGGTGACCTCGCCCACGGCAAGCTGGTCCTTAATGCCATAGTGGTCGAGGCAGGTGCCGCAGGTAAGGATCTCGACGCCCTGCTCGGCCAGACCCTTCAGGTCGTCGAGTACCGGTGAGCCCTCGACGGTGAGCTTGGCGCCGCCGTTATAGAACAGCATGGTCGCGGGCAGCTCCTCCTGCTGCGTCACGGCAAAGATAAAGGCCTTCATGAGCTTGTGGCCCAGCTCGTCGTCGCCGCGGCCCATGCAGTCGGTGTAGACGGAAATGACGAGCTTGCCCTTGCCGGCGCTGGCATCGCAGAAGGCAGCGCCATCCTGCTCGGGATCAGCCACGGCAACGGCGCCAGAGGTCGCCACGGTCACGTGCCACTCGGCGTCAGAAACCTTCTCGACCGAGGCCGTGCAGCCCTTCTCCTGCGCCATCTTGGAGATGTTCTTGACGGCGGTCTCGTTATCGACCGAGGTCACGACTGTACCCTCGCCATCAAGCTGCTTCAGGGCTTTGAGCGTCTTGACGACGGGCAGCGGGCAGGCATCGCCCATGGCATTGACTTCAATCTTGGTAGACATAGTATTTCCTTTCGAATTAATCGTTTTAGAACGGTACAGAGCTCAATAAACGTGTCGTTAACGGACAACGCGAACGGCAGGACCGCCCGGCACCGGCTCGCACACGCGGCCGATTGTGGCGGCAACGCGCCCTTCGGCATGTAAACGACGCGCAAGCTCATCCACATCGGCAGCAGGTGCCGCGATAAGCAGGCCACCAGACGTCTGCGGATCGTACAGCGCATCCAGCATGCCCGGCTCCAGATCTTCGTCGGCCGTCACGCGCGGGCCAAAGAAGTCCTGGTTGCGGTAGGAGCCAGCGGGGATAATGCCCAGACGCGCCATGTCGAGCACCTGGTCAAAGAGCGGCACCGCCCCCGACGCAAGCTCAATCTGCACGCCCGAGCCCTCGGCCATCTCGCACGCATGCCCGATCAGGCCAAAGCCCGTAATGTCGGTGCAGCCGTGAAGTTCGAGCCCCTCGGCCAGACGAATCGGCGCCTCGTTGAGGGTGCACATCGAGTCAAACATGGCTGCGGCCTCGTCCTGCTCGATAAGCTCGCCCTTAATGGCCGTGGTGATGATGCCCGAGCCCACCGGCTTGGTGAGCAGCAGTACATCACCCGGGCGCGCCCCACCGTTGGCAAGCATGCGGTCGAGCGCGACAAAGCCGCTCACAGACAGGCCATACTTGGGCTCGTCGTCGTTGATGGTATGGCCGCCCGCGATGGAGCAACCCGCCTCGACGCACTTGTCGGCGCCGCCCGCCAGAATCTGACCGGCAACCTCGATGCCCAGACAACTGGGTATGCAGAGTAGGTTCATGGCATGGCTCGGCCGCCCGCCCATGGCGTAGATGTCCGACAGCGAGTTGGCCGCGGCAATCTGGCCAAACAGAAACGGGTCGTCGACCATCGGCGGGAAGAAGTCGATGGACTGCACAAGCCCCAGGTTCTCCCCTACGCGGAAGACGCTCGCATCGTCAGAGGTATCGAACCCCACGAGCAAGTTGTCGTTATGCACATTTGGCAAGTCGCCCAGAACCTGGGCGAGGGCTCCGGGAGCCAACTTAGCGGCTCAACCGCTCGCGGCAGTCATAGACGTAAGCTTAATCTGATCGTCAGCCATCGATACCTCCTCTCATCGGTCAATCATTTTCTCCCAGTATACGCATGAATGCGAGCCTACGGCGGATGCATTAATTGAGCGCCTGTGCGCGAATCGCCGCGCCGATGGCACCGGCGAAGCGGGCCTGGGGCGAGGTGGTCACCGGCGACCCCAGCAGCTCGCCCAACCGCTCCACCACGAAGGCGTTCTCGCACAGGCCACCGGTCAGGTAGTACGGGGCGCCCGCGGCCTGCCCGGCCATGGTCGCCACGCGCGAGACCACGCTGTCGATCACGCCACGCGCAATGTTCTTGCGCGGCTCACCGCGACCGATCAGGCTGATGACCTCGCTTTCGGCAAACACCGTGCACATGCTGCTGATCTTGGTGGGCTCGCCGGAACGCGCCAGATCGGCCGTCTGCTGCTGGGAAATGCCCAGGCGATCGGCCATGATCTCCAAAAAGCGCCCCGTGCCGGCGGCACACTTGTCGTTCATGGCAAACTTGGACACGCGGCCACTTTTAAGCTGAATGACCTTGGTGTCCTGGCCGCCCACGTCGATCACGGTGCCGTGGTCGCCAAACAGGTACACGGCACCGGTGCCGTGGCAGGAGATCTCGGTCACGACCTTGTGTGCATAGGGCACGGCGACACGACCGTAGCCGGTCGCGATCACGCGCACATCGTCGCCCGTCACGTCATAGCCGGCCGCTGCCAGTGCCTCGCGCAGCCGCTCGGAAGCATCGACCGAGGAGAACCCGGTTGGCTGCACGCACGTCCACGCCACCGAACCCTCCCCGTCGACCACGGCAGCCTTAGCCGCCGTAGACCCGATATCGATCCCGATCCCTATCATGGCTCTCTCCCAATCTAAACATCAAAGGTAACGGCGCGTTCAGGCGCCTTAGCTCTAGGTTACTCAGGGGCCGGAGGTTGCCCCGAAAGAGGAGCGCAGCGTACTTTGGTACGCAAGCGACGGTTTGAGGGGCAAGATCCGGTGCCTGAGGAAGATAGAGGGTTTCGATGAAGACGGCGATGCGCGTCTCGATCTGACCCATGTCGCCATTGCTGTAATCGGTCTCGATCTTCATATACGGAATACCCGCACCCTCGACGGCCTCCTGCATGCGCGCGCTCTCCACGTTAAAGGTATGGCACGCCTGGAGCACGTTTTCGACTACACCATCGACATGGTACTTCTCGCACATGGCCAGGGTGTTCTCCATACGACCGTCGTTGGGCGTCATGACCGAACAGTTGATATCCAGGTAGCGGTCGGCGATGGCGCGCAGGATGTCGGGAGCCTCCGGGTCGATCATCATGGCCGCCGTGCGCTCGCCCGAGCAGTCGTCCATGCACACGACCACACCGCCGTTGGACTCGATGGTGCGGCCGATCTTGTTGATCACACCGCCCACCGGGCAACCGGTGATCAGAATGCGCTTAGCATCCGCCGCAACCGGGCGCTCGCCCGCGTCGTAGGCCTCGCGCAGCTTGGCAACCTTTTGCTCCAGCTGCTGCGTATAGGCCTCAATATCAAAGCTGAACGTACCGGCAAACATAGTGCTCATCAGGTCGACGCCGCTCATGGCCGCCGGCTGGTTGGCCTGCAGCGCAAACATCTCGAGCTGGGCAGCACGCAGGCGATTGCGACGACGGACGGCGGCGCGCAGGTCGTCATCAGTAATCGTAATACCGTAGAAGTTCTCGAGCTCCTCCTTGAGCAGGCGGCACTCCTCGTACCAGCCTTCACGCTCGCAGGCGCGATCGCGACCCTGCGGCAGGTGCAGAATGTGCGTGCGCTTGAGCTCGTTGAGTAGCTCGTACATCTTCTTCTTGCCGTCGCAGGTGGTCTCGCCGATGATCATGTCGCTAAAGTACGTAAACGGGCACTTTTGCGAATAGGCAAAACCGTACGTCGACTTGATGAGCGGGCAGAGGTTTGCCGGCAGCACCTTCTCGGCCTCGGGAATCACCTCATCGGACGTACCGCACAGAGCGACACTTGCGGCCCCCGCGGCATCGATAGTCTCGAGTGGCGTATAGCTGCACAAAAAGCCGACCAGGCGATTACCCGCCTGCTTATATTCCTTAACGCGAATAAACGCCGTCTTGCGCTGCTCGTTGAACTCCTCAAACGTGCGCGGCAACGGCTGCTCAATATTTTCCGACATATAACTCCTAAACCTTTTAACCAACCAAGGAAACAGCTTTCCCGGGTGCCCGAGGTTGCCGTAAATGAGGAGCACCGCGTACTTTGGTACGCAAGCGACGGTTTGAACGGCAAGATCGGGTGCCTGGGGAAGTCACCGAGACGGATAGCCCTAAATGGTTTCCAAGAAAGCTTCAATGCGCGTCTGCAATTGCCCCGCGTCCTCGCCGGCGTAGTCGGTGGTGATGTGCATAAACGGAATGCCGGCCTCCTCGGCAGCTTTCTCCACGGCGAAGGACTCCATTTCGTAGAGTGTGCAGAACTGCAAGGCCACGTCGACGATGCCGTCGGCATGCAGGTCGTGCGCCATCTGGACGATGTCCTTCATACGCTGGTCGTTGGGCGTAAAGACGGCGCAGTTAATCTTAAAGTAGCGCTCGGCGATGGCGTCGAGCATCTCGTCGACCGTCTCACCGGACTCGTCGACCAGGTCCTTGTAGTAGCGCGAGCCCGTGCAGGACTCCTCGCCCACCACAACGCCGCCGGCTTTCTCGATGAGGTTGAACAGCTTCCAGTTAGGCACGGCCATGGGCGTACCGGTGTACAGGATGCGCTTGGTCCCCTTGGGCGCCACGCCCTCGCCGGCCTCGACACGCTGCTCGCACTCAGCCGCCATATCGTTAATGGCTCCGGTCAGACGCGTCGTGTCGTCCATAAAGGCTGCCTGAACGGTCAGCAGGCTGTCGAGACCGCTGATGGGCGCCGGGTCGGCAGCGCGCGTGGCAGCGAGGCGCTGCAGGGCGCGACGTTTCTCATTGACGGCGTGGATGGCGGCCTTCAGACGCTCAGGCGTAATCGTGACGCCGCACTCTTCCTCGATCTTGGCGGCGAGTTTCTTGACCTCGGCCTTCCAAGTCACGAGCGTCGACTCGTCGTGTACGTTGGGAATATCCATGACGTACATGTTCTTTTGCGTGGCAAAAAACTCATAAGCCTTCTTCTTACCATCGCAGGTGTTCTCGCCTACCACCAGGTCACTCGACTCAATGTAGGGGCAGACCTCGCCCAGCTTAAAGCCGGCAAAGCTCTTAATAAGCGGACAGGTGTTGCGCGGCAGGTGCTCCTCAACCTTATCGGTTGCCCAATCGGCACCAGAGCACAGACCCACGGGGATACCGTCGCAGGCGAGCACAATCTCCTCGGGCACGTAGACGCAGAACGAACCGACGATCTTGGTGGCCTCGCCGGCCTCCTTCTTGTCGAGCATCTCCTTAATACGGCCGCTGTGAATGTTGGTGGCGACAAAATCCAGGTAGGACGTGGACTTGGGGCGATTGCTCTGCGACAGGAACATGTCCCCGTACATCTGCCCCACGGCGCCCAGCAACATATCGTGGTCGGCAAGATTCATGCCGAGGCTCTCCCACATCGGATGGAAATCGAATTCTTCAGCCATGACGGTTCCCCTCTCGAACCAAAAACGGATAACAGCGGTATCGATGCACGACGGACGGCGATTGCCCGGCCGTGCTCAAACCCGGAATTTTAGGGAACCTGCTTTGCGGTCGATTATTTAGTTGTGCGTCGTCTCTCCCGGAGCCGTGAACATACCTGCTCATATGCGACTCCGAGCCATATATAGGGCACGCGCGGCAACGCGGCGAATGTATGTCGTCTGCGGCATGTGCGCACCCTCCTTTACAAGTTGAGGTCAACTATATCAACGGTTATCGACCATGCGAACACCGTTGACATTCGTACGACAGCGTCGTGTGCCGTCGTTTAATAATTAATTATCTTGATTGATAAGAGTTTGTCATCTCTCATTCGACGAACGACAAGGCCGCCGAGGCTTATATCCCCGACGGCATTACCCGGCGCTATCGACAAACCAAATGGATCCTGCTGGCATCAAAATGCATGCGCAGCGTCTCGCCTGCTTGTGGCAGCTCGTCGACAGGCATGCCCACCTTGTTGACCTTCCACTGCAGACGCGTGGGCGCATCAGCACGCGGCACGTCCAGCAGCACCAGGCGCTCAAAGCGCGAATCGCTCACTCGGGCCACGTGCAAATCATAGCTGTTGCGACCCCGCTCCGCGCGATTGTCAACATGGAAGTAGCTTGCACGAATGCCCAGGTACGCCACATTATCGGGAACCTCACGACCACGTTAAAGGTCATGCCCCAGTCGAGGGCCTCGACCTCCTGGGGCCCAATCTTGCGCGCGCGGCTGTATTCTTGCAGCCCGTTAGGCGCAGCGCCGCCAGCGTCTGCGGACGAGCGGACCACGTCCTCGATGGAGCCGATCTCCTCAACATGCCCGTCGTGCATCACGCAGATGCGCTGGCACAGGCGACATGCTTCATCGATGTCGTGGCTCACATAGAGCACGGTGCGGTTACACACGTCGAACAGGTCGAGCATGTTCTGCTCGAGCGCGCTCTTAAGATAGGAATCGAGCGCGCTCATGGGCTCGTCGAACATAAAAATGCCCGGATGCGCCGCCACCATGCGGGCAAGCGCCACGCGTTGCTGCTGACCGCCCGAGAGTCGCACGGGGTAGCGGTCGGCAAAATCGGCCAGACAGAAAATGCCCAGATAGCGCTCGGCCAGCCTTTTGCGCGCGGCGGCGTCACCCGCGTCCTTTACACCGGCGCATACGTTATCGGCCACCGTCATGTTGGGAAACAGCTGATAATTTTGGAACAGCAGGGCGCATTTACGCTCTTGGGGCGACAGGCTAATACCTGCCGCCGAGTCAAAAAAGGTCACGCCGTTGACGACGATCTTGCCCTCGTCGGGCGTCTCCACACCGGCAATGCAGCGCAGTGTACAGCTCTTGCCACAACCCGAGGCACCGAGCAGCGCCACACGCTCCTCGCCGGCCTCGAGCTGCATGTCGAGGGTAAAACCGGGATAGCGCTTTTTAATATCCAGAACGAGCGACATGGCCTATCGACCTCCCTGCAAAGCGACATCATCGTGCATAAGTTCGGCCAACGCCTCGCGATCGATACGCAAGGCATCGCCGCCCGCCGGGTCGAGCGAATCGCCCTGTCCGGCGAGATCTTTGGCCTGTTTGCGCTCCGCGCGGGACAGGCCGCGCTCGCGGTACTTTTGCGAATGCGCCGTGTACATGTTGATAAACAGGATGACCAAGAAGCTAAAGGCGATCACGACGGCAACCCAAAAGAGGGCCACCGACGTATTGCCGCCCATCCATTCAAAGTAAATCGCAATGGGAATGGTCTGGGTAATGCCAGCGTAGTTGCCCGCAAAGAACAGGGTGCAGCCAAACTCGCCCATCGCGCGGGCAAAGGCGAGCACCGTGCCGGCGGCAATCGAGGGCCAGCCGAGCGGCATCATAAGCTTGGCAAAGATGCGACGTTCGGACCATCCCAGGGTTCGCGCCGCATCGAGCATCTGCGTGTCGAGGCTCTCGAAGGCTCCGAGCGCCGTGCGGTAGACCAGCGGAAACGACACAACGACGGCCGAAATGACCGCCGCGGGCCAGGTAAAGACGATCGAGATGCCGTGCGCGATGAGCCACCGGCCCACCCCGGTCGAGTGGCCAAACAGCATGAGGAGCAAAAAGCCGCAGACCGTGGGCGGCAGCACCATAGGAATCGTAAAGACCGAATCGAGCAGGCCCTTGATGCGACTCGAGGTACCCATAGTCTTCCACGCGGCGAACAGGCCCAGCGCAAAGGAGATCAGCAGGGCAAGGCCGCACGTTTTAATGGACACCCAAAACGGGCGATAGTCGATGTCGCCCAAAAAGGAGGCCAGAGAGGTCAAGGGGCCCTGCTCATCCCGCAACACGACAGACGATGCTTCTACCATTTGAGCGCTATCAAGCCAACGCGCGCCGCTCTTGGCATCACCCGAGGCTGATGCGATCACCACATAGCGGTCCCCATCCGCACCTCGTTCGTCAAAGCCATAGGTATACCCGCCGGCATCAAACGTTGTTTCCGCCGTAACATACCAAGGAAGATCCACGTCCCCCAGCTGCGCACCTCCCATGCAGTTTGCGCTGTCGAGTTCACAGACGAGGGCTTTGAGACCCGATACGCACTCGTTGTCCTGCGGATCCAATCCAAACTTCTCGACCGCCTTGGGCGATATCCACACCACAACGCGATCGGCAGCAGGCGCCACCACAAGGTCCACGTCCTCGTCAACGGGAAACCGGTAGCCCTCAGGCTGGCCTTCCATGGCACGAGCGGTCCCCTTGGCCAACCGCTCAAAACCCTCGATTCCATAGGAAAGCCCATGAGCGGTCGCAGCAACCTGGGCCCCGTCCTCGGCGTCCCCAGCAAACGCAAATCCCGGCACCCAGCAAAGCGCGAAGGTCAAAACACAGGCGACAAGCATGCGGAATCTATTAAGCACGAAAAGCTCCAAGCGAATACAAGGACGGAGTGAAACACAAAACGATGGAATTATCGCGCCAAGCCGCACTACTCGGAAAGCTCGAAGCCGTACTTAGCCCAAATCTTCTGAGCCTTCTTGTTGGTCAGACAGAAGTCGATGAACGCCTTGGCCTCGTCGGCGTGCTCGGAGCTCTCGGCAACGGCACCCGGGTACACGATGGGTTTGTGCGAATCCTCGGGGCACACGAAGGCTTCCTCGATGCCGTCGTAGCGGAAGATATCGGAGCTGTAGACAAAACCGGCCACGCAGTCGCCTGTAGAGACGTAAGACGCAGCGGTGCCGACCTTATCGGCCAGGGCCACCTTGTCGGCGATCTCGGGAGCATACTCGCCGTCGTCACCCTCGGTGCCGGTGTAGAGGCCCACGGAAGCCAGGGCCTGGTTGGCATACTTGCCAGCGGGAACGGTCTTGGCGTCGCCAACGGCGATCTTGCCGTCCAGATTCGCGACGTCGGCGATAGCCTCGACCTTGGTGTCGGAGTCCTCGGCGCGAATGATCACGAGGTCGTTGACGAACATGTCCTCACGGGTGTCGGCATCGACGAGCTCGGCGGCCTCAGCGTCGTCCATGGTGCCCTTGGAGGCCGTGATGAGCACGTCGACCGTGGCGCCGGCACGCATCTGCTCGACGAGGTCACCGGACGCTCTAAACTGCGTGTCGGCAAAGGTGGTACCGGTCTGGTCGGTGTAGAGCTCCTGGACCTCGGGAAGGGCCTTCTCGAGCGAGTTGGCAGCAAAGACCTGAAGCTCGACAGCTTTCTTGGAAGATGCCTTAGCAGAACCGGTAACAGATCCGGCCGGCTCGGACGCCTTGTTGCTCGAGCAGCCGGCAAGCCCAAGACCGGCAGCGGCGACAGCAGAAAGCGAGACGAATCCGCGGCGAGAAACCATATCGAACATGTTCAACCCTTTCGAAGGCTACGCCCGGGCGTCCCGCCGCGAGCTTTATTCTGTTAATAGATTATACTTTCACGCGAATAATGTTTATGATAAATATCCCTCGCCTGGTAATTTTCTTTTACCAATAACCACGAGACGGCCCGCACTGTCGCTGCATAAGAAAGGCGGAGTGACTCGCAAGGTCGCTCCGCCGCAGGTAGTGCGCTTATTTGGCGTGACCGCCGCCCGCCGTCATTTGGGCCGCATGCTCCAGTTGATCGCTCACGGCCTCCCAGCTTTCGCGGGCCGCTTTCGTGGATCCCGGAAAGTTGATGACAAGCGTATGCCCACGCTGCATGCACACGGCGCGCGAGAGCATGGCGCGGCGCGTCTTGGTCATGGAGTAGGCACGAATTGCCTCGGCAATACCCGGCACATCGCGGTCGCAGACGGCACGCGTCGCCTCGGGTGTCACGTCGCGCATCGAAAGACCCGTGCCGCCACAGGTGAGCACGACATTGGCGTGGCACTCATCGGCGGCTTCCACAATGGCATCACCGATTTCGCTAACGTCGTCGCGCACGACCACATGCGAGGCGACCGTCCATCCCTGCGCCACGATAAGTTCCTCGAGCGAGGCACCCGCCTCGTCCTGGGCAAGGTCGCGCGTATCCGAGCACGTCACGATCGAAATCTTCAACTCCACAGCATTCCTCCTACAACACGGCGCCCTCAGGCAGGTCGACACGCACAACGTCCACGGCATCGCCCGCCTTGAGCTCGCACGGTCCTTCGTCAATACGCAGCAGGCAGTTGGCCCGCTGCATCGTGCCGAGCAGCGCCGAATTCTGCGTCTTGGCCTCGGTCACCAACAGTTCACCGGTCTCGGGGTCGCGCAAAACCGTGGCGCGATCGAAGAAGCAGCGATGCTGTCGCTTTTTCACGCTATGCGTAAGCGTCGCCCGCTGCACGGGACGCGCACCCTCGGCAAAGCCGCGCATCTTGCGGATCGCCGGACGGGCAAGCATCTCAAAGCCCACATACGCCGCTGCGGGATTGCCCGAAAGCCCCAAATACGGCTTACCCCCAAGCAAGCCAAACGTAATGGCCTTGCCCGGACGCATCGAGATGCGATCGAACAGCACCTCGCCCTCGCGCCGGACGAGCGCCGTCACGAAATCGTAATCACCCGCCGAGGCGCCACCGCTCGTAATGACAAAATCGCACTCCTGCACGGCACGATGCACCAGCTCGGCAATCGCCTGCTCATCATCGGGCGCAATGCCGTAGAACACGGGCTCGGCGCCGGCATCGAATGCCTCGGCCATTAACGCCGAGGAGTTGGAATCGCGAATCTGACCGCGCGCCGGCAGCTCACCCGGCGCGACCAGCTCCGTGCCCAGCGAGATAATGCCCACGCGCGGAGCGGCATGGACCTTCACGCTAGCGTAACCGGCGCTTGCCAGTAGGCCGGCGCCCGCCGGAGCCACGACCTCGCCGGCGTGCATCACAACATCGCCGGCATGAGCCTCCTCGGCGGCAGAGCGAACGTTCTCCCCCACCTTGGCAGGCGCCGAGAAGCTCACGCGTGAGCCCTCGTTGCCATTGCCGTCAAGCACCTCGACAATCTCGTATTTCACCACGGCATCCGCACCCTCGGGCACCGGCGCACCCGTCATGATGCGGACCGCCTCGCCCGGGGCGATTGCGCCCTCAAACACATGGCCCGCGGCCTCGTGTCCGATAACGTCGAGCGTCACCGGCGCCTCGCCAGACGCCTGCACCAAGTCCGCCGAGCGCACGGCATATCCGTCCATAGCGCTGTTGGCAAACGGCGAGATGTCGATATCGGCCACCGCGTCCTCGGCCAAGGGAAGACCGGCGGCCTGCCACACGGGAATCTCGATGAGATCCGTCGGAACAACATGCGACAGAACAATCGACTGCGCGTCCTCCAGCGGAATGAGTTTCTCTGCCATATGCACCTCTTAATGCCACGGCGCACAACAGGAGCGCCGATTCTTTATGCTTGTCTCAGTATAATCCCCCGACGCACGACCGCGACTCGGCCTGTACCCGCAAATACACCTGTCGGTTGCAGGCCGCGAAACAGAATGGAAACCAACCCACCGGCTCGTCGCGTTTACCGCGTTTTATAATGCTTGCGTTACAACCTAAAAGAGGAACATATGGCTCATAACGACAAACCCGAAAGCGCAAACGAGGCGCAGGATCATTCCCAGCCGCTCGACGACGGCGGCCTTTTCTCCCTTAGCGACGTCATCATGGCAGGCAGGCAACAGCTCACCCGCTCCGAGCATCTCTTGGCTGCCGACACACTCCGCAACGCCCGCAACCTACTCGCGAGCGCTAAGTTGCTCGTACTCGTCGTCATCGTCTCGCTCGCCATGGGCGTTGCCGCTTGGGCGTTTTTGGCCTCGCTGAATATCGCGACCGACTATCGCGAGCACCATGCATGGGTCTACGCCTTGCTTCCTGTTGTGGGCGTTGCCACCGCATGGGTGTACAAAAACCACGGCCTTGCCGCCAAACGAGGCAACAACCTGGTCATCGACTCCGCTCTGGGCACACGTCTCATCCATATGCGCATGGCCGTCCTCACCTTCGTCTGCTCCACGCTCACGCACCTAACGGGCGGATCGGCCGGTCGCGAGGGAGCCGCGGTACAGATTGGCGGCACCATCGCCAGCAACATCTCGAGCCTCGCCCACCTCAAAAAGCATGACCACCACGACCTCATGCTCGCCGGCATCTCGTCGGCCTTTGGCGCCGTATTCGGTTCGCCCCTTGCCGGCGCGTTCTTTGGCATGGAGATGTGTTTTATCGGCAAGATCGACTACACCGCGGGCATCTACTGTCTGGTCGCCTCGTTTACCGGCTACTTTACATCACTCGCCTTGGGAACCGAGTACGAGGCGAATGTCATCGCCAGCGTTCCCAACATGACACCACGGACGGTTGCCATCGTTGTTATCAGCGCAATTATCTTCGGCCTGACGGCACGCCTCTTTGCCTGGTCGGTTCGAACCGTCAAGAGCCTGTACGGTCGCTTTATCACCAATTACCTCGTCCGCGCACTCATAGGCGCACTCGTGGTTTTGGCCGCCTATGCCCTCCTCGACGCCTGGGACTACGCCGGCCTTTCCACGTGGCTTTCCGGCGCCGGATTTGCAGGCAACACCACCCTGGCGGACGCAGTCATCAAGTTGGTCGTCACAGCGCTTACCCTGGGCGCGGGCTTCCAAGGCGGCGAGGTCACGCCCCTGTTTGGCATCGGTGCGGCACTCGGTGGCTGGATCGGTTGCCTTACCGGGCTCGACCCCAGTTTTCTGGCGGCTCTCGGCATGCTCGGCGTGTTCTGCGCCGGCCTCAACGTGCCCATCACCACCTGCATGATGGCCATCGACCTGTTCCACGGCACGGCCGCCGGGTTCTTTGTCATCGTGGCCTTTATCAGCTACCTAACCGGCGGACACCGCGGCGTGTACCCCGCCCAGCGCATCATCTCACCCAAGCGCCGTTCGCTTATTGTGGATGAGGGCGGTACGGTAGCGGATGCTATCGAGCGCCACAACGACCTGATAGAGTAGACGTTAGTATTCGCCGTGCAGCCACAATCGGGGGCAATTCGACCCGAGCGCGACCGCACCGTCATGCCATACGCCGGGAGTCGCCCCATGCACGCAACTGATTTTGGTCGCACGCTCATCATCGCCAATCCTGCCGCCCAGTCGGGCGCCGCGCGCAAGGTTGCCGAGCGCCTGCAACGCTTTTTGGACATGACTGCACGCTCATCCCAGTTTGACCTGGTGTTGACCGAACGCACGGGGCATGCCAAGGAACTTGCCGCACAGGCCCAGGGCTACCGCACCGTTATCGCTCTTGGCGGCGACGGCGTGATCCACGAGGTCGTCAATGGGCTCATGGCGCAGGAAGAGGCGGTTCGACCGGCGCTTGCCGTCCTGCCCGTAGGCTCCGGCAACGATTTTGCCCAAACGCTCGGTATCGACGATTTCTCCGGCAAGGATTTTGGCGCGCTGCTCACCTGCGAGCTGCAACGTCAGGACATCGGGCGCATTCGCTCATGGAACCCCGCAAGCGGTAGCGGCGAGGCGACGGTCGAGTATTATGACCAGACGCTTTCGGTCGGCATCGATGCCGCCATCGGCCTTGGCACCACCGAGCTGCGCAAAAAGACCGGCTTGACAGGCGCGCCGCTCTACACCCTCTCGGGACTTGAGCAGGTTGGTCTGCGCTATCGCAACTACCCCATGACAGTCAGCTTTGACGGCGCGCCCGCCGAGCGCGTGCGGGCGATTATCATGGCGATTCAGCTGGGCCCCACCTATGGCTCGGGCTATCGCATCTGCCCCGATGCCGACCCCTGCGACGGCATACTCGATGTCTGCTACGCCTGCGGCCCCGTCCCCCGCGCCGTTGCCCTGCCTATGTTTCTTTCGGCCAAGGACGGCCACCACACCAAGTTGCCGCCGGTTCGTATGCGCCGCTGCCGCCATGCCGAGCTCACCTTCGAGCAGCCCGATTACCCCATCCAGGCCGACGGCGAACCCATTGTCGCCTCGCGCATCGAGGTTGACGTCCTCGGCAGCGCCCTCCAAGTTTGGCACCCCGCCCGCTAGCAAGGCCAGCGGGACAAACGGCTACTCGTCGCTGCCCGGCTTGCGACGGTTGGCCTTTTTGATGGCATTGAAGTGCTTGTCGTTGAGCCTGCGCTGGCGGGAGCGCTGAGGCACCTTGGTCTTTACGCGTCGGCGCGGCGGACGCCCACGACGCTCAAGCTCGGCGCGCAGCTTACGCAGGCAGCTCGAGCGATTTTGGAACTGGCTGCGGCTCTCGCGCGCCGTCACGGTAATCCCCGAAGGGATATGTTTCATGCGCACCGCCGAGTCCGTCGTGTTGACGCCTTGTCCGCCCGGACCCGTCGCGCGAAACACCTGCACCTCGCAATCGCGCGCCAGCTCCTCGGCCGACACCTCGGCATAGCGCGCATACTCGCGCCACCCCATCTTGTTCTCATCCATATCAACACCTCCCCTCATACAAAAAATTGTGACAAAGGGGCAAAGTCCCTTTGTCACATCGCATACCAATCGCTTGTGTTGCGCGCTTAGGCGAAGGTGATCTCGCCGTTCTCGCAGTCCATATCGGCAATGCGAGCCAGGCTCTCAACGCGGAAGCCGCGCTCGCGGAGCTTATCGCCACCGCCCTGGAAGCCCTTCTCCACCGCAATGCCAATGCCAGCAACCTCGGCACCCGCGGCCTCACAGATCTTGATAAGACCCTCAAGCGCGCAGCCGTTGGCCAGGAAGTCGTCGATAATCAGGACCTTATCGCCCTCGGACAGAAAACGCTTGCCCACGATAACCGGGTACTCCTTCTGTTTGGTAAAGGAGTAGATGGTCGTAGCATACTGCTCGCCGTCGAGGTTAATGGACTGGGCCTTCTTGGCAAAGACCACCGGCACGCCGCCAAAATGCTGAGCTGCGATGCAGGCCATGCCAATGCCCGAAGCCTCGATCGTCAGGATCTTGTTGATCTCGACGCCCTCGAACAGACGGGCCCACTCAGCGCCCATGTGATCGAACAGCTCAACGTCGCACTGGTGGTTGAGGAAGGCATCAACCTTAAGGACGTTACCGGCCTTTACGATGCCGTCATGGCGAATACGATCCTCAAGCTCCTGCATGGCGCAACCCCTTCTCGCGGCAACGATACCGCGCGATTAATAAACGTTGTTCGATAGTCTACCACGGACCGACCCCCGCCCGTCCCACAAGCCACATCGCACCACAAACCAGTCTTTTTGGGACGGCGCGAATCGTGGCAGACAGCCTCCCAACACGCTAATGGCGGGCGCGCATCTTCACCAAACGCACCATGGCGAGCGCAAAGCCCACAGCGGCCACAGCCATGAGCACGTAGAACACCGAGCGAAAGCCGAATAAGAACACATCCGAACGGCCTGCAACGAAACTGGTCACGGCCTCGCCCATCGCCACGCTCATCTGCCCATACAGGATATGCGACGCCGCCGTAATGCCCACTGCCATGCCGGCGTAGCGCGCCAAACTGCCCAAGCTGCCAGCAAAACCGAGCGCTTCGCGCGGAGCCGAGCCCATGTACAGGGAGTTATTGGGGCTCTGGAAAATCGACGTGCCGCACGACATAAACGCGACGCAGCACACGATCACAGGGATGGAGGAGTGCTCGTCGAGCATGCTTACCGCAAAGAGACCGCATACGTACACACCCAGGCCGACCGCCGTGGGACCCTCGCAGCCAACACGGTCCGAAACCGTACCCGAAAGCGGCCCGATAAAGGCATTCACCATCGGCAGCGCCAAAAAGAGCAGTCCGGAAATATCGGAGCTAAAGCCATGGGCATCCTGGAAATAGAACGGCAGCACAAACTCAGATGCACCGATGCCGATAAACACAATAAGCATGCATGCCAAGTTAATCGTAAAAGCCGAACTCGCAAAGCAGCGACGCGCGGCCTCCGCCAGCGACATGGGGCGCTCGCCGGCCTCCGGCTTAACATGCGGCAGTGTGTAAAGCCCCACGATAAACGAGATGACGCCAATGGGCAGGTTGATGAGGAAGATGCTCTCCCAGGGAGAGCTTGCCACCAGTATGCCGCCGAGCACGGGACCACACATCATGCCGAGGGCCACGAAAGTCGCGAGGATACCCATGGCACGACCGCGCTCGCGCGCCGGAAACGACTCGGTGATGATACCCATGTTGTTAGCCATGGCCGCCGCGCAACCGACTCCCTGAACAATACGTGCCAGGATAAGAACCTCGAGCGAGGCCGAAAGGCCGCACAGCAGCGAGCCGACCGTAAAGACGATTACGCCCAGCTGGAACACACCCACCTTGCCGCGCACGTCGCCCAGACGGCCAAACGGCAACATTGCCACGCATGTCGCAAGCAGATACACCGAGCTCACCAGCTGGATGCGGTCGAGGCCCACGCCCAGCTCCTTTTGCATCACGGGCAGTGCCACGGTCACGACGGTCGAATCCAGACACGCCATAAACGTCATGATGAGCACGGTAAACAGAATCGCCCATTTGTTCTTGCCATGGGTGTCGCCCTCTAGGGCAATGTGCTCGCGGCGCAGCTGCTCTGCGGTTTTCTCCATATCCATCCTTTCGAGTGGCGCAACACAAAAACGGGGCCCCAATCGCCTGCAAACAGCCGCGATTGGGGTCCCGCCTACGGAATCGGAACGTAAAGGTCGCCGAAGCCCTCTGTCGGCATCGGCGACTTATGCGAACGCTAGCCTAGCACTGCTCGAGAGCCTGCTCAAGGTCGGCAATCAGGTCGGCCGTGTCCTCGAGGCCGCACGACAGGCGCACCATGTCGGCGGAGATGCCACAGGCGATGAGCTCCTCATCGTTCATCTGGCGATGCGTGGCGTTAGCGGGATGCAGGCAGCAAGTGCGGGCGTCGGCCACATGCGTGGCGATCTGGGCGAGCTTGAGGCTCTTCATAAAGGTCTCGGCTGCCGCGCGACCGCCGTTAAAGCCAAAGCTCACAACGCCGCAGGTACCGTTGGGCATGTACTTCTGAGCCAGGTCATAGTACTTATCGCCCTCCAGGCCCGGATAGCTCACGAAGCGCACCTTGGGATGGCTCTGCAGGAACTTGGCAACGGCCAGGCCGTTCTCACAATGACGCGGCATGCGCACATGCAGGCTCTCGAGCGAGCTGTTCAGGAAGAAGGCCGCCTGAGGGTTCTGCATGGGGCCGAGGTCACGCATGAGCTGCGCGGTTGCCTTGGTAATGAAGGCACCCTCGCGACCGAACTTCTCGGCATAGGTCACGCCGTGATAGCTCTCGTCGGGCGTGGTGAGACCCGGGAACTTGTCCGCATGGGCCATCCAGTCAAACTGGCCATGATCGACGATCACGCCACCCAGGTAGGCCGCATGGCCATCCATGTACTTAGTGGTGGAGTGCGTGACGATGTCGGCGCCCCACTCAAAGGGACGGCACATCACGGGCGTCGGGAAGGTGTTGTCGACCATCAGCGGTACGCCGTGGTCGTGCGCGGCCTTGGCAAAGCGCTCAATATCGAGCACGGCAAGGGCGGGGTTGGCGATCGTCTCGCCAAAGACGAGCTTAGTATTGGGTTCAAAGGCTGCCTCGAGCTCCTCGTCGGTGCAGTCGGGAGCAACAAACGTGCAGGTCAGACCCATGCGCTCCATAGTATGGGCGAGCAGGTTGTAGGTACCGCCGTAGATGGCAGAGCTCGCGACCACGTGATCGCCGGCACCGGCCACGTTAAAGATCGCGAGGAAATTCGCCGCCATGCCCGAGCTCGTGAGCATCGCGGCAGTGCCGCCCTCCATCTCGCAGATCTTGGCGGCAACCAAATCGCACGTAGGGTTCTGCAGACGGCTGTAGAAATAGCCCGACTCCTCTAGGTCAAACAGCTTGCCCATGTGCTCCGACGTGTCGTACTTCCACGTGGTGGACTGGTAGATGGGCACCTGGCGCGGCTCGGCATCTCCCGGGTGATAGCCGCCCTGAACACATGTAGTACCGATGGTCTGCTCGTTCATATCTAGCTCCCTTGCCTGGGTTACGTTTTATTCGGTTCACGATACCGCTACCCTGCACCCCTCTCAACCCATCCCCAAGGTAGGTTATGGGACAAATTGATCCGGGGCATTTATCTCAAGCCTTGGACATTTGCTCGATAGATAAAAATGAGGCATCCATGAAGCTCTCGATGATTACACGCACCGCCACGGGTACCATAGGCGGGTACACCGTGACCAAGGAGACAACGATGAAGCAAATCGATACGGCCCAGCTCGACATCACCGCCTGTCAGGCTCAGGCTGCCGAATACCACGCCCGTGGCTTTAACTGCGCGCAGGCCGTCGCCTGCACGCTCGCACCTGCCGTCGGACTCGACCCCCAGGTCGCCTTTACCCTCACCGAGGGCTTTGGTGCCGGCATGGGCGGCATGACCGAAACCTGCGGCGCCATCTCGGGCGCCGTGGCCATCATGGGCTTCGTGATGAGCGACGGCATGGAAAACCCCAAGACCAAAGGCCAGACCTACAAGCTGTCGCGTGAAATTGCCAAGCGTTTTGGCGAGAAGAATACGACGACCGTCTGCGGCACGCTCAAGGGCATCGGATCGGATAAGGGTCCGCTCCGCAGCTGCCCCGGTTGCATCGACGATGCCGTCGAGATCGCCTGCGATGTGCTAAAGCAGCTCGCCGAGTAGACGGCATCAACATAAAACGACGGCCAGCGCGCTTGGGATCCATCCAAAAGCACGCCGGCCGTCGCCTTCAGAACTCGGCAAATTCGGGAGCGCCGACCTCGATCTCCTCGCGTCCCGCCATAAGCTCGCGCATCTTGGCGCAAAATGGCTCCTGCTCCCCCGCCTTAAATACCAAGTGAAGTGTAACGGTATCCGCGTAATCGGTATCCGAAACCTTGGCACCCGAATCCTGTGCCAAGCGAAGCACCTGCTCATACTGCGGATAGGCCACATGCACGTCAACCGGCACGACACTCGTCATCTCGACGATCTGCCCGGCCTCCTGAGCCGCGGCCACCGCCGCCTGCGTTGCCGCAGTATAGGCGCGCACCAAGCCACCAGGCCCCAACAGCGTGCCACCAAAATAGCGCGTCACCACGCAGCAAACATTTTTGAGCCCCGCACCGCGCAGCACCTCGAGCGTCGGCATGCCGCTCGTGCGGCTCGGCTCACCATCATCGCTCTGGCGCTCGCGCCCATCGACCAAAATCCACGCGGGAACATTGTGTCGAGCGTCGTAATGACGCTTGCGAACCATCTCGATAAAGGCATTCGCCTCATCCTCGGACTCAATATGGACCAGCTGGGCAATAAACCGGCTCTTGCGGTCCACAAACTCGCCCGAAGCCTCAATATTCGATTGCAGAGTAAAATAGCTGTCCAACAAAGCCCCTCAAACACAAGCAAAGCAACAAACAGCCTCAATAATACGGCAAAGACCGTATCGATTGTTAGGGTAACAAAAATGCCAAGTGGGCCTATAAGCCGGGTTCTGTCGTGAACGGTCATTTATCTTGTCTGCACGTTACCGTGCAGCTCCACGCACGCTACCCGAACGCGGACCGGGCCGGCCCATAGCGTTCCTATTCGCGCTTGCTCCGGATGGGGCTTGCCAAGCCGCCATGTTGCCACGACGCTGGTGGTCTCTTACACCACCGTTTCAGCTTTTCCCTTTACGCCTTGCGGCGCAGGTGGGAGTCTTCTTTTCTGCGGCGCTTTCCGTCGGATCACTCCGCCCGGCCGTTAGCCGGCATCCCGCCCTCTGGAGCCCGGACTTTCCTCACGCGTACTGCAAGCAGCACATCGCGCGACCGTCTGGCCCACTCAGCAGTGCAAGAGTGTAACACACCGTTGCCGCAGGCAATGGCACAACGCAAACGCTCGACACGATAAACCAAGAACCGCCATGCGCTACAATGGTCCTGTCGATGGGCAACGTCGTCAGTCGAGACGCGACCGCGCTCCGCACCCCTCCGTCTACTCGGTGCGTTCCCGCCTCCTCCCCGAGGCGGGATGTCGGCATTTTTTGCATGCACCGAAAACCTAATAGCCTGTGGACAGCTCGGACAGCATTGCGCGCGGACGACATCGCGCACCTCAGCAGCAAATGCAAAAAGGGACCCGTCCATTACGGACGGATCCCTTAAAACAAGTGATCGTCAAACCGATTTACTCGGCGTCGGTCTCCTCGTCCTTCTTCTCGGAAGGCAGCGGGGTAACCTCGATCTCAACGCCCAGAGTCTCAGCAGCGGACTTCATGGACAGGGAGATACGACGACGGTCGAGGTCGATCTCCATGACCTTGACCTGAACCTTGTCGCCCACGTGGGTAACCTGAGAAGGCTGGTCGACGTGTTTGTTGGCCATCTCGGAGATGTGCACCAGGCCCTCGATGCCCTCGCCCAGGTCGACAAAAGCGCCGAACGGGACAAGCTTGGTCACAGTGCCCTCGACGATAGCGCCGACGGGGTACTTCTTGACCAGTGCGCGCCACGGATCCTCGGTGGTCTGCTTGAGACCCAGGGAGATGCGCTCGCGGTTGAGATCGACGTCGAGAACCTCGACCTCGACCTCCTGGCCGACCTTGACAACCTCGGAAGGATGGTTGACGTGGTTCCAGGAGAGCTCGGAGATGTGGATGAGGCCGTCGATACCGCCGAGGTCGACGAAGGCGCCGAAGTCGACGATGGAGGAAACGGTACCCTGGAGACGCATGCCAGACTTGAGCTTGGACAGGATCTCGGAGCGCTCGGCCTTACGGGACTCCTCGAGCACGACGCGACGGGAGAGGACGACGTTGTTGCGGTTGCGGTCCATCTCGATGACGCGGGCCTCGATGCGGGTGCCCATGTAGGAGGTGAGGTCCTTGACGCGACGGAGGTCGACGAGGGAAGCGGGCAGGAAGCCACGCAGGCCGATGTCGAGGATCAGGCCGCCCTTGACAACTTCGATAACCTCGCCCTCGACGTTCTCGCCGGAGTTGAACTTCTCCTCGATGCGGTTCCAAGCACGCTCGTACTCGGCACGCTTCTTGGACAGGACCAGACGACCGTCCTTGTCCTCCTTCTGGAGAACCAGGGCCTCGATGGGATCACCGAGTGCAACGATGTCTGCAGGGTTAGCGTCCTTGCGGATGGACAGCTCGCGGACCGGGATAACGCCCTCTGACTTGAATCCGATGTCAACGAGCACCTCGTCATGCTCGATCTTAACGACAGTGCCGTTAACGAGATCGCCCTCATCAAAGTCGGTAATCGTACCGTCGATGAGGTTGTTCATCTCCTCCTCGTTGACATCGTCAAGAGAGAAAATGGACGAGTTCTGAATCTCACTCAAAGGTGGACCCCTTTCGAACTACGGGGCCCCGATTGCTAGGACCTACAGAAGGGTGCGACAAGCACACAACGTTTAGGAACACTCGGGAGCCGACAGATACTAATGTGACGCTTATGCAATCACGTTCGTATAGGTTACGGGGAAATCACTTCGATTTCAAGCGTGAACTGCGATTTTTTACCCGTATGGAGACTTTTTCGCAATCTTATGGACGGCTGTCTCCACAAGTTGACGATAAACAGTTAGATATACGGCTTTGGGGTAAAGTATCCCAGACATACGATTCTGGAACGATTTTTCGAGAAAGGCGCCCGCGTGCTCAAAGCAGTCGTTTTCGATATGGACGAGACGCTTCTTAGCATCAACCTCAACGCATTCATCCTTCGCTATTTTAAGGATGTATCGTCGATGCTCGCGAACATCGGACGTCGCAGCCGCGGCGGTACGATGGCGCGCCTGGGCGCTATCCTAGTCGATCTCAACGCCAATCGCCGCAGCGGTGCGGACAATCGCACCAATCTTGAGTTTTACCGCACCGAAGTCGAGCGCCGATGCGGCATCTGCCTCTCCGATCCGATCATCTACGAGGCGTTTACCTACTACGACCGCGAAGTTCTTCCACACAAGAATGACGATGTCATCAACGCCCACGCCATGCCGGGCGCACACGCCGCTCTCCAGGCCGTACAGGACGCAGGACTGCGCTGCGCGCTCTTTACCAACCCCAGCTTTCCCCAGGGGGCCATCGAGTGCCGCATGGGTTGGGGCGACCTGGCCGACGCCCCCTTTGAGCTCGTCACGCACATGGGAAACACCACCCGCTGCAAGCCCGATGCCACCTACTATCTCGAGCAGCTTCAGGTGATGGGACTCGACCCACACGAGGTCCTTATGGTGGGCAACGATCCCAAGCGCGACTTCCCTAGCCCCGCCTGCGGCATTCAAACTGCCTATGTTGGCCAGGGAAAACCCGGCCGAGCCACCTGGCACGGAACCATGGAAGACTTCGCCCGCGATTTCAACGCCGTAGTCGAGGCCTTCTACGAACACCAAGTAGCCGACGAACTGTCCTAGCAAACTTGGGTTTTGCCGATCATGATGTTGAGGATTTCGACGTCGGTATCCTTCATGCCCACGCGGCCCACGTAGCCCATGCTGGCGATTGTCTGCTCGACGGTATCCTGGATCAGGCCCTCGCCGGCGCGGAAGCCACGACCCTGCATGGCCATATCGTGACCTAGAATCGCCGCATCAACGGCAGCGGAAATCTTGGCGGCACAGCTTGCCTTGGCGCCATCGCACACGATGCCGCCCACGTTACCGAGTGTGTTCGAAACCGTCGCGCCAATCTGCTCGCGCGTGCCACCACACAGCCAGGTAATCGCAGCGCCGGCGCCACACGCGGCGCAAATAGCACCGCAAAACGCCGAGAGCGCACCAATATAGCTCTTGATATGCACAGCGATAAGATCGGACAGCATCACGGCGCGCACCAGGCGATCGTGGTCGCAGCGCAGGTACTCGGCATACTCCATAACGGGCAGTGCGCAGGTAATGCCCTGGTTTCCCGAGCCGCACACAATGGCGACCGGCAGCGCACAGCCGTTCATGCGGGCGTCGGACCCGGCGGCCGCACGGGCGCGGGCACGGCAGGCGACGTCATCGGCACGAGCACCCAGCAGCGTGCGGCCAACCTCGGCACCCCAAGCGTGCGCCAGGCCCTCGGCGCTGATCGCGCCGTTCAGCTCAATCTGACGCTCAACGGCAGCGCGGGCACCATCGATGTCGCCGTCCTCAATAAAGTCGATGATGGACTCAATCGACATGGGCGTGTCAGCGCTATCTGCCGCACGCTCGGCCATAACGCGCTCGGCGCAGGCGGCACACTCCCCCGCCGACTTGCCGCATACCGGAATACCGTCGAGCGTATGGCACGTGACATTGGTGTGGTGGTCGGTAATCTCGACGACTGCGGTATGGCCCCCGGCTGTGGCAGTCACCTTGATGTAGAGGTTGGGCACACCCTCGACAAGCGACACATCGCAGTAGCCGGCATCGGCGAGGAGCTCGGCCACACGAGCACGGTCTTTATCGTCAACGCTCTCGAGCACCTCAAGCGCGCTCTTGGCGTCGCCGCCCACGGCACCCAGCACGGCCGCCGCCTCAATACCGTGCATACCGCCCGAATTGGGCACGGTCACGCTCTTAACGTTCTTGATGATGTTGCCCGAGCAGGCGACATCCATATGATCGGGTTCGCAACCGAGCGTCTGGCTCGCCAGCGCCGCTGCATAGGCAACGGCAATAGGCTCGGTGCAGCCGAGCGCACAGACAAGCTCGCGGTTCAAAACATCGCAAAACGCGGTATCACGAAGGGAATCGGCAGGCATAGGTATCTCCTACTTGTATAACGGACTGGGCTCTCAAAAAGAGTTAACTCTTTTATTTGATAACAATGCATCAGAAACCGCAACCATGGTTCCGACGGACGGCGCTTAAGCGCAATCTGACGGCATTCATTCATGAAAAGCCGGTCTTGTTGCATGCTAAAGCGTTTGACCAAAAAACGCCCGAGCGTTTACACAAAAGTCGCGCTATCATGCAGTCGAACGCGGTAAAACCTTTAGCAATTCCGCCGCACGGACCAGAGAGGAACCACTCATGAAGATTGGTATCGGCAACGACCATGCCGCCGTCGAGCTCAAGAACATCATTTCCGAGCACCTGAAGGAGCGCGGCTGCGAGGTCGTGAACTTTGGAACCGACACCTCCGAGAGCTTTGATTACCCCATCGCCGGCTACAAGGTGGGTAAGGCCGTTGCCAACGGTGACGTCGACCTGGGTATCCTGATCTGCGGTACCGGCGTCGGCATCAGCCTGGCCGCCAACAAGGTCGAAGGTGTTCGCGCCGTCGTGTGCTCCGAGCCCTTCAGCGCCAAGCTCTCCCGCATGCACAACAATACCAACGTGCTCGCCTTTGGCGCCCGCGTCGTGGGCTCCGAGCTCGCCAAGATGATTGTCGACGAGTGGCTCGACGCCGAGTTTGAGGGCGGTCGTCATGAGCGTCGCGTTAACCTCCTCAACGAGATCGACCACACGCGCGGCCTCAAGGTCGTCGACGAGGCCTAAAGACCTACAAAGCCATACGCTAACGCCAGCCCCCGCCCGGAAGAAACATCCGGGCGGGGGCTCTTTAGTAGATTTCTAAGCGGTTACCAAAAATCTACTGGAATAAAAAGGGCGCCGCGGATGGAATTCCGCGGCGCCAAAGCCACACGCTAACAGCTTTAAGGAGTCAAAGTGGTTTAGCCAAAGAAGCGCTTGATCTCGATCTCGGCGTTCTCCAAGCAGTCGGAGCCGTGGATTACGTTAGCGTTGACATCGACAGCGAAGTCGCCGCGAATGGTGCCGGGAGCAGCATCAAGCGGGTTGGTAGCACCCATAAGGGTGCGCATCTTGGAGACAGCGGAGAGACCGGAAACGACCATCTTAACGACCGGGCCGCTCGTCATAAAGTCACAGAGACCACCAAAGAAGGGCTTGTCGGCCAGATGGGCGTAGTGCTCCTCGACGGTAGCGCGCTCGAGCGTGGTCATCTCCATGCGCTCGATGACAAGGCCGCTACGCTCAATGCGAGCGACGATCTCGCCGATCTTACGATCGCGCACAGCGTCGGGCTTAATCATGATGAAGGTCTTCTCGATAGCCATAAGGTAGCCTTTCAAGTAGGTTCGCGCGTGCCCAAGTCCCATTCCGGCACCCGCCCGGACTGCATCGTAACAGAGTTTTAGCTGCAGTTAAACAAAAAGCTGTTTTTTGAAACGTTACAATTTATTAAAACGTTCCATTTGTGTCACTTCTGTTTCGAGGCCCGATTAGAGTACCATCCGACCGCACATCAACCGCATCGAACCGAGCGGACGGTCGGTTGCCGCCCGTGAACGTACCCCCTTCACAACCTGCCAAAAGGTCCTACAGAAATTCTCGACAAGCCCCTCCCCCATAGCAACAAAATACGGACGCCCACATCAGCAGACGTCCGTAAAGCAACAACGATTTATCAATAAATAATGGCCAAAACAGCTTCAGCCAAACCTCTACTTTACCCCGTGGCCCATTTCGACGACCTTGGTCAGCGATCCAAACACGCCTTTGTCGGCCTCAAGCTGTGCCTCGGCACGCTGCAGCTGCACGGCAACGGCGGCAGGGGCGGTGCCGCCCTCGGTCGTGCGCGCGGCGACAATCGACGGGATGTCGAGCGCCTCGGTAATGTCGTGCTCAAAGAGCGGACTCGCCTCCTGGAACACCTCAAACGGCAGGTCCTCAAGGTTGCAGCCGCGCTTCTCACACATCAGGACCAAATGGCCCACCACGGCATGTGCCTCGCGGAACGGCAGGCCACGCTTGGCCAGGTAATCGGCAACATCGGTGGCGGCAAGGTGCCCCACACCGCACTCGCGCGCCATGGCATCCTCGTTGACGGTCCAGGTCGAAATCATACCGGCCATAACGGACAGGCACTGCATGAGCGTATGGGCGGTATCGAGGGCGCCCTCCTTGTCCTCCTGCAAGTCCTTGTTATAAGCAAGCGGCAGGCCCTTCATGGTCACGAGCAGCTGCACCAGGTTGCCATAGACTCGGCCGCTCTTGCCGCGGATAAGCTCGGCAAAATCGGGGTTCTTCTTCTGCGGCATGATGGACGAGCCAGTGGAGTAGGAGTCGGAAAGCGTGATAAAGCCAAATTCGGAGCTCGACCACAGCACGATCTCCTCGGAAAGACGCGACAAGTGCATCGCCATGACGGAGCCGGCGTAATGCAGGTCGAGGAGGAAATCACGGTCGGAAACCGCATCGAGCGAGTTGGGGATCACGCCCGCAAAGCCAAGTTCGGCGGCCGTCATCTGACGATCGAGCGGATAGCTCGTACCGGCAAGCGCGGCAGCGCCCAGCGGGCAGTTGTCGGCAGCATCAAAGGCGACCTTCAGGCGTGTAAAGTCGCGCACGAACATCCAGGAATACGCCAGCAGATGGTGCGACAGCAGCACGGGCTGAGCATGCTGCATGTGCGTGTAACCCGGCAGAATCACCTTGTCGTACTTTTTAGCCGCATCCACCAGCACATGACGCAGTTCAAGATTGGCCTCCATGAGCTCCTTGGCCAGCGCCTTGACGCCCAGGCGCGTATCGGTCGCAACTTGGTCGTTGCGCGAACGCCCGGTATGCAGGCGCTTACCAGCCTCGCCGATGCGACGCGTCAGCTCGCTCTCGATGGACATATGAATGTCCTCGTCGTTGATATCGAAGGTGAAGTTGCCGGCATCGATATCCTGTTCGATTGCGGTCAGACCCTCGGCAATCGCCTGCTCGTCCTCGGCGCTGATAATGCCCTGGGCCGCCAGCATCTTGGCATGTGCCTTAGATCCGGCGATATCCTGCTTATAGAGATGTTTGTCGACCGGCAGCGACGCGCCAAACTCCTGCGTGACCTCGGCCACGCCCGCCTCAAAACGACCGCCCCAAAGAGCCATGGAACCGTCCCCTTTCATCAAATACCAAAACAAGCGCCCAAAGCAATGCGCCCTGTCGCTAAAGCGATTTTTCAACCGCTAGTTTTACACACTCCCTGCCGTGCGCTGGGCCATGTAGCTAATTTGCAAAGAAGTGACGCACCATACACTTGGCGCCCAACGTCTCCCTCCGGATGTTGCCCTGCGAATCATCGATTCAGGCCTTCAGGCTCATAGGGACGTCCTCGACCTTTGCAGCATCGAACTCGGGCACGAGGGCAAGTAAAGCATGCGCGATAGCATGGAACATAATGGATACTCCTCATATATATAGGCGCAGAGCCGCCAAATTGATAGAAGGAGCCCCGCCGGATAACCCCGGCGGGGCTCGGACTCAGCCGCAGACGCGGCATCAAATACGCGGGCGGAACGTAGGGGCCACCGATGTTAAGAAGTGTCAGCAAGCATAACGAAAGGTAGGGACCCCGTGCGCCCGTTATGTATCACGCAGATGGGCCGCGCGAATACCAAGGAAAGGGAGGCTTAAGCCTGGGCGGCAGCAGAGCTGGGACCCTGGATCTTAGCCCACGTCTTGAGCGACAGCGTATCGATCTCGATAAAGCCAGCGCTAGCCTTCTCGTCAAACGTGGTGTCGCGGTCGTAGGTGGCCAGACCGTAGTCGTAGAGGCTGAAGGGGCTCTTGCGGCCGACGACATGGCAGTTGCCCTTAAAGAACTTCAGACGGACGGTGCCGGTCACGAACTTCTGGGTGTCGGCCATAAAGGCGTCGAGCGCGTTTTTGAGTGGGCTGTACCACTGGCCGTTGTACACGGCGGTGGCCCAATCCTGCTCGAGCTTAATCTTAGTCTTGAGCAGGTCGCCCTCAACGCAAATGTCCTCGAGTGCCTTATGGGCGGTAATGAGCGTCAGGGCGCCGGGAACCTCATAGCACTCGCGGCTCTTGAGGCCCACCAGACGATCCTCGACCAGGTCGAGACGGCCAAAGCCGTTGTCGCCCGCAATCTTATTGAGGGCGATGACGATCTCGGAGAGCTTCATCTTCTTGCCGTCGACGGCGACGGGCTTGCCGACCTCAAACTCAATCTCGGTATACGTCGGGGTGTCGGGCGTGTCCTCGGGATTCTTGGTCATAACCCAGGCGTCGTCGAGCGGCTCATTCCAGGGGTCCTCCAGGTGGCCACACTCAATGGCACGACCCCACAGGTTGTCGTCGATGGAATAGGGGTTGTCGTTGGCACCCTCGGGAACCGGCACGTTGTGGGCGTGGGCATAGGCGACCTCATCGGGTCGGCACTTCAGATCCCACTCGCGAACCGGGGGCGATAACCTTAAGCTCAGGGTCGAGGGCCTTGACGGCAGCCTCAAAACGAACCTGGTCGTTGCCCTTGCCGGTGCAGCCGTGGGCGACATACGTGGCGCCAAACTCGTGAGCGACCTCGACGAGCTTCTTGGCGAGCAGCGGGCGAGACAGAGCGGAGAGCAGCGGGTACTTGTTCTCGTACATGGAGTTTGCGGCGATGGCCTTAGTCAGGAACTCATCTGAGAACTCGTCGCGCAGGTCGAGCACCTGGCAATCAAGAACGCCCAGGTCGAGCGCCTTCTGCTTCTTGGCATCCAGGCCGGTCTCCTCCTGGCCCACGTTACCGCAGACGCAAACGACATCGAGATTCTTCTCGTCCTGGAGCCACTTGACACATACGGATGTATCAAGACCACCGGAATATGCGAGAACGACTTTTTCCTTGCTCATGGCTGTTTCCTTTCGCCCTTGGTAGCTAGTTAGAACATCGGTCAGTTGCAAGTCATTTCAAGATCAAAAACCGTGCAATATCAGGTTAAATAGCAAAAATCAGCACATACATGCCCTAGAAACATGCAGCAATGTCGTGCTAAAAACCCAACGACCTCAAAATGACTCTGTTGAGGCGTTACGCCCCATGCGGACAGAGACGATTGTTATCGTCGTCGGGAAATTGCGCGCTGGCGTCGGATGGCATTGTCTGCAGTAGTGATGATCTTTACGAACTGCATCTGCCTCACCTTTCACCTATCGCCGGGCGCAATTCAAATATCGTAAACGGCACCTTTTCCTCGGTAAGCGGTTGTTTTTCCGTCTCCGTTTTCGATGCTCGCTATATTACGCTAAAGTGCTCGCGGCACAAGCGACAACTTCAAATTTCTGAAAAGTTTTTTCATTACTTTGTGAATGGTGATGCAAACGCGCGCCAATCCTGCGAAAATACGCCCGACTACGAGTTAATGGTTATAACGTCTGAAACAATCTCGAAACGAAAGGCTCGCTTTTATGCAAACTTACGAATCGGACGCCAATATCGGAAACATTAAGCTCATTGCCGTCGACATGGACAAGACGCTGCTGACCGACGAGCGCGTTCTGCCTCAGGGCCTCGACGAGCGCCTAGACAAGCTCGCCGAGGCTGGCATCGTGTTCTGCCCCGCCAGCGGACGCCCCGCCCCAAAACTCGAAGAAATGTTCGAGGGCATTAAAGACCGCCTTGCTTTTTGCCCCGACAATGGAGCTTGCGTTATCTACCGCGGCAACTTTATCTATAAGAGCAACATCGATGTGGCGCTGTATCAGCAGGTGCTCGCTCGTGTCACGGAGGACCCGCACGCCGTTCCCGTCCTGTGCTGCTACGACGAGTTCTATGTGCTCGCCCGCGACCATCAGTACCACGACGAAATCAGCGTGTACTACAACACAATCAACTATGTCGACACCTTTGAGGGCCTTGATATCGAGTCCAATAAGATCTCGGTCTTTTTCCCTGCCTACGATGCCGAGCCCGCATTCCGCGAGACCTACAGCCCCGAGTTCTCGGACAAGCTCTACGTCACCAACGCCGGACGCGAGTGGATCGACTTTATGAACCTGGGTGTCGACAAGGGCGCCGGCGTCGCGCACCTATGCGAGCACCTGGACATCGATATTGCCGACGCCGCCGCCGTGGGCGATACCTACAACGACATCCCCATGCTCGAGCGCGTCGGTCACAGCTTTATCGTGGACAATGCCGAGGAGCATATGAACGCGCACGCCAAATGGCGCATTCCGAGCAACAACGACGGGGGCGTACTGACGCTCATCGACGCCATCTTGGCGGCTCGTTAGCCGTCCCATCGGGCCTGGCCGGGCGGCACGGGTTAACTTTTCGCTCGGTCAGGTCCTGCGCAAGACAAAAGCCACATTAAGTGGCTTTCTTTGCGTGCGGAATCTACGAAAAGTTAACCCGTGCCGCCCGGCCAGGCCCTAGGTTTACTTACCTGCCGCCAAAATGGCGTCTTGAGTGTCTAGATACTTAGCTGAATATATTTGGATGAAGGGGGCTCCTTGTTGGCAAGGAGCCCCCTTCTGGTTTTGGTTTCTTTGGAGTTGTAGGTGTACCCTTACTTGGCGTCGGCCCAGGTTATGCCGGTGCTGGCTTCGGCGATTAGGGGTACGCGGAGCTCCACCACGTGCTCCATGACGTCGCGGACCATCGCGGTGAGCGCCTCGACCTCATCCACTGGGCACTCAAAGTCCAGTTCGTCATGCACCTGCAAGATCATGTGCGCGGCAAAGCCTTCTTCTTCCAGGCGGTGACTCACGCGGGCCATCGCGATCTTGATGATGTCGGCGGCGGTGCCCTGCATGGGGTGGTTCATGGCCGTGCGCTCGCCAAAGCCGCGGAGTTGCGGATTTTTGGCCTTGAGCTCCGGAATGTGGCGACGGCGGCCGTACATGGTCTCGGCATAGCCCGTCTGCTTGGCTCGCGCCACCACGTTGTCGAGGAACGTGCGCACGCCCGGATAGGCCTCGTAGTAGCGGTCGATCATGTCGCGCGCCTCGGCCATCGAGATGTGCAGCGACTGTGACAGGCCGTAGGCCTGCTGACCATACACGATGCCAAAGTTCACGGCCTTGGCGCGGCTGCGCAGGTCGGGCGTTACTTCGGACACCGGCACGCCAAACACGCGCGCGGCCGTCTCGGCATGGAAGTCCTCGCCCTCGTTAAAGGCGCGCACCAGGTGCTCATCACCCGAGAGATGTGCCAGAAGACGCAACTCGATCTGCGAGTAGTCCACCGCCAAAAAGACGCTTCCCTCGCCTGCCGAAAACGCCGTCTTGACGGTACGGCCCAGCTCCGAGCGCGTCGGGATGTTCTGCAGGTTCGGGTCGCTCGAGGACAGGCGACCCGTTGCCGTGATGGTCTGGTTGTACGTGGTGTGCACGCGACCGTCACCGCGGCGCAGCGGGCCCAGCGTGTCCAGATAGGTGGACTTGATCTTGGAGCTTCTCACGCCAATCCAAGATCAGACGCACGATTTCGTGGTCGCGGGCAAGATCGCTCAGTACCTTGGCATTGGTCGAATAGTAGCCGCGTTTGGTGCCTTTTTGAGGCCCTTGGTCGGAAGCCCCATAACGTCAAACAGCACGTGCGAGAGTTGCATGGGGCTGCCGATGTTAAAGGTCTCGTCGCCGGCCAGGTCGCGAATGCTGCGCTCGACCTCGGCAATCTGAGTCGCCAGGCCCTCGGACAGACTGTGCAGGCGGTCGGGGTCCACAAGCATGCCCGCGCGCTCCATCTTGACAAGTACCGGAACGAGCGGCATCTCGATGCCATCGAACACGTTGGCGGCATTCTCGCGGGCCATGCGGTCACGCAGCGGCGCCACGAGCGCCAGCGTCAAGGCCGCCGTGCGAGCGGCGGGCGCAGGAGCGTCCTCGCCGGCACCCTCTGCACCGCGCGCCGCAGGCAGCGCCATCTGCAGATACGTATCGGCAAGATATGCCTCATCGAACTCGGAGCGATCGGAATCCAGCAGATAGGCAGCGACCACGGTATCGAAGATACGCGTGGAGTCGACTGCCAGCGGATCCATGAGCTCGAGCTCAGAAGAATCGATGGGCGAAAGCTCATGCAGGAGCGCCTTCATATCCGAGCTCGCCACGCGGCCCTCCATAAACAGACGTGCGAGCACGCCGGCAATCACGCCGTGGACGAAGTTGAAGCCCTCAACCGCAGCCGCCGCACCGCTGTCGCCCTCCTCGAGCGCGAACAGGCCCTTGGACGTCGCCAACCACAGCGTCCGGGTCAGCCCAAAGAGCGCGCCCTCTTCCTTGTCATCGTCCACCACGGCGGCGACCCACTCGCCGGCATCAATCGCGCGGGAGACCTCAGCCGCAACGGCACCAAGCGCGTCAGCATCGCCGGCGGCTGCGCGCAAAGCGGCGGGAATCTCAAACGTGCTGGCAGCAGCAGCCCCGCCCTCGTCGCCGATCAGCGCCAAGAAACGGTTCTGCATGGCGGTGATACCAAGCGTACCCAGCGCCGCGGAAACCTCATCGGCAGAAAACGCCGGGAAGGACGTCGCCTCAAAATCGAGCTCAACGGGCGCATCGGTGCGGATGGTCGCCACCTTACGGCTCAGCAGCGCGTCGTCGATGTGTGCGCGCAGGTTTTCTCCCATCTTGCCCTTGACCTCGTCGGCGTGTGCGATGACCTCGTCCAGGCTACCGTACTGCGCAATGAGCGCGCTCGCCTTTTTGGGGCCGATGCCCGGCACGCCGGGGATGTTGTCGGACGTGTCGCCCTTCAGGCCATAAAAGTCGGGCACGAGCGCCGGCGTGATGCCGTGATACAGATCGTCCACGCTCTCGGGCGTCATGATCGCCACGTCGGACAGGCCCTTGCGGGTCGAGACCACGTTAACGTGCTCGGTCACGAGCTGATACATATCGCGATCACCGGTCACCAGCAGCATGTCGCAGCCGGCCTGCTCGCCCAGGCGCGCCATAGTGCCCAGGATGTCATCGCCTTCCCAGCCCTCGGACTGCAAAATCGGCACGTTGAGCGCGGCGAGCAGCTCCTTAATCATGGGAAACTGTGCGTGCAGATCGGGGTCCATGGGCGGGCGCTGAGCCTTGTACTGCGGCAGCATCTCCATGCGCACGCGCGGCTTGCCCTTGTCAAACGCCACAACAACGCCGTCGGGATTAAAGGCGTCAATCATCTTGAGGAACATATTCAAAAAGCCAAAGATTGCGTTGGTGGGACGACCGTCCGGCGCGTTCATGGTGGGCGGCACGGCGTGGAAGGCGCGGTGCATGAGCGAGTTGCCGTCGATGACGGCAAAGGTACGGCGCTTGTCAGACATATTGAATACCTCGCTTTGGGCTGGGCACGGTTTGCTCACACCAGTTTACACGCTCCCCGCCCCACGGCCACCGCACATCAGGCTTCCCTGCCGCCGCGGGCCCGTGCGTGATACGATGGCTCACGGTACATCAACCAGCACGATCGATCCGAAAGGAGCCTGCGTCATGGAGCGTCCCTGCGCATGGAAAAAGTACACGCCACAGCAGATCGAGGAGCTCGAGGAGCTTTGCCGCGGCTATAAGCAGTTTTTGAGTGAGAACAAGACCGAGCGCCTGTGCGTCAAGACCGGTATCAAGATGGCCGAGGAGGCGGGCTACGTCAATCTGGAGACCGTGATCGCCGAGGGCCGCGCGCTCAAGGCAGGCGACAAGGTGTACGCCGCCAACCACGGCAAGGACCTTATGCTCGTCAACCTGGGCACCGCCCCGCTCGAGCAGGGCTTTAACATCCTGGGCGCCCACGTGGACTCGCCGCGCCTGGACCTTAAGCAGAACCCCACCTTCGAGGCCGGCGACATGGCCTACCTCGACACGCACTACTACGGCGGCGTCAAGAGCTACCACTGGGTGGCCTCCCCACTTGCACTCGTGGGCGTCATCTGCAAAAAGGACGGCACCACCGTCGACATCAACATCGGTGACAAGGCCGACGACCCGGTCTTTACCATCTCCGACCTGCTGATCCACCTCTCGAGCGAGCAGATGGCCAAGCCCGCCAAGGACGCCGTCGACGCCGAGATCCTCGACGTGATCGTGGGCGGCCGCCCCGTCAAGTTTGACGAGGACGACAAGGACGCTCCCAAGGAGCCCGTCAAGCAGATGTTCCTGGATATCCTAAAGGAGCAGTACGACGTCGAGGAGGAGGACTTCCTCTCCGCCGAGATCGAGGTCGTGCCCGCCGGCCCGGCCCGCGACATGGGCCTCGACCGCTCCATGATTCTGGGCTATGGCCACGACGACCGTGTCTGCGCCTATCCGTCCATGCTCGCCCAGATCAACGTCGCCAACGTGGAGCGCACGAGCATCACACTCATCGTCGACAAGGAAGAGATTGGCTCCGTGGGCGCCACCGGCATGACGAGCCGCTTCTTCGAGAACACCGTCGCCGAGATCATGACGCTCGCCAGCGAGGACAGCCCGCTGGCCCTGCGCCGTGCACTCGCCTGCAGCCGTATGCTCTCCTCTGACGTGTCTGCCGGCTTCGACCCGGGCTATGCCGGCAAGTTCGAGACCAAGAACGCAGCCTTCATGGGTCGCGGCCTGTGCTTTAACAAGTACACGGGCAGCCGCGGCAAGGGCGGCTCTAACGACGCCGACGCCGAGTATGTGGCCCTCATCCGCGACATCATGGACGAGGCAGGCGTGGACTTCCAGACCTGCGAGCTCGGCCGCGTCAACGCGGGCGGTGGCGGCACCATCGCCTACATCATGGCCAAGTACGGCATGAACGTCATCGACTCCGGCGTTGCCGTCCTGTCCATGCACGCCCTGTGGGAGGTCGCCAACAAGGCCGACATCTACGAGGCCTACCGCGGCTACAAGGCCTTCCTCGAGCGCGCCTAACCAGCCCCTTATAACTTGCGGTGGAATACGGACTAAACTGGCCCATAAACGGCCAAAACAGACCGTATTCCACCGCAACTTCCTTTTGGCAGAGGAGAGTCCATGCTGCAGGTCATCATTTCGCCCGCCAAGCAGATGCGCGCGGCCCAAGATGCTTTTGAAGTCCTGGGCATTCCACCTTTTGCGCACGAGACGGCTCGCCTCCACCGCGCACTGCTAGATATCGAACGAAATTGAAGGCAGCGGCGGCCTGCAAGCGCTATGGAAACGTGAGTGACAAACTGCTGGGGTCTTGCCTCAACACCCTGCATGAGTTCGGGCCCATCCTGAAAAATCGGCGATCTCGACAATCCCGCACTCGCCCGTCGCCTCTCCCCTGCCGTCATGTCCTATCACGGCATTCAATACCAGAGCATGGCGCCCGAGGTGATGGATACCGCGCAGCTCGCATGGCTGCAAGAGCATCTGTGGATCCTCTCGGGCCTTTACGGATGCGTACGCCCTTTTCATGCCGTTGAACCGTATCGACTGGAGATGGGCGCGAAGCTTGCCGTCGACGATGCCCGAGACCTCTACGCGTTTTGGGGCGACAAGCTCGCACGGGCCATCGCTCCGGCGGGCTCCAACGCTACGATCGTCAACCTCGCCAGCGTAGAGTATGCCAGAGCCGTTCTGCCCCACCTCGCGAGCGACGCCACGGCCGTCACATGCCTCTTTGGCGAGGGTATCCGCAACGGCAAGCCCATCCAGCGCTCGACCGCCAGCAAAAAGGCGCGCGGCTCCATGGTGCGCTGGATGGCAGAAAACAAGCTCGAGGATGTAAGCGGGCTCACCGCGTTCGACGTTGGTTATCGTCACTTTCCCGAGCTTTCAAATAAAAACACTTTGGTCTTCCTGAACGAACAGGCCTTGTAGGACCACCGCCGCTTTTGAATGTGCTGCCTAGGCACGGCGTCTATTCCGCCAAGCCATCGGCCTTTGCAATCCCGTTTGTCGAGCCGTCCTGATAGAAAATCTTGACGTGCTCAACCTCGGACACCGCAACACCCGTCGGAGGCTCCAGACGCCATTCCGTCAGGGCGATATCCATGGTCGTGGGCACATCTCCTTGATCTTTGAGCTTCACCGTGAGCGTTTTGAGCGCCGCGTCAAACGTCACGCGTTCGATTTCTTCACCTGGAATGGACCCACCACTCAGCTGCAGCTGGACAAATCCATCGCACGGATACCAATAGTCGCCCGGAACGGCGAGCGTATTGGCATTACCGCCAGTACTCCTCACCGTCATAATCGGTAGGCTATCATCAGCCTCAAACTCCCATGCAGCGCCGCCGCGACCACCAAACGTCCAGATACAAAAGGCAATCACCAGCACGGCAAGCACCGCGAGACCAATCGCGACAAGGCCATGATGGGCACGGCCCTCCTCGGCCGACACATCCCACCGCGTCTCTCGATATAGATGCTTGTCTTCCATGTTCGCCTCCCCACAGGCATGCTCATCGCGTCAATCGTACCCATTCGAGCTATACTTGAGCCCACCACATAACGGGGAGCTTGCAGGACAAGACGGCAGGCTGAGACTGGGCGCGCCCGCCCTGACCCGCAAACCTGATATGGGTAATGCCAACGAAGGGAGCCGTGCCAATGAGCACACAGACCGAGTCCAAGCTCGTCACGCAAATCGACTTCGCCCGCGCCGGACAGATCACACCGCAGATGAAGGAGGTCGCCGAGCGCGAGCATCGCGACCCCGAATACATCCGCGAGCGCGTGGCCGACGGCCGCATCGCCATTCCCGCCAACATCGTGCATATCAAAAAGGGCATGCGCGCCTTTGGTGTCGGCGAGGGCCTGTCCACCAAGGTCAACGTCAACCTGGGTATCTCGGGCGACAAGGCCGATGCCGCCGAAGAATGGAAGAAGGTTAAGATCGCCGAGGACTACGGCGCCGACGCCATCATGGACCTCTCCAACTCGGGCAAGACGCGCCAGTTCCGCCAGCAGCTCATCGACGAGACCCCGCTCATGGTGGGCACCGTCCCCATGTACGACGCCATCGGCTACATGGAAAAGCCGCTGGTCAAACTTACCAAGGACGACCTGTTCGAGGTCGTGCGCGCGCATGCCGAGGACGGCGTGGACTTTATGACCATCCACTGCGGCATCAACAAGTCGGTCATCAAGACCTTTAAGGAGACCGGCCGCCTCATGAACATCGTCAGTCGCGGCGGCTCGCTGCTGTTTGGCTGGATGGAAGTCACCGGTAACGAGAACCCCTTCTACGAGTTCTACGACGAGGTGCTCGAGATCTGTCACGAATACGACGTGACGATCTCGCTCGGCGACTCCTGCCGCCCGGGCTGCCTCTACGACTCCAACGACGCAACCGAGACCGCCGAGATGATCGAGCTGGGCAAGCTGTGCAAGCGCGCTTGGGCCGCCGGCGTCCAGGTTATGGTCGAAGGCCCGGGCCACATGGCGCTCGACGAGATCGCCGCCAACATGAAACTGCAGAAGCGCCTGTGCCACAACGCCCCGTTCTATGTGCTCGGGCCGCTGGTGACCGATATCGGCGTGGGCTACGACCACATCACCGCTGCCATCGGCGGCGCCATCTCCGCGAGCTCGGGTGCCGACTTCCTGTGCTACGTGACGCCGGCCGAGCACCTGTGCCTGCCCAACGCCCAGGACGTGCTCGATGGCCTCATGGCCACCAAGATCGCCGCACACGCCGCCGACATCGCCAAGAAGGTGCCCCACGCCCGCGACATGGACGACAAGATGGGCCAGGCACGCCGCAAGCTCGACTGGGACGCCATGTGGAAGTGCGCGCTCGACCCGGTCACCGGCAAGAAGCGCTACGAGGAATCCCCCGCCGCCACCGAGGGCACTTGCACCATGTGTGGCAAGATGTGCGCCGTCCGCACCGTTAACAAGGTGTTCGAAGGCACGACGATCGACCTCGGCATGGAGGACTAACTCGTCACCGGAGCCACAAACGGCCACAAGGCGTTCGTCAATTGTTGACATGTGAACATTTTCTTACATTTGCGTAAAGATTGCACCACCCGCCCGGGATCGGCATACAGCCGGCCCGGGCACTTTATAATGCAGGCAGAAGACCCATTTGAATCCGACCGAACAAGGGAGCGAACATGGATCGCAGTAAGGTACCCGCCGTTCTATCCATCGCAGGATCCGATTCCAGCGGTGGCGCCGGCATTCAGGCCGACATCAAGACCATCACGGCGCACCGCTTGTATGCCGAGACGGCCATCACAGCCATCACCGCACAGAACACCCTGGGCGTCACCGCCGTGCAGAACATCTCTCCGGATATTGTCGCGGCGCAGATCGATGCCGTTTTTGACGATATCCGCCCCAGCGCCGTCAAGATCGGCATGGTTTCCTCTGCCGAGATTATCGAGGTTATCGCCGACCGCCTGAGCGCCTGGGACGCACAAAATATCGTCGTCGACCCCGTCATGGTCGCGACCTCGGGCGCTCGCCTGATCGCAGAGGACGCCGCCGAAGCGCTCACGCGTCGCCTGTTCCCGCTGGCGACCGTCATCACGCCCAACATCCCCGAGGCCATGGCGCTGCTCGATTACGAAGTGGATTCCGAGCGCACGCAGCAAAACGCCGCCATGCTCCTCACCCGCCGCTTTGGCTGCGCGTCCCTCGTTAAGGGCGGACATTTTGTCAACGAGGCCAACGATGTGCTAGCAGAGCCCGCGCCGCTCGATGACGAGGGCAACCATCTGGGCGATCCGCTCACCACGTGGTTCCGCCACAAGCGTATCGAGACTAACAACACGCACGGCACCGGCTGTACGCTCTCGTCCGCCATCGCCTGCGCGCTGGCCCAGGGCATGGATCTTGCCGACGCCGTCAACGCCGGCAAGGCCTACCTAACAGGCGCTCTCGCCGCCGGCTTTGACATGGGCAAAGGTTCCGGCCCCGTCAATCACATGTGGCAATATTAAGATTCGCAGCCCAAAACCACCGCAAAGGGGACAGGCACCTTTGTGGCGGTTCCCACAAACATCTCGATCTGTAACAGTTAGAGTCCATTTTTCGGCCCACCTGTTACAGATTGAGACATTCAAATTCCGCTGAGAAGAAAATCTCGATCTGTAACAGTAACTCGGCAAAATCGACCCTAGATGTTACAGATCGAGACAAACGACCGATATCGACCTAAATAATCTCAATCTGTAACATCTAGCCCGTTTTCGGCCTTACAGCTGTTGCAGATCAAGACAAACCAACGAAACAAGCCACCGCAAGGGGAACTTTTGTACTGCTTTGGGCCGTACTACTCTCCGATCATCTCTTTAAGCTTGGCTGCCACGGCATGGCCGAGGCTCTCGTGGCTTTCCGGCATCATGTGCAGATAATCGATATCGCCCGGCTCGGCAAAATCGGCGGCATTCAAAAAGTCGCAGCCAAACTGTTCGGCAACATACGCATAGTATTCGGCAAAATGCTCCGAGGCCTCGACGGAGTGCTCGTCAAAGTCGGTCATATACACATCGGCGATCTGCGGCTTGATCTTGATAGGAGCCATCAGCAGAATGCGCGGACAAGGCGCAGCGTCGGTCCAGGGAAACGCGCGGACGGTGCGAATCAGCGCCATGGCACCGTCAGCGATATCGGCAGCCCCCACGCTAAAGACCGTCTTGCAGTCGTTGGTGCCCAGCATAATCACGATCGCGTCCAGCGGCTTATGGGACTCGAGCAGCATCGGCAACGCGCGGATGCCGTTGAGATTGGTGTCCAGATGGCACATGTCGTCGCGCACCGTCGTGCGGCCGTTTAGGCCTTCCTCAATCACGTGCCAGCCCTCGCCCAGGTCGCGCTGGGCCACGCCGCACCAGCGCACATCGTGCGCATAGCGCACCGCGGTGCCGTCGCGCATGCCCGCCGGATCATAGCCATAGGTATTGCTGTCGCCAAAGCACAGAACGTTTTTCATCGTAAGCCCTTCCTCTAGTAAAAAGCCGGCGGGAGCAGTCTCTCCTGCCGGATCGACCTATCTGTCAGCACATACCGATTACAGGTATTTGCGCCAGTCGTCGTCATCCTCATCGTCCTCAGCAGCGGCCTGAGCCTGCTCGGCGGCACGGGCGGCCGCGGCGCGGGCGGCCACCTGAGCATAGGACTCTTCGTTACACTCGGGGAAGCTTGCCAACACGTGCTCAAACTTGGCGAAGTCCTCATCCCAGCGCGTAGAGGGCACGGCAAAAAACACCTGCTTGACCTTGAAGTCGCCCGACGCAAGCTCCTTGCGGAAGAGCTCAGCCACGGCCTCGGCGTCAAAGCCGTTGTTGTCGCAGCCCCAAGCGCCCAGCACGAGCTTCTCGCGACCCAGCTCATCGCAGATGGCAAGCACAAAGCGGATGCGATCGCGCAGGGCATCCAGCAAGGCATCGTCACCCACGCGATACTCCTGGCGAGCGCGCTTGGCGTTGGGCGCGGCGGCAACGATCACGTCAGCATATGCATGTACGTGATTGCGGTCGAAGCGCACCGCAGGCACCACCAGCGCACGGTTGCGGTAAAGCTCGCAGTTGATGTTGCGACGACGGTTCTCGCCGTACCATTTGCGCTGCTTATCGAGCACGTTGTAAAGGTACGAATCGGCACAGAGCGTGGCCTCCTGGCCCAGATAGCCCTGGATGTAGCCACCGCCTGGGTTGGTGAACGAGGCAAAGGCAAGCACGGCCATGTCACAGAACTGCGCGTAGCCTCGGCCGTTATCCAGAATGGCCTGCGTGGCAGAGGCGTCGAGCACGGTGACCTCGGGCAGGACCGGAGCGGGCTTTTCGGCGGCAGGCGCGGACTCGGCCTCCGTGGCCTCCTCGGCGGGTGCAAGCTCGGCCGCAACCTCGGTCTCGGCGGATGCAACCTCGGCGGCCTCGACCTCGGGCTCCTCGGCGGCCTCAGACTCCTCAGCAACCTGTTCCTCGGCAGCGTCGGCCGCTTGGGCCTTGGCCTTCATCGCCGCGACAAATCCGGCAGGCATACCATCGAACTCGCGCACGCCGGCAATCGAACGCTCGATGTCCTTGGCGCAGGCCTCGGACACAGCCACCACATGGCGCTCGGCGGCCTTGGCACGCGCCTCGCGCTTGGGATTGGGCTGACCCGCTCGGTTAGACCTGCGGTTACGGTTCCTGTTGTCGACATCTGCCATTCGTGGCCACCTTTCCTGTCGCTGCCGTTATCGGCTTTTTCCCATCCATCATACCCCGCCGCGCACAAAAAGACGGCCCCGAAGGACCGCCTTTCGCATCGTTTTACCGTGTCCGGCAGGAAGCGTCGCAATGCCGCGCTTTAATCGCGACGACCAAGGATATTCAGGATGCGCAGGAACACGTTGATGATGTCCACGAACAGGTTGGATGCCATGAGCACGGCGTTGGGCAGCGTGGGCGGCACCGTCGTGGCCACATAGGTGTCATAGCCAATAAAGCCGGCGAACACCACGATCACGATCAGGTCGGTGATGGACTGCGAGACGCCCATGAACATCAGCACGATCTCGACCAGAATCGTGGCAAGTAGGATGCCAAAACCAATGCCGTACACACGCTGGAAGAACTTGGGAAAGGTCACGCCCAGCGCACCAAAGACAAAGGTGATGGCGGCCGTGGCGATAAAGGCGGTGTTAATGGTAGGCAGGTCGTAGTTGGCAAGGCCAAACGACGCCGTCAGGCCAAAGGTGCTCGCAAAGACCACGTAGCCCACGAGCGACAGGCCCACGGACTGTTTGCTGGCAGCAGCCGACATCATGACCATGCCGACGATGGTCAAAATAAATGAGCCAAAGACCAGCGGCAAAGCGGCGCCGCTCATCATCATGCGCGCAAACGACATGGTGCTCGTAAAGTAGGCACCGGCGCCCATGGCGCAAAAGCCCAAAAAGATCAGGGCAGACATGACAAGGTTGTACGCGCGCGGCGACATCTCCTTGGCACGGCTTGCGCCGGTTTCGATGGGGCCGTTCTGATAGCCCTGGATATCGTTCATACTTCGTCCTTTCAAAAAGCGCCGCGACGGCGCCGTAGCTGACAAGTTTCCTGCCATTGTACCCGAACGCCACGCGTTCTTACCTGCGACGCTCGCTCTCGAGCGTCCGGTCGAACGCCCACACCCACCAACGCATCAGATGAGTCTGCGAGCCATCCGGTCGCTCGCGTGCCTGTTCTTCCAGATACAGTTCGGTCGCATGTCCGCCAAAACGAACCTTATAAGTCGCCGTACGAATGCCGTGGACCGTCAGGCCAAAACCGGTGGACGAGACAATCTCGTCAATCGTAAAGCAACGACCATCGACCCAGCAGACGGTAACCGGCACGACCTGTCCGCCCGCGAGGATGCGAGCCACGACGTCCACATACTGCTTGTGCACGCGTCGAGTTTTACCATCTGTCTGTCGATATTCCATGCCTCCTATTATCGAACGCATGTTTGCACATTGTAAAGCGAACAGGCTGTGGTTTTGGGATGTTGGGGCGCGCACGTGTCCTCATGGCGTGCTAGCAAAAAGAACACCCGCGGTCAACAGGGCAAATATTCAATGTTAGTGCCAAAAAATTCACTTCTCCCATCAGAACTCGGTAAAGAAACCCGCAGGAGGTGATACGATTTATCATGTTTTTGTAACGTGCCTGCAAACTTCGAGAAAGCCCATATATGGACGTAACGTTCTCAGCCTTCCTCGGCCAAATTGTGTCGAACCCAGTCCTTGCCGTCACCGTGATCCTCGCACTCGGCGCTATCTTCGTCAACGGATGGACCGACGCGCCCAACGCCATCGCGACCTGTGTCACCACGCGCTGCATGCCCGCCCGCGCCGCCATTCTCATGAGCGCCGCATTCAACTTCCTCGGCGTGCTCATCATGACGCACTTTAACGCGAGCGTCGCCAACACCATCTCACATATCGTCGACTTTGGCGGAAACAGCACCATGGCGCTCGCATGCCTCTGCGCGGCGCTGTTCTCCATCGTCGTCTACGGCGCCACGGCATCGCGTTTTGGCATCCCTACCTCGCAAAGCCACAGCCTTATCGCCGGCCTGACCGGTGCCGCAATCGCCCTCGGCGGCGCGAGCAGCGTCAACGTCCACGAGTGGATGAAGGTCATCTACGGCTTGGCGCTCTCCATCGGCCTGGGCTTTGTCATGGGCTGGGTCCTGTGCAAGCTCGTCTCGATTCTTTTCGCCGCCGCCAACAGGCGACGTGCCAACGTCTTCTTTAAATACGCTCAGATCGCGAGCGCTGCGGCCATGAGCTTCATGCACGGCGCGCAGGATGGACAGAAGTTCATCGGCGTGCTCTTTTTAGGAGTGGCCTTCGCCAGCGGCCAGACGAGCGTCGGCGATGCCGGCATCCCCATCTGGATTATGCTGCTGTGCTCGGCCACTATGGGTATCGGCACCAGCGTGGGCGGTGAGCGCATCATCAAGTCTGTCGGTCAGAGCATGGTCAAGCTCGAAAAGTACCATGGCTTCTCCGCCGACCTGGCGGGCGCCGCGAACCTGCTACTTGCCACCCTTACCGGCATCCCCGTATCCTCCACCCACATCAAAACCTGCGCCATTATGGGTGTCGGCGCCGTCAAGCGCCTCTCGGCCATCAACTTCGGCGTGGTCAAGGACATGATGTTCACGTGGTTCTTCACCTTCCCCGCTTGTGGACTCATCAGCTTTGTCATGGCCAAGCTGTTCATGATGTTCATCTAGTCAAACCGAACGGCCATCCGGACCGCAATACCTCGCCCACCCGTCTTCGCCTCGAAAGGACCCACTCATGGCAAAGAAACCCGATTCGTTCTACTTTGACAACTACGTCGCCTGCGCCGACCTTGCTGTCCAGGCCGCAGAGTTGCTCATCAAGATTTTTGAGAACTTTGATCCCGCGCAGATCCACGGCATGCTCGAAGAGATGCATGCGATTGAGCATGCGGCCGACAAGAAGCACCATGAGCTCGAGGATGCCCTGCTCACTGCCTTTATCACCCCGCTTGAGCGCGAGGATCTGGACCTGATGAGCTGCTCGCTCGACACCGTGCTTGACCGTATCGAGGGCGTCGTGCAGCGCGTCTACTTCACCAACATCCAGAGCATCCACCCCGATGCCATTGTCATCGCCCACAAGGTGACCGACGCCTGCCGCGCCATGAAGGACCTTATGGTCGAGCTGCCTAATTACCGCAAGTCCAAGACCCTGCGCGAGCTGGTCATCCAGATCAACACCATTGAGTCCGAGGCCGATGAGCTCTACATCAACGCTATGCGCAACCTGCACGTCAATGGCAAGGACCCGCTCGAGGTCATCGCCTGGCGTGACGTCTACGCTTTCCTGGAGTACTGCGCCGACTGCTGCGAGAATGTGGCTGATGTCGTGGATTCGATTGTCATGAAGAACAGTTAATTGGGGGTACGTGTCCCGGCGGTCGTGGGCCCGACCACTAATAACCTTTTTCACTCCGGCTGCAAGCAGAGTCGTTCAAAAGGTTATTAGTGGTCGGGCCCGCTCCCTTACGTACCACCATTGGAAACTTTGGCTGATACTTTGAAAGCGATGGGGCTTTTGTTGGCAGGGCCTTGGGGCCCGATTGGAAACTTTGGGACCGCCTTAAACGTTTGGCTGGATGGGGCTTTGGGTACCCTTTGTTTTACTTTGGATTGATTTGCTGACTTTGGAGGGTTTGGTTATGGGGTATTTGGATCTGGCTCGGTCTCGGTATTCTTGTCGTTTGTTTGAGGCTCGGGCTGTGGAGCAGGCTGTGGTGGATGCCATTGTTGAGGCTGGGCGTATTGCTCCTTCTGCTTGTAATAATCATCCAACCCGTGTGATGGTGTTGGATACGCCCGAGCTTTTGGAGAAGGCGGCTGCTTGTCAGCCTCGGTTTGCTCGTGATGGGTCCATCTTTGGCGCTCCGCTCATCTTCCTCATTTGCAGCGTTACCGACGACGCTTGGGTTCGCCCCTATGACCAGATGAACTCCAGCGCTATCGACACCTCGATTGTTTGCGATCAAATGATGATGGAGGCCGAGGAGCAGGGTCTGGGAACGTGTTGGGTATGCCATTTTAAGCCCGAGCTAGCCCGAGAGCGGTTCAACCTGCCCGAGGGCGTCTATCCCTATCACATGCTCGTCTGCGGCTATCCTGCCGACCACATCGCCGATCCCGAGCATCGCGATGCCCGCACCATTCCCCTCTCCGACTTCCTCCTCAAGTAGTTTTTGGCACATGCCCTAAAATCTACCTTTTACCGCGCACCCTTTCGCCGAGTTCTGCCCTATCGTACGCAGAGCTCGGCGTTTTGTTTCCCAACCCGTATGCAGCCACAAAAAAGGAGCCCGCAGGTGCGAGCTCCTCTTAAGGACACGAGATTGTAGCTCTGGCGCTAGTCCAGGTCGTCGGCGGCAAAGTTGTCGATCGGGGCGAAGGGGTCAGCCACGGGGACAACCGGATCAGCGACAGGCAGCGGCTCGGCGGCGGGAACGGTCACTGCAGGAGAAGCCGCAGAACCGACCGGCGTGGAGGCCATAAGGTCGGACGGGAAGGAATTCTGCGCATCGTCCATGAAGTGCTGGATGAGCTTGAGGTACTCGGCTTTGAACTCCTCACGGGAAGCCTTCAGACGGTCGATCTCCTCGAGCTCGGCCTGCTTCTCGGTCAGGGCCTGACGGATGACCTCGCGGGCCTTGGCGTCGGCTTCGTTGCGGATGCGCTCAGCGTTCTCGTTGGCATCGTTGACGATGCCCTCGGCGGTCTGCTGGGCAGCAATCAGCGCAGCGGAGATCTGGCGCTCCTGAGCGGAGAAGTCGGGTGCGGGAGCGGCCACAGGAGCGGCGGGAACGGCCTGAGCGGCAGCGTCCTGAGCCTGGGCAAGCTGGGCCTGCGTGTCGGCAAGCTGCTGCTCGGTGGCAGTCAGACGACCCTTAAGATCGACAATCTTGGCAAGCATAGCGTCAACCTCGGAGGACAGCGTCTCCAAAAAGACGTCGACCTCGGCGGGATCATAGCCGCGCTTGGCCTCAGAGAAAGTCTGAGCCTGGATGTCAGCAGGGGTAATAGCCATAACAAGTTCTCCTTTATCATCGCCTTGGCGCCGGGCGCCCGACGTAAGTTACTGAGCCAGTACTATACGAGTATACCTATAAGAAGCTGCAGAATCAGCCTCTGCACCAACTGCAACGCAATAATCGCAACGACCGGCGAAAAATCAACGCCGCCCATCGGCGGAATAAACCGACGAAACAGGTTGAGCCACGGACCGCAGACGCTATCGAGCACCGCGGCGATATCCTGCAGCAGGCCGCCCTGCTTCATGGGAATCCACGTCATAAAGCAATAGACCACAATAAGTGTGGAGTAGAAGTTGAACAGCGTGTTGACCAGCTGGACAATGGTGTAGATGTTGATGAGAATCTCCTCGTCTTGGGTTTACTTAAGGTAGCCGTCGGCGCGCAGCTTCTTGAGGTCCGAATCCTTGACCTCGCAGCCGGCGGGCAGCACCATAAACACGCGATCGCCCACCTCTTTGACCGTAGCGCCCAGGCCGCAGGCAAAGCCATAGCTAAAGTCCAGGACACGCTTGGCGACCTCGGTGCGAACGCCAACAAAAATCAGCGCAACGGGCTGCTTGGTGCGCACGCGGCGGACAACGGTCTCGACATCGTCATAGCTCTCAGGGCGCAGGACATAGGCAGGCAGCTGCGGCGTGGCGTTAATGATGTTGTTTGCATAGGCCGAGGCGTCGCTCGGCGCAGAAGCGGGCGCAGGTGCCGCGGCACGAGCGCGGGCGCTCTCGGCATAACTCGACGGCGTGTCGTAAGCGCCGGGGCGATAGCCGCCTGCGGCACTATCCTGAGAACGCGACGGCGGATTGTACGTCGTTGCATGACGCGAGTCATCGCCGACCAGCTGGCCGGAGCGCGTATACACGGCGACCGACTCGGCCTCACCGCGGCGCGTTTGGCCCAGCAGGCCGTTACTCGGCTCGTCCTGGGTATAGAAGCCCTCGCCCGAGGTACCGCTGTAGCCGTTGTTCTGATAGCCATCATCGTAGCCGTCATCGTAGCCGTAGTCGTCATCCTGGTCATAGCTCTGGTCGTAACCCTGCTGGCCGCCCAGGTGCATCTTATTTTTAATCTCGTCAAGGAAGCCCATGGTTGTGTCCTCTCACGGTTTAGTGCAGGCGCTCTGTAAACCAGTGCGCACTTCAGAGCCCTATTTTACTGCAAACTCCGGGCTAAATACTACCCTGCCCAGGCGAACGAGCGTAGAGCCCTCCTCAAGGGCAGGCTCAAAGTCCTCGCTCATGCCGCAAGAAAGCTCGGGCAGCCTCAGATCGGGATGCGCCGCCTCCAACTCATCCCTCAGCTCTCGCAGCCCGGCAAAGGTGCGACGCGCCACATCCTTGTTCCCCCGAGGGGCCATAGTCATAAGGCCCTGCACACAAATTCCCTCAAGTTCCGCAAGCTCGCCGGCAGCGCCACGAATCTCATCGGGCGAAAAACCGCCCTTGGACTCCTCGCCGCTTACGTTAACCTCGATCAGCACCTGCTGGGGGGCGGCGAGCTCGCCAGCTTCGATCTTGCGAATGGCACGGCTCGAGATCGCCTGCGCCAAATGAAGCGACCCCACCGAATGAATCAGCTCGGCCGAGCCCAACACCGCGTTGATCTTGTTGGTCTGAAGGTTGCCAATCATGTCGAAGCGCACCTCGGGCAGCTCCGGATGATCCGCCAGACCTGCAAGTTTGCGGACGAGCTCTTGCGGGCGGTTCTCGGCAAAATGGCGATATCCCACCTGGATGGCCGCGATGGTCTCATCGACGCCGACGGTCTTGGACACGGCAATCAAACGCGCGGCATCACGGGGCCTCCCGGCGCGATCGAGCGCGGCATAGAAACGCTCGAGTATCTGCTCGCGGCGAGCGCGCATTACATTCAAATAGTTATCCATTGCCAATCGCCTCCGCTAACAGCACAACAAGTAGTCCCATGCTAACGCAAGAGCGCAGCCCCGCATCCGCAAGGCCGCGCTCCCTTAGGTATTTACAATCTCTCAACGAACGGGGTACCCTACTCCTCGTCGTCCTCGGCATCATCCTCGTCCTCAAGATGATCCAACAGGTAGCGAAGACCCTCGCTCACCTCGTTAGCGGGCACCTTGGCAACAAAGCGTGCATCCACGGCGGGCCTCATAATGACGCCCTCGCCCGAAGGCACGCGCATGCTCTCGAGCTCGTCCTCATCCGTACAGGCGATATCGCCGGCAGTCATACGCTGTCCGGTCAAAAGGAAGGTCAGACGGCAGGCGGCATCGATGGAAATCGAGGCAATGCGATCGAGGTAGCGCGAAACCATGATGGCACGGCGCAGGTCGTCATAGTTGCTGTCGTCGTCCATAAAATCGCCGGTGTCCATGCGGTTAAAGGTACGGAAGAACTTCTCGTACGCCGCATGTACCGGCTCATCCTCAACGGCCAGGTTGCAGATGATGGACATGTCGTTGGTGACGAGCGCGGACAGCGACGAGCCCAGCACCTGGTACACGGCCTCGGCCTCGGCCTCAACCGTGCCGACGAGCTCCTGAGGCAGCGAGATGTCGGCCTTGACCATGTGACGCGTGGCGCGGCAGATCTGGCGAACCTTATCGGTCATGCGCTGCAGGTTAAAGTCGACGTAGATAATCGTCTGCAGCAAACGGAAGTCGGAGGCGACCGGCGACTGCGTAGCGATCAGGTTGTAGCACACGGCCTCCAAGTTGGCGCAGCGAGCATCAATCGAAAGCGTGCGCTTCTTGGTCTTAGTGGCGAGCTTGCGGTCGTCGGTCACATAGGCCTTCACGGCGTCGTGAAGGGCAAGATCGACGGCCTCGTAGATGCTCAACATCTCGTGACGGGCCTCGATGAGCTGACGGGAAAACAGTTTGCGCATGGTTCACTCCAATCAGTTGGGTGCGGTCATGCCGCCCGCACAGTGAATACGCACCGGACCAGGTCCGATCGGCTTGGGACTAGTCGCACCGATCAGCCAAAGCGGCCGGTGATATAGTCTTCCGTCCGCGAATCCACCGGGCTGGTGAAGATCGCGTCGGTTTGACCATACTCGATGAGCGTGGCGGGCTCACCGGCAACTTCCTGCAAGAAAAATGCGGTGTAGTCGCTAATGCGAGCGGCCTGCTGCATAGAATGCGTGACGATGATGATCGTCATCTCGGGCGCCAGCTCGGCCATCAGATCCTCGACCTTAGATACGGACGTGGGGTCGATGGCGGAGCAGGGCTCGTCCATCAGAAGGACATCGGGCTGCACCGCAAGCACACGCGCGATGCACAGACGCTGCTGTTGACCGCCCGAGAGCGCCAAACCATCCTTGTTGAGCTGATTGGATACCTCTTTCCAGAGGTTGGCGCGCTTGAGCGATTCTTCCACGATGTCGTCGAGGTCGCTTTTGCTAGTCACGCCCTGCAGACGAGGGCCAAAAGCGACATTCTCGTAGATGGATTTGGGAAACGGGTTGGGCTGCTGAAAAATCATGCCCACGCGGCGACGAAGGTCGACCGGGTCGACGCCCTCGGCATAGATATCGTTGCCGTCGAGTGTCATGGTGCCCTCGACGCGAGTACCCTCGATAAGGTCGTTCATACGGTTGATGCAGCGCAAAAACGTCGATTTACCACAGCCCGAAGGACCGATAAACGAGGTGATGGCGTTTTTGGCGATGTTGAGGTCGAGCCCCGTCAGCGCATGAAAGTCACCGTACCAAAAGTTGAAATCCTTGGCTGTGATGGCCGCTTGCTCCGGCGTGGGAGCGGACTGATAGACGGACATGGGACTCCTTAACTAGCGGCGCTTGCGCGACAGATAACGCGCAAACAGGTTGAAGGCCAGAATAATCGCCATCAGCAAAAGCGCAGTGCCGTAGGCTGCGTTCATGTTGATGCCGTCGTTGGCAAGCAAATAGAGGTGAACGGTCATGGGACGACCGGAATCGAGCGGCGAGATCGGCAGATTGATGGCCTGACCCATGGTGTAGAGCACCACCGCGGTCTCGCCGATGGCGCGACCGATGGCAAGGACGATGCCGGTGGCAATGCGGCCAAAGGCAGAAGGAAGCACGATCTTGGAGACGACCTGCCACTTGGTGGCGCCCAGGCCATATGCGCCCCAACGGATATAGCGCGGAACGGCGCGAATTGCCTCCTCGGTGGTGCGCATGACGATGGGCAGCATCAGAAGCGCCAGCGCCAGAGCGGCCGAAACCATCGAAAGGCCCAGGCCCATGGCCTCAACAAACAAGGCGTAACCAAAGAGGCCCATAACGATGGAAGGCACCGAGGCCAGGGCATCGGCAGCATAGCGAATGATGTCGACGACCTTGCCCTGCTTGGCGTATTCGGCCAGATAGACCGCAGCCAAGACGGCAACCGGCGTGCAGATGAGCATGGCGAGCGCCGTCACGTAGATGGTCGAGACGATCGTGGGCCAGATGCCACCCTCGGCGTTTACGCCCTGCGGCCAGCCGAAGATAAAGTCGAGCGAGATATGCGGAAGACCGTTGATGACCACGTAGGCGATGATGGCAAGCAACACCAGGGTGGTGATATAGGCCGCGGCGCGAAACACGCCGAGCATAATCTTGTTGGACAGGTCCTTGTTGATGCGGCCCTTCTTGCCATGGGAAAGGGCACGCTTGATGAGCTCGCGCGACGATGTCGTATCGACCGTCGTGTCAACGGAATCGGACATAGCCTACCCCCTCTTCTTTGAAATCAGGCGAACGATACCCACCAGTGCAGCTGAGATGATAAACAGGACCACGCCCATGCCAAACAGAGCCGAGCGATGCAGGCCCGAGGAATAGCTCATGTCGAGTGCGATCTGGCTCGTGAGCGTCGAGATGGGGCTCGAGATGCTATCTGGAATGACCGGGGCGTTGCCCACGACCATCAGCACGGCCATGGTCTCACCGATGGCACGCCCCATACCCAAGACAATTGCATCGACAATGCCCAGCTTGGCTGCAGGCAGCACGACCTTGTAGATGGTCTGCCACTTGGTGGCACCCATGGCATAGGACGCCTCGCGAATGCCCATGGGGATGGAATTGAGGGCATCGATCGTGAGCGTGGTAATGGTGGGAACGATCATGATGGCAAGCACAAACCACGCCGTCAGCGCGCCAAAGCCAAGACCGCCGGTCAGCTGCGCGATAAACGGGCGGATGATGACCATGCCAAAGAAGCCGTAGATGATGGAGGGGATGCCCGCCAGCAGGTCGACGGCGGGGCTGATGAGCCTGCGCACGCGCTTGCTGGCGATCTCGACCAGATATACAGCCGTGCCCACACCCAGGGGCACGCCCATGGCGAGCGCACCGACCGTCACCAGACCAGAGCCCGCCAGCAGCGACATGATGCCGTAGTGGCCCTCGGATGGCGCCCACGTAAAGCTAAAGAAGTCCGCCAGGCCGATGTCGGTAAAGACGGGCAGCGCCGAGTACGTGGTAAAGACAAAGATCAGGATAACGGTGACGACCGCCAAGAACGCGCAGGCAAAGAAGATCCACTGCAGCGCCTTCTCCTTGAGATAGGTGCTACGCGACACCAACGCCAACTCACGCTTTTTGGGCGTCTGAGCCTCCTGCTCAATCTGGGGGGTTTCCTGTGCTTCCACGCTACTCACTCCCCTTTCCGTCGTTGGTGACGGGAATAAAGCCCGCCTCGCGAATCTGCTTGTCCATCTTCTCGGACGTCACATAGTCAATGTAGTCCTGCGCCTGATGCGAAGGCGTACCCTTCACAAAGAAGTAAAGGTCGCGCGAGATGGGATAGCCGCCACTTGCGACCGTCTTCTCGGATGCCTCGACATGGTTGACCGAAACGGCCTTAACCGAGGTCGTGGCGTTGAGGCTCTCGACAAAACCCAGCGAGATGTAGCCAATGGCGCCATGCGAGCGGGACACGACGTCGCGCACTTGGCCCGTACCCGAAAGAACGGCCGAGCGGCGATCGAACGGCGTGCCGTCCATCACGATGGTACGGAAGGCCTCGCGCGTACCGGACGCCTCATCGCGGTTGATAATCTGAATCTTCAGGTCCTCTCCGCCGACTTCCTTCCAGTTGGTGATCTTGCCGGCGTAAATATCGCGGAGCTGCTCGGTCGAGAGATTGTCGACCGGGTTGTCGTCGTTCACGATGACTGCGATGCCGTCGTGCGCGATTACGATCGGGGTCAGGCCAAGGTCTTGTTCGTCGGCATTGAGGCCACGAGACGAGCTGGCGATGTCGGCCGTGCCGTTGCTGACGGCCTCGATACCCGCAGAGGAGCCAAGGCCGGAGACGAGCACATCGGTGCCGGCCTCTTCCTTAAAGCCCTCGGCTGCGATCTCGGCAATGGGAAGGCACGTGGTCGAGCCGGCCACGGTAATAGAAGATGTGGAAGATCCCGAGGAGCAAGCACACAGCGTGAGCGTAAGCACTGCAGCACTCAGGACCGATGCGATCTTTCTCATAGCATCACGCCGATCGCAGCATGGCGCCCACAGGTGCCGCCCTCGTTGCGGTAGGAATAAAAGCGGTCGTTCTGACGAACGGTGGAAAGCTTGGTGTCCACAATGCTGCTCGCCTCGACGCCGGCGTCCATCAGCGCCTCGCGAATGGCGGCGGAAAGATCGAGCATACGAGAAGCAGAGGCATCGATGCACGCGAACTCGGCGGCAAAGCGATCCATAAGTTCTTGGGACACCTCGTACTCGTCGCCCAGGATATGGGGCCCAATGTAGGCAGAGATGTCGTCCGGCTTGCAGCCAGCCGCCTCGCAGAGCGCTTGGCACGCCTTGGCGGAAATGCGCGCAATCGTGCCCTTCCAGCCAGAGTGCACCACGGCAAAGCCGCCGGGAGCCACCAGCACCACGGGAACGCAATCGGCAAAGCAGAGCATCACGGGTACCTCACGGGCCATGCAGACGATGGCATCGCAGCCCTCGGCAATCTGCTCGCGAATGTTCTCGAGATCATCAGCACCGTTCGAGGTCACCGTCACGACATGGTCACCGTGTACTTGATTGGGAACAAGCAGGTTGTGCTCGCACTCGGCGGCACCCAAGGCCTCGAGTGCGCGGCGACGATTTTCTTGAACGGCAAAGGGGTCATCGCCAACATGCGAGCCCAGATTGAGTGAGGAGTACGCATCTTCGGAAACACCGCCGGCGCGTTCGGTAAAAGCAAAGCGAACATCGTGCGTCGCGCCCTCTACCAACGTAACTCCATCATGGTCGACACGCGAAACGCTGTCCGCACGTGCTGCCATACTAAAGCCTCCTAATAACACAAGTATCGCGGCGACGCCGCAGCAGTCCGTGCCACACGGCTGCCATACTTCATCAAAAGGATACCCGCAGCGGTAGGGGCTAAACGTAAGGGGAACGTAAGGAGATTGGAGGCTTTCGTTTACAAAGGCAAAACACAACAAAAAGGGTGCGCCCAATCGGACGCACCCCATACAGGTCGCTGAGAAAAACGAACTAGAAGCTGCCGCGCTTGAGGAAGTCAGGAAGCTCAAACTGGTCGTTGCCAAAGTTGGGGAGCTCGGTACCACCGACGTTGCGAGTCGGGGCAGCCTGAGCCGGGCTCGTGGCAGGAGCGGTGCGCTGCGGCTCGGTAGAAGCAGCGGCCTTGCTCTGGGACTGCTGTGCAGCGAAGAGCTCGTCCTGACGGTTGACGTTGGAGTCGGAGAAGCCCGTAGCGATGACGGTAATACGCACCTGATCGCCCAGGGACTCGTCGACAACGGTACCGAAGATGATGTTGGCCTCGGGGTCGACGGCGTTGGCGACAACGTCGGCGGCGTCGCTGATCTCCTGAATGCCCAGGTCCTTGGAACCGGCAATGGAAAGCAGGACGCGCGTAGCGCCATCGATGGAGCTCTCGAGCAGCGGGCTGGAAATAGCCTGCTGGGCAGCGTCGACGGCACGGGTGTCCCCAGAAGCGGTACCGATACCCATCATGGCGGTACCGGCCTGCTTCATGATGGTCTTAACATCGGCGAAGTCCAGGTTGATGATACCGGGGACGGTGATGAGGTCGGTGATGCCCTGGGTGCCCTGGGAAAGGACGCCATCGGCGATTGCGAAGGCCTCAAGCATGGTGGTCTTCTTCTCGGCGATGTCGAGCAGCTTGTCGTTAGGGATAACGATCATGGTGTCGACGCAGTCGGAAAGCGTCTTAATGCCTTCTTCGGCGCTCTTCTTGCGCTTGCGGCCCTCAAACGTAAAGGGCTTGGTCACGACGGCGACGGTCAGCGCGCCGACCTCGTTCATCGCGATATCGGCAACGATGGGGGCAGCGCCGGTACCGGTGCCGCCGCCCTCGCCGCAGGTGATGAACACCATATCGGCGCCAGCGAGCGCCTCGGCGATGTCGTCGCGGGACTCATCGGCGGCCTTACGGCCGACCTCGGGGTTGGCGCCAGCGCCCAGGCCGCGGGTCAGGTCGGTGCCGATGTGCACCTTGATATCGGCATCAGAGATCGCGAGTGCCTGAGCATCGGTGTTGATGGCAACAAACTCGACGCCGCGGATACCCTCTTCGATCATTCGATTGACCGCGTTGGTACCGCCGCCGCCGACGCCGACCACCTTAATGACGGCAAGGTAGTTGTTGATCTCTGTCTCGTGCATGTCGGTCCTCCGAACAAAGGTTATTGCCATAGCATGGGTTGACCCCTGCGCACATTAACCTTCAAGTTGAAAGTAAATGCAAAGGTAAACCGTATTATGTTTGCACATTATGAACGTATCAGTCAAATAATTGACGGTGAAAACCAAACAAACCAGATAAACGGCGCGGTATGCCCCGTCAACAAAGGCCAGAAGACGCTACGAGGTCGGTGCGTTCCTAAACGTATAGTTGCCAGGAGATCGAACGTTGATATACGTCACGCCCTCCACCTGCGAAAGCAGCTTGGTAACGATACGCTCCTTTTTGGCAATGTCATCCGAATCTCCGAGCGACACCTCGATACCGTTATCGAGATTCGCCGAGATGGCCTCGACCGAGGGCGTGGAAATATCCTTGACCTGGCCCAGGAACTCGCTCGAGAATCCGCGGACGTAATCCAGGCCGGCCTTGACCGCCTTGGAATTTACCGCTTGCCCCGAAACCGGCGCGACATCGGCCGAGACATCGGTCAGCAGCACGGCTCCGTAATGTTTGGCGAGCGCCAGGGCGGCATCGATGCCGTTTAGGGTGTTGGCACCCTCCCCCGTTGTGATGACATTGCCCTGGTCGTCAACATCGACCGAGGTAGACAGCGGTGCAATCCATGTGTCATCGTCCCCGATCGCCCATGCAAGATCGTCGGAGCTAATGTAGGCAATTGCGATAACCTTGCGTTCCGTCGGCGTGATGATGAGCGTATGGGGAAATTGACGCTGAACATCCACGCCCGAAACCCACGGATTTTGCTTGAGGCCCTCGGTGATCTGGTCGGGATTCACATTGAACAGCGACGTGTCCTCGGGCAGATCGATCAGCTGGATGGCATCGTGCTTGGTCACATGCTCGCTGCCCTGGATCTGAATATCGGTAGCGGCGAACAGGCCAGAGTTAATGACGACGACGGCAACGACTGCAAGCACTGCCAGAGCGGCAAGGATGCCGCCCGCGATTTTGCCCTTGCCCTTAACGGCAGAAGCGGCACCCGCCGCATGATTTGCCAGGGCGCCGATCGATGACAACGGATTAGAGCCCTTTTTGCCCGATTGCGGTTTTGCGGAGGCCGACACCGACGTCAGCATACGTGGCTTAGATGCACCCAGCGCGCGACCGGGACGCGTCACCTTTGCCCCCAACGAGGGCTTGGGCGACGCTATGGGGCGAGAAGGTATGGCGCCCATCGCCGGTTTGGGCGTCACCGAGGGACGTGCCACCGGACGAGCAACATTTTTGGCCGCGGGGCGTCCGCCAAGCTGCGAACCGACAGTCGAACGTTTGGCAGGCCGCACGGACCCAGCAGGCTTAGAAGGCATAACGGACTTACGTTGAGGCTGAGACGGTGCGCCGGAACGCCCTCCGGCGCGGCGGAAGGTTGGTTTCGATGCTCTAGAAGCCGAGGAATTTAACTTCCGGTCTGAGCTCGATGCCATACGCCTCCCTCACCTTTCCGTGCACATGTCTGATAACCGCGGCCACGTCATCGGCCGAGGCGGTTCCGTTATTAACGATAAAATTAGCGTGTACGGGCGAAACTTCCGCGCCGCCAACCGAAAAACCCTTTAATCCACAATCCTCGATAAGCTTGCCCACGCTCGCATCGGGCGGGTTGCGAAAGACCGACCCGCAGGATGCACAGCCCATGGGCTGTGTGCGCTTACGCCGCGTCAGGTACCGCTCCATACGTTCACGGATATCGGCCTTGGGCGCAGGTTTGAGCTTGAGCACGCATTCCAGAATGATCTCGTTACGCGGCAGGCTGCATTCACGGTAGCCCCAAGCGATCTCCGAGCCCGCGTAATGCTTGATGCCGGAGCCCTGGTCAAACGTAACGACATCTTCGACCAGCGAGCCAATCCACTCGGTTCGCGTGCCGGCATTCATGGACACGGCGCCGCCAACGGAGCCGGGAATACCGACCGCAAACTCAAGGCCCGAAAGGCTGCGCGACAGCGCGTCGTTGACTAGGCGAGCGAATATTACGCCCGCACCGACCGTCAGCGCACAACCGTCTTCGGCGACAACCGTACGCTGGAACTCACGCCCCAACGAAATGACGGCGCCGCGATAGCCTGCATCGGCAACAAGCAGATTAGATCCCTTGCCGATAATGACCCACGGCACCTGCTCACGATCGAGCACCGCCACGGCGCGACGCAAGGCATGATAGCTGTGACACGTCACAAAGAGGTCCGCCTTGCCGCCGATACGATAGCTCGTATGGCGCGCGAGGCGTTCATCCTCAATTACGTCCGTATCGATCATGCCCGAAAGCGCCATGACGGCGTTAAACAGACCCATGGGGTTTAAGCGTCTTTCTTGGCAGTCAGATACTCGATGAACTCGGGGCCGACCGTCGTGACGTCGCCGGCGCCCATGGTAAGCAGCAAATCGCCCTCGCCCACCATTTTCTCGAGCTCCTCATTGAGCTCAAGACGGCTCGAGCAGTACACGACCTCCTTGCCGGGATGCTTGGCGCGCACGGTATCGGCAAGCATCTTGGACGTGACACCCGGGATGGGCATCTCGCCGGCAGAGAACACGTCAATCAACAGCAGCTTGTCAGCATTGGCGAATGCGTCGGCAAAGTCATCGCACAGAGCCTGCAGGCGCGAATAGCGGTGCGGCTGGAACACGACGTCGACATGTTTGTAGCCCAGCGAAGAGGCAGCAGCGAGCGTCGCCTTGATCTCGGTGGGATGATGGCCGTAATCGTCAACCACCGTGATGCCGTCGATATCGCCCACGTGGGTAAAGCGACGGCGGACGCCTTCAAAACTCGAAAGTGCCTTAGCGGCGGCGTCGATATCGAGGCCCAGGACATGGGCGACGGTCAAGACGGCCGTGGCGTTGAGCATGTTGTGACGACCGGGGTTGCTCTTAATCTCGACAGCGTGCTCGGTGCCGTCCTCAAAGCGAACGATAAAGTCGCTCTGGATGCCCTTGACATCCGGATGCACGCAGACGATGTCGTTGGTCTCGGCAAAGCCATAGGAAAGCACATGACGGCCCGTCGACTTGGCAAGCTCGACCAGATGCGGGTCCTCGCCACAGACGATGACCGTGCCGTCCTCGCCCACCAGACTCATAAACTTGGCGAAGGTGGCCTCGATCTCCTCGATACCCGAGTAATGATCGAGATGGTCGGCCTCGACGTTGGTCACGATGACCACATTGGGGTTAAGGAACAGGAAGGAGCTGTCGGACTCATCCGCCTCGGCGACAAAATAGTCGCCCGAGCCGTTCTTGCCGTTGGTATCGTAGCCCTCAACAATGCCACCGATCAGGAAGCTGGGGTCCAGACCCATGCGGTCGAGCATGGTGGCACACATCGAAGAGGTCGTGGTCTTGCCGTGAGTACCGGCGACGGCGACGGTGGTGTAGCCGTGGCCCAGAGCCGAGAGCATCTTGGCGCGAGGCCACACGGGAATACCCAGCTCGCGCGCACGGACGAGCTCGGGGTTGGACTCGGGAATAGCGGTAGAGACCACGACGACGTCGGGCTTGACCTCGTCGATGGTGGCGGCCTCATGGCCCACATGCACCTTCACGCCGGCGCGGGTAAGCTGGCGAATATAGCGCGACGTCTTAAGGTCGGAGCCGGTAACGACATAGCCGCGTTCGTGAAGGACGAGGGCGATGCCGCTCATGCCGGCGCCACCGATACCGATAAAATGGGCGCTCTTGAAATCGGGCGCGGAGGTTGCAGTCTGGGAATCAGCCATGTGCTCGTGTACTCCTTGCGTAAACACTGCCTGTAACCCGTCTACTGTACCGCACCTACCGCATCCGCGCGAGGGCGACCCGCGATATCCCGTCTAACTAACGCAATCCTTCTACCGCGTCTGCCAAAAGAACGGCAGCGCGGTCCTGGGCCAAACCGCGAGCCGCCTGACGCATGGCATCGCGCGCCTGCGCATCATCGATAAGATGCAGCAGCTCATCGGCAAACGCCCGGGTGTCGATATCGGCATCGGCACAGAGCACGCCAGCACCGGCATCGACCAGATAGCGGGCATTGGTGGTCTGATGATCGGCCGTCGCATGCGGATACGGCACCAGTACCGAAGGTGTGGCAAGGGCCGCGATCTCGGCAACGCTCGAAGCGCCCGAGCGCGAGAGGACCAAATCGGCCGCGGCCAGCATATCGCCCATATTGTCGATGTAGGGCTGGACGCGATACCGCTTCGCCTCCTCGGGCATCAGGGCAAGAGCACGCTCGGTGTCCTCGAAGCCATCGGCGCCCGTCGAATGCAAAACATAGAGATTATCGCGCGAGAGCAACTCGTTTTTAAGCGAAGCCACGCGCTCATTAAGATGTTGAGCACCAAGTGAGCCGCCAAAAACCAGCAGGAGTGTGGCGTCCTCAGGCACGTCGAGAGCCCTGCGACCGCGAACCCGATCCCCCTCGATCACAGAACGGCGCACGGGGTTGCCGGTCATGAGCACATGGTCAGGATCGCCCTCACGCTCAAACACGGAACGTGCTGCCGGCACCGAGATGCAAACGCGGGCGGCATGCGAACTCATCATCTTGTTAGCAAGGCCCGGAACGGAGTTCTGTTCATGCAGCAGATACGGAATGCCCGCGTCTTTGCACCAGCCCAGAAGCGGGACCTCGACATAGGCGCCAAAACCTATAGCGACATCGGGCTTGCAGGCTTTAGAAAAATGGCTGCCGAGCGCGCGCTTCGCCTTATAGACACGCCACAGCGAGCTCAATGCCGTCCAAGGGCGAGAGCGGTCGAAGCCCGTAACCGTAATCGGCACAAAATCGAACCCTGCCTCGGGAACCAGACGACCCTCGAGCTTATGCGACTGACCCACAAACACAACGTGGTGGCCACGGTCACGTAGCTCCTCGGCCAAGGCAAGTGCGGGGTTGATATGTCCCGCCGTGCCGCCGGCTGCGATAGCAACGGTCATCTTATCGGTCATGGTAGTCCCTTCGTACGCGCGGCCCCTGGTCGTCGGTGCGCAAGCGCGCCGACGGGTCCGAATTCAAGTCGATCCGATTATATCCGCCACCCGTATTGCGCGGCGTCGGTCGTTGCGGGCGACTCTGCGGCACCGAGCGCGGACGAGCATCCGACTCCGAAGCAAAACCGTTCAAGACGGTAAAACCGCCACGCGACGAGCGCTCCCCACGCGTATGGGGAACACCGGCAGTGCTCTCGTCCATAACGGCAAAGCTATCGCGACGACGATCGTATTCATCGCGTCGAGCGCTCTCGTGCGACACGCGCAAAATAAGCCCGGCGAGCATGAGCGACACGATAATCGACGAGCCGCCATAGCTGATAAACGGCAGCGGCTTACCCGTCATAGGAAACACGTTGAGAATACCCAGCGCGTTGATCAAAAACTGCACCGCGAGGATAACCGCAGAGCCCGAAGCCATGAGCGCCCCGCGACGATCGGCGGCCTGCTCGGCAATTCGAAATGCCGAGTAGATCAGCATCGCAAACACCAAGAAAAACAGCAGCGTCCCCAAAAAGCCAACCTCCTCGCCAATGATGGCCAGGATGTAGTCGTTGTGAGCCTCGGGCAAATACGAGTACTTCATGGTTGAGTTGCCGATACCGCGGCCGAACAGTCCGCCCGAAGCAAACGCCATAATGGCGAGCGTTGCCTGATACCCGTCTCCATATTCATCTGCCCAAGGGTTCAAGAGAACCTGAATGCGCACCATACGGTACGGCTCGACGACAAGAGCGATCACGATGATGACGGCGCCAGCAAGAATCGCACCGATAATGTATTTTGGGTCAAGGCCGGCAAAGAGCGCCATGCACATGATCGTCAACAGAATAATCAGGATGGTGCCAAAGTCGGGCTGAATAAAAATCAAGACGAGCGATATGCCCAAATATAAGCCCATGCCCTTAAGGAACTCATTGATGTTACCGCCGGGCGAAAACACGCGATCGAGCATGATGGCAGAATAGGCAATGGCAAACGGCTTGAGAAACTCCGATGGCTGAAACTGAATGCCGGCAATGCTCAGCCAACGCGTAGCGCCACGGCTGCCGCTACCAAAGAGGAACACCGCAAGCAGCAAGATCATCATAGCGATAAGGGCAAGTTTAAGCGCCCCTTCGCCAAACCAGCTATCGGGTGCAACGCGCGCGATGAACTCGAGGGCAGCAACACCGACGACAGTGAACATAAACTGCCGGAACAAAAAGTAGGTCGCGGAGTCGTTCTCGTGAAGCGCCTCGACTGAAGAAGCCGAGTACACCATAAGCAGGCCAAAACAGACCAGCGAGAACAGGCAGGTCAAAAAGACCAGGCGGGGTCGCATGATACGTGCGGGGACGCCGGCGATATAACGTTCGCCGATGCCCTGCGTGCGACGACCGGCGCGCGGCGTGATGCACTGCGAGGAAGCACGGTCCGAGTCGGGCCTCCTCATATTCTGTCGGGGGCTCTCCTCTCTCACCGGCAACCCCTATTCCATTTGCGTATTGGACGCAGCGGCAAGCTGGGCCACATAGTCCTTAAACACGCGACCGCGCTCCTCGTAGCCCGAGAACTCATCGAACGAAGAGCAGGCGGGCGACAGTAAGATCACATCGCCGCGGCTCGAGAGCGAACGGGCAACGTCCACGGCATCGCGCAGGTCGTCGGCCTGGGCGATATCGACATCACCGTCGACATCCGCCTCGTCCATAGCGGCGGTAAAGCGCTCGCGCGCGTCGCCAAAGCAGACCACCGAGCGAACGTTATCCATCACAACGCGGGCAAAGGACTCGAGCGGCGTGCCCTTATCGTGACCGCCGAGCAGCAAGATCACATCGTCATCGGGAAACGCCGTCAGGGCCTTTTCGACCGCATCGGTGTTCGTTGCCTTGGAATCGTTAACATAGCGCACGCCATCGATCTCGCCACAGGGCTCAACGCGGTGCTCCAGCGGCTGGAACGAGACCAGGCCGCGACACACACCTTCAACATCGGCGCCGACCGTCAGGGCCGCCGTGGCAGCACACAGGGCATTGATTACATTGTGATGGCCCGAAATCTTAAGCTCGGACGTATCGACGAGCGGGGTCTCGACGCCCTTCAGGCGAACGACCATCTTGCCATCGCGCACAAATGCGGCGTCCTCGCCCGCAGGCTCGTCAAAAGCAACCTTGCAGATGCGACGGCCCGGAACATAGATGTACTCATCGAACTCGTGGATGCCGGCATCCTCGACATCAACAATCACCAGGTCATCGTCGACCATATTCTCGAAGAGCTTAATCTTGGCGAGCGCATAGTTCTTATGGCTCTTATGCCAGCCCAGATGGTCGGGGGTAATGTTGAGCAGCACCGCCACACGGGGGTGAAGCTCCTGGGTCGTTGCGATCTGATAGCTCGAAAGCTCCGCCACAAACCACTCGTTATGCGCACGGCCATCGATCTCGTTCACCGGAGGCTCGCCAATGTTGCCGACAGCAACGCTCGCCTCGCCCGCTGCCTTAAGCAGGTAATCGGTCAGTGACGTGGTTGTCGTCTTGCCGTTGGTGCCCGTAATGGCAATCCAATTTTGGGGAGACAGACGGTAGGCAAACTCGGGCTCACCCATAATCTGGGCAGCGTGATCACGGCCAGCCTTAAAGAATGCCGAGAACTCCGAGATGCCCGGACACGTCACGCATACATCAAACGCGCCCTCGACCTGCTCGGTTCCGTAGACAAACGATGCCCCGTGCGCCTCGAGCGAGCGCGTGGCATCGTTGGGCTCGGACGTGCCGCCACCGTAAACGGTAACGGCACTCACACGCTCGGGATGTGCAAGCGCCCAGCGAGCGACATCAAGACCGGACTTACCCTGGCCCAAAACGAGCAGGCTAAAGACATCAGCAAGAGGCATGAAAGACCACTATCCCAACTGGAAGAACAACGCGAGGCCCAGGGCTCCGAAGGCCGCGGCGACAATCCAAAAACGGATGACGACCTTGGTCTCGGCCCAGCCCTTCTTTTCAAAATGATGATGAATGGGCGCCATAAGGAAGACGCGCTTGTGCGTAAAGTGGAAATAGACAACCTGGATCATGACCGACAGGGTCTCGACGATAAACAGACCGCCGATGATGAGGGAAACGACTTCGGTGTTGGTCATGATGGAGGTGCAGGCAAAAGCGGCGCCCAGGGCAAGCGAGCCGGTATCGCCCATAAAGATGCTCGCCGGATAGCAGTTGAACCACAAAAAGCCCAGGCAGGCGCCGGCGCACGCCGTGCAGAAGATGGACAGGTTCACATCGCCGTGCAAAAACGCCATGGCAGCCATGGCCAGCATGGCGATCATGGAGGTGCCGCCGGCAAGACCGTCCAAGCCGTCGGTGAGGTTTACGGCGTTGGAAAGGCCCGCGATCATCAGCCAGCAAAAGACAAGGTAGAGCCACGGAAAAGAGAGGCCGCAAATGGTGGTCGAGAGCACACCAAGGTCGATCGTCAGGCCACCGGGGAAACGAATCTCGGGGGCGACGCCGCACCAGTTGACAGCAAGCACGGTAAAGGTAACGCAGATGAGGGTAAGGCCAATCATCTTGGCGTGAGGCGTCAGGCCGAGCGAGCGGCCGTGCGTGACAGAAGTCAGGTCGTCGATGAGGCCAAGAACGCCGGTTGCCAGCGTGGCGAGCAGCACAAGCACGAGCTCGGTGGTGAGCTTTCCCATCAAAAGGCAGGTCAGCGAAACGGCAACCAGGATGATGACGCCACCCATGGTGGGCGTGCCCTGCTTAATCAGGTGACGCTTGGGGCCATCGGCGCGAACCTGCTGGCCGATGCCCTCGACCTTCAGGAGCTTAATCCACCACGGCATAAGCAGCATCGCGATGACGGCGGCGATGCCCAATCCCAAAAATGCCTGGTACGTAGGATACGAAGGATTGCCGAACATGGACTAGCACACACCTTCCACAAAGCGATCGAGCTCAACGAAGCGTGAGCCCTTGACCAGCACGACATCATGCTGCTCAAGAGCGCCGCCCATACGGTCGAGCACCTGCTGATAGTCGGAGAACACCTGAATGCGGTCCTCATCCATACCCATCATGCGCGCGGCCTCGGCCATACGCTGGGCAAGCTCACCTCCGACACATGCGAGCATATCGAGCTTCTTGGCCGCCGCATAGGCGCCCACCAGCTCATGCATGCGAGGAGCCTCGTCGCCCATCTCGCCCATCTCGCCCAGAACCGCCATGCGCGAACCCGTGCACGAAAGCGAACACAGCAGGTCGAGGCCGGCTGCCATCGATTCGGCACTGGCGTTATATGAGTCGTCGATGACGCGGGCGCCGCTCTTGGCGCGCTTGATTTCCTGACGATGCCCGGTAATCGTAAGACCCCTAAAGGCGGCATCGATCTGCTCGGGCGTCACGCCAAGGCGATGGGCAACCGCTGCGGCCTTGACGGCATTGGGAACGGACTGCGCGCCGGGAATGGCAAGCAGTGTATCGATAGTCTCGCCCAAGCCAAAATCGAGCGTAAAGACCGGGCGTCCCTCGTCATCAATGCGAATGTCGCACGCACGGACCTCATCGTCGTCCGAGACGCCCGCAAGCATCACGTCGACGCCCGCAGGCGCGGCAAAGGTGTCGCGGATGAACGGGGTAAAGTCGTCCTCACCACCCAAAACCAGCAACGGGAGAAGGTCTCCGGCGGCGCACATGCCGCCAACAATCTCGGATTTGGCACGAGCGATATTCTCGCGACTGCCCAGAATACCGATATGGGAGGTGCCGATCTTGGTCACAATGGCAAGGTTGGGATTGGCGGACTGAGACATGCGCTCAATCTCGTGGAAATGGTTCATGCCCATCTCGAGCACCAGAACCTCGGTGTCGGCAGGGGCCGCCAGCACCGTGAGCGGCATACCGATCAGGTTGTTGTAGTTACCCTTGGTTGCCCAAACGCGATAGCGCTTGGCGAGCACCGCGGCGAGCACGTCCTTGGTCGTCGTCTTGCCGATAGAGCCGGTAATGCCAATTACCAGGCAGCCAAGCTCCAAACGATAAGCGTGAGCCAGGCGCAGCAAAAACTCCTCTGGGTCATCGGTATGCAGGATGGCGCAGCCCTTCTCTTGGGCCAGCGAAAGCAGCTCGGCATCGGGCTCGCGCGTCATCACTACGGCGCCGGCACCCGACTCGATGGCACGGGAAGCAAAGTCGTTGCCGTCGACCTTTTCACCCGGGAAGGCGACGAATATCGTGCCCTCCTCAACCTGGCGCGAGTCGATAACGCAACCGCGGCATACCCGATCGGCTTCTCCCGTCACGGTTCGGGCCCCTGTTGCGGCCGCGAGGTTGTTGACGGCGATCTCTATCATTGCAGCTCCCCTGTAAACCTAATAATGCTATCGGCGTATTGTATCCCAGCGCCGCCTACGCGTGGTGCAGGGCGTGTGAACAACCCGGATTAACCGACTGGCCATTTCATAGATAGTAACCCCCTACTTGGTGCGCGGGACACCCAACACGTCAAGCGCACTGGCCATAATGGACTGGAACGGCACTGCGGCGGCATCGGAGCCTGACGGGGTTCCGTCAAGGGTGATATAGCACAGGACCTTGGGCGACTGCGCCGGGGCAAACCCCATAAAAGACGACATGTAGTTCTCTTTGAGGTAGCCGCCGTTCTCATCGGCGCGCTCGGCCGTACCGGTCTTGCCCGCCACGTCGTAGCCGTCCACCGCGCCGCCAACACCCGTTCCCTCGGCAACGACCGTCTGCATACACGATGTCACCTGCGAGGCGGCCTCCTCGGAAATCGCGCGATCCCCCTCGCCCCAATCCTTTTCATCGCCCTTGCTCGACTTATAGAAGTGCGGAGTCATCATCACGCCGCCGTTCGCGATGCCGCCCACGGCACGTGCGACCTCAATCGGCGAGACGGACAGCGCCTGGCCAAAGCTCATAGCACCCAAGGTGGCACCATCGTACTGGTCGCGCTCCTTGACGATGCCCAGACTCTCACCCGGAAAATCGACACCGGAGCTATGACCGATACCCCACTTGTCCACATAGGTGGCAAAATCATCGGCACCGATCTTGCGCCCCACCAGGACAAAACCGACATTGGACGAACGGCGCATCATCTCGCGTACGTCCATTGTCATGGTGTAGTCACGCTTGTCGGCATCGGTAACGGTATCGTCGCCCACCTTGATACTCGCGGGAACCTCAAACGATGTGCTCGGGCGCACAACGCCCAAATCAAATCCGGCGCCCGCAACCAGCGTCTTAAAGACCGAGCCGGGCTCGTAGGCATCCGTCACCAGACGAAGGTTCATGTCCTCGGTCTTGGCGTTTTCCAAATTGGTCTGGTCGTAGGTCGGATACGAGCAGGCGGCCAGGATCTCTCCAGTCGTCGGGTCGGTCACCAGGGCCGACCCGTTTTTGGCCTTCGTCTTCTCGACCGCCTCGGCCAAGGCATCTTCCGCGGCGCGCTGAATGTTGACGTCGATCGTCGTCACGATATCCACGCCATCGATCGCGGCAACCTTTTTATAGGCACCGCCCGCGATGTAGCCGCCATCTCTTGCGCGCTCGCGCACAAGAGAGCCATTCGTTCCGGTCAGAAGCTCATCGTATTGTTTTTCGAGTCCCGTCAGGCCAGCGTTGTCCACGTTCACGACGCCCAGCAGCTGAGAAGCCAGGTTTCCATACGGGTAAACCCGCTTCATCGCCTGCTCAAAGAGCACGCCGGGTAGATTCTTCTTTTCCAGGGCGGCAGCGTCATCCTCGTCGACCTGGCGCTTGATATACACCCAGGAACCATCAGACAGCACCAGCTTGCGGCAGGTCTTTTTATCAATACCGGTAGCCTTGACCAGCGCCGAGACCGTCTTGTCGACGTCCTCGACAAGCTGAGGGTTCACGGCGACATTGCGGCATTCGACTGACGACGTCAGCACGTTGCCGTTGCGGTCGTAGATAGTGCCACGTTTGGCATAGAGCGTCTGTGAAAGCAGACGACGCGCGTCCGCACGCTCGCGCAGCTTGTCAGCATTCACGATCTGGTATTCGGCAAGACGGAAGACGCCCGCGGCAAGGCCAACCCCGATACAGCCCATAACGACATCGCGGCGAGGCAGCGGCGCTCCCGTAACCCATTCAGACGACGACCCCTTGCGCGCGCCCGTATTGCGTACCCGAGGTCCGCCCGAGCCACGAAGACGCGACGCAGGGTCGTTGCCATAGGACGGCCCCGCGTTGTAAGATGGCCGACCCGTTCCTTGATAACCAGAACGTCCCCGCGAGGAGGGACGTCCAGACCCGTGGTCCCCGTCGGAACCGCGGCGATAGTCATTTGTCATACTCAGCTACCGTCTTATTTACTGAGCGGCCGCAGTCGAGCTAGCGCCCGCGGCTGCATCCTGCGAAAAGTCAAGCGTAACGCTCTCGCTGGGCTCCACCATGCCATAGGCGCCCGCAAGATCGCGAATACGTGTGTCGGCACCATAGACCGAATGCATGACCTCAAGGTTAGAACTCTCGTCGGTCGCCTTCTCGAGCGTGCTGGCAAGCTCTGCGTTGCCGTTGAGCACCTGGGCCGTGACACCGGCAAGTGCCACGCGGGCGACACCGATCGTCATGAAGACAGCCGCGATGATGCAAACCGTTTTAAGAACGCTCATGAAAACCGGGCTTACCGCCTGGTTTGCCTGACGGCCCGCGCCCGTGTAGACATCAAAACGCGGCGTGCGTTGCTCACGAGGGGCAACGGGCGCCTGCGGTGCCTCGCGGTAGGCGGGCATGGCGTTCATATCATAGGCGAGTGCTGCGTTTGAGGTGTTATAGCCCATGATATGCCGCCTCCCATCCCGAGTACGTTGGTAGTGTGTTTAAGCTTCGTTTATGGTGCGAGCGGGAGGTCCAATTTCGCGCGGTCGCGCCTACAGGCGCTGCGCCACGCGGATTTTGGCTGATCTCGCCCGAGGGTTGCGCGCAACCTCATCGGGTTGGGCAACCAAGGGTTTGCGGGTGATGACCTTGAGTATCGGCACGTTGCCACACACGCACACCGGAATCTCCGGCGGGCACGTGCACCCCTGGCTCATCTCATTAAAGTGGTTCTTTACGATACGGTCCTCGAGCGAATGATACGAGATGACGCAGATGCGTCCGCCCGGGTTGAGCCACCTGGTGGCGGCATCAAGCCCCCTCTCGAGCACATCGAGCTCGTGGTTGACCTCGATGCGAATGGCCTGGAAGCTCTTCTTGGCCGGGTGCCCACCATGCCGACGAGCGGCAGCCGGAATGCCAGCCTTGATGATCTCGACAAACTGGCCTGTAGTTTCGATCGGTTCTTGCTCGCGACGGCGCACAATCTCGCGCGCAATCTGCGAGGCGAACTTCTCTTCGCCGTAGACGCGTAGAATCCGGGCGAGGTCGTGTTCGTTATAGGTGTTGATGACCTCAGCTGCGTTTAGGGTGTTGTTACCCGGATCCATCCGCATGTCCAATGGGGCATCTTCGTTATACGAAAAGCCCCTGCCAGGGATATCGAGTTGCGGTGACGAAACGCCCAAGTCAAACAGGAAGCCATCGACCCCGGGCACCTCGGCCGAGCAAAGCAGCTCGTCCAAGTCGCCGAAGTTGCCCTTCAGCAGCTGGTGCGGGACGCCGGGAACCTCGCGGTCCAGACGGGCACCAGCGGCCTCGAGGGCCATGTCGTCCTGATCGACGCCGAGCAAAAGGCCCGTCTCCCCCACCTGCGCGGCCATCTTTACCGAATGACCGGCACCGCCAAGGGTGCAATCGCAGACAACGGAGCCGCTCTTGAGCTGCAGCGACTCAAGCACTTCGCCGAGCATGACAGGTTCATGCCGATATTCTTGTGTCAAGATCCCACGCTCCATCCGTTACTCGTGCCTTGCCCTTACGAGAAGAAGAGGTCAAGCAGAGCCTCGTCGTCATCGTCCTCATCGGCCGCGGCGCGGTCCCAAACCTCAAGGTGGTCGTAGTTGCCCACAACCGTGACCTCGCGGTCAAGGTTCGCCTGCTTGCGGAGAGACTCAGAAAGACCGATGCGACCGGCGCTGTCCACATCCATCGACGCGGTGCGCTTGTTGATCGCCCTCATGAGCTTCTGGTCGTTGATGTCACGCGGGTTAAAACCCTCGTGGCCCTCACGACCCGCGAAGAGTCCTTCGACCCACTTATCGAAGGCCTCGGCAGAGAACACGTACAGAGCATCGACATCCAGGGCTTTGAACACGCGAACGTGCTCTCCAAGTTCCTCGCGAAGGGGTGCAGGCAGGGACAGACGACCTTTTGCATCGAGATTGCGCTCGTATGCACCAGTCATTCCCATGTGCGCCCTCCCCTCGGTTACTCAGATGGCACGTACGCGGGGAACCACCCCGCCTGTCGACGTCATTAATAATATGGGGAACTGCCCCATTTTTCAACACCTTTCCCCACCCCTTCCCCCACCCTACCCCACCACTCCACCCCCTAACTATTGGGCGCCACCCCCGAGCATATGTTCGAAAACACAATATGTTGTGTTTAATGCAAAGGCGGGATGCCACCTGTAGCACCCCGCCTTTCAACCTCAACCTTCAAGTTGACCTTGAGGCGATTTTTATGTCCCTTTACATCCCGTTCACATCGCCCCCAAACTCTCCCACGCGCGGCATGTGCACCCCGCCGCGCCATTGGCCGGTGGCGCAAAATGGGACGGACCCCCGATTGCCAAAACGTGCGCAACAGCACGTTCCAGCAATCGGGGGTCCGTCCTCGGATAGCATGTAATCGCAGCTCAGCAGCGTATTAGCGATGTGCCAGCGGGTGGGCCGCCAGGTAAACCTCAGTCAGCTGCGTACGATCGACATGCGTGTAGACCTGCGTCGTCGATATATCGGCGTGTCCCAAGATCTCCTGCAGCACGCGAAGGTCCGCGCCGCCCGCGAGCATATGGGTGGCAAAGGAGTGGCGCAACGTGTGCGGATGGAGTCCCACCAACCCCACCTGGCGTCCGTAGCGCTCGCATATGACGTGAACACCCTGACGCGACAGACGCCCGCCGTTCTTGTTTAAAAAGACCGCCGGCGTCTCTGTCCCACGAGCATGAGCCGCCAGAAGTCGGCGCCCATCACATATATAGTGCGTCAGGGCACGCGCCGCGCTTCCCACCAAAGGGACCAGACGCTCCTTGGAGCCCTTGCCGCGAACCAGCACAAAGCCGTCATCGGCATGGATATCACTCACATCGAGCCCCACCAGCTCGCTCACGCGCAGGCCGCACCCATACAGCACTTCCAAGATAGCGCGATCGCGCAGACCCATCTCACCATCCGGAAAATCCTGGTCGAGCAATGCCGAAACATCCTCCACCGAAAGGCACTCCGGCAGGCGCTCGGCCTTTTTTGGCAAACGCAACGCCGCCGTAGGATTTTGGGTCACGGCCCCATCGCGCACCAAAAAGGCATACAGGCCTTTGACGGCAGCGAGCGCGCGCTCCACCGAGGCATCGGAATAGCCCCCATCGCGCCGATCGGCGATAAAGTCCTCAATGACCCGCCGACTCACGTCCTCAAAGGACGCAATGCCCGTCCGCTCCAGATACGCACAGTAGGTCGTCAGGTCTCGGCGATAGGCGGCAATCGTGTTACGCGCCAAGCCCCGCTCGACTGCAAGGTAATCAAGAAACTCCCCCGCCGCCACAGCGAGCGGCGAAGGAGCTTCTCCGATATGTTCCCGGTTCGCCGGCAACCTTAGTCCATCGCACGATTCATGGGCGTCACCTGTAGGCGATCGACGCCCTCATGCTGGCCAATCGAGGCACGCACGAACTCTCGGAATAGCGGCTGAGGATTGGTGGGGCGGCTCTTAAACTCGGGGTGAGCCTGGGTGGCCACGAACCACGGGTGCACATCGCGCGGCAGCTCGACCATCTCGACCAGACGCTCATCAGGCGAAAGACCCGAGATGACAAGACCGGCGTCCTCGAGCTGATCGCGGAAGGCATTGTTGAACTCAAAACGGTGACGGTGGCGCTCGTAGACAAGCTCCTCGCCATACGCCTCACGCGCGAGGGTATCGGCAGCGAGCTTGCACGGATAGGCGCCCAGGCGCATGGTGCCGCCCTTCTCGGTCACGTCCTCCTGCGAGCTCATCAAGTCGATGACGCTAAACGGACCGTCCGGATCAAACTCGGAGGAGCTGGCACCGGCAAGGCCGACAACGTTGCGGGCGAACTCGCACACGGCAACCTGCATACCCAGGCAAATGCCCAGATACGGAATCTTGTGCTCGCGAGCAAACTCGGCAGCAAGGATCTTGCCCTCCAGGGCGCGCTTGCCAAAGCCGCCGGGAACCAGGATGCCCGATGCGTCGCCCAGAACCTCATTGACGTTTTCGGCATCGAGGCTCTCACCATCGACCAGCTGCACATCTACGTGACGATCGTAGAAAACGCCCGCGTGATGCAGGGCCTCGATAACCGACAGATATGCATCGGGAAGCTGGGTGTACTTTCCCACGACGGCAACCTTAACCTTATCGGCGTGATGGTTGGCATGGTTTTGCTTGCGCAGGAACTCATTCCATGCGCTCATATCGCGCTCGCGCGGATCGAGGCCAAGGCGCTCGCAAATGCGCAGGTCAAAGTCCTGCTCCGCGAGCAGCTGCGGCACGTCGTAAATGCTCGCGCAATCCTCGTTGGTAAAGACACAGTCGGTGTCGACGTCGCAGAAACTCGCGATCTTGCCGCGGATAGCGTCATCAATATGGTGATCGGAGCGCAGCACAATAATGTCGGGCTGGATACCAAAGCTGCGCAGCTCCTTGACGGAGTGCTGCGTGGGCTTGGTCTTAACCTCGTGGGCGGCGGCGATATAGGGAACGAGCGATACGTGGATGTAGCAGACGTTCTCGGGACCGGCCTCCTTGCGGTACTGGCGGATAGCCTCCACGAACGGCTGCGACTCGATGTCGCCGATCGTACCACCCAGCTCGGTAATGACAACGTCGGAGCCAGTCTGCTCCTCAATGCGGCGGAATTTGTCCTTGATAGCATTGGTGACGTGCGGGATCACCTGGACGGTACCGCCCAAAAAGTCACCGCGACGCTCGCGGGCAATCAGGCTCTTGTAAATGGCGCCCGTCGTAAAGTTAGAATCGCGGGTCAGGTTCTCGTCAATAAAGCGCTCGTAGTGGCCCAGGTCCAGATCGGACTCGTAGCCGTCCTCGGTCACAAAGACCTCACCGTGCTGGAACGGGCTCATGGTACCGGGGTCGACGTTCAGATACGGGTCGGCCTTCTGCATCGTCACCTTGTAGCCGCGCGACTTGAGCAAACGGCCCAGCGATGCCGCGGTAATGCCCTTGCCCAAAGACGAAACCACGCCGCCGGTCACAAACACATGCTTAGTCATATTGAATTACCTGCGCTTCCCGTAGAAGTTGTCCATACACATCTTACGGGTCTTCATTGTAATACTCGAGAAAAAAGCAGTTCGCCATTTTTCACCAAAGTGCTTGCATTTCTCCATCTCGAAACAAAACGCCGCCCGGGACCCGAGCGGCGTAACAACAACTTAGGCGGCAGATCGCTACCGATCGGCAAGCTCGTCCCTGAGCATATCCCGAACGAGCATACCCGCGCGGATGCCTTTCAGATACCACCCGCCACGCTCGGTAAGGCAAATACCATTTGCAAGCTGGCCGCCATCCTCGCTATAACGCGAAACGACCTCGATCAAACCGTCAGAATCCAAGCGCTCAATTGCGGCGCGGGCTCGATACGGAGACACCCCAACGTGCTCCGCAAGCGTTTTGCGCGAGAAGCCATATGTCCCGCCACTTTCGGATTGCTGGGCAATCTCCATCAACACCAGCACTTCGACACGCTTCATATCGTTGACACTCGCACGACCCTTGCCCGCCATGGCAGCCTCCTCTAACCGAGCACGAGCATCCAGCGCGCCGTGCACGACCGACACACCTCACGATGGCAGGTAATATCCATCATGCGGCATCCCGCTAAGGATGAAACAGTTACGATTATTGTATACCGCCCAAATTGTTTTTAGGCAGGTAAACGGCTATTTTTCGCCGAAATAGACGCTTTATTGATCAAAAAGCCGTACCGGGCGCTAACCCGATACGGCCAAAATGCGATGCAATTTCCGCGGTACTTCAAACTTAGCGATGGAAGAAACCACGACGCTCAAACTTGGGCTCGCAGCACACGTTGATGCCCAGTTTACGCAACACCGTCTCGTCCGTCGGCGAGATAATCACGCTAAAGAAGGCATCGCAACCGCGCAGCTGCTCCAGGCCCGAAAGGACACGAGCGGCCGTCTCGCTCGTAGCCGAGGTGATCGACAGCGCCATAAGCGTCTCGTCGGTGTGAAGGCGCGGGTTTTTGCTGCCCAGGAAATGCGTCTTGAGCTTGCTGATGGGCTCGATCGCCTCGTCGCTGATGACTTCAAGCTCAAGGTCGACGCCCGAAACATGCTTGAGAGCGTTCATAATGAGCGAACTTGCGGCGCCCAGGCGCGTGGAGGTCTTACCGGTCACCACGGAACCGTCCGGCATGACCATGGCGCCCACGGGACCACCCGTCAGCTGCTCCCTGGTTAGGGCCGCCGAGCGCGCCGGTGAGTAGTTCTTATCGATGCCGGCCTTCTTCATAATAATCTTGAGACGGTCGACTTGCTCATCGCCCACACCGGTACGGCGCACATTTTCGACCGCGGTAAAGTAGCGGCGGACGATCTCCATCTTGGAAGCGTCGCGGCAGGCATCGTCATCGGTGATGGCAAAGCCGACCATATTGACGCCCATGTCCGTGGGACTCTGGTAGGGGCTCTTGCCTAGGATCTTTTCCATCAGGGCACGGACCACCGGGAAGGCCTCGACGTCGCGGTTGTAGTTGACCGTGGTCTTGTTGTAGGCCTCAAGGTGAAAGGAATCGATGATGTTGGCATCGTCGAGGTCCGCCGTGGCGGCCTCGTAGGCAATATTGACCGGATGCGTCAGGGGAAGATTCCAGACCGGGAAGGTCTCAAACTTGGCATAACCGGCGGCGGTGCCGTGCTTATGCTCGTGATACAGCTGTGAGAGGCAGGTGGCGAGCTTGCCCGAGCCAGGGCCGGGCGCCGTCACGACAACGAGCGGACGCGTGGTCTCGACGAACTCGTTCTTGCCGTAGCCTCCGTCAGAAACGATCAGATCGACGTCGTGCGGATAGCCCTCAATGGGATAGTGCAGCTTGGCGGGAATGCCGAGTGCATTCAGACGATTGCGGAAGACGTCGGCAGCGGGCTGACCGGCATACTGCGTGATAACCACGGCCGCGACAGCAAAACCGTTGCCGCGGAACAGGTCAACCAGGCGCAAGACGTCCTCGTCATAGGTAATGCCCAGGTCGCCACGGGCCTTGTTCTTCTCGATATGGTTTGCATTGATTGCGATGATGACCTCGACGTCGTCGGCAATGCTCTTGAGCATGCGAAACTTGCTGTCCGGCTCAAAACCCGGCAGCACGCGGCTGGCATGATAATCATCGAACAGCTTGCCGCCAAACTCCAAATACAGTTTGCCGCCAAACTGCGAGATGCGCTCCTTAATGTGAGCAGCCTGCAGCTCGATATACTTCGCGTTGTCGAAACCCTGGCGCATGTGTGGCTCCCGTCCCGTCTCCATTTAATGTCCTAGGCGATTATAACGGAGCCCGCCCTCCCCGATACCCAGGCTACCAACAGGCACGAACCAAACATGCCCACCGCGACCACCGGGGACCCAAGTTAGCTACCCCAAACGCACCGCCCCACCAAGCCAAGTTGGTGCAGGGACCAAGTCACTCCGCACCAACATCGGCAGCGCCGCAGGTGGAGCATAAGTCAGCGAAAGCCCGTCAGAGCGAGCAAGGTGACGTGAAAGAGGAGGGCATAGGCCTTTTGGCCATGCCCGACGATTGAACGTCAGATTGCCGCTCTGGCGGGTTTGCAGCGTCGACCGGTTCCGCGGTTTGGTAAAACCGCGGAACAAAAAAGCGCCCCCTCCCGCGCACGGAACGGGAGGGGGCTAAAGGTAGGAGTCTACCGGTGGGTTGACCCCACCGGACAGACGATGACCAGGTGATCCTTTACAGGATCGTCAAGGTTTCCGTGGGGTACCCGTTGGGTACTTAGAGCATCACGCAAGCGACGGTCAGGATGATGGCGCAGACGACGGAGAGAGCGACGATGAGCTTAAGGGCAAACTTGAGCCAGGTCGTCCACTCGATCTTGGCCAGGGCGAGACCGCCCATGATGGCGCCGGAGGTCGGGGTGAACAGGTTCACAACGCCGATGGCAGAGGAGAAGATCATGACCATGACCTCGGGCGAGAAGCCGAGCTTAACAGCCAGCGGTCCCATGATAGGCATGGAGACGGTAGCCATACCAGAGGTCGAGGGGATCAGGAAGGACAGGCCGAAGTAGACCAGGAAGCTCATGGGAGCGAAGATCACGCCGGACAGGCCAGCCAGAGCATTGGCGGCAGCGTCGAGGACGTAGACGTCGAGGCCGGTGTTAGCCATGAGGACGGAGATACCACGGGCGAGGGCGATGACGAGAACAACGGACATCATGTCGGCAGCGCCGGTGATGAAGGTGTTAACGATCTGCTTCTCGGACAGGCCACCGATGATACCGATCAGGACGGCCATGAGGAAGAACCAGGTGGAAGCCTCGTCGAAGTACCACTGGCCAATGGGCAGGCCGGTGATCAGGGCAGACCAGCCCTGGACGACGGTGTTACCGTCGGCGTCGTAGACAGCGCCAGCGTCGAAGAAGTTGGCGACGCCCTCGTTGAGGTCGGCCAGCGGAATGAAGCCGACGATCATAACGACGAAGGTGAAGGCAAAGGCGATCAGAACACCCTTCTGACGACCGGTGAGCTTGACCTCATTGTGAACCTCGGAAGCAGCCTTGCCGTGAGCCTCTTCGGCGTCCTTGAGCTCCTGCATCGACAGGATGGTGGAACCCTTGTCAGCCTTGACCTTCTTGGCATAGCTCATGACGAAGAAGATGGACATGGCAGTGGTAACAATCCACAGGACGGCACCGAGGCCGATGATGATGGACTGGTTGACCTCAATGCCAACGCCGGTCAGAGCGTCGACGGCAGCGCCGACGGCGAACGGGTTAACCGTGGAGCCCAGGCAGCCGCAGCCAGCGCCGAGCAGGACGGTAGCGGCACCGACCATCGGGTCGAAGCCAGCGGCCATCATGGTAGCGGCAAGCAGGGCGTAGAAGGGAACGGTCTCCTCGCACATACCATAGGTGGTACCACCGAGGGAGAAGATGAGCATCAGCACGGGAATGAGCATGATCTCGTTGCCCTTAAGCTTCTGCACCAGGACGGCGATGCCGTTGTCCAGGGCGCCGGTCTCGGTCATCATGCCGAGGAAGCCGCCCAGGATCATAACGAAGAGGCAGACGGGCAGAGCGTCAGCGAAGCCCTTAATCGGGGCGGTGCAGAAATCGCTCAGACGGGCGGCAGTAACCGCGCCGCCGGACGTGCCGGAGACGATAACGGTAATCACTGCAACAATTGCCAGCAGAGCAAGAAGAATGGTGAACGATGAAGGCATACCGCGCTTTTTCTTAGCGGTCTCAGTCATAGTTCTCATCCCCCCTTCATAAATCATTTACTGATCTCGCCCGAAGCGGCTCTTCCGTGCCGTGCCTGCCGCTCGATCGAGATTTTTACCAGATAAAGCCGCTCGGGGTGTTCAACAATACACCCCGAGCGAGATGCTAGATGCACTTACTTGAGCGTGGCGTACATGACGGCCTTGATGGTGTGCATGCGGTTCTCGGCCTCGTCGAAGACCTTGGAAGCGGGGCTCTCGAAGACCTCGTCGGTGACCTCCTGCTCGGTGATGCCGAACTGCTCGCACTTCTCGGCGCCAATCGTGGTGTTGGTGTCGTGGAAGCTGGGCAGGCAGTGCAGGAAGATGGCACCCGGGTTGGCCATAGCCATGACCTCGGAGGTGACACGATACGGGGTGAGCTGAGCGATGCGCTCGGCCCAGACCTCGTCAGGCTCGCCCATGGAGACCCACACGTCGGTGTAGATAACGTCGGCACCGGTGACGCCGTCCTTGACGTCGGTGGTCAGCTTGATGGTGCAGCCGTTGGCCTCGGCGATGGGCTTGCAGGCCTCGATGACGTCGTCAGCGGGCATGCACTCCTCGGGGCCGCAGGCCACGAAGTTCATGCCAAGCTTGGAGCAGACAACCATGAGGGAGCGAGCAACGTTGTTCTTGCAGTCGCCCATGAAGACGAGGGTCTTGCCCTTGATGTCGTAGTTGAAGTTCTCCTGGACGGTCAGGATGTCGGCGAGCATCTGGGTGGGATGCCACTCAGTGGTCAGGCCGTTCCACACGGGCACGCCGGACTTAGCAGCGAGCTCCTCGACATCGTCCTGGGCAAAGCCACGGAACTCGATGCCGTCATACATGCGGCCGAGAACGCGGGCGGTGTCCTCGATGGACTCCTTCTTGCCCATCTGCGACGAACCCGGATCGAGGTAGGTGACACCCATGCCCAGATCCATGCCGCCGACCTCGAAGGCGCAGCGGGTACGAGTGGAGGTCTTCTGGAAGAGCAGAACGATGTTCTTGCCCTCGAGATAGCGGTGCGGAACGCCAGCGCGCTTCATGTCCTTGAAGTTCTTGGAGAGCTTGAGCAGGTACTCGATCTCCTCGGTGGTGAGGTCGAGGAGCTTGAGGAAGCTACGGCCGGAGAGGTTAACACCCATGGTTCGTTTCCTTTCGAAGAAATGAATTACGTAAGTAATTAGTGTTGCCCGTTTGACGGGCGAAACCGGTGCGGTTGTAGGGGGACCGCACCGGAAACGGAAAGACTTAGAGGTCCTCGCGCCAGAAGGGCATGCTCATGCAGCGCGGGCCGCCGCGGCCGCGGGAGAGCTCGGCGGAGGGCACGACGAGAAGGTCCAGGCCCTCCTTGTACAGCACGTCGTTGGTGACGGTGTTGCGGGCGTAGACGCAGATCTTGCCGGGCTCGACGCACAGGGTGTTGGAGCCGTCGTTCCACTGCTCGCGGGAGGCCGCGATCGGGTCGCCGCCGCCGCAGGGGATCAGCTTGACCTGGTCGACGCCGGTGGCGTCCTCCAGGACGTGCTCGAGGGTGTCCTCGATCAGGCGGATGTTCACGTCGCCCGGGTTCTTGCCGGCGGTCAGCTCGTAGACGCGCAGGGTGCCCATGATGGCGGGGTGGATCGTGAACTTATCGACGTCGATCTGGGTGAAGACCGTGTCGAGGTGCATGAAGGCGCGCGAGACCGGGATGTCGAAGGCAAGGATGCGCTCGACCTTGGAGTCGGAGTTCCAGAAGATGTTCTGGGCCATGATGTCGATAGCGGCGGCCTGGGTGCGCTGGGAGATGCCGACGGCGAGGGTCTTCTCGTTGATGTTCAGCACGTCGCCGCCCTCGGTGTGGAACTGGCAGTCGCGGCGGAAGTACAGGGAGACGTCCTTGTAGTCGGGGTGGTACTTGAAGATGTACTTGCCGTACAGGGTCTCGCGGTTGCGGGTGACCGAGTACATGCGGTTGAGGTTGACGCCCTCGCCGACGACCGCGAACGGGTCGCGGGTGAAGTAGAGGTTGGGCATCGGGTCGATGATCAGGTCGGACTCGGACTCGGAGTTGACCAGGGAGTCGAGGGTCGTGGACGCCGTGAGGGGCATGTCGATCTCGGCCTTGGTCATGCCGGCCATGGTCTTCTTGACGAACTCGAGGTTGTCCTCGATGGAGTCCAGCTTCTCGCGGACGACCTGCGGCATGTGCTGGCCGCGGATGCCGGCCTCGGCGATGTACTGGTCGGTGAACTCGGCGCGGGCGCCGGGGACCTGGTCGAACACCTCGGCGACGAGGTTCTCGAGGTAGAGCACCTCGACGCCCTGGTCCCTCAGGATCTGGGCGAAGGTGTCGTGCTCCTGCTGTGCGACCTCCAGGAACGGGACGTCGTCGAACAGGAGTCGCTCGAGCTCGTCGGGCGGCAGGTTGAGGAGCTCGTCGCCGGGACGGTGCAGGCAGACCTTCCTGAGCTTGCCGATCTCGGAAGGCACGTGCAGACCTTTCGTCATGGCCTCCTACCTTTCTTTCGGGCCTTACTGGCCGAATGTATCAGCGCCCCTCCATATGGGACGCTGCTTGCTGACAGCTCTAGTTATATCCAAATTCCATTCGTAATGCTACCTCGCCCCCGAACGGTCAGCAAAGTACGATGAACGGTATATCGCATATGATTTCCCATGATGCACTTCAGTTTCGTAAAGCAGATTTTCCTAGGTAAACGTTATTTTTCTAGGAAATCAAGCTTGAACACTCAAAGTTATCCATGATTCAAAATTGCATAGTGAAAACGGTTTTCTGCATATAAATGACGCTTGCCCTCGATTCGACCTACATTCGATTATATTCAGCTTGCTATCATTCTTATTCATACATTCTCACCAGTTGAGTGAGGATATAGATCGCTTGCTCAAAGCACCGGACGTTAGTGCTTCGGCTTGTCAGCGTAAGAAGTAGGTAAAGATACCGTTCACGCGATACGTCCGTGCCAGCGGTCGACTAAATTGAGACAATAGTGAATTAGAGTTAGGCTACCGTCCCCTGCGGGGACTGAACGGACAGATGCATATGCCGAGCAAAATCGAAAAGAAACAAAAGGCCGCTAAGCTGCGCAAGCCGCCGCGCGACTTCTCGTACACGCAAAACCGAGAGCTTAGCTGGCTGCGCTTTGACAACCGCGTGCTTGACGAAGCCTTCGACGAGACCGTTCCGCTGTTCGAGCGTCTAAAGTTCGTGTCGATTTTCGAGTCTAACCTCGACGAGTTTCTCATGGTGCGTGTGGGCGGCCTGTCCGATCTTGCAGAGCTCAAAAAAGCAGCCTGTCGACAACAAGAGCAATATGACCGCCTCCGAACAGGTCGATGCTGTCATGGCAGAGCTGCCCGGGCTCCTTACCCGTTGGGAGTCCATCTTTAAGAGCATCGAGGACAAGCTCGACGCTCTGGGCGTTCACCGCGCCCGCATCGATTCGCTTACGCCCGAGGAGCGCACCTTCGTAACCCGCTACTTCCAAGCCTACGTGTCGCCGGTCATCTCGCCGTTGGTCATTGACCCGCGCCATCCCTTCCCCAACCTGCGCAACGGCGCACTCTATCTGGCTTGTGGCCTGGACGGCGTCACCGACGAGGAGAGCCTGCTGGGCCTTATCGAGATTCCCACCTCGATGAACCGCGTGGTCGAGATCCCCTCGCCCACCGGCACCTACTCCTACATCTTGCTCGAGGACGTCATCCTCGCCTGCCTGGACAGTTGCTTTGGCTCCTATAAGCCGCTGGACCGCGCGCTGATCCGCGTCACCCGCAATGCCGATATCGACCCGGACGGCGAAGGCGTCGAGGAGGAAGAGGATTACCGCCAGCACATGAAGCGCATCCTCAAGAAGCGCCTGCGCCTGCAGCCGGTGGTGCTCGCCGTATCGGGCTCGCTCGAGAAGGCAACGCTCAAGACCATCCGCAAGGCGCTCGAGCTTTCTCGCCGCTCGGTCTTTACCTGCGATATCCCCCTTGACCTTGGCTACGTCTTTGGCATTGAGGGTAAGATTCCCGAGCACCTGCGCAATGAGCTCCTCTTTACGCCGTTTAAGCCGCAGCCCAATCCCACCATCGATATGGCCCGCTCCATCCGCGAGCAGGTGCTGCAGCACGACAAGCTGCTCTTTTACCCTTACGAGGCAATGAACCCGTTCTTGGACCTGGTGCACGAAGCAGCCTATGACCCCGAGTGTATCTCGCTGCGCATCACGCTCTACCGTGTGGCAAAGCAGAGCCGTCTGTGCGAGTCGCTCATCGATGCTGCCGAAAACGGCAAAGAGGTCACGGTGCTCATGGAGCTTCGTGCCCGCTTTGACGAGCAAAACAACATCGAATGGGCCGAGCGCCTGGAAGAGGCCGGCTGCACCGTTATCTACGGCTCCGAGGGCTTTAAGTGCCACTCAAAGATCTGCCAGCTCACCTATCGCGAGGGCATGGCGCTTACCCGCCTGACGCTTTTGGGTACCGGCAACTTTAACGAGAAGACGGCCAAGCTCTACAGCGACTTTATGCTCATGACCGCGCATCCCGGCATCGGCGAGGACGCCAACCTGTTCTTCCGCAACCTGTCGCTGGGCAACCTGCGCGGCGACTACCGCTTCCTGGGCGTGGCGCCCGTGGGCCTCAAGCCGCTCATCATGCGCGGCCTGGACCGCGAGATTCAGCGCGCCCTTGTCGGCGAGCCCGCCCGCGTGTTCTTTAAGCTCAACTCGCTTACCGACCGCGAGGTCATCGACAAGATTGCCGAGGCATCGTGTGCCGGCGTGCGCGTGGACATGATCATTCGCGGCATCTCGTGCCTCAAGCCCGGTGTTCCGGGCAAGACCGAGAACGTGCACGTGCGATCCATCGTCGGACGTTTTTTGGAGCATGCGCGCGTCTATGCCTTTGGCGTGGACTCGGACATGATCTACCTGAGCTCGGCAGACATGATGACGCGCAACACCGAGCACCGCGTGGAGATCGCCTTCCCCGTGCTCGACCCCACCTGCCGCGCCCTGGTGCACGAGTACATGGGCATGCAGCTGCGCGACAACGTGAAGGCACGCAGCCTGACGAGTGACGGCACCTGGGTTCCGGTGGAGCGCAAAGAGGACGAGAAACCCTTCAACTCGCAGGAAGCTCTGCTGGAGCGCGCGTATCGCAACGCCGAGGCCGCCGCGCAGCAGCGCGCACAGGAGAAGGAACGTGTGGCCGAAAAAGTTATCCAGGACGAGATTGAACATGGGGCGGCTGCCAAACCGGAAGCGGTTGCCGCTCTCCCGGTGAATGAGCCCGAGGCTGCCGCAGAGCCCGCCGTGGAGAAAGCGCCCGAGGCCGCTACTGCGACTCCGGAGCCCGCCGCCGAGGCAAAGCCCGCCCCTGCTCCTGAGCCGCAGCCGGCCACACCCAAGGTCCAAGAGGTCCAGGCGACCGTCATTGAGCCCAAGCCTGCACCTGCACCTCAGCCCGAGCCGCAGGTCACCAAGCCCGCACCCGAGACGAGCGCCCGTCGCGATAAGCCCGCCGGCAAGACCAAGGCCATCGAGCGCCATCGCCCCGGTCGCGTGCGCATAGGCCTGGGCCTGATCGGCCTGGGTCTTAAGACGCTCATTACCGGCAAGACGAAATAGTCGTTTGTAGAAGCGCCCCGCATTTGAGGAAAGCCTCGGATGCGGGGCGCTTTTCCCTGCTACCATGGTGCGAATAACAACGCGAATGACAGGCAGGAATATGAAGCTCACTATAGAATCGATGACCTACGGCGCCGACGGGCTGGCGCACGCCGACAACGGCAAGGCCGTCTTTGTGCAGGGCGCCGTGGCAGGCGACACCGTCGAGGCCGAGGTCGTACAGGACGGCAAGTCGTTCATGCGTGCCCGCACCACCGAGATTCTGGAGCCAAGCCCCGATCGCATTCAGCCTCCCTGCCCCTTCGTGGGCATCTGCGGCGGCTGCTCGTGGGGCAATCTCTCACGCACGGCACAGCTCGCCGCCAAGGAGCAAAACCTGCGCTCCACGCTCGAGCGCATCGGCAAGTTCGCTCCTGAGCAGGTCGATGAGTTGGTACAGCCCATCTGCCACACCAAGGACGACTGGGGCTACCGCAATAAAATCGAGCTCGAACCGACCGTCGTCAACGGTCGCGTGCGTCTTGGCATGCACGGTGTCGACCCCAGCAAAATCGTGACCGTCGATACGTGCCCGCTGTTCGACAAGCGCTTCCCGAAGGCGCTCAAATCGGTCGTCGGCGCACTCAACTATCTAAGCGGCAGCCATGACTTGGGGCTCGAACGCGTGGGCATTCGCGCATCACGCCGCACCAAGGCACTCGAGGTCGCACTCTGGACGCCCACAGGCTCTTTTCCGCGCTCGCAGGTCTCCCGCGTGCTGGCGGACGCCGCTCACCCCACGAGCATCGTGCGCGTGATGAGCAAGGGCGAAAAGAAGGCCCGCCGTGTCTCCAAGGTCGAAATGCTCGCCGGAGAGGGCTCATGGACCGAGAATATCGCCGAGGGTCAGATGCGCTTGTCTGCCCCGTCTTTTTTCCAGGTCAACACCAAGGGTGCCGAGATTTTGATCGAGCTTGTCATGGAAGCACTCGACCCGCAGGAAGACGAGCTTGCCGTGGACCTGTACTGTGGTGCCGGCACCTTTACCCTGCCGCTCGCCCGCCGCTGCGACTTTGTCGCCGCCGTCGAGGCCTACGGCCCCGCCGTGCGCGACCTGCGCCGTAACCTGGAGATCAACAAGCTTGATAACGTCGACGTCATTGGCGGAGACGCGGTGCGCGAGTTCCCCGACCAGGATGCCGACGTCTTGGTGGTCGACCCGCCACGCGCAGGCCTCGCCCCCGAGGCGATCGACCTTATCGCCAGCACGAGTGCTCGCGATGTCGCCTACGTGAGCTGCGACCCGGCCACCCTGGCGCGCGATCTCAAACGCTTTGTCGAAGAAGGCACCTTCTTCCCCGTAAAGATCACGCCAGTCGACCTGTTCCCACAAACCTTCCACTGTGAGACCGTCGTCCACCTTAGGCGCAACTAGACTGTTTGCCCAAGGCCACGCCCGATGATTTTTCTGGGACGGGGATTAAATAATCAATTTGTACCAAATGATTATTTAATCCCCGTCCCTTTTTAAACATTGGGAAATCGAGCGTGGCAAGCGCATGTCTTCGGGGTATAAGACGCCTAATTGTATGCCGCCTTACGAAAGGAACTCTCATGCCCAGCGTTGCCGTTCTCGCCGCCGATGGCTTTGAAACGATTGAATGTCTGACCATGGTCGATGTCATGCGTCGCGGCGGCGTGCGCGCCACGCTCGTCTCGATCATGCCCACGCGCGAGGTCGTGAGCTCGCTGCAGATCCCCGTGACCTGTGATGTGCTCTTTGACGAGATCGACTTTGACGAGTACGACTGCGTCGTGCTGCCCGGCGGCCTGCCCGGTGCCACCAACCTGCGCGCCGACCAGCGCGTCTGCAACGTAGTCTGCGATTTCGCCGCGACCAAGCACGTTGCCGCCATCTGCGCCGCCCCGTTTATCCTAGGCGAGCTTGGTCTACTCGAGGGACGCCGCGCCACGTGCTTCCCCGGCTTTGAGAAGAGCTTCCCCGAGGGCACCTATACCGGCGAGAAGGTCACGCAAGACGGCAATATCATCACTGCCAGCGGCATGGCACAGTCACTCCCCTTTGCCTTGGAGCTGCTGCGCACGCTCGCCGGCGAAAAGGCCGTCGAGAAGGTCGCCGAGGGCATCCAACTATGATTTTGGCTTCGCAATCGCCGCGCCGCATAGAGCTGATGCGCGAGGCGGGCTATAACATTCGCGTAATTCCCGCAGACATCGATGAAACGCCTTTTGATGGCGAAGCTCCGCTTACGCTCGTCGAGCGCTTGGCGCGTGCCAAAGCTGCTGCCGTCGCGGCCGAGCATGCCGAACCCAATGAGTTGACCGTCGCGGCCGATACTATTGTCACCTTTGACGGCCAAATATTGGGTAAGCCGGCAAACGAGGACGAGGCGCGCACCATGCTCCGCGAGCTTTCGGGCCGCACGCACCAGGTGGCGACCGGCGTCTGCATCGTTAAAGCCGGCGACGCTACAGCTCCGCATGCCGCCGAGAGCCTGTCGTTTGTCGATGTGACCGACGTGACGTTCTACGAGCTCACCGACGAGCAGATCGAGCGCTACGTCGCCTCGGGTGAGCCCATGGACAAGGCCGGCGCCTACGGCATTCAGGGCACAGGCGGACGCATGCTCGTGCACGATATTTCGGGCGACTTCTATAACGTGGTGGGCTTACCCATCGCCCGCGTCGCGCGCGCGATTCAAAAACTCTCGTAATTGCATCTGGCGCTGGGTATTCCCCAGCGCCTACAATTTTGGCGTACCGTACGGATCCCGACCGGGCACAAGGCGCGGCGGAAAACCGATAGGAGTTAAACATGGATACACTGCTCGAGGCCATTGACGTCTGCGATGTCGATGGCTTTTGCTATGGCAACTATACGGACGAGGAGGCCGGCACCGGTTGCACCGTAATCGTGGCACCCGAGGGCGCCACCGGCGGCGTTGACGTTCGCGGCGGTGCTCCAGCATCGCGCGAAACCGACCTGCTGCGTCCCGAGAACACCGTCGACAAGGTCCACGCCGTCTGCCTTTCGGGTGGATCGGCCTTTGGCCTCGAGGCTGCAAGCGGCGTCGCTCGCGAGCTTGAGAGCCGCGGCATCGGCCTTCCCGTCGGCCCCACGCAGGTGCCTATCGTGTGCTCCAGCTGCATCTTCGACCTCGCCTTTGGCGACCCCACCGTGCGCCCCGACATTGAGGCCGGTATCGCCGCCGTGCGCGAGGCGCTCGACCACACCCCTGCCACGCTCGAGCAAGGCAACGTGGGCGCCGGTACCGGCGCCACCGTAGGCAAGCTCATGGGGCCTGCCACCTGCATGAAGGCCGGCCTTGGAGCTGCCGCCGTGACACTCGGTCCCGTCAAAGTGGGCGCCGTGGTCTCGGTCAACGCCTGCGGCAACGTCATCGACCCGACCACTGGCGAGTGGGTCGCCGGCATGCGCGCCACAGCCGATAGCGACCAGATCGTCGACATGGAGCTCGCAGCCTTTGCCGCAGCCGGCTCCATGCAAATGCCGCTCGACCGCACCAACACCACCATCAGCTGCATCGTCACCAACATGGAGCTCACTAAGGCGCGGGCTACCAAGGTCTCCCAAATGGCAGCAGACGCCTACGCGCACGCCATCCGCCCCACACACACCACCAACGACGGCGACACCATCTACACCCTTGCCAGCGGCAAACTGGGAGCCCAGGCAAGCGCCGCCGTTCCCCTAGACCTGCTGGGTATGCTCGCAGTAAGGGCCCTAGAAGCTGCCATCGTAAACGGAGCCAAAACCGCTAAAACCTCCCACGGCATCCCCGGCGCCGCGAAGTAAACTAACTCGTCCGGTTGCCCGGTGGGTCTTGGTTATGTTTGCTGCTCTACAGTCCTGGCTCGCACGAAGAGCACATTAAGTGCTCTTCGGCTCGTGCGGAACTCGCGACAAACATAACCAAGACCCACCGGGCAACCTACTCAACTAAATCCCTTTCAGCCCAGGCCCCTGTGTACCGCGCGTCTAAGATCTTCAAATTCTGGCAGCCTGACAATCGATTCTTGTAGCAGAGGCCCCTTGGCCTTTAGTTTGATACAAGTTCCGCACGAGCCGGAAAGCACTTAATGTGCTTTCCGTGCGAGCAGGACTGTTCGCAGTAGCAAACTAAAGGCCAAGGGGCCCAGTCAACCCATCAGCAGCGATTACTCAGCAGCTAGTTGAATTTGAAGATCTTTGAGGCAAGACGGTATAGGCCGAGTGTGGTTTTGTCACCAGCCCGACCGCGCAGGTTGGTGAAGAAGCCGACCACACCGTAGCGTGCACGACGATACATACGCTCGTCATAGGCCTTTAAATCACTCCACAACGTCTTCAGGCGCTCGTCGGCACAATCCTCGTCGGAAAGCTTAGTAAGCACCGAGCAGATTGCCATCATCATGGTGAAATAGCCCATCATGTACGAGCGCAGACGCGACGACTCGACATCGCCGTACAGATGGAACGACTCCATCATGATGCGCGTCACGCGGAACTGCTGGTCCAGACGCTTGACCATCGTGGCTTCGTTGACGCTTTGGCCCTCACGGCCGATAAAGTAGCGATAGAGGTCGATGTCGGCGTAGTACATGGTCTTGCAACGCGGCAGCGGCACGTAGGCGTAGATGTTGTCTACATAGAACGTGTGCGGCGGCATGGGCAGATTGGACGCGCGCAGCACATCCGTGCGATAGCACAGGCTGTGCATAAGCAGATTCTGGTCCAGACGGAAATGACCAATCTGGTCCCAGGTAAAGATCTTTTTTCGCGGCAGGGCAAACTTGTAGCCGATAGCGGTGTGTGTGCCCTCGTAAACCTTCTCGTACACATAGTTCGAGATAAAGAGGTCGACGCGCTGGTCGCGCTCCTCAAAACCGCGAAGGATCGAAAGCATAGTCGATAGGGCTGCGCCATCGAGCCAGTCGTCCGAGTCGACGACCTTGTAGTAGGTGCCCTGTGCCTCGCGCAAGCCCGAGAGGACGGCGATGCCGTGGCCGCCATTCTCCTGATGCACCGCGCGAATGATGCCGGGATAACGCGTCTCCCACTCGTCGGCCTTAGCTGCCGTCTCGTCCTTGGAACCGTCATCGACGATGATGATCTCGATATCGGTGGCGTAATTGCTCCCCTCCAGAATGGAGGTGATGCAATGGTCCATGTCCTTGGCGGCGTTATACGAGGGAATACCGAATGATATGACTTTATGCATGGCAGGCGATAATCTCATCCGAAAGATCGAGGGCAGAGTTGGTCACGGCATCCATATCGTAGTAACGATACTCGGCCAGGCGACCCACCGGGTGGAAGTTCGTCAGGTTCTGGACGCGCTCAAGATAGCGCTCATAGAGCTCGCGGTTCTCGGGCTCCAGAATGGCGTAATAGGGCGTCTCGCCCGAGCCGGGCGTATAGGCCTTGGAATACTCCTTCATGATGGTGGTCTTGCCGGGCAGGACCTGACCAGTCATGTTCTTGAACTCGGTGATACGCGTGTAATCCTCGCTCGTGGTGTAATTGACGGTGCCCACGGGCTGGAACTGGTCCATATCGAGCGTCTCGAACTTCATGTCGAGCGTACGGTACGGTAGAGCGCCCAGGTCGAGGTTGAACAGCTCGTCAAGCGGACCGGTGTAGACGATCTCGCCGCCATAGACCTTACCGTCGATCTTGACGGTGGTCTCGTCGATCTCGAAGAGGTCGCGGGCGTCCACGTCGCAGAACACATCAATCAGATCGTGGTCGAGCATGTGCTCGAACAGCGCGGTATAGCCGTCCTGCGGCATGCCCTGGAAGGGAGCCTGCGGGAAGTAGCGGTCATCGTCGCCCACAAAGACGGGAACGCGGCCGGTGATCGAGGGATCGATCTGGTCGGGCGTCTGACCCCACTGCTTCATGGTGTAATGCAAAAAGACGTTCTCGTAGACGTAATCGGCGACCTCGACAAGATCCGGGTCGTTCTTCTTGCGCAGCTCCATAATGGGCACCTTGACGTCCTTGCCAAAGGTCTCCACGAGCTTCTGATACAGCTCCTCGCCGCGCTCATCGCCAAAGGCGAGCTTGAGGCTCGCGTGGTTAAAGGGCACGGGCATAAGGGTACCGTTGATGTTGGCGAGCACCTTGTGCTGATAGTCCGTCCACTTGGTAAAGCGCGACAGGAAATTATGGACGCGCTCGTTAAAAGTGTGGTAGATGTGCGGACCGTACTCGTGGATAAGGATCCCGGCCTCATCAGCGCAGTCGTAAGCGTTGCCCGCAATGTGGCTACGACGCTCCAGAACGGCAACGCGATAGCCGATGGTCTCGGCGAGACGGCGGGCACAAACGGCACCGGCATATCCGGCACCGACAACAATCATGTCGTATGCGCCGGCGTTAAAGCCTTCAGGCAGGCCTGAGGTAATCTGCATCGATACTCCTTGTCAAAAGCCACGGGCTCGTTAGCTGGGCTTTTCTCGAACATTCTTCGAGACATATTTATCAGAGCGATTATAGCGCTAATGCATCCTATAATGAGCTTGCCACACAAGGAAAGCTCAAGCACCGCGGCGTACATAATTGAAAGGTAAACCCGCTAGCAGCGGGTTTATTCGTGAGCAGCCGGGCGCCTGGAGCTTAGCGAAACGCTTGTAAGGAGTAACATGAGCGATTTCCTAAACCGTATGAAGTCTGCCGCCAAGGCCGACCTTAAGACGATCGTCCTGCCCGAGGGCGAGGATCCGCGCACCATCGTCGCGGCCACCAAGATCATCGAGGAGGGCCTGGCAAAGATCGTCATCCTGGGTAACCCCGACGAGATCAACGTTCCCGGCGCTACCGTCATCGATCCGCGCAATGCCGAGAAGCACGAGGAGTACGCGCAGAAGTTTGCCGAGCTCCGCGCCAAGAAGGGCGTCACCATCGAGCAGGCTCGCGCCCAGGTGATGGACGCTACCTACTTTGGCACCATGATGGTCAAGATGGGCGATGCCGACGGCCTGGTCTCCGGCGCCTGCCACTCCACCGCCGACACCCTGCGCCCCGCGCTGCAGATCCTCAAGACCGCCCCGGGCACCAAGCTGGTCTCGGCCTTCTTCGTGATGTGCACCGACACCCCGCAGTTCGGCACCGACGGCACGCTGATCTTCGCCGACTGCGGCCTCAACATCAACCCGTCCTCCGACGAGCTCTCCGAGATCGCCATCGCCTCCGCTCACTCCTGGTCCACCTTCATGGGCAACGTTGAGCCGCACGTGGCCATGCTCTCCTACTCCACCATGGGCTCCGCCGGCGGCGAGGTCGCCAAGAAGGTCCAGGAGGCCGTAAAGTTCTGCCACGAGAAGGCTCCCGAGCTCGCCATCGATGGCGACCTGCAGCTTGATGCCGCTATCGTCCCCACCGTCGCCCAGCTCAAGGCTCCCGGCTCCTCCGTTGCCGGCAAGGCCAACGTGCTGGTGTTCCCCGACCTCGAGGCCGGCAACATCGGCTACAAGCTGGTCCAGCGCTTCGCCGGCGCCGACGCTTACGGCCCCATCCTGCAGGGCATCGCCAAGCCGGTCAACGACCTGTCGCGCGGCTGCTCTGCCGACGACATCGTGGGTGTCGTGGCCATCACCGCCGTCCAGGCTCAGATGGCTGAGTAGCGGACGTATCCCCTCGGACCCTACAGGGTAAAGCTCTGAAAACGTCCTCGGACATGCATGAAACCCCCGCTGCGCACTTCGTGCGGCGGGGGTTTCATGCGTCCTGCGGAATGTTTTCAGAGCTTTACCCTGTAGGGTCCCTGCCGCCACGTGGCAGTCAGGCTATCTGGAGTGGACGGCGGCTTGACTACGAGCTGAGTCTGAAAATCTGAACGGATGGGTGTCGTTGCTGAAAGTGCAGGCGTTGCCGGCGATGATCACTTTGGGACTGGAATTTCCGTATGCTAGTGAAAAGGCCTCCGGAGCTGTTGCTCTGGAGGCCTTTCGTTTACATGCAAACGGGTGCGTTAGTTGTTCTTGGTCAGGCGTTCGACGTCGTGGGCGATCATGTATTCCTCGTCGGTGGGGATGACCATGACCGTGACGGCGGAACCGGCGGCACTGATGACCTGCGGACCGTTGCCCACGGCCTCGCGGTTCTTGTTGTTGTCGATGCGCACGCCCAGCCACTCAAAGCAGTCGCAGAAGGCCTTACGGATCGACCAGTCGTTCTCGCCGATGCCGGCAGTAAAGGTGATGGTATCCACGCCCGCCATAGAAGCGATCATGGAGCCGGCCTGCTGCATAGCCTTGTAGGCGAACATATCGAAGGCGAGCAGGCAGCGCTCATCTCCCTCGGAAGCGCGCGTACGGATGTCGCGGGCGTCGTTGGAGATACCTGAGATGGCAAGCAGACCAGACTGCTTGTTCATCATGTCGTCGACTTCCTGGTAGCTGTAGCCGCCCTCGCGCTGCAGGTAGCACACGGTAGCCGGGTCGATAGAGCCGCAGCGGGTTCCCATTATCAGGCCGTCAAGCGGCGTGAGGCCCATCGTGGTGTCGCGGCACACGCCGTCCTCGATGGCTGCGAGCGAGGCGCCGTTGCCCAGGTGGCACGAAAGCAGGCGGTGGCAGCGCGAGCCCAGGATCTCCTTGGCCATCATCCACTCGTAGCGGTGGCTCGTACCGTGGGCGCCGTACTTGCGCACGTGGTACTTGTCGCACACGTCCTTGGGCAGGGCGTAAGTGTAGGCAACCTCGGGCATGGTCATGTGAAACGAGGTGTCGAAGACGGCCACGTTGGGCAGCTCCGGATACTTCTCACGGCAATACTCAATCGCCGCCGCCTCGCCGTAGTTGTGCAGCGGAGCAAGCGGTGCCACCTCGAGAATCTTAGCCATGACCTCGTCGTCGACGACCGCAGAATCATCGAAGTGCCAGCCGCCTTGAACGATGCGATGTCCAATGCCATCAATCGTAAAGTCGGTCTTCTCGAGCTCCTCGAGCACGCGAGCGATAGCAGAGCGATGATCGGGGAAGGGAACCTCCTCGGTCTGTTTGGCGCCACCGTTCTCGGAGTGGCCAAAGATGCCCATGTCCGATCCGATACGCTCGCAGTTGCCCTTGGCGAAAACCTCGCGGGTATCGGTATCCAAAAGCTGATATTTAAGGCTTGAACTGCCGGCGTTGACAACAAGTACGTTCATGAGACTCCTTTGCAGTGCAATACGGCCGACGCAGACCCCTTAAGGCGGCCGTATTTTAATAAGAAGTTATCATATCTTGATAAATAGCTATCAGCATATCGCCCAACGAGCGCAAAAGAGGGACTAAACGACACTTGGTCGTCCAGCCCCTCCCCTCTTGCAATTACTTGCCGTTGACGATGCGCTCGACGTCGGAAGCGATCATGAACTCCTCGTCCGTGGGGATGACGAAGATCTTGACCTTGGAATCCTTGGCAGACAGGCACCAAGCGCCGTCGCCACGCAGGGCGTTACGGGCATGGTCCATCTTGACGCCCATAAAGGCCAGACGGTCGGCAACGCCGGCGCGAACGGCCGGAGCGTGCTCACCGATGCCGGCGGTGAAGACCAGCGTGTCCATGCCGCACATGGAAGTGGCCATCTCGGCAGCCTTGGCGGCAATCTTGTAGACGAACATGTCGAAGGCGAGCTGAGCCTCGGGGTCGCCGGCGGCGGCAAGCTCCTCGACGTTGCGGCAGTCGTTGGTCTTGCCACCGGTCACAGCCAAAAGGCCGGACTTCTTGTTCATCATCTCGTCGACCTCGTCGAAGGTGTAGCCGCCCTCGCGCTGCAGGTAGCACACGGTAGCCGGGTCGATGGAGCCGCAGCGGGTGCCCATCATGACGCCGTCGAGCGGAGTGAGGCCCATAGTGGTATCCATGCACTTGCCGTCCTCGATGGCGCACAGGGAGGCACCGGAGCCGATGTGGCACACGACAACCTTGCGGGCCTCGCCGTTGGTCATCTCGGCGACCTTCTTGGAGATGTAACGATAGCTGGTGCCGTGGGCGCCGTACTTACGGATGTGCAGCTTGTCGCAAACATCCTTGGGAAGGGCGTAGGTCTTGGCGACCTCGGGCATGTTGAAGTGGAAAGCGGTGTCATAGACCGTGACGTTGGGCAGGTCGGGATACTGCTCCAGGCAGAACTCGATAACGTTGGCCTCGGGGTTGTTGTGCAGCGGCGCCAGCGGGGCGACCTCACGGATCTTGGCGAGGACGTCCTCGTCGACGAGGGAGGAATCGCCAAAGTACCAGCCGCCCTGAACGATACGGTGGCCAATGCCCTCGATCTTGACGCCGTTGGCCTCGAGGTCCTTCAGGACGACCTCGATGGCGACCTTGTGGTCGGGGAACTCGATGTTCTCGGTCACCTTCTTGGAGCCGTTGGCAGCGTGGGTGAAGGTACCGCCGGTAAAGCAGACGCGCTCGCAGGAGCCCTTTGCGGACACCTTGTGGGACTTGGTATCGATGACCTGATACTTAAGGGTCGAAGATCCTGCGTTGACGACCAGAACGTTCATGTGTCTCCCTACTAACAGGCGGTGTGGCGCCGCCAGGTTACATACGCTTCAATAATAAACCCAAACGCCCTCGCGCTCGGGTTTATTGCGTTGATATATAAGTTATCGGTGCCAGAGCTTCCGTTTCATTGCACGGAAGAAGCGTCCTCAGATGAGGTTCTCGCCCAGGTTTTTGCCGCCGAGGACGTGCATGTGGAAGTGCATGACGGTCTGGCCGGCGTTGACGCCCTTGTTGGAGATGACGCGGAAACCGTCCTCCAAGCCCTTGGCCTTGGCAACCTCGTGGATGGCGTGGGCCATGGCGCCCATGGTCTCGGCCGGCACGTTGTCGGCGATGTCGCTGTAGTGCTTCTTGGGGATCACGAGCGTGTGGACCGGCGCCTGGGGGTTGAGGTCGTCGAAGGCGATGACCTGGTCGTCCTCATAGACAACGGTTGAGGGAATCTCGTGGTTGGCGATTTTGCAGAAGATGCAATCACACATGGCTGGTTCCTTTCTCACAGACCAAGGTAATTATATTTGGTCGGGATGGTTAGAACGAAAGCTTGTCGTCGGTGTTGGCGGCCTCGCCGTCGGCGAGCACGTCGTTGCCGTCGACGTCCTTAAGGAGCACCGAGACCTTCTGCTCGGCATCGGACAGGCGGGTGCGCAGGCTCTTGAGGAGCTCGACGCCGCGGGTATAGCTCTCGAGTGACTCCTCGAGCTCCATATCGCCCGACTCCAAGCTGCGGATGATGAGTTCCAACTCCTGCGAAGCCTGCTTGTACGTAAGCTGCTCGACCGGGGTCTTCTCTGCCATATCTGTTTCCTTTCCTAAAGGTTTATCGCTATGTAACGCGGCCTACTCGACCGCATCGACCGTTGCCGCCACATTGCCGTCTGCCATGCGCACGCGGATGGCGTCGCCGGGCTTAAAGGTCTTGGCGCTCGCAGCCACCCCATCATCGCTGTACGCGATGGAGTAACCGCGGGCAAGCACCTTGAGCGGCGACAGGGCATCGAGCGACGCGGCAGCTCGGCCTAAGTCGGACGCAGGCTTGCTGAGCATCGTGCGCCCCTGATGCTCCAGACGGGAGCTCGCAAGTGTGAGCGCATGGCGCTTGCCATCGAGCCCTGAGGTGCTTGCGATCAACCGCTCGGGCAGACGCTCGAAGTTGGAGCGGAAGGCCCCAACCGAACGCGTTATGGCGCCGGACAGACGATCGGCCGTCAGGGCAAGCTCGGACTCGCGACGCTCGACCATAAACGTGGGGTCGTTGAGGCACGGGCGGCATGCGGCTGCATCGAGCGCGTCGCCCAGACGAGCCGTATAGGCATCCCAGGCTCGACGACCGCGCTGGTCGAGCATTTCCAGATCGACCTGATCCGACCCGATCATCGAAGCCATCGCGGCGCCCAGACGCTGATGGCGCGTCTCGAGCACGTCGGCCAACTCCGTCATAGCCGGCGCCACCGATTCTGCCGCTGCCGTTGGCGTGGAGGCGCGACGGTCGCTCACCATGTCGCAAATCGAGGTATCGGGCTCATGGCCAATACCGGTCACCACGGGCACAGGACAAGCCGCCACCGCGCGGGCAAGCTCCTCGTCATTAAAGGTCATGAGGTCCTCAAAGGAGCCGCCGCCGCGCACCAGCAAAATACAGTCGGGCGCCGGCGTAATGGAAGCGGCGCGGCGCAAGCCCTCGATGAGCTCGGCCGGCGCACCCTCGCCTTGAACCTTGGCGCCCACGCAGACGAGCTCGACGAGCGGGTTGCGACGACGCAACGTGCGCTTGACGTCGTCGATTACGGCACCCGAAAGCGAGGTGACGACCGCCACGCGGGAGCAGAACACCGGGATGCGGCGCTTGCGCGCTTCGTCCATCAGGCCCTCGCGGCGTAGCTTTTCGGCCAGTTGCGCCACTTGTTGACGCAGCAGACCCTCCCCCGCCAACGAAAACGAGCGGGCAACAAAGCTCATGCGACCCGTGGGCTTATAGAGATTGAAGCTGCCCTTAAAGCTCACCTGCATGCCATCGCGCAGATCGAAGGTGCGCTTGAGATAGGCGCCCTTCCAGATAATGCAGTCGACGGCGGCCGAGTCGTCCTTGATCTGGAAATAGCAGTGGCCGCTTCGGGCGTTAGGACCACGAAAACCCGTGACCTCGCCCAGAACGCTCAGCTGCGGAATGGCATCGAGCGCACCGGCAGCGATCTCTACCGCCTGGCTCACGCTGAGCTCCTTGCGCTCCTGCTCGTCCGAACCGTCGAACTCGGCGGAAACGGCATTGCCGGTTAGATTCCAGCCTGCCACGCAGCCCCCCGTTCGTCATCGCGCACAAGGGCTCCGGCCCCGTGCAAATTTAAGTCCAACTCATAGTACAGCGCCGCAGGGACACAAACCCCCACGGCGCCTGTCAAGCCAATTTGTTATCGGTTGGAGTTTCTGTTGTAGCGGGCCATCAGGTAGAGCAGCTGAATGATCGAAGTGAGCGCTGCGGCCACATAGGTAAGCGCCGCTGCCGTCAGCACCTTCTTGGCGCCGTTGACCTGCTTGGAACTCATACCCGACTGCTCGATGTACGCCACAGCACGTCGGCTGGCATCAATCTCGACCGGCAGCGTAACCAACTGGAACAGCACACTAAACGAGAAGAAGATCAATGCGAGGGTCGTGAGCCCGGCGATGTTCATAAACAGGCCCAAGAGCAACACGATGGTCCAGGTGTTCTGGGTAAAGTTGACGACCGGGACCAGGGCGGTGCGAACCTTCATCATGGCGTAACCGCTCTGACGCTGGGCGGCATGACCCGCCTCGTGGCAGGCCACGGCAACGCTTGCGACCGATCCGCCCGAACGGTTAGCGTCCGAGAGATACAGGTTGTTATCCTGCGGGTTGTAGTGGTCGGTGAGCTCACCGGCAACACCCTTGATACCCACGGCGTTGCAACCGTTGGCGTCGAGCATGCGGCGAGCGACCGTGGCACCCGTGTCGCCGTCCGAGCGAACCTTGGACCAGGTCTTGTACGTCGAGTTGATATAGCTCTGCGCCGCAAGACCAAGCACCGTACAAACAAGGACAACCAGCAGGTACAGCGGGTCGATGCCAAAGCCGTAACCATAGTAATAGGGCATGCGAATTCCTCCGAATCGAATTACACGTTGGAGGCATTCTACCCACTCAGCTGGCAAGCAAATCAGCATCGATGTTTTGGCACCGTCAGCGAAAACGGTCGAAAGCGAGCAAGGTGACGTGAAAGAGAAGCGACGCGTACTTTGGTACGCGAGCGACGATTGAACGTCAGATTGCCGCTCTCGGCCGTTTGCAGCGTCGAGCTGTTAGGCGGTTTGGTAAAACCGCGTAACTATATACCTACAGGAGCTCGATTTTGCCGTCCTTCACGGTGAGTCCCATATTGCCCGAGAGCAAATCGTCCAGGCGCGAGCCCACAAGCTCAAAACGCCAACCTTCGCGCAAACGGCTTTGCTCAGGATGCTCAATGTAGTCGGCCAGGTCATCGCGCGAGGCAATGACCGAGGTCGCCACGCCCGAGCGCTCGGCAACCAGGCGGATGAGCGCGTACATGAGATCCGTCACGCTCTCAAGCTCCGGCGAAATCTGGCGATGCCCGCGCACCATGAGCGGCAGGCGATCGTGCGGACAGCTTGCGCCGCGCTTGATGGCCATCAACGCGCCATCCACGTCGCGCTCCCCCAGCTGGTCGGTACCGCGGATGCTACGGAACTCCTCGACACGCACGGGATTGCGCTTAACCAGGGCCAGCAGCGTATCGTCGGACATGACCCACTTGCGCGGGATGTTGCGACGCTCGGCGCGGTCCTCGCGCCAAGCGGCAAGCTCGCGCGCAATGCCCAGCTGATGGCGGCTACACGAGTTGATGCGTTTGACCTTGCGGAATGCCTCATGGCGGTCGGCGCGGTAGTGCGACTCGTCGGCCAAAGGACGCAACTCGTCGAGCACCCAGTCCACGCGGCCCAGCTCACGCAGGCGGCTCATCATCTCGGTATAGGCGACGATTAAGTACTTGACGTCATCGATCGCGTACTCGATCTGCTTATCGCTCAGCGGGCGGCGCGACCAATCGGTCAGCGACTCGGTCTTGGGCAGTGATACGCCGCAGAACGTCTGAACGAGCGCACCATACGAAATCTGCTGGCGCTCGCCCAAAAAGGCGGCGGCAACCTGCGTGTCAAAAATCGGTCGCGGCAGTGCGCCCACGGTATGGAGCATAACTTCCATGTCCTGTGAGCAAGCATGGAATACCTTGACCACGCCCTCGTCGGCCATAAGCTCGGCAAGCGGCGACAGGTCGTCGATCACCAGCGGATCGACAGCGACACTCTCGGCGGGGGTGGCAATCTGGACCAGGCACAGGCGCGGATGAAACGTGCGCTCGCGCAAAAACTCGGTATCGACGGCGATCGCGTCGAACTCGCGGGCGCGCTGGCAAAAGTCGACCAGAGCCTGATGTGTGGAAATGTACATATCAACCCATCGAATAAGGTTAGGCCCGAAAAACACGGGTAGGATATCGGCATTGCTCTACAACTATACTCGGTTAGTCACAGAACGGGAACGTAAGTATGCGCTGCCTTATCATCCACAACCCGGCATCGGGCCCCAGCTCAGATGAAATCTACGCGTTCACGCACGCCCTCGCGCAGGGCGGCGACGAGGTCGTGATGCGTTTTATCGGCGATGGCATGGAGCCCGAGGACGCGGTAGCGGACGTTCGCGAGTTCGATCGCGTGGTCGTTTCGGGCGGCGACGGCACCGTCTCCAACGTGCTCGACCAGATGCGCGGGTGCGGTGTCCCCACGCTTGTCTTCCCCTCCGGCACGGCCTGCCTGTTCTTTAACAACATCGGCAATGCCCCCGAGGCGGCGGCACTCGCCAAGGCTTGCCGCGACGGCCGCACGGTCAAAGTGGACATGGGTGAGCTCTTTTGGCTCGACGAGAACGGCAACGAGAAGCGCCACGGCTTTATCATCATCGCCGGCTCGGGCTTCGACGCCGAGATCATGATGAAGGCCGCTCCCACCAAAAACGACATTGGCGAGATCGCCTACTTCCTCTCCGCGCTCGCCACGCCCAACCCCACGGTGGCGCACTTTACCATTGAGCACGACGGCATTGTCGAGGAGCTCGACGGCATCTGCTGCATGGCAGGCAATACCTCGGTCATCCAAAACGACATCAACCTGTTCCCCAACTGCCGCATGGACGACGGCATGGTCGACATCGTCGTTATTGAGCCCGTGCGCACGATGCAGCTGCTCCCCACGGTAATTACCGCCGCGCTCGACCCCGCTGGCAAAGTGCTCGGCCGTCCGCAGTTTAAGATCATCCAGACCAAGGAAGCCAAGATCACCTGCACGCCATCGCTGGGTATGCAGTTCGATGGAGAGATCATCTCCAGCAACTCCGGCGTCTTTGGCGCTCGCGCGCTGCCGCAATGTCTCGACCTCATCGTCGACGATTTTTCACCGCTCGGAAAATAGGAGGACCCCATGAACGACAATCCCCTGATTGGCTTTATCGTCATCGTCTTGGCCATGCTCGTTGGTTACGCCATCAATGTGATCCACCGCCGAAAGAAGTAAATCCACATTGGTATGATATTCATCCAGTTATCGACTCTCCCATTGTTTATGCAAATCCTAAACAGCGGGAGAGTTTTCTTTTTGAGCATTGTCTGGCGCTTTATTCAGCTACAGTAAATGCAGGGTGCCTTTATTTAACTAAAGCAATAAAATGAGTATTATTATCCGCTCATCGTATATTTCTTCACGCTCATCGAGTAAAAGCTGTTGTCGAATGAATACTCTTTACACTTCCTTTAGACTAGTAGATGTATTTATTAGCTGAAACTCCGTACGGTTTCGCGGGGTTTCAACAGTTGGGAGGGATCATGAGGTTTACTCATCCTGTCAACACGCTCAAGAAGCTCGGCTGCGGCCTTGCATTTGGAGCAGCGGCCATTATGGCCATGCCGACTTCGGCGCTCGCTTGCACCCAGATCTACATGGGCAGCCAGCTCACGGCAGACGGCAACACGTACTACGGACGCTCCGAGGACTTCGGCCCGCGCTACATCAAGCACTTTGGCATCGAGCCCGCACACAAGGACGGCAGCAAGTACACCTCGGTCGAGTCCGGCTTTGAGTACAAGTCCAAGGGCGCAACCTACCGCTACACCTTCGTTCGCGACAACCCCTCTCAGTGGGAAGATCGTTACGACGCATATTCCGAGGCTGGCATCAACGAAAAGGGCGTTTCCTGCTCTGCCACGCTGAGCACCTCCTATAACGAGAAGGCAGAGGAAGCCGACCCCGTCACCGAGGAGACCGGCATCGGCGAGTACAACTACGCCAGCGTCATTCTGGGCGAGAGTGCCACGGCCCGCGAGGGTGTCGAGCTCCTCGGCAGCTTGATTGACGAGCAGGGCGTCTGCTCCAACGACCAGATCATCATTGCCGACAACAACGAGACCTGGCTGTTTGCAGCGCTTTCCGGCCATCAGTGGATCGCCATGAGGCTCACCGACGATATCGCCTCGCTCAATCCCAACATCGGCAACCTCACCTATGACGTCGACCTCGACGACACCGAGAACTGCCTCCACTCCGAGGGCATCGAGTCCATGCCTAAGGAGAAGGGCTTTGCCGAGTACACCGACGGCAAGTTCGACGTCGCCAAGACCTACGGCGAGGAGATTAGCGAGGCCGGTATGCACCAGTGGTCGCGCTATGTCCAGGGCCGCGATTACTTCATGGCTCCGCTTGCTGAGGGCACCGACTATGAGATCGTCAAGGACGAGCGCGAAGACGCTCGTGCGACGACCGGCGCCCTGGTCCACGAGATGCAGCCGCTGTTCTTTACGCCCGGCAAGTCCGACTGGAACACCTTTGAGATGATTCGTTCCTTCGCCGCTCGCGGCGAGAATGTCGCCGGCCTCAACGCCAACACCGACGGCGCCTATGCCATCGGCTCCAACCGCAACACCGAGATCCACACCTTCCAGATCCGTCACGGCATGGACCCCGAAATCGCGACCATCCAGTGGGAGATGCTCTCCAACGCCGAGTTCTCCGTCGCTATCCCCCTCTATTCCGCACTGCTCACCGAGGTCAGCCCCTACTTCAGCGATCAGGACGTCTCCTTCGATCACTGTGAAGAGGAAGACGTCGTGAACAACGAGGAGCCCAAGAACTCCATCAACTACGTCCTCATGGACATCAACACGCTCGCCTATGAGAACCGCGACAACTGCGCTACCGGCGTCCGCGCCTATCTCGACGCCCTGCAGAAGGAGCTCATCGAGCAGAACCTGACCGTCGACGAGGCCATGCAGGCCGCCGAGGGCACCGAGGCCCGCACCGCCCTGGCCAACAAGGCCGGCAAGGCAGCGACCAAGAACACCTACGTCAAGTGCAAGGCCATGCTCGAGGAGATGCGCGACTACCTCAAGGAGGGCGACTTCTCCGAGGAGTTCGTCCCGAGTGACTACGATGCCGACAACGACTGCCTGGTCGAGTCCATCACCTACGCCGACGAGGCTCTCTCCGATAAGGACGTTGCCGAGCCCGAGGCTGAGGAAGAGGCGACCGAGGAGAAGTCCGAGGGCAACAACATGGCCGCCATGGCCGTTGGCGCCGTCGTCATCATCGGTGTCTGCGGCTTCGTGCTCTATCGTCGCAAGAAGGCCTAAGACCCTTGCGTTCCAAGAGACGGGCGGGATGGCCAAGGTCGCCCGCCCGCCCAGCCGCCCATTCGACCGGCGGGAAACGTCGCCGAAATCTTTTCAAAAAAGATTTCCCCGCACACACTTCGCTGTGCTATAGTGCAGCGCAACAGCAACTAGGTGCGACCGCGCTACGGCATCACGAAAGGAGCCACCAAGATGATGAACACGATGAAGTCCCTCAACAACTGGTGGTGGCGTGATGCGAATACGATCGGTCGACAGTGAGTCCCACACGCCTGTTTTTGCGCTCTAGGTGATTGGAAGGCCTCCGGTTTCGACCGGGGGCCTTTTTCTATCTCGAGCCCGATCGCATTCGCATCACGCGCCTCCGTTTTTCTCTTACACTCCCCTTTTTGAAAGGACTTTTACCATGTCTCAGAACACCACCGCCACAGCCCAGCCCTGCACCGTCCAGACCGCCGACCGCGGCAAACTCGATATCCACGCCCTTGTCCTGCTCGCCATTCTGCTTGCCGCAGGCTTCATCCTCAACTTCACCGTCGGCAAGGCAATCTCGGGCATCTCGGGCGGTATGATCAGTCCCGAGTTCATCATCTCGGCCTTCTGCCTCACCATCCTGGTCGTTCGTCCCAACATTGGCCAAGCGCTCGTCATTGGCCTCATCTCAGCGGCCGTGATCCAGATCACCACCACCTCGCCGTTTGTCGATTTTGCCGCCGAGGGCATCGCCGCTATGCTCATGGCCGTCATTGTCAACGCCGCCGCCAAGGACGGCCAGGTTAAGCCTGGCATCGCCATCGTCGCAACATTCGTGACCACCTTTGTCTCCGGCGTTATCTTCATGGTCATCAAGATGGCCATGCTCGGCGTGGTGGGCGAGCTCGCCGCAGCCATGCTACCCGTCGTCGCCATGACCGCCGTATTTAACGCCATTCTGGTCGGAGCCCTCTACGTGCCCATCCAGAAGGCCCTTAAGCTCAATTAACCTGCTCGGCTTTACCACCAAAGACTGTCCCAAACAACGAGCATTTGGGGACGTTCTTAAACGACTAGTCATGCAAGAACGTCCCCAATGACTATGAAAGGTATCCATGGAAACGATCATCAACGTCGACGATGTCTCGTTCTCCTATGGCACGCAAACCGAGCAGGCGCTCAGCCACGTTTCGCTCAGCGTGAACAAGGGAGATTTCATCGGCATCATCGGGCCCTCGGGCGCCGGTAAGTCCACACTTGCCGCCTGTCTGTCGGGCGCTGTGCCTCACCACTACACCGGCGCCTTTTATGGCTCCGTGTTAGTTGACGGCCACGACACCTGCGAGGTCTCGCTCACCGACATATCGCAGATCGTCGGCAGCGTGTTGCAGGACATCGATACCCAGATGGTCGCTTCGGTCGTTGAGGACGAAATGCTCTTTGGTCTCGAGAACTTTGGCGTTCCGCATGACCAGATCGAGCAGCGCTTGTGCGAGACGCTTAAGACCGTCGGCATTAGCGACCTGCGCGACCGCGAGATCGCCACCCTCTCGGGCGGCCAAAAGCAAAAGGTAGCTATCGCCGCCATCCTCGCCATGCGTCCGCGCGTCTTAGTGCTCGATGAGCCAACCGCAGCGCTTGATCCCGCCAGTTCCACCTTGGTCTTCGAGACGCTGCGCGAGGCAAACCGCGCGCTCGGCATCACCATCGTCGTCGTTGAGCAAAAGGTCGCTCTGCTTTCGGAGTACTGCAACCGTGTGTTGGTGCTCAATCACGGCCAGATCGCGCTGCAAGGCGAGCCGCATGAGGTCTTCGCGCACACCGACGAGCTCCGCACCATCGGCGTCGATTGCCCGCGCGTCACGCGCATCTTCAACAGTCTCGAGGCCGATGGCTTGGTAAGCGGCACGCCCTGTCTGGATGTCGACGAGGCAGAACGCCTGATCACGGAAATCGTCGACCCCGACCGTGCGACAAGCGATACCCAGGCGCCCGCAGGCTCCCTGCACGCGCCGTCGCTGCGCCCGCATGCGAAAGACGCCGAGCCGGTGCTCACCTTTGACCATGTCGAGTTTTCCTACCCCCATGGAGGCGCCGCCGTCCACGACCTCAACTTGACGCTCTACCCCGGCGAGCTCGTGGGCATTGTCGGCCAAAACGGAGCCGGCAAAACCACGCTCACCAAACTGCTCACGGGTTTGCTCAAGCCCGCATCGGGCAGCGTACGCGTTACGGGCTTGGACACGGCATCGGTTCCCACGAGCCGCATCGCACACGAAGTGGCAACGCTTTTCCAGAACCCCGACCGCCAAATCTGCAAAGACACCGTGCTCGACGAGGTCGCCTTTGGTCTAGAGCTTGCCGGCATCGACCGCGCCGAAGCCCTGCGTCGCGCCCAGCTGGTCATCGACCGCTTTGGCCTGCCCGCCGACGAGGCACCGTTCTCGCTGTCACGCGGCCAGCGCCAGATGGTGGCGCTGGCATCCGTTGTAGTGGTCGAGCCCAAGATCGTGGTGCTCGACGAACCCACGAGCGGCCTGGACTACCGCGAGTGCATGACCGTGATGGAAACGGTGCGCACCATGGCCGAGCGCGGTTGCGCCATTATCATGGTCTGTCACGACATGGAAGTCGTTTCCGACTTTGCCGAGCGCATCGTGGTGATGGCCAACGGTCGCATCCTCGACCGCGGCCGCACGCACGAGCTGTTCTCGAACATCGAGCTCATGCAGCGTGCCTACGTTGAGCCGCCCCAGGTCATCGAACTCTCGCGCCGTCTGGCATCCACCGTCTCGCCCGCCTTTACACAGGTGAGTGAGGTCACTGATATCGTTCGCATTACCGAGGAGATGGTCCGCCGTGGTTAACGTCATCGACTACATGCCGGGCGACACGCTGCTACACCGCCTGAACCCCGTCATCAAACTGGGCCTCGCCGCCGCCATCATCATCGGCATTTTCTTGTCCGACACCTATGTGGCGCTGCTGGGCTTTCTGGCGCTCACGCTCGCGCTGGGAGCCTACGCCGGTGTCGTCGACCGCCTGCTCGCGCTGCTCAAGCTACTGATTCCACTCGCGCTCATCATGCTGGTGCTGCAGCTGGCTTTTATGCGCGATGGCAATGTGGTGTGGAGCTTTGTCACCGATGAAGGCCTCATCACCGGAACAAAGGCCTGTCTGCGTCTGCTGGGCGTGGCGCTTCCGCTTATTCTGATGCTCATGGTGACCAAGCTCAACGACCTTGCCAACGCCTGCGTCGAGGTGCTGCACGTTCCGTATCGTTATGCCTTCACCTTTACCACGGCGCTGCGCTTTGTGCCAGTGTTTGGCCAGGAGATGAACGCCATCATGGAGGCGCAGACCGCACGCGGCATCGAGTATGACACCAAGAACCCCATCAAGAAGCTTCAGCTCATGCTGCCGTTGTGCGTGCCGCTACTGATCTCGAGCGTGGGTAAAACCGATGCCACGGCCTTGGCGGCCGAGCAGCGCGGCTTCTACCTGCGCACGCGCGCGAGCTCGTACAAGCGCTACCCCATCAAGGGCCAGGACATTGCCATGCTTATTGTTAGCATTGCCCTCATTGTCCTCGGCTTCCTGTTCTAACCCATCGCCACCGGCAACCGATAAATTCAAAAGGCCCCAGCTCACATCAAGCGAGCCGGGGCCTTACTGTTTTCCCAGATAAAACCTACCAAAATAAACCTGTCCCTTTTTGGCAGGCCGATGGCTACAGGCGGTAGGGGGCGCCGCTGCGGATGATGGATTCGCGCACCAGGACGTCCATGGCGTCAAGGGTAATCTCGGGCATCTCTCGGTACTTTTTCAGCACCGAGAGCTCGGTGCAGGCCAGAATGACGCGGTCGCAGCCACTGCGGGCGAACTCCCACATCACGCGGTCAAACTTGTCCATATCGGGCTCGCGTCCGGCCTTCACGTCATCATAAATCAGCGACATCACGTCGGCCTGGCGCTTCTCGCTGGGATAGACGACCTCGACGCCCGCGGCCTCGCACTCGCGCCCGTAGACGCCGGCACCCACGGTGCCGTCGGTGCCCATGATGCCGATCTTGCGCACCGGCTCGGACGGCATGCTCAGGTTGGGATCGAACTCGCACTCCCCCATCACCGCGCCCGCCAGGGCATAGCGCACCGACTCACGCGGCATGTGGATAATCGGCACCTTGGTAAACGACTGAATCTGGTCGTAGAAGTAGTGCGACGTGTTGCAGGGAATGGCGATATGAGCACAGCCAAGTCCCTCGAGCGCCCGTGCACATTCCTTCATGGTCGCCAGCAGCTCGGCATGCTCGCCGGTCTTGATGGCCAGCGTACGGTCGGGCATTGTCGACTTGGAAAGTACCACCATGTCGATATGCTCCTGATCACAGGTAGCAGCCGTATGACGCACGACCTGGTCGTAGTAATACGACGTGGCCTCAGCGCCCATGCCGCCGATAACTCCCAGCTTTTCCATCGCCGCCTCCTTGGTGACGCCCATGCAATTGCTCGTATCATGCCCGCGCCCATCCGATGCAAACCGGGCGAGCGCCGCGCTCATCTACTTGTAATACGTCTTGAACAGCTTAAAGTGACGCAGCTTGGTGTGCCACATGCGCAACCAGCGGTTAAAGACAAAATCACCCTTCATAAACGAAGGATCGGCAGCCTTGCCCTCCTTGGCCAGACGATGCGCCTTTGCACGTAGCTCGGGGTCCTTGACATACTTGTCAACGACGCCCATGGGGACGACCATCCACAGCGCCTCGTCCTGCGCCGTCACAAACTCAGGCTCAAACGGGCGGTTGTACACGTACTCATCCACCACGTATTTGGCAACGTTAAAGCCGCTGTTGGTGACGTAGTAGTTACTGCGGCCCTGACGCGTGTTGAAGTCAAAGAACTTAAACGAACCATCGCGCTGGTCGTACTTGACGTCGAAGTTGGAGAAGCCCGTAAACTTAAGGTCCTCGAGCAACTTGCGCACGCCGCCCATGAGCTCGTCGTTAGGCTCGGTAATGATGCATGCATGGTTGCCGACGCCGTGAGGCTGATGCTCCTCGAGCAGCACGTGGCCCAGGCACATCATGCGAACCTTGCCGTTGCGGTCGGAATAGCTGGTAAGCACGCGCATGTACTCGTCGTTGCCGGGCACGCGGTCCTGCAAGATGAGATCATCGGTGTAGCCACTGGCGTACACATCGCGAATGACCTGCTCCAGCTCGGCGCGATCGGCAATCTCGTAGGCCTTCTTCTGGCCCTCGAACTCGTGCTCCCACCACATGATGCCGTCAGAGGGCTTCAGAATCATCGGGAAAGGGAAGTCGATCTGGTCGAGCACCTCGGCGGAAGCCTCGCCCTGGGCGTTGAGCATCGCCATGGTAAAGGTAAACGTGTGCGGATAGGGCACACCGTGCTTCTCGCACAGCTCGTAGAAGATCTCCTTCTTCTGGCACTGCTCGAGCATGCTGTAGGGCGCATAGGGCGCGATGACGTTGGAGGCAAGCTGGCCGGCATCCTGAGCCTGTGCGGCAAGCGCGACGTAGTTATCGCCGCAGCCCATGAGGATAATCTTCTTATCGGGATTGGCCTGTGCAATGCCGTTGACGGTCTCGATCATGACCGGCATGGTGTCGATATCCACATTGGGCGTATAGTCGATAATCTGGCTGCGGTATGCAGGACCCGTCTGATACTTGCCAAAGACCAGGCTCTTGACCTGATACTCCTCGTAGAAGGCGCGCGCCACCGAATAGGCGTTGATATCGCCGCCGAGCAGCACGGGTATAAACTCGCGCTCAGTAAACTGCAATGCCATGGAAACTTCCTATCATCAACTGCCCGTACGATGGGCGGTCTTTATGCAACTGGTTTATTCTAGCGTGCCAAACCGCCGCTTCCCAAAGTTCCACCATATCTATGGCAAGCAGGCGCTTATGATCGAGCCCGCAGGGTTCCGTAACGTTAAAGTTGAACTCTATGGTTTCTTAACAATTCACTATAACTGCAGGTCAAGGCCAAAACCTCAAGTTCAACTTGACCCTTTAGAACCTTTAAGGTTCAAGTTGAGGTCGAAAGCAGTAGTAGAATACCTTTCGACCTATAACCTACGATTGATTGCAGAGGGACTGGATGCAGCATTCGAACCATCGCACCGCAGCGCTCATCGCGTCGAAGCCGGCTCGTATCATCACGAGCGCCGCGCTCGCCGTTGCACTGACAGCCGCGCCGATGCTCTCCCCCGTCGCAGCCTATGCCGCCTCGCAGGCAACGCAGGATCAGCTTTCCGCTGCCCAGCAGAAAATCGAAACCGCCACGAGTGCCTACAACGAAGCCCGCACCAAGCTCGAGGATCTGCAGAAGCAAATCGACACTAACGAGGCAAGCATCGAGAAGATCGAAGCCGAACTTCCCGATCAACAGGCCAAGGCGAGCTCCGCCATGCGCGATCTGTATAAGTACCAGAAGGGCACCAACCCCATCGTGAGCTTCCTGGTCAACGCGCAGAGCCTGGGCGAGTTCATCACCACCTGCAAGTACACCAACCAGATCACGAGCTCGAGCGTCGATGAGATCGAAGAGCTCAACAAGATGCAGACCGAACTCGAGCAGAACAAGACCGAGCTCGAGCAGGCCAAGTCCCAACTCGAGACCGAGCAGAAAACCGCCGAGGACGCACTGGCACAGGCCCAGCAGCTTCGCAGCGAAGCCCAGGCAAAGGCCGAGCAGGAGAATGCCGCCGAGCTGGCCAAGCTCGAGGCCGACAAGGCCGCTGCCGCCGAGAAGCTCTCGGGCGAGGGCGTGAGCGGCAACAACTCCAACAGCCAGGCCAATAACGCCAACACCACCATCGACACCACGGTGAACAGCTCCAATACCGGCAACTCCGATTACGACTCGTTTATCAACGAGTGGACGAGTCGCATCGACAACTACCTCGCCGGCTCCCCCATGGCAGGTCAGGGTTACAACTTTGCTGTGGCAGCCTGGAACACCGGTGTTGACCCTCGCTGGTCTCCCGCCATCGCCTGCATCGAGAGCAGCAAGGGCCTCTATTGTGCCGGCTCCTATAACGCCTGGGGCTGGAGCGCCCGCGGCGGCGGCTGGCGGAGCTTTGGTAGCTGGAGCGAGGGCGTCTCTGCCCACGTTGCCTACCTGGGCGCCAACTATGGCTCCACGCTTACCCCGGCAGCCGCCAAAAAGTACTGCCCGCCCACGTGGCAGGACTGGTACAACAAGGTTGCAACCCAGATGAACCGCATCTAAGATCAACGTCAAAGGGCCCCAATTGGGGCCCTTTTTCTTTTACGCGACGGAGGTATCGACGACGCCAGTCGCGTTTGCAATGGCAACAATGATAATCATTGCCAACAAGAGCACACCCATAGCCTTGAGCCAGAGCTTTGCAAGCTTTTTACCGCGGTATCTATCGAGTAGCTCAAACCGCCGGCGAAGGCGGCGTTTGTCGAGCATCACAAAATGAATGAGCACTACGAGACCGTCGACGAAGATAAAATACTCAATCGCGAGAAACCACATCGGGTAGTTTTGGTTGGCGCTCGTAGGATGAAAAACGGCAAAATGGCTTCCGGCAAAGAAAACAAGTAGCGAAAGATAGACGAATGCGTTCCAAATGCGCCCAACGGTGTCGGGAATGCGGGAGAGTAAATTCGGGCGCTCAGGCACCAACGGCAATCCGCCCTGAGACTGATCCGTGGGGAGCACGGGCGCAGGGCACACGGCTCGCCGCTCCGGAGGCTCTTGGAAGGAAGCAGCATTCGGCGCGGACGACGGCGTCGGTGCGGACAACGCATAGGATGCACGCGCAGCGTGCCCTAGCGCCTTCGCGCTTGCAAAGCGCTTGTCCGGATCGAGCGCCATCGCCATGCAAATAACATCGGCAAGCGAGGCGGGGATATCATATGCCTCGCATTGCTCGCGCATGTTCCGACCCGGCTTGGGGTCGGCCCCCGTCAGACAAAAGAACAGCAGGGCACCGAGCGCATAGACATCGCTGCGCACGCTCGTCTGGCCAAAACCATACTGCTCGGGCGGCGCATAGGGACGCGTGCCAAACTTAACGGTATCGGCATCGGCTCCCTCGCGCCACACGCGAGCGATTCCCAAGTCGATAATCACCAGCGATGAAAATGTCATGCCTGTATCGGGCGTATAGTTTGCGCCCGATACGATGATATTCGAGGGCTTTAGGTCGCGATGGATCACCGGCGCAGCCATCTCCCCCGCCGACGCAAAGCCGGCATGGAGCTCCGCAACTGCATCACAAAGGGCGCCAAACAGCTCACAGGCATAATCGGGCGTCGCACCCAAACGCCCCACCAGGGCCCCGAGCGTTTCGCCTTCGATGTATTCCATGACCACGCAAAGCTCGTCGCCCACGCGGCGGCAATCGACAATCCGAGGCAAGTGCTCGTAACGTCGCCCAGCATGCTGGGCCGCAAACAGGCGTTCATACGCCCCGCCAATCTGGGCCGACGCGTCGATGCGCTTGCGAACAAAGGGGCCAAGAGATCCTCCGCCGGAGCCCTCAAAGTACACGAGCTCGGTCGTCTCGACGTCGGAGTGCTTGAGCACACGGTCTACGCGATAGCTGTCATCACGCTCAAGTGACGCCAGGTGTCCGGCGAGCGCAGCGGTCAGCTCATCATCGGAATATGTTGGGCTCTGAGTATCCATAGCGTCCATAATAACGCAGGGCGCGGACGCCCCATGACGCCCGTGCCCTGCACGTTCTAAATATCGTGAACGGCGCTTCCGCCGGCAGCCAACCGTTAGCTCACCGTCTCCTCACCAAAGCGATACAGCTCCTCGTTCACCTTTTGCAGGCTGCAGCCACGATCGATACAGAAAATGATGATGGCGTCACGGCGGTCCTTGCAGTTGAGGACATTGGCGCCCGCCGCCGACAAGGCGCGGTTGGTCTCCTTGAGCGTCAGCGCCATGGCAAAGGCAATCTGCAGCACCTTATTGCGGCTCGGATGCCGCGCACCGGTAAAGATCTGATAGCCAAACGTCTCGTTGAGGTCGGCCATACGCACCACGCGCGAGCGCTCCAGCCCCTTTTCTTCCAAAAGCTGTTTCAGATACTCCGAAAGCGACGGGGCGGTAAAGTCGTGCTCTTTGATATAGCCCTCGATACTCGGAGCATCGAGCAGCTCGTTGAGCAACTCTTCGGTTAGCTTCTTATCAGGCATATGGCCTCACCCCCCAGCTCGCATAGTAACCATGTTTTTAATTCTAGTTAAAAACCGCTCACGTCAGAACGTTCCCAGCTGGCAACCTGGTCGGGAGATACCGTGCTCATCGCTTCGAACTTCCAGGTGCCGCCCGCTTTGAGATGGTTGGTGTTCGCAAGAGCCGTTCCCACCTGATTGCCGTCTGCGTCATACAGAACATACTCAATCTGAATGTAGCTTTGCTCTTTATCCGTATTATTGGTCAACGTGCCAGTGATCTTATACGCGAACTGATTAGACGTATCCCCGGCCTCATCCGAAACCGTATAGGGTTCTTGTGCCTCTTTTTTCTCCTCGACTTGCTGGGTCTGTTCGGCAGGCTTTGCTGCATCACCCGTAGACGAATCAGACGAGTTACCGCCCATAGAACCCACGACGCCGGCAACAACGAGCACCACGATGACGCCCAAAACGATCTTGCCGATCGGCTTCTTTCCCTCTTTTGCCATTATGCATCCTTCCTACGATCCGGCTACCGTGCCGGCACACAGCACATCGTAGGAGGCAGCGAGCTCAAATTCATTAGCTGGGAGCTAATGTCGCAGCACAGCTTGCCACCTGGCACTCATTGAGTCTTTTTTCCTTCACCGAACTCACTCCATTGTTGTTGACTATTAAACATTTAGACGTAAACTGCTTTGTTACCTTGTCAACATCTGAAAGGAACCTCATTGGGAAAAGACGTACTGGTGCAGCAACTCGTCGACTCATTCGACAGCTGGCCCGCCAAAAATTCCGGTTGCGGATCGTCCCGCATGACACAAGAGCTCTATCCTTTTGACAAGCTCTTCTCTCCCATCAAAATTAACAAGCTCACCGTCAAAAACCGCATTGTCATGGCACCGATGGGCAATATCGACATGTGCGAGGAAACTGGCCGCCCCAGTGACATGATGCTGCAGTACTTTTTCGCCCGCGCCAAAGGCGGCTGCGGCCTCATCACAACAGGACTCGTACCGGTAAGCCACGGCATCGATACCACGGTCACCGAGCTGGACAAGCTCACCTATTTCCCGCGCATCGATCGAAGCCGAACCGTTATGGCAGGCTGGCGCGACCTTGCCCAAGGTGTCCATGCCTTCGGATCACGCATTTTTGTCCAGCTTACGGCCGGACTCGGCCGCGTGGGCAACCCGCAATGCCTCATCACGCAAAAGAAGTTTCCGGTCTCGGCGAGTTTCTTGCCTAACTACTACATCCCCGCCATTCCATGCATGCGCCTCTCGGACCAAAAGCTGCGCCGTATCGTAAACAATATCGGCCAAGCGGCGGCCGATGCTCATGCCATGGGCATCGATGGCGTCTATTTGCACGGGCACGAGGGTTATCTTATCGAGCAGCTCGGAAACCCCGCCTTTAACCATCGCAAGCTCGGACGTTATGCCGATTGGCGTCAGTTTGGCCTCGATATGATCAAAGAAATCCGTCGCCGCGTTGGGCCCGACTACCCCATCATGTACCGCATCGACCTTTCGCTTGCACTCGAGGAAACCTATGACGAGCAGGTCATGAATTCGACCTATCTGGGACGCATGCGCGGCGGCCGTACAGTCGAACAGACCCTGGGTTATATGGAAGAGCTCGTGGCGGCGGGAGTAGACATCTTTGACGTCGACCTTGGTTGCTATGACAACTGGTGGATGCCCCACCCGCCTGCGAGCATGCCCGCAGGCTGCTTCGTTCCCGTGGCGCGCGCCGTTCGAGAGCGCTTTGCCGCCGACAATATCCGCTCCAATGCCGGCCTTCCCGTACCCGTTGTCGCGGTGGGTAAGTTGGGCTACCCCGACATTGCCGAACGCGCCCTTCGCAATGGCGACGCCGATATGATCATGCTCGGACGCCCGCTGCTTGCGGATCCCGAGTGGCCCAACAAGGCGTACGCCGGTCGCGTGGCAGATATTCGCCCCTGCATCGGATGCCAGGAAGGATGCCTCAACGAGTTTGTCGAAGGGGGCCATCCGCAGTGTGCCGTCAATCCACGCTGCAGCTTTGAATACCTCATGCCCCAGACACCCGCTCCCGCCAAAGAACCCAAACGCATAGCGGTGATAGGAGCCGGACCCGCTGGGATGGTCTGTGCGCTAATCGCCGCGCGTCGTGGCCACGACGTAAAGCTCATCGATGCCGAAGATGAACTTGGAGGAAAACTCCTCTCCGCCAGCGCCGCCCGGATCAAGTTCGACCTCGATAACTACCGATCATATCTTGTTCGACAGGTGCGCGAGCAGGCAGAAAAACCCAACGGGAACCTGACACTCGAACTTGGACGGGCAGCACGCGCCGAAGATCTTGCAAAAGCAGGCTTCGACGCAATCGTGTGCGCGACAGGCACTTCCAATGCAATACCGCCCATCCCCGGTCTTACGGAGCTTGCAGCATCGGGCCATGCCGTGCTGGCAACGCAGCTACTGCGCCAACCCGCGCTGCTTGGCAACGCCAAAACCGTCACCATCATTGGCGGAGGGGCCGTGGGCTGCGAGGTTGCCCAATGGCTCACCGTCGAACACGGCATACCACAGGTCAGCGTAATTGAAATGCTGCCTCACATGATGCAGGGCGCCTGCACGGCAAATCGCGGCCACCTACTCCATACGCTCAGGGGACGCAATGTGCGGCTCCTCAATATGACACGCGTCGAGCGCGCGGAAGTCGGCGGCAAACGCGAGTCTGGAGCCCCATCGAGGTGTGCGCGTCTCCACTTGAGTCGCAACTGCCACAAAAACGTTCCCGACCCCTACGTCTCGTGGTCACCGGTCTTGCCCGAGAACGTCGAAAACCCGCTTGCACCCAAAATCGGCAACGACTGGAAGTCACTCGAGCTAACCTGCGACTTGGTAATCATTGCCTGCGGCGGACACCCCGACGACGCGCTGTTCTACCAACTGCAGCAGACGCACGCCGCTGACGAGCTGCATAACATCGGCGATGGGTTTGCGCCCGGCCGTGTGCTCGAAGCGGTCCGTGCGGCATACCGACTCGGCACCAATATCTAACACGAAAGGATGGGCTCACAGATGAACCTGACCTCCCAACAACAAGCCCTGCTCGACGGCGCCAAGGGCCCCGCCATGGCCAAAGTGGTCAAGACCCTCGTTATGTACGGCGAATGCTTTGGCGCCGAGCGTATGGTTCCCGTGACCGGCGCAAACGGTCATCTTGTCACAAGTTTTGGCCTCTCCATGCTCGGTCCAGTCTATGACCTTATGGATGAGCTGCTGAAAGACGGCGCCCTGTCCGGTCAGTCATTCTCGGTCGACCCGAGGCCCCTCGACCCCGCCGTCCCGGCCAACCCGCTGCAAAAGCTGCTGTTCAAGATTATGTATTCCAAACAAGACGATTATGAGGCACAGCTGCGCAGCATGGGTCTATTGGACAACGATGCTTTCACCTGCACCTGTTACCAGCCCGAGGTTGGCAATCGACCTCGGCGTGGCGACATCCTAAGCTGGGCAGAAAGCAGCGCCGTGGTCTTTGCCAACTCCGTGCTGGGCGCTCGCTGCAATCGCAACTCCGGCATCATCGAGATGTTCGGCTCAATTGCCGGCTTTGTCCCGGAATTCGGCCTGCTCACCGATGAGGGCCGCAAGGCGACCTGGATCATCGAAGTCGACTGTAAGCGCAAGCCCGAAGCGCAAGTGCTTGGCAGCGCCATTGGCATGAAGGTGATGGAAGACGTCCCTTACATTAAAGGCCTCGACCGCTGGCTTGGCCGCGAACTCACACCCGGCACGCAGGACTACCTTAAGGACATGGGCGCCGCCAGCGCATCGAACGTCGCTGTCGGGCTCTACCACGTGGACGGCATCACGCCCGAGGCCGTCGAACAAGGCGAACACCTCATAGCACTAGACGCCCAAATCTATCGCATTGACGACGCCGAGCTGGAACGCATCCGCTCGAGCTACCCCGTTATGTGGAAGAACCCGGGCGCACGCCCCAAGCTTGCCTTCATCGGCTGCCCCCACCTCTCGTCTGCACAACTCGCCCATTGGGCAGACGCCATCTGCGATGGGCTGAGCGCCTCCGGCAAGTGCCGCGTGCAAGTACCCACCGTACTGACCGCCGCCCCATCCGTGGCAGACGCCTTCCGCAAGACTGCGGCATACAGACGCCTCTCGACTACCGGTGCCGTCGTCTCGAGCATCTGCCCGCTTATGTACACCAACAACCCGCTGTGCGGCAGCATGCCCATCATCACCAACTCCAACAAGTTGCGTACGTACTCGGCATCGCGCTACTACACCGACGACGAAGTGCTCGCCTACGTCACCACCGGAAAACCAATCAAATAGGAAGGCGACTCCTCATGGAAAAAATCTTTCACGGCCGCGTCGTTGTCCCCGGAACTGCCCACGCCAAGGCACTTGTCTCTCACGGAGGGCTCAACACGCTCGCATCGTTTCAGAAGGCACTGATGTTTGGCGACAAAAAGGCCACGTGTTCCGACCAAAACAATCCCGACTTGTACGGCAAACCTTTGGCGGGATGTGCCTTGTGTCTTCCGCAGACTATCGGCTCCACCACAGGCGGCATGGTGCTCTTCTGCGCCACCAAAATGGGGCGCCAACCCGCATGCCTGCTGTTTTCCAAACCCATTGACAGCCTTGCCGCCGCTGGCGCGATCCTCTCGGGTGTATGGACCGACACCCCCATGCCCACCATTGACAACCTGGGCGATGAGTTTCTCGATGCTGTGTCGACGGGAGACGCCATCACCGTGACCGAAGACGGCACGGTCATCGTCGGCTAAGGCTATCCGACCCGCCGCCCGCAGATGAACAACGTGTTTCGCCATTTCCCACGCGCGGTGCGGGCGATAATCTTGACGTATTCGATATACAACACGAAAGGAGTCCCACCATGGGAGCATCGGTATCGGTCGCACAGGGCGCGCCTCTTGATGCAGGCACCTACAAGGCAGACGAGGCAGCCGTCGAGCGCTTTTGCGAATTGCTGCGCATCCCCACCGTTTCGCGTGAGAACATCGCCGAGCGCGACGATGAGCCCTTCAGCCAGTGGATTCCCACGCTTCAGCGACTTTATCCGCATTTCTTTAAAGTCGCCGAGCTCACACGCGTCGACGACTTTGGCATGCTCCTGCGTTGGCCTGGCGCCGATTCCGCCTTGGACCCCATCGTCATGATGGCGCATCAGGACGTCGTGCCCGTCGAGGGCCAAGACTGGAAGCACGATCCCTTTGGAGCCGAGATCTTCGACGGCGAGATCTGGGCCCGCGGATCACTCGACACCAAGTGCATCGTCTCGGCTTTCTTCGAGGCCGCCGAGCATTTGATTGCCCAGGGCTTCGTTCCCCCGCGCGATGTCTGGTTCTTCTCGAGCGATGGCGAGGAAATCGCCGCACCCACTGCAACCCATGCAGTGCAGTGGCTTCGCGAGCATAACATCCATCCCTACATGGTGCTCGATGAGGGTGGCGCCGTGGCAACCGACGCCCCGCTCGGCGTCACCGAACCCGTTGCCATGGTAGGCGTGTCCGAGAAGGGCCACGTCGACCTTGCCGTCACGGCGCGCGCCGACGGCGGCCATGCCTCTACGCCTGCGGCAAACGATGCCTGCCGTCTTCTCTGCCGTGTATGCGAGACTATCTCGGCCAACCCCGGCAAGCCGCAGCTCACGCCCGCCGTCGAGGCCACACTGACCGAGCTGGGTGCCCGCAGCAGCGCGACGTTTCAGGCAATCTTTGGCAACCTCTGGCTCACACGCCCCGCGGTTACCAAGATCATGGCCGCCAGCCCCGAGACCTCGGCCATGCTGCGCACAACCTATGCGCTCACGCAGCTCGAAGGCTCCAACGCGCATAACGTGCTGCCACCGATCGCTCGCGCCAATTTCAACGTTCGCATCGCTCCGTTCGAGACCATCGCCGATGCCGTTGAGCGCGCCCGCAAGCTCGCCGCCCAGCAGTGCCGCGCCTCGGGCGTAAGCCCCGACCATGTCACCGTCGAAATCAACGAGGCGATTCCCTACACCGAGCCCGCGCCCATCTCGCCTTACGAAAACGATGCCGCCTTCAACTACATCCATCGCTGCGTGTCTGGTGTCTATCCCGAGGCCGGCTTTGCCCCCTACGTGCAGAACTCCTGCACCGACTCGCGCGAGTTCAACGAGATCTGCGATCGCGTCTACCGCTTCTGCGGCTTTATCTACTCGGGCGAGGCACGCAAGCTCATCCATGCCGCCAACGAACGCATCGGCGTCGACGTCTACAAGCGCGGCATCGAATTCTATGTGGCGTTTCTCGCCAACCTTGAACAACTGTAGAACGGGGGCCGATAGCGCCCCTCCCCGCTTTTACCGACCAGGAGAACCAGCATGACCCAACCAAATCTTAAGCGGGCGGCCCGGCTCGACACCAAGGCCGTCGCCCTCGCCTCCCTACCCTTTATGGGCATGATCAGTTTTTGGCAGGTCTACGACGGCATCGTTCCCAAGATGCTCACAGGGACCTTTGGCCTATCCAACTCGCTCACCGGAGCGATCATGGCCATCGATAATGTCTTTGGCCTGTTCCTGCTTCCGCTCTTTGGCATCCTCTCGGACCGTTGCACAAGCAAACTCGGGCGCCGAACGCCCTTTATCTTGGGCGGCTCCGCGGTAGCAATGCTCTCCGTCCCGCTCATCGCGTTCGCCAACAACATGGGCAGCCTACCTCTGCTCATTGGCGCGATTATCCTCACGCTTTTGGCAATATGCGCCTACCGCACCATGACGGTCGCCATCGTGGCCGATATTACGCCTCGCCCACTGCGAACCAAGGCGGACTCGATCGAAAAGATCGTCGGCTATGCGGGAACGGGCCTTATGCTCGTCGCTATCTCGGTCATGGTTCCCAAGGCCGACAAACCCGATTATCTCCCGCTCTTTATCTTGCAGACCGCCTTTATCCTCGTGTCGGCCGTTGTCTACGGCGTCTTTGTCCGTGAGCCCGCCCTCGTCGAAAAGATGCGCGAGAAATCGCTGTCCATGGGCATCGACGAGGATCAGATTGACAAAGACGACTCCCCCGAGGCCGGCGGTAAAAATCGCATTGCAGACGCCGGCGTACGCCGCTCCATCATCATGCTGCTCGCCGCAACGTTTTTCTACTACATGAGCTATAACGCCATGACCACCAATATCAGCCGCTATGCCGATATGTTCTACGGCATGGAGGGCGGTTCCTATGCCATCATCAATATCGTGACGATTGCAGGCGCGCTGCTAAGCTACGTACCCCTGGCAAATCTTTCGCTCAAAATCGGCCGTAAAAAGGTCGCCCTGGGCACCGCCGTCATCATGGTTTTATGCCCCGCGCTTCTTTGGCTGGCACCCGGTTTCTCGCCCGTGCTGTACGGCGTCTTTTTGTTGATGGGCGTTGCGCTGGGCGGCGTGGACCTGTGCGTGTACACGATGATTCTGGAGTGCTGCAGCTCCCAAAGCGTGGGCCGCTACTCCGGTTACTACTACACCGTGAGCATGGCGGCTCAGGTGGCGACACCGATTCTCTCCGGCATCGTTATGGACGTGGCGCCGTCGATGCTCTTCGCCTACATCACGGCAATGGGCATGTTTATGGCCGCGAGCATTGCCGCCGCCAAGCACGGCGATGCCATCTTGATCGACGAGGTCGCTCGCCGCGAGGCAGCAAAGTAGGAGACCGAATTAACTACCGTGCGAAAGGGGTCGGATGGGCAAAACGCCCATCCGACCCCTTTTTCGTTTCATCCTCAAGAAGCTTGTCGAAGCCTACCCCACCGTGACGGATTCCCCAGTAAAGGTGCTGATGAGCAGCAGGATAAAGAACGCCAAGTAACTGATGCTCAGCGGGTACGCAATAATCAGGAAGACGACCCAGCCGACATTGGTCTTGCCGTCGGTACGGCGTTGCTCGCGAGAACGGCATAGCCAAATCGTCACGCCAATGGCCACAATCAACAGCGCAAGTGCCGCTGCTGCCAGTCCAGCAAGCGCAAACATCACGCCAATGCTCACAGCAATAACCGGGAGCAGCAGCAAGCCGCACCCGCACCCACCAGGACTATACACGGCAGACCATCGGCGTCGTTCCATCGTCACTCCAAGCCAAGCAATCGTTTGTAGACATCGAGTCCTTTGAGCAGGACTTCCTCGTCAAAGAGCACGGTATCGGTGTGAAGGGCACTCATCGCATAGGCTGGGCAGCCATCAGCGTCAATCGGGTTTTCTTGCCCCTCTGGCACACCCGTGCCCAGCAAGAAGAACACACCCGGCAGATGGCGCTGATAGAAAGCGAAGTCCTCGGCAATCAGCAAAGGCTCATCCACGAGCTGCAGCTCGGGCAAAGCAGGCGCGACATTGGCAAATAGCTCGGGGTCGTTGTCAACCGGCGGATAGCCCTCGGCAAAGTCGAGATCGTACGTGCAGCCCGTTGCAGCGCATGCCTCATCAAGCACGCGGTGCACGCCCTCGCGTGCACGGTCGAACATGTCGTCTGTAAACACACGCAGGCTGCCGGCCACATGGGCCTCCCCCGCCACCGCATTGCAAACGGTACCGGCCTGCAGCAGACCAAACTTGCCGATACAGGGCTCGTCGGTGCCCAGCTCGTCCATCAATTCGCGCTCGGCGACCAAGAACTTGGCAGCCGCCAGCGCCGCATCGTGTGATTCGTTTACGGGAACGCCGTAAGTCTTGGCGATATGGATACTTGTCCCGTGAATGCGTACGTGCGTCTCACTCGAGCGCGCCAGCAATGGACCGGAGCAGCTCGCCAACGTGTTTGCAGGCAGGTCGGGCCATACGTGGAACCCGAAGATGCGATCTGCCCCATAGCGCTCGAATACGCCGCTCTCACACACCGTCTTGGCGCCACCGGTCGTTTCCTCGGCCGGCTGAAACACAAAGAGCACGTTGCGCTTGATGGCACCCGGCTGCTCACGAACCGCTCGGTCGACAAAAGTCGCCGCCGCGAGCGCCATGGCCATGTGACCGTCGTGACCGCACGCATGCATCTTGCCGGGATGCGTCGAGGCAAAGGCCGCGCCCGTTGCCTCCGCGATGGGCAGGGCATCCATGTCGGCGCGAATCGCCGTAGCATGCGCGGCGTCCGTACCGGCATCGAAGAAAGCGCAGACACAGCTGGGACACGGATGGGTCACCTCGCAGGCGAGCGGCCTCAACACGCCCTCAATATAAGCGATAGTCTGTGGAAGATCGAAGTCGAGCTCCGGGATCCTGTGCAAGTCGCGCCGATAGCGACGGAGTTCTTGGAGCTCGGTCATAAAGGTTCCTTTCATAGGTGCGCGCCAGTTGCCATCTTATTGTGCCGCAAGATTGCCGCACCCTTATTTCCAGCATATCCCTGCATTTTTTAAACGTTATATACGAATACTCTTGTTTGGTAAAGTGCAACGTGGTAGGGTCGTTACCACTTGATAGAGGCGCGGGCACGAAGAACCGCGGGCGAGCCGGCAGGCTTTGACCCCGTGGGGAGGCGAAACCCGCCGAACTGGGTTTTTCGGGCACGAACAACCTGGTGGGCCTGTGGGAAACACCCACATGACTGTCTGCAGCAATGCGGGAGCGCTATCCGGACATTGGGTCCACGCTATGCGGATTCGATGCGCAGATGGCGCCGTCTGGATAGCGAGGTTTACGGGACATGGCATTGACCCCCAACGAGGCATATGCGGCCAAGCAGCCGTTTGTGGACAAGGAGACACTCGAGCATATCGTCGAGCAGTTCCCCACGCCGTTTCATCTATACGACGAGGCGGGTATCCGCCGCAACATGCAAGAAGTGCGCGACGCCTTTGCGTGGAACCCGGGGTTTAAGGAGTACTTTGCCGTCAAGGCCAACCCCAACCCGGCCCTTATCTCAATTCTCAACGAATACGGCTGCGGCTGCGATTGCTCGAGCTATACCGAGCTCATGATCGCCCGCTCGCTGGGCATCACCGGCCATGACATCATGTTCTCGTCCAACGACACGCCGGCGGCAGACTTTGAGCTTGCCGACAAGTTGGGCGCCATCGTCAACTTCGACGATATCAGCCACATTGAGTTTTACGAGCGCGTCGCGGGACCCATCCCCAAGACGGTGAGCTGCCGTTTTAACCCGGGCGGCCTGTTCCAGCTTTCCAACGGCATTATGGACAACCCGGGCGATTCCAAGTACGGCATGACCACCGAGCAGCTCTTTGATGCCTTCCGCATGCTCAAGGCCAAGGGCGCCGAGGACTTTGGCATCCATGCCTTCCTTGCCAGCAACACCGTCACCAACGATTACTACCCCAAGCTCGCGCGAATCCTCTTTGAACTTGCCGTGCGCCTGGAGCGCGAGACCGGTGCACATGTCGCCTTTATCAATCTGTCCGGCGGTGTGGGTATCCCCTACCTGCCCGAGCAGCAGGCCAATGACATCCACGCCATCGGCGAGGGTGTACACGCGGCCTACGACGAGATCCTGGTTCCCGCCGGCATGGGCGATGTGGCGATCTGCACCGAGATGGGCCGCTTTATGATGGGCCCCTACGGGTGCCTGGTCACCAAGGCCATTCACGAAAAGCGGATCTACAAAGACTATATCGGCGTGGACGCAAGTGCCGTCGACCTCATTCGTCCTGCCATGTATGGCGCTTACCACCACGTTACAGTGATGGGCCAGCCGGGTGGCCCCGACAAGTCCGCAGCTCCCGTCACGAACACGTACGATATCACGGGCAACCTGTGCGAAAACAACGACAAGTTCGCCATCGACCGCGAGCTGCCGCATATCGACATGGGTGACCTGCTTGTAATCCACGATACCGGTGCGCATGGCTACTCCATGGGCTACAACTACAACGGACGTCTGCGCTCCGCCGAGGTCCTGCTGCGCCCCGATGGCGCGGCCGACCTCATCCGCCGCGCCGAGCGCCCGGGCGATTACTTTTCCACGCTCGACGTGCTGCCGTGCGGCCGAGAGCTGCTGGCCAAGTCGCGCGCCGAAAGCGCCCGCCGTCGCGCCCAAGACGAGCGCCTGGCAGTCGCAGCTCAATGGAACAAACGCATCCAGATCGCGGAGGCGAAGGAGAAGAACATGGACATCCGCAATCTCGAGGGCTCAATCGTCGCCCTGGTTACGCCGTTTAAAAAGGACGGCAGTGTCGACTTTGACGCGCTCGAGCGCCTTATCGATTTCCACTTGCAAAATGGCACCGACGCCATTCTCACCCTGGGCACCACCGGCGAGAGCGCCACGATGACCGATGACGAGGACAACTCCGTCGTCGCCGCCGTGGTCAAGCATGTTGCAGGACGCGTCCCCGTCATCGCCGGCTCAGGCTCCAACTCCACGCAGACCATGCTCACCAAGTCGCTTACTTACCAGGGCTTGGGAGCCGACGGCCTGCTGCTCATTACCCCCTACTACAACAAGTCCAACGAAGAGGGTATCTATCAGCACTTTAAGACCGTCGCCGATGCCGTTGACATCCCCTGCATCCTGTACAACATCCCCGGCCGCTGCGGCTGCGGTATCAGCGAGCGCAACGTAGAGCGCCTAGCCGCGCACCCCAACATCATGGGCATCAAGGAGGCCTCGGGCAACGTCGCCTACGCGGCCAAGATCGCCCACCTGCTGTCCGACGATTTCCGCATGTACTCGGGCGAGGATGCACTCACAGTGCCGCTCATGAGCCTGGGCGCTTCGGGCACCATCAGCGTGTGGGCCGACGTGCAGCCGCAGCTTGTACACGACATGTGCCGCGCTTATCTGGACGGCGACGTAGCGCGCGCCCGCGATATCCAGATTGCCGGCCAGCCGCTCATCAACGCCCTCTTTAGCGAGGTCAACCCCATCCCCGTCAAGGAAGCGCTCGCCCAGATGGGCATGATCGAGGCAAACTACCGTATGCCGCTGTGCCCCATGGCAGACGACACGCGAGCCGCACTTACCGATGCTCTGAAGGGAGCTGGTCTACTTGATTAAGACCGTCATTATGGGAACGGGCCGCATGGGCTCGCTCATCCGCACTACCGCCGAAGGCATTGTCGACGCCGCCGGGCAGCCCGTTTTTGATATCGTGGCCCAGATTGGCTTCGATTTGAGCGAGCTCGAGAACGCACCGGCTGCCGACGTCATCATCGACTTCTCGAACGTCGCGACCTTCGACGCCGTCGTCGCCTATGTCGAGCGCACGGGCGCGGCGTTGGTCTCAGGCACCACAGGCTACACCCCCGAGCAGATGGACCGCCTGCGTGAGCTGGGCCAGAACACCCGCGTTATGCACTCGGGCAATTACTCCATCGGTATCGCAGCCCTGCGCCATCTGGTAGCGCAGGCTACACGCGAGCTGCCCGGCTTTGACTGCGAAATCGTCGAGACGCACCACAACCAAAAGGTCGACGCCCCCAGCGGCACTGCCAAGCTACTGCTCGACGCCGTCGTCGAAGCCGAGCCCGAGGCAGGCTACCATCCCGTCTATGGCCGCGAGGGCATGTGCGGAGCACGCGATCCCAAGGAAATCGGTATGCACTCGCTGCGCGGCGGCACCGTCGCCGGCGTGCACGAGGTGAGCTTCTTTGGCCAGGACGAGGAGGTCACGCTCACCCACCGCGCCACGAGCCGTCAGATCTTTGTCAACGGCGCCTTGGCAGCCGCGCAGAAGCTCGTCACCCGCGAACCCGGCTTCTATACGTTCGACAAGGTCATGTTTGCCTAACCAGGTATCAACCGAATCCACCCAAAGGAGAGATAGCAAATGAGCAACGCAGCCGAGATGGATGCACAGGAGATTATCAACTACATCGCCACCGCGCCCAAAAAGACGCCCGTCAAGCTGTACGTGCGCGAGAAGCCGGGCATGAAGGTTGCCTGGGGCGACGCACATGTCTACGGCGGCCGTCGCGGCAAGACCGTCTTTGGCGACTGGGACGAGCTCAAGACCATCCTGGACGCCAATGCCGATTCCATCGATTACTACGACGTTGAAAACGATTGCCGCAACTCCGCCGTGCCCATGCTCGACCTTAAGGGCATCAACGCCCGCATCGAGCCGGGCGCGATCATCCGCGACCGCGTCGAGATTGGCGACCGTGCCGTCATCATGATGGGCGCCATCATCAACATCGGCTCCGTTATCGGCGAGGGTTCCATGATCGATATGGGCGCCGTGCTGGGCGGTCGCGCCACCGTGGGCAAGAACTGCCACATCGGCGCCGGCACCGTGCTGGCAGGCGTTGTGGAGCCCGCCAGCGCCACGCCCGTCATCATCGAGGACGATGTCATGATCGGCGCAAACGCCGTGGTCCTGGAAGGCGTGCACGTGGGCAAGGGTGCTGTAGTTGCCGCCGGCGCCGTGTGCGTCGAGGACGTCCCCGCCGGCGCCGTCGTGGCCGGTGTCCCCGCCCGCGCCATCAAGATGCGCGACGAGAAGACCGACAGCAAGACCGGCCTGGAAGAGGGCCTGCGCCAGCTTTAATAGTTACGGCGTTTTACCAAACGCCGTAACGACCCGACGCTGCAAACGCCCCTAGGCGGCAATCTGACGTTCAATCGTCGGGCATGACCAGAAGGTCAATGCCCTCCTCTTTCGCGTCACCTTGCTCGCTTAGGGGCGTTTTCGCTGACGTGTGCTCAACCTGCGGCGCAATGTCAGCAACCAAGCCAAAAACAAAAAGGCCGAAGTCCCAAAAGGCTTCGGCCTTTGTTTTTTTGCAACGTCCAAGAGCAGTTTATCGATTCTCAATACTTCCGATGTTCTTGAGCTCGATGGAGATGAGGCCGTTGGGCTCGTTGACAAACTCGATGTACTCAGAGTTCGAACCCATCTCGGCCGGGAAGCTGATCTCGATGCCCGTGTCGGTACGGATCTTGTGGTTGCGCACCGCCGCGCGTTCGACCTGCTTGCGCTCCACGGGCACACGCTCAGGCACCTTCTCCTCAGTCAGTGCCGCGCGCACGCTCTCCTTGATAACCGGCTCGTCCTCAAAGACCTCATCGACGATATCCCAAGGGGGCAGTTCCTCGTCATCCTCAACTTTCTCGGCAACAGCAGCCTTAACCTTGGCGAGTGCTACAGCCGTGTTGGCACCGTGCTCCTCGGCGACTTCCTCGACCACACGCGTCACGGTGTCGATGACCTCCTTGCCCGATACCCCCGTGTCGCACTGCAGCAGGCCATCGGGAATGAGCATGCGATCCTCGCCGGCAATCTTGCGCTTCTTATCCACATAGCCGATCTCCATGGTGCTTGCACGCACGATTGCATAGCTCGGCACCTTTTGCGAGGGATTCGGCAGAATGGCGTAGTGGCGCGCAATGTCGTTGCGCACCTCGCCCTCTTCGCGACCCACCTCGTGCATAAAAGCCTGCTTGGAGCCCAGCAGCATCACGGCAAACCAGCGGGCATCCTCATCGTCATCAAAGTCCGCCACAAGCACGTCAGTGGACTCGGCTTTCTCGGCCTTGGTAAGTTCGGAAGAGATGAACTCCGCAATCTGCTGAGACAGATCCACGAACTCACGCTCACCAAAGAAATAGCCCTTGAGCTCGCCGCCGAATGCGGAGTTCTCGGCAAACGTGGCACGCTTGTTATCAGCCGAGGTACGAGCGCGCCGCAGGTGCGTGGTTACGAAATTACGCACGGTGCGGCTCTCGATATCGAGCTCGCGCTGGCTCATAACGTTGACGGCAGAGTCAAAGTCCAGGATATGCAGAATCGCGTGATTGATTTTCATATACGGCATTCCGTTCTAGATCGATTTCGGCACGAACCAGTATAGCGGTCGATCCCGCCCCAGGCGCATCGAAGATTGGTGCATCGGGGACAGGTTGCTTTGCACCAATGGTTAGCGCAGGAGCTCGGACTGCCAAGCCTCGAGCTGTTCTGCCAAGCTCTTGCCGGCAGCGGGCATGTCGATCTGGGGACGTTTGGGCAGAAGCGCACACTTAAGAATCGCAACGATAGTCTGCGAGACAAAGCGTCGCGTATCCTTGTCAAAGCCTTGCGCAGCCTGGAGCATCACGGGCAGGCTCTCGCGCAGATTCCCAGCGATATCCGCAAACCGCTCAGCACCCGTAGCCTCAAGCACGGAGAACAACGCATCTACAAAACGCTCGCGCTCGTTAGGCGACACCGCAAGCAGCATCTCGCGAATGGAGCCATCAACGTATCGAGCACCGGCGGACAGGCGCTCACAGTACACGAAGTCGCGACCATCAACCACCCAGCTAAAGGGATTATGCTGAAGCAGGCTGAACTCGGTGCTCTCAACGATGGCATAGTCCTCCTGTGTCTCGAACATCATGCCAAAGATCGACGACCGAGGTAGCGTCTTGTCGATTCGACCGGATAGATCGGCGAAGGCGTTGCCGCTCAGAAACTCCTCGACGAAGCCCGGACCATCATGGGAATACGCCCGTTCGATTCGCTCACGGGCGACATCGGGGCACATCGCCGCACCGTACACCGCAAGGTTTCCACCCTTGGAATGACCTCCGCACAAAAGCGGCCCGTCAATCGCATCCGCCGCCTCGTCTACATAACGCGCCGCGGATTCCTGGGCCGGCACAGGACACCGGAACGCCATGTTAAAGTCCTCTTTCCAGCCCACAATCGTGCTGTCGGTCCCCCGGAAGGCAAGATAGCTAAACCCCGCCGGAAATCGGAACGTCATGGCTGCAAACTGCTCCGTTGTCTCGGCATCACTCACGCTACGATAGCCGCAAACACGAACGCCACGGTAGCGAGGGCTTGCTGCCACAGCCTCCAACAGGGCACGACTCCCCTCCGGATCCCACAGGTCGCCAATCATGTCTTGGTAGCACTCGGCGCGCAGCAGCTCGCGTACGTCTAGGCCCTGCCAGTTCGTCAGCTCCGCCATATCACCCGGCAAACGCAAATAGGACAACCACGCAAAGACCAGGCTATCCACCGCGCAGAACGGCCGTTCCTCAAACGGATCAAACGCTGTCTGGGCATAGGTCAAAAAATTAGGCGAATCCGACATGGCCCTCCCATCAACTATGGTGCATTGGGGTCAGGTTACTTTGCACCAAAAAGGCGCCCGGGCCGTGTGGACCCGGACGCCTTCATTGTAGCTTTTCGCTCTAGCGAGCTTGATTTAGCAGGAGAAGTCGACGCTGTCGATGATGTCCTTGAGGGCCTTGGCGGAGGCGGTGAGCTCATGCTGCTCGTCATCGTTCAGCGGCACGGGGACGCGGCAGACGACGCCGTCGCGGCCAACGACCGTCGGCATGGAGATAGCCAGATCGGACAGGCCATACTCGCCCACCATGAGCGAGGAAACGGGCAGAACGGTCTGCTCATCGCGCATGACAGCGGTGCAGATGCGCTTGACGGCCATGGCGACGCCGTAGTAGGTGGCGTGCTTCTTCTCGATGATGGTGTAGGCGGAGTTCTTGACGTCCTCGGCGATACGCTTCTCGGCAGCCTCGTGCTCCAGATGACCGTGAAGCTCGCAGAAGGTGTTCAGCGGAACGCCAGCAACCTGAGCGCTGGACCAAGCGACAAACTCGGAGTCGCCGTGCTCGCCCATGACATAGGCCTGGACATCGCGCGGGTCAACCTCGACGTGGGCACCAAGCATCTGCTGCAGACGGCCAGTGTCGAGCACGGTGCCGGAGCCGATGACATGGCCCTCGGGCAGGCCGGACATCTTGATGGCAGCATAGGTCAGAACATCAACCGGGTTGGAGACGATTAGCAGAATGCCGTCGAAGCCGGACTTCTTAATCTCGGGGATAATGGACTTAAAGATGTTAACGTTCTTGTTGACCAGGTCCAGGCGGGTCTCACCGGGCTTCTGGGCAGCGCCAGCGGTGACGACGATCATGGCGGCGTCGGCGACATCGGAATAATCGCCGGCGTAGATCTTCATCGGCTCGGCAAACGTCATGCCGTGCGCGATATCCAGAGCCTCACCCTCGGCGCGGTTCTTGTCCACGTCGATGAGGACCATCTCGGAGAACAGACCGCTCTGCATCAGAGCGAACGCCGAAGACGAACCGACGAAACCGCAGCCGACAATAGCGACCTTCTTCTCGTTAACCATTAGAAACTCCCATCTCTCTCCACAAACAAGCCGCCCGGGAACGACCCGAGCGGCTTGTCGTAATCCCAATACATCCAATCTGGACTTTGATTATGCCCCTATTCGCAGCCGAAAATCGACCGTTTACCGAAATTGTTTGCAGTATTCGTAAAATAACTGCACGAAATCGGTTTCGAGCTATTGACGGGCCGAAACAGGTTTCTAATACAGGCCCGCCTCGCGAATGGCCTCGACAGCCAAAGCGATCTGATCGGGCGGCAGGACCAGCGCCATGCGCACGTGCCCCTCGCCCGAAGGACCAAAACTCGCGCCCGGCGTCACCACAACGCCGGCCTTCTCCATGAGCTCCTCGCAAAACGCCATGGAATCGGTGCGACCACCGGGAAGCTTGGCCCACACAAACATAGAGCCATGCGCGTTGGGACGCTCCCAGCCCAGGCCCTCAAGACCGTCGCACAGGGCATCGCGGCGCTCCTGGTACTTCAGACGCTGCGCCTCGACCTCATCGCGCGGACCGTTCAGGCAGGCGATGGCGGCCTTCTGGATCGGGAAGAACATACCGAAGTCGATCTGGCCGCGCAGCTTGGCAAAGGCCGAGACTACATCCTCGCGACCGACCAAAAAGCCGATGCGGGCACCGGTGACGTTAAACGACTTGGAAAGCGAGAAGAACTCAACGCCCACCTCGAGCGCGCCGGGATACTGCAAGAAGCTGCCGCCCGGCTCGCCGTCGAACACGATGTCGGAGTATGCGTTGTCATGGACGATGAGCAGGTCGTGCTCGCGGGCGAAAGCGATAATCTCCTCGTAGACCTCGGGCGTACCCACCGAGCCGACCGGGTTCGCGGGCAGCGACACGATCATATACTTGGCACGATCGGCCACCTCGGGATCGATACCCGCCACATAGGGCAGGTAATTATGCTCGGCAACCAGCGGATAGTATTCGAGCTTGGCATCGGCGATCTTGGCACCCGCCTCAAAGACCGGGTAGCACGGATCGGGAACCAGAATGGTGTCACCCGGATCGAGCAGGGCCAGGCCCAAATGGCCCACGCCCTCCTGCGTGCCGTTGCACGACTGCACCATAGACGGCGTAATGCCCGAAACGCCAAAGCGACGCTCATAGTAATCGCACACGGCTTGCTTGAGTTCGGGCAGGTCGCGCAGGGCATACTTCCACATCTCGGGATCTTGGGCTGCCTGCGTGAGCGCCTCGACCACGTGGTCGTACGGCTTAAAGTCGGGCGTGCCCACGCTCATGTTGTAAATGGTCTTGCCCTGAGCCTTCAGCGCGAGAAGCTTGTTGTTGAGCGAGGCGAAGACCTCCGCGCCAAAGCGGTCGAGACGCTGCGATGCCTGCATGGTGCCACCTTTCGATATAAAAAACGCGGCGCTCCGACAAGAGCGCCGCGCGATACGGGCCATCAGATTGCAAAAGTGTAACGCTTGCAACCCCCGTATTGGTTCAATTTAGCCAACCTTAGTCAACTGGATTGAGCGCGTCGATCTGCGCAAGCCACAGACACGAGCTAGCGTCACTCGGCATACGCCAATCGCCGCGCGGGCTGAGCGTCACCGATCCCACCTTGGGACCATCGGGCAGGCAGCTGCGCTTAAACTGCTGGGCAAAGAAGCGGCGGTAGAACGTACGTAGCCACGTGTGGACGGTCTTGACATCGTAGACGCCCTCAAAGCTCTTGAGCGCCATGTGGTAGATCTTGCCCGGCTCAAAGCCAAAACGTAGCAGGTAGTAGAGGAAGTAGTCGTGCAGCTCGTACGGGCCCACCAAATCCTCGGTCCTCTGCGCAATCTCGCCGTCGCCCGTGGGCGGCAGAAGCTCGGGGGACACCGGCGTATCGATGATATCGAGCAAGACCTCGGCAATACGCCCGCCAAAGACATCGGCGGCATAGCGCACCAGATGGCGCACAAGCGTCTTGGGCACGCTCGCGTTGACGGCGTACATGCTCATGTGGTCGCCGTTATAGGTAGCCCAGCCGAGCGCCAGCTCCGACAGGTCGCCCGTGCCAATGACAAAACCGCCAGCCTGGTTGGCCAGATCCATCAGGATCTGCGTACGCTCGCGGGCCTGGCTGTTCTCGTAGGTCACGTCCTGCACGGCCGGATCATGCTCGATATCCTTAAAGTGCTGTTCCACGGCAGCATGGATTGAGACCTCGCGGAAGCTCACACCCAAGTCACGAGCGAGCGACTCGGCATTGGACTTAGTGCGGTGCGTCGTGCCAAAACCTGGCATGGAGACCGCCGTGATACCCGTGCGCGGCAGCCCCAGCGCATCGAAGGCACGCACGGTCACAAGCAGCGCTAGCGTGGAGTCCAAGCCGCCCGAAAGGCCGATAACCGCAGCCTTGGTACCCGTGTGGGCAAGGCGGGTCTTGAGGCCCGCAGTCTGCAGATCGAGGATCGTCTCGCAGCGCTCGGCCAAGTCGCCGTGGTCGGCCGGCACAAAGGGCGCGCGCGGGAAAACGCGGTCGATATCGCAGGCATCGCGCAGGACGGGCTCTTTGGCCAGCACGCCCTCAAATGAAAACTCAACAGTCGTGGCCTCAGGCGCATCGTCCGCGCGCGTCCACGTCGTCGAGCGACGGCGCTCGGCAACCAGACGGTCGAGGTCAACATCGGCAACCGCCATATCGCAAGTGAGGAGCTTCGTGGCGGCGAGCTTAGATCCGTTTTCGTAGACGAGGTTCTCGCCCGCAAAGACCATGTCGGTCGTGGACTCGCCCTCGCTCGCATCTGCATAGGCATAGGCACAGTACAGGCGCGCGCTCTGGTTGGATATGAGGCTGCGTCGGTAATCTGCCTTGCCGATAATCTCGTCCGAGGCCGACGGGTTGAGGATCACCGTCGCACCGGCAAGCGCCATCTCGGTCGAAGGGGGCGCCGGCACCCACAGGTCCTCGCAGACCTCAACGCCCAGCACCATATCCTCGGCACCCTCGTCACAGCAGCGGTAGACAAGCTCCGAACCCAGCGGAACCGGACCCTGACCGGCAAACTCGACCCACACGGGATCTGCGGGCGCCGGAGCAAACCAGCGGCGCTCGTAGAACTCGCCATAGTTGGGCAGATACTTCTTGGCCGTGAGGCCCAAAAGCTCGCCCGCGCAGCACACGGCGGCGCAGTTGTAGATATTCTCGGCAACTGCAACGGGAAGACCGATAGTAAAGACAATCGGCAGCTCACGAGTCTCATCGAGGATATGCACCAAAGCAGCCTCGCAGGCATGCAGTAATGTGCGGTTATGGAACAGATCGGCCGCGGTATAGCCGCACAAGTTGAGCTCGGGCAGTACCAGCGCGCGAACGCCACGCTCAACAGCCGCGCGAACAGCCGCTAACGCAACCTCGGCATTGCCCTCGACATCGGCCACGCGAATCTGCGGCGACGCCGCCGCCACACGCAAAAAGCCATCGTTCTTATTAGCCGAAACGCAGCATTGCCTTGTTGATCTGGACACTGGAGGCCCCTTCTACCCTGAGATTCAGTCTAACGGACGTTCACATATCTCTAACTAGCCAAAGCAACCTCCCAGTTTACTGAGAGGCCAACCTGTGCTAAAAGCATGTATTTCAAAAATATCTTTAATTAAAAAAGGAGAAATCGATAATCGACTTCTCCTTTAAGCGAGGCGAGTAAATTCCGAAACTAATGGCAGAATTTATCCATGTAGTCCTCAAAGTCGAACACTTCCACCACGACGCCCTCTTCCTGAAACTCTTTCAGTTGCTCCAAGAGATCTTTGTTAATAACGTCCATGCAGAAACCTCCTCTATCTAATCAATTGTAGTATATCTGCTTTCATGCAATTATCAACCAACTTGTTTAATTGCTCCTCGTTTGCCGATAGTCCCTCTTTTTTCAAAATGTCGCGCACCTCGTTCTTAGTAATCGGCTTTTCAAACAACGAAAGCAAAGCGAACGAAAAATCATTAACCGCACACATTCTATGGGTGGCACAACTCAGCAGTACTCTTAACCCCTCTTTTGAGCGTCCGACTTCTTTCACAAACGAACTTTTAACCAATTGAAAACCATTATCGTGCATTACATAATCGGCATCGATATTTGTATTCAGCAATCCATAATGCAACAGTTCTTCTATCGCCCTTGTCAGCTCGAGGTCGCCCTGATCAAGGATAAGAGAAATGCTACAATCGGCCTCCAATAAACGGGCCAACTTAAGGTATACCAACTGGGAAACAGCATAGACATGATGGTATTCAGAATTATAGAAGTAGGCAAATGGCTCAACGAGCACGACAGAGGTCTTGGAATCCAGCCAGATTCGATCAGCTGGATTTAGACTAGTTAGCCGTCGCTTTACTTTGGTCAAATGTCCCTTATACCTGACAGCGTGAATAGAATCTAGGATCCAGGTCACCTCTGAAATATGAAGCCGCTGGGGCAAGTCAATTGTGTCGCTACCGTTTATGACCTCTTGCATATAAAAATCAATATGATGCTCATCAGATAAGGATTTTGCTTCATTTAAAGTTAAACCAGTGCCTGAAACATAATCCACTTCGAGGCGCAAATCCTCATATTGGGACTTCGGCATTACAGAGACACCATACTTGTCGGGATGATTCCAAACATCCGACCCCATAACGAGACCAAAATTCGTAAATCCTCTCGTGGAATATGGAACACCACATACCTGTTTTGAATAATTCAAAACATTCTCTGTATAAGCTAAGGTGTTCAGAGCCTCTTCTTTAGTTTCGGTCGGAAAGCCAATCATAAAGAATAGATGAACAGGAATACCCGCATTGAGACAATCATGGATATTGCGATCAATCCAATCAACTCTCGTGTTCTTCTTCATTAGATCAAGAACTCTTTGGTTGTATGACTCGAGGCCAAACTGAATCTGCCTACATCCACTTTGGTATATCTTGTTGAAAACGTCTGTACTTAGGGTTGGAGAGAACCTCGTTTCTCCATGCCAGAAAAACGTTTTTCCCGATGCGTTTATTTCATCCGCGAGTTGCTCCATTCTTTTGCCTTCGAATGTTTCATCCACAAAAGAGAAAACTCTCGTGCCGTATTTTTCATTTAACCGACACATTATTTCAAATACTCTCGATATAGGCATCTTTCGGTAACAACCACCGGTAGCACCGGGAATGGTGCAGAAGGCGCAATGATTAAAACACTGCCTAGAGGAATAAACCGGCAATATTAACTCAGGCATGAAGTATTTAGAAAGGGCGAAGCCATCGAAATCGGGAACTGTATCGTTGATAAATGTTTGCTCAATCCGATGGTTTTTATATATCTTTCCACCTTTAGCATGGCAAAGGTTTGGAACACAGTCGAGATTGTCATCACCGGAGTCAAGAGCCTCAAGAAGACGTGCAAGCGGCTCTTCGCCGTCATACATCATTATCGAATCAATGTATTCAAAAAAGGGATGCCATTCTTTCATGCAGTCATCTGCTAAACGAGTAATGTAATTGCCGCCCAATGAGACGTGTTTAACAGATGGACATTCTTCTTTAATCAGTTTCGCTAACGTAACTGCAGAAATCAATTGGAAACAGCCGCTCACCGAAATCCCAATAAACTCAATTTTTTTCCCTCTGAATACGCTTAAGAAAGGCAGTTTCATAGAAGGAAATAAACGGATTATGCAAGGTATCCGCAAGCGATTTCATTATTTCTGGTGTCGAATAATAATTATAGGGCAGATCTATGGAGTTGAACGTGTATTTAACTCCATACGAGACGTGATTTATGATATAGAGTGCATTTCTAAAAATGTTTTCAGCATATTGTCTTTCTTTTAGATTAAAGTATCTCTTCGATCTGAAAATATCTTTTGCCTCGTCAACATTAAGTGCTGACTTTTGTATCAACTCGATTGTTAATTGAACATTCGAACTAAACGAATCCTTTGATTCCCGATACCTTTTACAGCACTCTTCGACATGTCTAAAAGATAGGAGGTCATCGTAAAATTCCACGTTTAAGTCAACAATGTCAACTTTATATTGTTCAACCTCTTGAAGATATGACTTCAAAACAGGCAAGGCAAGATACGGCCCCACTGGACTCCATCCTGGGGGAAATACTAAAAGCGTTTTAGGCATATCAACGTCACATCTTTCGCAAATAATTCAATTGAAACGCAGCTACCATCATAATTGAAAATACACCAAGTCCTGTAACGAGAATTGAGAACATCGCGGTGCTCGTGAACAGCGAAACAAGGAGTGTTGAAATAACAACAGCAACCGATTGCAAAGACTCCCTAATTGAAAACAGGCTTATCGATTCAGATTCGTCTCTCGCCAAATCCTGCAGCGATGTTATGAGAAGCACATCTTGAATGGCGTTTCCGGCACCGACGATAAAAAGGAAAATAAACGATATCCCAGACGCATAACGATAGCCAAACGCCAGATACGCACCGAGCGCAAGATACGTCACAAAACAATATGATTTAACGCAATCGGAACCACTAATTAAACGACCATATATTGTATTTCCGAACAACAGTCCGATTGTAAGACTACTCTGAAGGAATCCATATTGTATCGATGACGAGTCAAATTGCAATTGCGCTATAGCTGGCAAAAGAGAATTCAGAGAGCCGAATGCCACGCCACTAGAAATATCGATTAATAGGAAACCAATTGCCAAGTGCTTCGCGCTAAGATCACTAAATGCAGTCCTGTTTTTTTCATTTTTGCTTATCCCCTCTTTATCATTAACCTCGATAACCGACGGAACATCTCGCAGCAACCAGAACGACGCGGCAAAAGAAAGCGCGTCTAATGCAAGAACAGCCTCCGCCCCAAATTGAGCGACAACAAAACCGCCGGCAACTGGCCCCAGAACCATCATCAAATTCTGCAGAAACCCAAACGAATTATTAATTACGTCGCGATTGATACTATTCGTATTGGCTCTTAACAACGAGTAAAAGCAGGGCATTTCAACCGTTCGGCAAAGCGATACCGCGCACGTAATAGCAAACATACTCCATTTACTATCAACAAAAATATAGCAAACGAATAATCCCGCGCGAATTAAGTCTGCCAATCTCATGGCCTGCAGTGTCCCGATACCCATCTTCTGAGGCAGCTGCGCGAGCGAAACTGAAAACAGAGAGGGGGCAAATCTGCAGCAGACCATCAAAGCAGTTGCAGAAACATCGTGAGTTACCTCGTAAATCAGCATTGGCAAAGCAATATTCGCACACCAATTGCCTATTTCGCTTATCCCTCTAGCAATATATAGGACCCGAACCGGATGGCTAGCTCTCAATACCGTGAACATCACGATTAACCTCGTATTTCAGGCCTCGTTCATCCCTTAATAGGAATCCATAATCAACCAAGTACCGCCTCAACACGGCATAATCAGGATAGAGCTGTGACAGCGCACGATTAACCTGAAGCTCCGTATAACTTGTATTTAATTCAAAGAAAGAGACGGCCCATAGCAGCATGATTCTTTTATAGCTTTCCTTTTTTGGAATTGAAACCAGCTCGCCATTCTTGAGAAATCGTTTTTTAAAGTCTATTAGCTCATCCATTCACATCCTCCATTTCATACGCATCTAATACTAAAAATGCATACGCTTTAGGTCATCGCATTCGGCTTCTTTATTCGAACTAAACTCGAACTAATCTAAATGATTTGCTCAAACACTCTTCGAAAGCTCGTTTTTCACTCTGAGTAAAATGCCCTTCCCAGTCAGTCCACGAACAGGAAGGCAACTCACAGCGAGCGGAGTCGAAGCCCTCTGCCGTCGGTCGTTCAAAATGCACGACAACCTTTTCGATATCCTCATCTGCAATCAGGTCAGAATGAACGACCTCGGTACCGTCTTCGAATGTCATATACGGGTACATCACGTAAACCACCTCGCAATCGTAAATCCAGTTTAGCATCAAGCTATTGCACCAAAGACAGCAAGCCCCCCTTGATGAGTTGATGGTATCTGTTAAATGTCACGTACGATTCACATCTGGTGGGTACCCTGATGGCTACACGAAACGAAGCAGATTTACACCGGGAGGACCCCGTATGACAACCAAGTACACCGACGCGCCGCGCACGCGCGTCATGACGCCGGCATCGCTCAACAACGGCGTGCACGAGAACCATTCCATCGGACAGACCATGGCCATCGCGCCCAAAAAGGGCCTGTTTGACGACATTTCCATTCCCCAGATCATCGCCGGCGCCGCAGCTGCCGCCACGAGCGTCGCGCTTGCCTCCAAGATTGGTATCGCTGGTTCAGTAATTGGTGCCGCTGTGAGCTCGGTCATCACCGTTGTGTCCTCGCAGGTCTACCGCCACTTTATCTCTGCCAGCGCCGAAGCAATCAAGGGCACGCATGCCGCTGTCGACTACCCTGCCGGCGCCTACGAGCCCGTTGAGCCCGATGTCGAGGAGCACCTAGGTGGCGCCGCGACCACGCAGGAAATGCGCCAGGTTGCGGGACGCGCGACCACAGCGCGCGTCGCCCCTAACAGCCTGCGCGCCAAGGCCGCGGCAGAGCGCAGTCAGACGCAAAAGAAGGTCATCGTCTTCTCGATCGCCATCGCCATTGTCGCGGTCATCGCCTGCGCCGGTGCCATCCTTATCACCACCGCCGGTGAGGGTCTGGGTGAGCGCCCCGAGCCAATCCTTTCGTCGCATACGACCGAGCACGACGCGGATAGCTCCGGTCAATCGCAAGGCCAGCAGGACGACCCGCAGGGCACCTCCACATCCACCGACTCGTCCTCGAACACCCCCGATCAGTCGCAGGACACCGATTCCTCTGTGAACAACAGCGGTACGCAATCCGGCACAACCGACTCAAGCCAAACGACTGACGGCTCTCAACCGAGCACGGGCGACCAGACGAGCGGCAATACATCGGGCACGGGATCTACCGACAACAGCAGCACTAACAGCTCGGGCGGAACCGCGTCCGGCACGGCATCTGACAGCTCGAGCCAAGGCACGACGTCGGGCAACTAAGCGCGTTTGCCTCTCATAGATAACCGACCTGCATAACGGGCGCGAACCGGCAACGGTCGCGCCCGTTTGCCTTGGGCGACGAGATGGCAAGCCCCGTGCGATGGTAAGATGCTTTGGTGTGTAAAGAGGAGATTTGCCATGAGCAAGACAATAGTTAGGCCCACGCTTTCGCTGGGCAACCACATCTATCTGTATCGCCTGCTGCGCGATGCAATCGGGTGCGGCAAGCAAACGTTTATGACGCAGGTCGAGGAGGCACTCGCCACTGGTGACATGGCCGCTTATGACCTGGGCTTTGAGTCCACGCGCGAGTTGCTCGAGGAGCTCGACGACTGCATTAAGCTGACCGTCTTTAAGGGCGGTCGCCTGTATGCCACCGTCATCGCCAACGATGCCTGGGATACCGCCCTTGCCAAGGGCGAGGATAAGCCCAAGGCAGCCAAGGGAGCCAAGCAGTCCTACAAAAAGAAAAAGCGCGGCGAGAAGGACCTCAAGGCCGTACGCCCTAAGCACGTTAAGCGTCCCGAGCCCGAGCCCGTGGCCGAAGTCGCTCCGGAGCCCGAGCCCGAGACAGAAATCGAAGCCGCTATTGAGGTAACAGCAGAAGCCGAAACCGAAATCACTGCCACGACCGATCCCAAAGTCATATCCGAGCAGGAAGCCACTACGGAGCTCAACGAGGCTCCCAAGTCGACACCCGAAGAAGCCGCTAGCCAACCTGAGGCGCCTGCGCTCCAAAACAGCGATGTCTTTGGCGACGAGGCCGAGGACGATCAGCCCGAAGAGCCCGCAGAACAGGACGCTACCGAGGCGGCATCGGAGCCCGAGGCACCGCAGCCTGCCATCTCACTCACGGTCGTCTATGACCCCGAGAACGCCAACGCCGGCATCACCACCATGGCGTCCACGCCCATCGAGGCAAAGTCGAGCGTCGAGGACGAGAACGCGACGCAGGTTGAGGTTGAAACTGCAGCTGCAGACGCGCCCGCCACCGTGGAGCCCGCAGATTCCACGATCAAGCCGGAAGCGACGCCAGAGCCCGCACCCGTCATCAAATCCGTGCCCACCTCTGCTTGCGAACAAATTCCCGCACCGGCACCGGCTTCGGCACCCGCAGCGGCCCCAGCCCCCGCACCCGCAGCACCGACCATCCCCGAGGACTTCCCCGTCGATTTCGCAACCGAGGTCTTCTGCCCCGGCCCGCTTCTGCACCAGTTGTCGACCTATCTCCCCTACGGCGCCGACACGCTCGGCATTGTCGGCGAGTACTACTGGATCGCCCGCGAGCGCGGTACCATCGAGGCCGCGCGAAACCGCGCAAGCTTCCACCTGTGCTACACGCAGGCCGGCGAGCGCCGCGAGGTTACCGTGCGCATCCGCCGCAACACCACCGGCGGTCTCGGAGCCGCCTGGACCATCGATAAAGTCGAGCCTTCTACCAAGTAACAAAAAGGGACGATAACCCTCAAGGTTATCGTCCCATTCTCGTTAGGCCACCTGAGCTCGACTAGTCGCGCGTGAGCTTGCGGTGAATACGATGCGGCTGGGCTGCGTCCTCGCCCAGGCGCTCGATGCGGTTGGCCTGATAGGCCTCGAAGTTGCCCTCGAACCAATACCAGTTGCCCGGATTTTCGTCGGTGCCCTCCCACGCCAGAATGTGCGTGGCGACGCGGTCCAGGAACATACGGTCGTGGCTAATGACCACCGAGCAGCCCGGGAACTCGAGCAGCGCCGCCTCGAGCGAGGACAGCGTCTCGACGTCGAGGTCGTTCGTGGGCTCGTCGAGGAGCAACAGGTTGCCGCCCTGCTTGAGCGTGAGCGCCAGGTTCAGACGGTTGCGCTCGCCGCCGGAGAGCACGCCAGCGCGCTTCTGCTGGTCCTGGCCCTTAAAGCCAAAGCTCGCCACATAAGCGCGGCTCGGAACCTCGGTCTCGCCGACCATCATGTGGTCCAGGCCGTCCGAGACGACCTCCCATAGGTTCTTGTCGGGGTCGATGCCGGAACGGTTCTGGTCGACGTAAGAGATCTTGACGGTCTCGCCCACCTCGAGCTCGCCCGAAGTCAGCGGCTCCAGACCCACAATCGCCTTGAACAGCGTGGTCTTGCCCACACCGTTGGGGCCGATGACGCCCACGATGCCGTTGCGCGGCAGGGTGAACGAAAGGTCATCGATGAGCACGCGGCCATCGAACTCTTTGTGCAGATGATGGGCCTCGAGCACCTTGTTGCCCAGACGCGGGCCCACAGGGATGCGAATGTCGGTCCAGTCGAGCTTCTGGCTTGCGCGGGCCTCGGCCTCCATCTCCTCGTAGCGAGCCAGACGGGCCTTGTTCTTGGCCTGGCGAGCCTTGGGCGAGCTGCGTACCCACTCGAGCTCGGCCTCCATGCGCTTGGCGAGCTTGGCGTCACGGTTGCCCTGAGCCTCGATACGCGCGGCCTTGGTCTCCAGATACGTTGAGTAGTTGCCCTTGTAGGGATAAAGGTGGCCACGGTCGACCTCGCAGATCCACTCGGCAACGTTATCCAAGAAGTAGCGGTCGTGCGTAACGGCAAGCACCGCGCCCTGGTAGTTGTGCAGGAAGTGCTCGAGCCACAGGATCGACTCGGCGTCCAGGTGGTTCGTGGGCTCGTCGAGCAGCAGCAGGTCGGGAGCCTCGAGCAGCAGCTTGCACAGGGCCACGCGGCGGCGCTCGCCGCCGGAAAGTACGTTGACCGGCATGTCGGAATCGGGCAGCTGCAGGGCGTCCATGGCCTGGCCGAGCTTGGAATCGATATCCCAGCCGTCGGCGGCGTCGATCTCGTCCTGGAGCTTGCCCATCTCGGCCATGAGGGCGTCCATGTCGCAATCCGGGTCGCACATCTCCTCGCCGATCTTATTGAAGCGATCGACCTTGGCGATCATATCGCCAAACGCCATGCGCACGTTCTCGATGACGGTCTTGTCGTCATCGAGCGGCGGCTCCTGCTGCAGGATGCCCACAGTGTAGCCGGGGGTGAGCCTGGCATCGCCGTTGGAGACCTCCTCGATGCCGGCCATGATCTTGAGCAGGGTCGACTTGCCCATGCCGTTGGGACCCACAACGCCGATCTTGGCACCGGGGTAGAAGCTCAGGGTCACGTCGTCAAGGATCACCTTGTCGCCATGGGCCTTGCGAGCCTGATACATCTGGTAGATAAACTCCGCCATTTGCCTGTTTTATCCTTTCTACCTGCTGTTTCCCTATTCTTGTTTCGCCTAAGTGGAAACGAAATGGAAAAACCAGCTCTGAAACGTAACGAAAAAGGGGCATGGTTGCCCATACCCCCTAATACTACCTGGGAAAAGTTCCCCCGGAACATACTATGAACTGCGTACGCTAGTTTTCCGCAACCCTAGCGAGCGGCTCGCTGCGATTTGCGCCACAGCAGATACGAGTAGACGTAGACGGCTCCAACCGAACCAAACGCCAGAACCGCAATCACCGCGGCGACGACTTCACTCGAAAGCACGCTACCCGCCACGCCCATCACAATCAGGCCAAAGCCCAGCACCATAAAGCAGGCACCGCCAAAGCGCTGCGTACGGCGCCAGTTCTCGGGATTGGCAAGCGCCCAAGGCGTCTTGATACCGAGCGTATAGTTCTGCTTCACACGCGGCAAGTAGTTGCCTACGCCGATGAACAGCAAACCGACAACACCGGAAATCAGCACGTTGACCGAACCGACCGCCGGCACCACGCCCCAGACCGTAAGCTCACCCAACCAGCTTATGGCACACATGAACAAGGTGAAGGCGATTACGAAGCCCTGATAGAACTTGCCCGAGGTTCGATATGCCTCACCTTTGGGGTCAATGCGTGGCACCACGTAGAACATTGCAAGAAGTGCCAGAGGCAGCACGCCGAGCGCGGAGGCCATCCAGCTAGGGCCCCAACCGTCGACGGCGCCGTTCGCTCCCCAGTGCGTGGGAATCTGTGCAGGCAAGCTCGGCATCACCATAAGGTGCGCCGCGACATTAATAGCGCAGACCACAACAAGCATGGCCCATACACGCGGCGATACCCCCGTGGCGTGAATGCCCTTGTTTTCGTTATTCATCCTCATCACCTTCAGTGTCCGTAAAGCCCATAAACCAGCCAATCAAGTCCTGCATGACGGTGGTGTTTAAGCTGTAAACGATGTTTTGGCCATGGCGCTCGTCGGTCACCAGCCCGGCGTTTTTGAGCGTCGCCAAATGATGGCTCAATGACGGCTTGCTGATGTCAAAATGCTCGGCAAGCTCCCCGGCCGTACAATTGCCCTCGCGCAGCAACTCCAAAATGCGCCGTCGCGTTGGATCGGCAAGCGCCTTAAAACCCTCTCCCGGCATAGGACCTCCTCTCACTATTTATCACGACGCGCACAGTATACTCGTTATTTAGATGTTTGTCTAATTATCTAATTTGATACTACGTATAGAACATTCGTTCGTTTTTAGATACAATGGGCCGAGAAGCAGATGGGTCAGCTCCCTCTTACCAAGAAGGAGATGGACTATGAGTATTGACGATGTTCTGACGTTGTTATTGCTTGTAATCGCGGCCGTGGAGCTCGGCATCCACATTGGAGGTCGAATGAAATAGCCGCCCCCGCGTAATGCGAAGACGGCCACTTCTCACGCCATAAACGTGTTTCGGAGTTGGCTAACCCGCGGCAACGGGTGCCATCTGCTTCATCTTATGCGAATCCCGATCTCATTTCAACAAGCCCCTAGGGCTCAAATGGAATCGTGATAATCCCTATAATGGCGATAGCCCAAACACGATCCGCTTCCCCATCGGAGGACATCTATGACCGAAACCGCAGCCGCAGCTCCCGTCGAGACACGCGACACCAAGCTCGAGATCATCATGGGCCGCGAGGCGCTCAATAAACTCGCCAACGCCACGGTGCTGGTGCTGGGCTGTGGCGGCGTGGGATCCAACTGCTGCGAAGCACTCGCGCGCGGCGGCATCGGCCATTTTGTGATCCTGGACAAGGACATCATCGCGCCCAGCAACATCAACCGCCAGGCCATCGCCTTTCATAGCACCATCGGCAAGCGCAAGGTTGACGTGATGGAAGCCATGATCCACGACATCAATCCCGCCGCCAGCGTTATCAAGCGCACCGAATACCTGCTGAGCGACAACATCGATGATTTCTTCGCGAGCGTTTTGGAGCAGACGAGCGGCAAGCTCAACTACGTCGTCGACGCCATCGACACCATCTCGGCCAAGCTCACCATTGCCAAATATGCTCAGGACCATGACATCCGTTTGGTTAGCTCCATGGGCGGGGCCAACAAACTCCATCCCGAGTGCCTCCGCTTTGCCGACATCTTCGATACGGTACGTGACCCCATGAGCCGCATTATGCGCAAAGAATGTAAGAAGCGCAGAATCAAGAGCCTACATGTACTGTTTAGCTGCGAGGAATCGGTTAAGACACAGCCCCGCGACCCTTCCAACATCCACGAGCGCACCGAGCTGGGAACTGCCAGTTTTATGCCGCCCATCATGGGTCAAATGATTGCCGGCGAGGTTATCCGCCAGATCAGCGGGCGCGGCACCGAACGCGTACGCTCCGATGGCCAGCGCCTGGACTAGCAGGATGTCCTGCGATGGAACCGCGATTCTTTGACACGCATTGTCATCTTGATTTGATGCTCAGCCCCGATGCTGCAGCCAGCGAGTCGGCGGCGTTGGGTCTGGGGCTCTTTGACTGCGGGGTCGACCCACGCGACTTCGCGGCAGCAAAAAAGCGGGCCAGCCGCCACCCAAACATTATCGCGGGCGCCGGCCTCCATCCCTGGTGGCTCGCCGACGGCCGCTGCGGTCCTGCCGAAGTCAATCTGCTTTGCGAAGTTGCTGCCCAAGAGCGCTATATCGGCGAAGTCGGACTCGACTTTTCCGCGCGCTTTGCTGGAAGTGAGCTGCTACAAATACAGGCACTTAACCGGCTCTGCGATACACTCGTGCAGCATCCTCTTACCGGGCGCGTGATATCAATTCACGCCGTTCGTTCAGCGGGAGCCGTACTGGACGTCCTCGAATCGCATGGACTACTCATCCCAAACTCCGACTCCCCCGTTATCATCTTCCACTGGTTTAGCGGCACTTCGGACGAACTCGTCCGCGCGCGTAATGCGAGCTGTAATTTTTCCGTCAACGAACGCATGCTTGCGTCTAAACGTGGACGTGAATATGCCCGACAGATTCCACTCGACCGTCTACTGCTCGAGACCGATGCGCCGGCCGAGCCAAACACAGAAACAAGCGCGCAGTCGCTCATCAGATCGCTCACAAGGACCTCGGAACACATCGCCTCACTCAAAAACTGTGACATAAAGCGCATCGAATCGGCAGTTTTAGCAAATGCGCACTCTGTATTTGACCTTCGCTAACCCCTGTGGGCAAAAAATGCCAAGGACATGCGAATCACACAACGCAGTCCCTATTGGAAGGCAGTACAATTCGGCAGCATTACACCAATTCGTGCATGAGATCACAGTTGCGTGCATACAATTCGTCAAAGATATGACGACGCGACGCATATAACTCGTGGGCAGCCATATCGGGCACGATTGTTTGCGCAACGCCAAGGACTTGGGCGAGTTCATCCCATGATGCATAGGCGCCACCTGCGAGAGCTGCCATGATGGCATCACCGAAGCATGCGCCCACCGTAACCTTGGCAACCGAGACCTCGCGCCCGCATACGTCGGCGATAGCCTGCATCCAAACTGGATTCTTAGTTCCACCTCCGACAAGCATAATGCGCCCAATTGGCAGTCCATGCTCTCGCTCGATAATGTCGACATGGGATGCAACGGTATACGCGACGCCTTCCAAGGCGGCGCGAACCATATGGGCTCGCGTATGCCTTCCGGTCAGGCCAAAGAAGACGCCACGCGCCTCGGGATCGTTGAGCGGAGTACGCTCCCCCGCAAAGTACGGCAGACACACGAGCCCATCGGCACCCGGCGCCACATCGGCGGCATCATGCGCCATAACCGAATATGCATCGGGGCCACCGTGGCCCTCGGCCTCCACGGCGTCGCGATACAGCTCTTGGCGCAACCACGATGTGAGCGCACCCGCCGTATTGGTCCCCGCGCAGATCCCGTAAGTTCCGGGAATGATAAACGTCCCTGGCCACAGGCGGGCATCATCGACCATATGATCAGCTAGGTAGATGAAATACGCCGTGCTCCCCAACTGAACCATCATATCGCCGGGACGAAATACACCCGTCGAAATGGCCTCGGCACCAGAGTCGCCCGTTCCCACTAAGACAGGTGTCCCTGCCGCGAGCCCCGTCGCCTCAGCCGCACACTGCGTAATCACCCCGGCAATATCGGTAGCCGACATTACCTCCGCCATCTGGTCAGGCCGGCAGAAACGAGCACATTCCCGAGCATCAACCTTCCAAGTGTAGCGATCGTATAGGGGAAGAAAATCCTCCGCCAAATAACGGTCCACCGTAAAACGCCCCGTCAACTTCGCGCACAGAAACGATGACGCCGTCAGGAACTTCGCAGCGCGTTCGTGCACCTCGGGCATATTCTCCTTAAACCACAAGATCTTTGGAGCAATATCTGACGAACAGGGATCGTGCCCGAAAAGCTCGCGTGCGCGATCTGGCCCATATTCGGAAAGAAGCTCGTCAATCTGCGGCTTCGAACGTGCATCGACTCCATATAAAATCGCGGGCGCCAGCGCGTTGCACTCGGTATCGACCGGTACGCAGTCGCAACCCAATGCGGAAAGGCCCACGCATCCGATCTGCGCCGCATTAACCCCCGATCGCACCATCAGCTCGCGCGACAAGCGGCAAAAATCGCCCCACCAAACTGCCTCAGCATCATGCTGGTACCATCCATCACACGGGTTGTCCGTCTCATGTCCACAAGAGGTTTGGCAAACGATGTTGCATCGATTATCGATTAAAACGCCTTTAGAGGCGCTTGTCCCAATATCAATACCCAGATAGAGCGCCATAGGTGCCTACTCCCCTCGCGCCGTACGAGCGGCAGCCATAAAACGAACCACCCGCTCAACATCAACCGGGGCATCCAGCTTTCCGTCGCGCTTTAAGCACGTGCCGACAAACGCGCCATCGTAGTGAGCAAATACGTCAGCCACGGTATTTTCGCGACAACCGGTGCCACATACCACAGGCACTTCGCCAACACGATCGCGGACCTCATCGGCAAGCTCGCCCGAAGCGCCACGACCGGCAGCCGAACCGCCGATGACCATCGCATCCGGTAGGCAATTAAAGAGAAGTGAATCGGCAATGTCCGCAGTCGTGCGGTCGTTGAGATAAACCTCCCCCTCGCTCGTGATGAAGTGAAAAAGCTTGAGGTCGTCCAAGCGCAGCGCCGCCTTGCGACGCATGGTGTGCGCGAAATCTCGGTTAATCAGCCCGAGATCACCGGCCCAGGCACCGCAAAAATTGCAGCGCGTGAACTGCGCATCGACGGCAGCGCACAGCTCGATTGTGGCATCACCATCGTAAATAGCCTCAGCTCCCCAAGGAGTCGACAAATCATGGGACAGAGCCCCGATTACATAGCCCATCGATGCAAGGGTTGAGGGAGAAACGTGCTGCTCATAGGGCATCGAGAGCTCATTGGTAATCAAAATGCCATCGACACCGCCCTGCTGCAACGCTTCGAGATCGCGCTTGGCGGCTTCCACGACCTGCGATACGATTCCACCCGGATAATACAACGGATCACCTGGCAGAGGACGCAGGTGCAGCATTCCGATAACCGGCTTTTCGGTCTTGAACATCGAAGTTAGAAACGACATAACGTGCTCCTTAATAGGGTTATTGCAGGGACGTTACTCCCCCAGCACCTCGACGTACACTTTTCGCTTCTGCGGACCGTCAAACTCCGCAAGATAGATGTTCTGGGCACCTCCGCACACGATGTGGCCATCTTGGACGGGAAAGAAGCAACTGTTTCCACAAATCATGCTCTTGATATGCCCACAGGAGTTGTTGCCGGTGGCTCCATAGCTCGGCAGGAAGTGTGCATGCGCATAGGGGGCATCGAGTGGGGCGATGCGATCAAGCGTCTCCATAAGATCCGTCTCCACGCAGGGCAGCCCCTCGTTTACCACGATTCCGCAGGTCGTATGCGACAAAATAATCGCTGCCAAGCCATTCGTCACCGAGCTGCGTTCGATGGCAGCGTGCACGTCTTCGGTAATATCGATGAACTGGTCCGGAGCAGTCGATAGATAGCTCAATGTCTCGAGCGTCACCATGTTCACTCATCCCCTTCAAGAAAACGCAGGGCATTACCCCAGTAGAGCCTTTCTCGCGCATCATCGCGCATGGGCACGGTATCGAGCGCCCGCTTGAGTTTGAATGCACGGAAGCGCGGCGTATTGCTGGCGAACATCACTTGGTGCGATAGCGCGCGCTCATACCACAGCGGCCCCATATCGACCGTGAAAAGACGCTGCATCATCTCCTCGGGCGAATCGATGTAAGTGATAGAGGTGTCCGCGTAGCAGTTGGGATACTTGAGCAGCATCGCCACGGTCTCGCGCACCCAGGGCCAGCCAAAATGGGTCAAACTAAAACGCACATTTGGATGCGTTGCGATTGTGTGCTCAAATGCAAGCGGGTTACTGCGCGAGAGCTCTGCGCCCGGCTCCCAAGACATACCGGCATGGAAAACCACCGGCTTGTTATAGCGCTCGCACAGTTCGTAAAGCGGCTCGGCCACAGCATCATCGGGGGCAAAACCCTGCTTTGCAGGATGCAGGCAAAGCCCCTTTGCCCCCAACTCGGTAAAGGCGCGCTCCAATTCGTCTGCGGCACCGCTCACCTGCGGGTCTACGCTCGCAAATCCCCACAGACGATCGGGATGTGCGGCAACCAGCATGGCAATCTGGTCATTGGTGCCAAAGTGCCCTCCGCATGCCGTGGTTACATCGAGCGGCATGAGCACGCTCTTCTGCACATCGCAGACGTCCATCTCGACTTGAAGCTCATCCCAATCCATGGGGCCCATATGCCCCATACCAAATTCTCGTGACCAAAAACCGAATCCATCAGGCTCATCACCCGGCGTACAGATCTCGCCGTAGAGCATAGGATGGACCAACATGTCGATAACCATTTCGTACTCCTTTCCAGGCATTTGACCCTAGTACGGCTCAAACGAACCAATCACTCGGGACGACAGCTCAGCGCCCGCCTTCATACACGCCGGAATATCAAGGCCATCGATCACGCCCTTGGTAAACCCGGCGATATACGAGTCGCCGGCACCCACGGTATTAACGACCTTCTCCGCCGGCACGATCCCGCACTCATAGAAGCGCTCACCGTCATAGGCAATGCTTCCCTTCTCGCCAAGCGTGGCAACCGCAACGCGCGGCCCCAATTCCTGCGCGTGACGTACCCAGTCCCGCAGCTCCGGAGTGTCATCTTCAAACGACATAAATGCGTAGTCAACGTAGGGAAAATGATTCTCGCAGGCATATTCGGGATCCTGGCTGAACACCGAGAAGTCCATAACCACCGTCTTGCCCGCATTATGCCACTCGGGCAGGAGGTCCAAACAATTGCCAAACAGGTCGGTATGAATGATGTCATGCTCTAGGATAAACGCCCGGTCATCTTCATTCGGACGATATGTCTCCATTACGCCATCGATTGCCTCGAGATGCACGCGATCGACGCCGTCTTTCAATGCCATGAGCATCACCGAGGTGTCGCCATCCTCCACCCGCAGATGAGAGATATCAAACCCCTCGGCGGCCAGCGCCTCTCTCATCTTGTCTCCGTACTCGTCCTTGCCGACAACCGACACGGCGGATACCGAAACGCCCATTCGTGCAAGATGGATACCCCAGTCAATGCCATTACCAGTCGGATAGAACACGCCGATGTTTTGATAGACGTCCGCACAGCAAAAACCAGCCGCACACGCTTTAATACCCATGGTCTTCTCCAATGTTCAAAAGGGGACCCACCACATGGCGAGCCCCCTTTTCGCGTTTCGCTTATTGTTTTGCATCGGCTGTCCAAGGCCTCATAGCCAGACCGCCGTACGCTTTCTTAAGCTATTCGACGATTGGTGCTCCGTGGCCCCAAGAACCTTCCATGCCGCACACGGTCGAGGCAAACCCGGCAGCAAAGTCGAGCGCGCGCTCGATGGCCTCGGCACCACCCTCACCACGCTTGGCGGAATCGAGATAGCACATCAAAAACGAGGTGAGGAACGAGTCGCCCGCCCCCATGGTGTCCTTCATGTCCGTTACCGGTTTAGCCAGCTGGCGGTAATAACGCTCGCCGTCGTAAGCAATGCAGCCCTCGGCGCCCGCCGTAGCCGACACAAAACGCGGACCCAGATCCTTCACCCATGCCAGACGCTCGCGAATCTCGTCCTCACTCGCGGCATCCGCCGCACTAAAGAAAGCAAAATCGACATAGGGCGCAATCTGCTCGTAGTACTCGTCGGTGGAGTCGTCCGAAAAGTCAAAAGAGACCGTGACGCCCGCAGCCTTCAACTTGGGCAGCTCGCGCTCGGTGAAGCAATAGTTGCCCGAATGAACCACATCGAACTGCTTCATGTACGAAAGGTCAAAGCGATCGAGAACATAGCGCGCATCGCCACGGATACCGCCCTCGTTGGAGCCGAGGAAGACACGGTCACCGTCAACGACGGTCACGCGAGCCGCTCCGTTCTCGCCAATCATCTGCTCGCACTTGTCAAGCTCGATACCCTCATCCTCGAGGCTTGCAATGACATGCTCGGCAGCGGCGTCATTGCCAAAAATGCCCATGTATGCAGAGCGTGCGGCACCGCATTTCTTGGCATAAACGGCGAAGTTCACCGCATTGCCGCCGGGATACATGGTGTGGATATGCTCGTAGCGATCGACGACGTTGTCGCCAAATCCGAGCGCGTTAACGTTAAATGCCATGGCCTTTGCCCCTTCTAGTACTCGACAACACCCATATAGCGACGGAAATCGGGATCGTGATCAAACACCTTGCCGCGTGCAGCACGCAGCTCGCAGTTCATGGCGTAGAACAGCACCGGGTCCAGATAGGCACGGACACTCGCCGGCACGGCTTCCATACCGTACTCCTTGGCATCGAGCACCATCAGCGTATCGGTATGCGTCTTAAGGAACGCAAGGGCGCGCTCGTCCATAGCACGGCACTCGCTGGAGCCCATCTGCAGGAAGTAAAAAACGCCATCCTGAGTAGCCTCGAAGGGGCCGTGGAAGTACTCGGCAGAGTGGATGTAGCTGCAGTGCTGCCACTGCATCTCCATAAGAGAGCAGATAGCGAAACCGTAGGTCTGGCTAAAGTTGGGACCGCTGCCCAGAATATAGAAGAACTCGTGCTCCTGGCAAAGCTTGGCAAAACGATCACCTAGCTCGGCATTTACCTTCTCACGTGCCGGGGGAAGAATCTTATCCATCTCGGCGATACCGGCATACATATCGGCAAGATCGGCGTAGCCCTCCTGCTGATCGAGCAGCTCGGCCGCAAGCGACAGCGAAATGCCAGCGGGGACCTCAGCCTGCGGCACGCCCTCGCCCCATGGGTAGACCCACGTGGTCCACTTGCCGGAGTCGATCTTAGATCCAGTGTTGTCGGTCTGGGCGATCACCGTAGCGCCGGCGGCAAGGGCAATCTCGCAGCCCTCAACGACCTCGGGGGTGTTGCCACTGTGGCTGCAAGCAATGACCAGGGACTTCTCGCCCAGACGACGCGGACGCATGATATCAAACTCGCGAGCCGTATAGATATACGAAGTGAAGGTGGTTGCCTCGCGCTGCAGAAGCTCGTGAGCCGGGATCAAATCGATCATGGAGCCACCACAAGCAATCCAGTAGACGCTGTCGAACTTGCCCTTCTCGGCAATTGCCTCTTTGATCAGATCGTGTGCGTTCATATCCAGTTCCTTTCTTGTTTGGGCCGCAATCAATGACGTTGGTTGCGTGGCCGATAGTTGTTTTAGTCAATCAGATATTTCTCGAATGCGGCCATGTTCTTGGCATCTGACGCCGCCGGGTCATCGTAGTAACGCCCGTCCGTGATTTCCTGGCCCAGCATGCCATCGAAACCATGGGCATTAAGCGTGGCGACGAAGGCGTCCATATCGTGCTTGCCATCGCCCCACACCAGATGGCCATACGGGTCACCGTCGATAAAGTGCATCTCGTGAATTGCCCCATCACCAAAGGCGGCAAACCAGTCCTCGAGCGTCTCGCCCGCAACGCCCATCGCGGTTGTATCAACCATGGGCTGTAAGTACGGGCTCGCGACCTCGTCAATCATACGCTTCGCATCGGAAACCGTCGTTACAAGGTTGCTCTCCTCGGGACGCAGGCTTTCCATCGTAAGCACCAGACCGTGCTCACCGGCATACTCCGCCAGAATGGACAAGTGCTCGCGGCTGCGCTTCCAGGCTTCCTCGCGGTCCTCGTCCCAGTCGCCCCAGCCCGAGTTGACGGACATACGGTCGCACCCAAGTACCTCGGCAAGCTCAATGCCGTGCTTAAAGTACGCCAGGCTGCGCTGTTCATGCAGCGGTTTGCGTGCGCAGTACTGCCAAGGATAGACAACATTCTCGGGGCACAGAGTACGATACCTAAGCCCACGGTCTGCAGCCTTTTTCGCCAGGACCTCAGCCTCAAAGTAGCCCGTGTGGTCGAGCGTCACATGCGGCTCCGCACACCACAGCTCAATGGACTCAAAGCCCAAACGCTGCTGCACATCAAGGAAGTAATCGAGCGACCACATGATGTAGTGGATATTCATGCCCGCAATCTGTTCGCGGCGCAGCGTCGGTTTGGATTCAGACATCTTATGCCTCCTTATTTCGATCGAACACGATTTGTCCGTCCGACATCGTCATATCAACCGAAAGATCGCGTGCGTCGCGATAATCGATGTCGAACACATCCCGATCGAGCACGCAGATATCGGCAAGCTTGCCGACCTCAAGCGTACCCAGTTCGTCTTCGCGCATCAAATCGTACGCGCCCCCGGCAGTCCAAGCACGCAAGAGCTCGACAAGCGTCAGCGCGTTGGCCTCATTCACGGGCAGTCCATCGTCGAAGTATCCACCGCACGCGCTGTAGATTGACTCGCCCAGGCTCGGAATCAGCAGTGGCAAATCCGTACCACAGCACACCGTGCATCAGGAATCTTCCATGCCGCGGCGATTCCAGCTGTGCAAAAGTCGCGTCTCGCCAATTTGTCGACGCATCATCGACAGGCAATCCTCGCGCCGGTCCAGCGTCAGAATCTGCGGATAGACCTCGCAAATTCCACCTAACTTGCCAAACTCGACAAGATCGGTCGGGTCAGAGTTCTCGAGATCGGTAATCGCATGGCGGCGAAGCAACCGTCCATGCTCGTCTCGAGGCAGCGAGGCATAGAGCGCCACGGTGCGACGAACGGCGCCATCGCCCTGGCAATGCAAAGAATATCGGAAGCCGTCAGCATCAATTGCACGCAGCTCGTTCTCAATCAGATCCCACTCGGGCTCCTCGACAACCGTCTTGCCGGCAGCTCCCGCATCGGCCGTGTCCTCATAGGGGTCAATCATCTCGGCAAGCCCCGCCCATACGCCGCGATCGGTCATACGGTTGAAGCCAGAAAAACGAACGAACGGTCCCCGAAAGCGCTCTCGTGCCTCGCGAGCATACGACAGATTTGCACCGGCACCCACCGGCTGCGACATCATAGAGACGCGAACCGTCAGCTCACCAGATTCCTCACGGCGAGCCATTTCGTCGGCAAAACCGTAGTAGTCATCAAACGCCATCTCCTTGATGGCGGTAACGCCGCGCTCGTTAAGCATGCTCATGTAGTCCGAATACCCCGCACGTACCTCGGGCAGCGCGAGGAAATCGCTCATCATGCGCCAGATCTTCTCGGCATAGCACGCCTGGGGCGTGAAGCCGTATCGCGCACTGGCGGCAGCATTGAGAACGCAGGTCTCCGCACCCGGTGTAAAGCAGACGACAGGGATATCGCCAAAACAATCGTCAAACACAGCCGCCGTATTTGCGTTCTCGGCATCCGATGCCAACGTTTCGGGTAGGTTGTGGCCAAAAGCCGCCGCGCAATCCGGATGATCTTCTTTCCATGCACGCAAGAGCGACACGGCCTCTTTGGCATCAGCGATGCCGGACAGATCAGGCCCCAACGTCCGCAGCGCCCAGCCTGTATAGAAGGTATGCACATCGATCAGGCCAGGCATGACGGTGCGGTCGCCCAGGTCAACTACCTCGTCCGCCTGGGTCAAATACGAAGCTAGCTCACACTTGGTGCCAACAGCCTCAATTCGATTGCCACGGACCGCTACGAAACCTTCAAACGGCAGGTCCCCCGTACCGGTAAAGACGCTCTTAGACGTCAGGACCGTTAAACGATCAGACATCACAACCACCTACACCGGAAGCATGCCAGAGATTGCCGTTACGATCAGGCCAAAGACGACCATGAAAATGAAGAACTTCCAAATGGTCTTCCACCATTGACCAAACGAGATCTTTGCCACGGCAAGGCCGGCAACCGTCATGCCCGCCACGGGACTGATGGTGTTGATGGTCTGATTGGCAAACTGGAGCGCGGTAACGGCGGCTTCGGGATTGAGGCCCATAAGCTCGGTCAGCGGACCCATGACGGGCATGGTGAGCGCCGCCAGGCCAGAGCTCGAGGGAACCAGCAAAGAGAGCAAGCCAAGGACGATATACATAAACGTGGTGTAGACGGCGGCGGGTGCACCGGCGAGCGCAGTAGCGAGCGCCTGGAGAATGGTGTCGATGATCATGCCGCCCTCGGCGATGACCAGAATACCGCGAGCGATACCGATAACGATAGCGGCGTACGCAAAGTCGGCGAGACCCTTAACGAACTCCTCAGCAATCGTCTGCTGGTCAAGACCGCCCAGGATACCGGCAAGCAAGCCCATGCCAAGGAACACGGCGGAAATCTCATTCATGTACCAACCCTGGGTAACAAGACCCCAGACGATAATGCCCATACCGCAGGCAAAATCGATAAGCACGAGCTTCTGACGGATAGTAAACTCTTCCTCGATGGAGGCATCGGTCACGGAAAACTCGATACGCTTGAGTTTATCGTCCTCGTACGTAATGGACGACTCGGGATTTTTCTTGACGCGCATAGCGTAGCGCATGGCCCATGCGATACCGACGGCAGTGAAGATGACCCAAGAAACGGCGCGCAGCCACAGCTGAGGATTGCCCTCGATGCCGATAATGCCCTGTGCGATCAAGACGTTAAACGGATCGATGGTCGAGGCACAATATCCCAGGTTAGGACCAAGGAAGCAGATGATGAATGCCGTCATCGAGTCATAACCGATACCCATCATGATGGGAATGAAGATGGCATAGAACGGCAGGGCTTCCTCAGACATACCAAACGTAGTGCCGCAAATGGACAGCAACGTCATCGTGATGGGAATGATGAGGATGTCCTTGTTCTTGAGCTTTTTAATCACACGGCTCATGCCGGCATTCAAAGCGTTGGTCTTGGTGATGATTGCGAACGATCCGCCAATCAATAAGACGAACGCAACGACGTCGGCAGCCTCCTGGATGCCCTTAGTAGGCGCTTGCAGGACCGCAAAGATATCCTGGCCCAGATTGATGGTCTCGCCGGTCTCGGAATCGGTGTAGTTCTTATCGACCTGTTCATAGGTTCCAGCAACGGCGACTTCACGCTCGCCCGCCGCTGTCGAAATCGTCTTGCGCTGATACTGACCAGAAGGAACGATCCAAGTCAGGACCGCAAAGACAACGATCAGCAAGAACATAATCGTATAGACATGCGGTAATTTGAACTTAAAACGTCTGTTTGTCTTCTTCGCCTTCGTATCTGACATAGATACCTCCAAAGAACTCGAGACTGCATCGCATCTCGCTTCAACGTTTACGCAAGGCAAACGTTCTATGACGTCCCATAGATTACCAGCAGCTTTTCCCGTCATCAAGATAATTTCAAACTGATTGCCGCGACGCGGTTGAACGGTTGCGTTCGCGCCGTGAACGGTATGGAAACGCCCGATGAGATGATCCACCGGGCGTCTCCATTCGCAATGTCCTAGATGTCAAAGACGTAGCGAGACCCAACGATCCGCTGACGACCGATGATAAACGGCCGCCGCTGCTCATCGAAAAAGAAGGCTTCCATATAAAACAAGGGTTCGCCAACGGGAACTGCCAACAGCCGAGCGACCTCGGGCGACGCGCACGCGATCTCGAGCGTGCACGGGTCGGTAAACGCGGGAGTGCGGCCCGTCCGGTTGCGCACGAACTCAAAAATGGATTGGTTAGATAGAGGTGCCGTTGATAGATAGGCGTTGTCCTCGTAAACATATATGTTGTTCTCGAGCATGACAGGGACGCCATCGGCAGTGCGCACGCGCTCAACGCAAATCAAGTCAGTTCCAACGGGAACACCAAAGAACTGCGCTTCGGTGGAATCCGCCGGCAGTATCTTTCTCGAAATGACACACGCCCCCGGTTCCATTCCGTTAACGCGGCATGCGTTCGAAAAACTCTGAACGTCATCCTTCTGGCGAATCTTGCGCTTGAGCTTGGGGGCATTGACAAACGTGCCTTTCCCCTGTCGCTTCGTTAGATAGCCCTGCTGGACGAGCTCCTCAATAGCGCGTCGCACGGTAACGCGGCCAACTTTATAGCTCTCAGCCAATTCGAATTCGTTGGGTATCCGCGCGCCTGCCTTGTAGGCGCCGGAGTTGATTTCGTTTTTAATGATATCAATGACCTGTTGGTACAGCGGTATCGCTGCTTTACCGTCAGTTGGCCCTTCAGTCGGTGGCATATACCCTCTCCCAGCACAATTAATTCTAAAACGGGCTTAAGGGCATTCAACAAGCCCTTAAGCCCGCATTAGCTTAAAGTATGCTAGGTGTCGCACCAAAATGTCGGCTATTTACTCATCAGACCCGAAAAACGCGCAACTACCGCGCTCCTAAGAAAGCTCCAGCAGCTCCGGCAGCTGGTCGATAATCTTGTCTGCGGCATCCTGGCTAAAGCCAAAGCGCTCCTCGCGCTTGGCAATGACCGTCAGGCCGGCTCGCTTACCCGCGGTAATGCCCGGAACGGAATCCTCAACGCAGCAGCAGCGATTCGCGGGCAGCCCCAGCAGGTCCAGCGCATGCAGGTAGATGTCGGGCTCGGGCTTGCTCTCCTTAAACTGCTCGCCGCTCACCACATACTCAAAGGCATCCGACAGCCCGCATGCATTGAGCACTTCCTCGATGCTATCCATGGGCGACGAGCTAGCAAGCGCCACGCGAACGCCGCGGCGCGGCAGCTCTCGAATCGTATCCACGGCGCCCGGGTTAATCAAAGCCTGGTAGTCACGCGGACGCTTATGCGCCCACTCGTCCCAACGGGCCAATGCTTCCTCGCCAGTGAAGTGCCCTTTACCGGCGCGCTCAAACCAATCGACCAGCATATGCAGGAAGAACTGATGTGAGGTACCAACCTGCCCGTTCAACTCCTCTTGGGTCAGATTCAACCCAAGCTCCTTGGCAAACGCGGCAGTCTCCCCCAGGTAGTAATACTCGGTATCGACAATGACGCCGTCCATGTCAAAGATAACGGCGTCGAACGGAAATGCGGACACGGCACCCTCCCTAACAAAAGGGCGCCCGCAAGCGGACGCCCGAACCATGCACTATCGGCGATTCTAACCCAGCAGCTTATCCAGCGCCACCGCAATACCGTCTTCGTTGTTGTTGGCGGTCACCATCTGGGCCACGGCCTTGACTTCATCGACAGCGTTACCCATGGCGACGCCGGTACCAGCCCACTCGATCATGGACTTGTCGTTCTGGCCGTCGCCAAACGAGACGACCTCGCTGGCATCGATGCCGAGCTTGGGCAGGGCACCCTCGAGCGCGCGGGCCTTGTCGATACCGGGCGCCGTGTACTCAAAGTACCAGTCAGCCGTAAACATGCCCGAAAGCGTCTGCTTAAAGGGCGCATACATCTCCTCGTGATGCGCCTGCAGGTAGGTCGGATCGCCCGCCGTCAGCAGCTTGTCCACGGGATAAGCATCAGCGACCTCATGCAGGCTCTCCACCTCGCGAATCTTAAGATCGCACGCGTCGCGCTCATACTTGACGATATTCTTCTGCGAGCCGTCAGGCAGCGTGATCATGCAATGGTACGAGTCCTCGACGTGCAAATCGCGACCAAGCGAAATCATAGGGATCACGTCAAAATTACGCAGGTGATCAATCAGGCGATGCAATTCGTCGGCAGGCATAGCCTGATCGAACAGCACCTCGTCGGTCTGGGCATCGACCACATGCGCGCCATTAAAGGCAACTAGCAGACCGTCATGGTTTTGAAGGTCGAGCTCCTGCGCCAAGGCGTGAAGACCCCAGGCGGGACGACCCGAAGCCAAGATGAGCTTAATACCCGATTCCTGTGCCGCGAGCAGCTTCTCGCGCGTACGCGGGCTGATCACCTTCTGGTCGTTGGTGAGCGTACCGTCGATATCCATTGCGATGGCTTTGATTGCCATATATGCCTCCCTGTCATTGAACAACCTTGTCTGAGCCATCATACAGAACACCCACGGCGGCTCTGCCTGCAACGGGTAAAAAGTCATATTGTCCCGAACATGAATGGCGCGCCTTCGACGATTGCGATGCCCGTCGAGGCGCCTCCCGATACATTCCATCCTATCCAAATAGCAAAGGGCCCGCATCCCAACGGATACGGGCCCTTGTCGGCTATGCGTTAGTTTTCGCAGCGAATCCTACTTGCGGTGAGCTCGGTAGAACTCGATGAGCGCCTGGGTCGAAGCGTCCTGCTCGGCCTTGGCGGCGTCGTCGTGGAAGGCCGGGGTAATCTGCTTGGCAAGCTGCTTGCCCAGCTCGACGCCCCACTGGTCGTAGGAGTCGATGCCCCAGACCGTGCCCTCGACAAACGTAATGTGCTCGTACAGGGCGATGAGCTCGCCGAGCGCGAACGGGGTCAACGTGTCGCCGAAGATCGAGGTCGTCGGACGGTTGCCCTCAAAGCAGCGGGCCGGGACGATCTGCTCGGGCGTGCCCTCGGCGCGCACCTCATCGGCCGTCTTACCAAAGGCGAGTGCCTTGGTCTGGGCCAGGAAGTTGCCCAGGAACAGCTCGTGGACATCCTGGCCGCTGTCGGTTGCGGGGTTGGCAGTGTTGGCGAAAGCGATAAAGTCGGCCGGGACCACCACGGTGCCCTGGTGCAGCAGCTGGTAGAAGGCGTGCTGACCGTTGGTGCCGGGCTCGCCCCAGAAGATCTCACCGGTGTCGGAGGTCACGGCGCTGCCGTCCCAGCGGACATGCTTGCCGTTGGACTCCATGGTGAGCTGCTGCAGGTAGGCCGGGAAACGGTGCAGGTACTGGCAGTACGGAAGCACGGCATGGCTCTTGGAACCGAAGAAGTTGACGTACCAGACGTTGAGCAGGCCCATCAGCGCGACGGCATTGTTCTCGAGCGGGGTATTGCAGAAGTACTCATCGATAGCATGGAAGCCCTCGAGGAACTGCTGGAAGCGCTCGGGGCCGAGCACGACGATCAGCGACAGGCCCACGGCGGAGTCGACGGAGTAGCGGCCGCCGACCCAGTTCCAGAAGCCGAAGGCGTTGGCGGGGTCGATACCGAAAGCCTCGACCTTCTCGAGTGCGGTGGAAACGGCGACGAAGTGCTTGGCAACGGCGTCGGCGTTCTGCTCATCGGAACCGTCGATGGCGCCCTGAGCCTTGAGCTGCTCGAGCATCCAGGTCTTGACCTCGCGGGCGTTGGTGAGGGTCTCAAGCGTGGTGAAGGTCTTGGAGACGATGATCACGAGCGTGGTCTCGGGATCGAGGCCCTTGAGCTTCTCTGCCTGATCGTTGGGGTCGATGTTGGAGATATAGCGGCAGTCTATACCGGCGTCGGCATAGGGACGCAGGGCCTCGTAAGCCATGACCGGACCCAAATCGGAGCCGCCGATGCCGATAGACACCAGGTGCTCGATCTTCTTGCCGGTAACGCCCTTCCACTCACCGGAGCGCACGCGCTCGGCGAAGGCATACATGCGATCGAGGACCTCGTGCACATCGGCGACGACATCCTGGCCGTCGACGATAAGCTGGCCCTTCTCGCTTGCCGGACGGCGCAGCGCGGTGTGCAGGACGGCGCGGTCCTCGGTGGTGTTGATGTGCTCGCCGGAGAACATGGCGTCGCGGCGCTCCTCGAGCTTCACCTCGCGGGCAAGATCGCACAGCAGCTTGACGGTCTCATCGGTCACCAGGTTCTTGGACAGATCGAAGTGCAGGTCACCGGCGTCAAAGCTCAGCTTGTTCACGCGCTCGGCATCGGCGGCGAACCAGGCCTTGAGGTCGATACCTTCAGCCTCGAGCTTCTCCTGATGAGCCTCGAGCGCCTTCCAAGCGGCAGTCGACGTAGCATCGATAGGTGCGGCAACAGTTGCCATAGAGTCCTCCTCAGCATACGGGCGCACGCCTCCATGCGCCCGGACATTCAGATGCCACTATTCTAGCGCAGGTCAAGACTATAATCAGCGAGCGTTGCCAATCGGCCCCCAAACGGCAACCGACCAAAAAGGGACAGGTTTATTTTGGCAGGTCAAACGCTTTACCTACCAAAATAAACCTGTCCATTCCTGGCAGGTTTTGACGGTGTCCGCGCAAGCAGGTATTATCGAACAGGTATTCGATAAGAACATGTGTTTGATGGGAGGACGCGTGGGGCACGAGCAGCATACCTATATCTGCATCGACCTTAAGACGTTTTACGCCAGCGTCGAGTGTGTCGACCGCGGGCTCGACCCACTCACCACGTGCCTGGTCGTTGCCGATGAATCGCGCGGACGCGCGACCATCTGCCTCGCCATCACGCAGGCCATGAAAGACCTCGGGATACACAACCGCTGCCGTCTGTTCGAGATTCCTGACGGCATCGACTACATCAAGGCCATACCGCGCATGCAGCACTACATGGAGGTGTCGGCGAAAATCTACGGCATCTATCTGGAATATGTGAGCCCGCAAGACATTCACGTCTATTCAATCGACGAGTGCTTTATCGACGTGACGCCCTATCTAGACCTCTACCACACCGATGCCGAAGGGTTCGCCTGCATGTTGCGCGACGAGGTCCTCGCGCGCACCGGCATCACGGCCACCGTCGGTATCGGCCCCAACCTATTCCAGGCTAAAGTAGCGCTCGATATTACCGCAAAGCACGTACCCAGCCGCATCGGCATACTCGATAACGAAACCTTTCGCAAGGAGATCTGGCCGCATCGACCCATCACCGACATCTGGGGTATCGGCCCCGGTGTGGCAGCCCGGCTCGAAAAGTACGGCGTCTACGACCTGATGGGTGTCGCCGCGCTCGACGAAAACCTGCTATACGATGAGCTCGGCGTCAATGCCGAGTATCTGATCGACCACGCCTTTGGGCGTGAGCCAACAACTATCGCCGATATCCAAGCTTATCGCCCGCAAGCGACCTCGACCACCACGGGGCAAGTGCTCTCGAAGGGCTATGCCTACGAGCAGGCCTACACCGTCTTGCGCGAAATGGTCGATGCCGCCGTGCTGGATTTGATCGACAAGCACGTGGTGTGTGACAGCATCTCGCTCTTTGTGGGCTACGCGAGCGAGCGAGCCGACATACGCCGGCTCGATGCCAGCGGCACAGCACAATATGTAGACGGATGCGGGCACCTGCGCTCAAGCACGTCGAGCATCGAACCCGCCGCGACCGCCGGTCCCGAACTCGCCCCCCGTGCGCCCAAGCCCGTCCAGCACGATGACGAACGGCGGCGCCTGGTGCGCGAGGCGCAGGCAATCGATGGCATCTTTGTAGGAGAACATGGCGGCAAACCGCGTGGTGGCTATGCCGCGCTCTTCGCGCACTCTAACGCCTCGCGAAAGCTGCCCGAGCGCACCAATTCGTTTAAGAAGATCATTGGTTATTTCGATGAGCTCTGGGCACAGACGGTCGACCCCAAACGACCGATCAAGCGCATCAACCTGGGATTTGGCAACCTCATGCCCGAGGAATTTGCCACCGTCAATCTGTTCAGCGACGTCGAGGCCGACGAGCGCGAACGCGACCTGGCGCGCGCCGTCCTGGCCGTAAAAGGCAAGTACGGCAAGAACGCCCTAGTCAAAGGATTGAGCCTTACCGCTGGTGCCACCGCACGCGAGCGCAACGATCAGGTAGGAGGGCATCGTGCCTAAGCCCCAACAACAACCGATGCGGCCGCCGACACCATTTGAGCGCCTGGCGGACCCCGAGGGAAGACGCCGCTCCGCCGACCCCAAACTCACCGCCAACGGTGCCGTTCGCGCCGGCCGTGCCGCGCAGTTTATGCCCTTCGCCGCTCTCACGGGATACTACGAGCTCGTACGTAAGCAAGAAATCACTGTTGAGCCCAAATGCGAACTCACGGAAGAAAAAGCCCTCGAGCTTTCGAAAAAGCTCGAGGGCCTCAAACGCGGCGACTTGGTGCGCGTCACCTATTACGATACATACGGCTATCGCGCTCGCACGGGCATCCTTGACGAAGTGCTCCCCGCCTTCAAACTGCTCAAGCTCAAGGATATCGCCATCGACTTCGACGACATCCAAGACATCGAACTGCGCGGACGAGCCTAGCCAAGGAAGCGCATCCAGGGCGGCGCTTACAGCGTCATGACGTAGTAGCCCGCGTCTTTCACGGCCGTCTCGAGGACACCGCGATCAACCGGACGCTTAGAGCGCACGCGTGCCGTGTGGTCCGCATACGTCACCGTTGCCCACACGCCATCCAGCGCATTGAGGGCATTGGCTACGTTCTGAGCGCAGCCGTCACAGCTCATGCCGCCGATGAGCAGCTCATCGCTATAGGGATAGTGTGACGCATCGGTATCCGTCACAACAACCTTTTTGGCCTTCTTGCCGCTCGCACCATCGCTGCAACAACTCTTCCCGTGTGTCGAAGCGGCAATGCGACGCAGTCCAAAAAACATGCCGACGGCAATGACGGCCAGCACGATGAGATTCGCAGGGTTGAGCAAGTCACTCATGCGTTCCCCTTTCAAGTAGCCCTATCCAGATACCCCCATGGGGTGTCCCCATCTTAACCCAAAACCATGTCCGTTCGATCAATTAGTTTCCCTTTTCTTACTTTTTAGTTGACCAGGGCTTACTTTCGTGTATAAGTTTTCCTAGGCTAACAGTTTAGATCCGTAAGGAGCGCCGTGACTCGAACCATTGACATCCCAACATACCAAACGGCTGTCGTGCGCAACTGCTCCCCTACGCTCGCAGGTATCAAGCCGGCTTCGCTCTTTACCTATCCCGGCGTTTACGCCAACCAAAACGGAAAATCCGGCGCCGCCCATATCGAAGAGCGACGCTCTCGCCTGCTCGCCGTCATAGCCCAATGCAACCGCGAGCTCCAGCCACTCGGGATCCACATGAGCGTTTTGGTCTGGCGCCCCTGCGGAGCGCTCATCTATGTGTACCGCCCTGCGGACCTCATGCGATACCTCTCCGACCCCCGCGCTACGACGGCACTTGCCGCCGAAGGTTACGATGTCCACAACCTGTCCGCGTCTCTGGTGCATCTCGCCGCGCGCATCACGCTGGCAAGCAGCAATGCCGCAGAAAGCGCCTATGACGGCAACGTCTGCGCACTCGCGCGAAATAGGCACTGCGATACGGGGTGCATGTGCGAGTTTCCCCACGAAATTGGCTATTTTTTGGGCTATCCCTACGAAGATGTCCATCAGTTTATCGTCCAGCGCGGCGAAAACTATAAGGTCTTTGGCGCATGGAAGGTATACACAAACGTTGAGCAGGCGCTCACGACCTTCGATTCCTATCGCGCATGCACGCAATGCCTCACCTACATCTATCAACAGGGCTGCACCCTGGGACAACTTGTCCAGGCAACCCGATAGAACGTACAAACCGCGGCAAGCGCCGCACGACCGAAAGGACAAAACATGAGCAAGATCGCCGTCGTCTATTGGAGCGGTACGGGCAACACCGAGGCCATGGCCAACTTCGTCGCCGAGGGCGCGACGTCAGCCGGAGCCGAGACAGAGGTCATCTCCTGCGCCGACTTCTCCGCCGACAAGGCCGCCGGCTATGACGCCTTCGCCTTCGGCTGCCCCGCCATGGGCTCCGAAGAGCTTGAGTACGACGAGTTCCAGCCGATGTGGGACGAAGTCAAGGAAATTCTCGGCGAGAAGAAGGTCGTTCTTTTTGGTTCCTACTCGTGGGCCGAGGGCGAATGGATGGACAACTGGAAGGCAGACGCCGACGAGGCGGGTGTCAACGTCGTCGATTCCGCAATCTGCTTCGACGCCCCCGATGACGAGGGCGAGGCCGCCTGTCGCGCCCTTGGAGCCGAGCTGGCTTAACACGCCACGGGCCGACAAAGCCGAGTCACGACAATACGCATACGTGTCCTAACAAAAACGGGGGCTGGATCCACATCCAGCCCCCGTTTCCTGTAACGCAAATTGCGTTAACCGACTATGAGATATTGCCCAAAAACGCCTTGGTGCGCTCGCTCTTGGGATGGTCGAAGACCTCACTCGGCGTGCCCTCTTCCACGATAACGCCGCCGTCCATAAAGACGACGCGATCGGCAACGTCGCGTGCAAAGCCCATCTCGTGCGTCACGACGATCATGGTCATGCCGTCGCGGGCCAGATCGCGCATAACGCCCAATACATCGCGGACGAGCTCGGGGTCGAGCGCCGATGTGGCCTCGTCAAAGAGCATGACATGCGGATTCATCGACAGGGCGCGGGCAATGGCCACACGCTGCTGCTGGCCGCCCGAGAGCTGGCTCGGCATAAAGTCGATGCGCTCGGCAAGACCGACCTTGGTCAGCTCCTCGATAGCGATTTTCTCGGCCTCTTCCTTGCTGCGCTTGAGTACCTTTTGCTGCGCAAGCATGACGTTCTTTTTGACCGACAGGTGCGGGAACAGGTTGAACTGCTGAAACACCATACCCAGATGCGTACGCACCTTATTGAGGTCGACGCCCTTGGCGCACACGTCCACACCCTCAACGACAATCGAGCCGCTCGTGGGATGCTCCAGACGATTGATGCAGCGAAGCATCGTCGACTTGCCCGAGCCAGAAGGACCCAGAACTACAACGACCTCGCCCTTGTGCACATCCAGATCGATATCGCGCAGGACCACGTTATCGCCAAAGGCCTTCTGGAGGTTCTTGATGCTGACGACGACCTCGTTGGAATTCGTTTCACTCATACTGGGACCTCCTTACAGACCGGCGATGTGATCGGCGGGCGTCGCGACAACCTGTCCGGCGCTCTTGGCGGGACGCTTCTTTTTGGTTTCGGCCGTACCCAGCAGCCTCGCCTCAAGACCGCTCACCAAGCGAGCAAGCGGCAGAGTAATGACCAGATAGAACAGGGCGGCGACCACATACGGCGTAATGGAGCCCGTCGTGGCCACGATGGTACGGGCGTTCATGACGATCTCGACCACGCCCACGGCGGCGAGCAGCGACGTATCCTTGTAGAGCAGGATAAACTCGCTGGTCAGCGTAGGCAGAACATTGCGGAACGTTTGCGGAATCATAACGTAGAGTAGTGTCTGGAAGGCATTCATGCCCAGCGAGCGAGCAGCCTCGTTTTGGCCCTTAGGAATCGACTGAATACCGGCACGGAAAATCTCGCACAGATACGCAGACGAGTTCATGGACATGACGATGACGCCCAGGACATAATCATCCACCTTGACGCCGGCCAGCGGCAGGCCAAAGAACGCGATGTAAATCTGCAGGAACGCCGGCGTGCCGCGGATGATATTCACGTAGATGCCGGCAAGGCAGCGCAGGATGCGCGACTTGGAGATACGCATGAGCGACAGGGCGAAGCCAAAGGGAATTGCCAACGGAAACGCCACGAGCACGATCGAGAGCGACATAAGGAAGCCCTTAAAGACGATCGGCAGGCTCTGGACCAAAATGACCGGGTTCAGGAACAGACGCAGGAACATATTGGAGTTCCACGTCTCGACCCACGGCTGCTCTTTAAGGTCGGCCAGGAAATTATCAAAGGCCGTAACGCCCTTGATCTCCACCGAGGGCATCTTGGAAATCTTCTTGGTCGAGCCGTCGGCCAGGGTATAGGTTCCGCTAAAAGCCTCATCGCCGCCCTCAACGGGGAAGGTCACGCCGTAAACCTCGACACGGAAAAACCCACCGGCAGGTGCCGTCTCGCCAAAGTCAATCTTGAGCGTCTGGCCGTCAGCCTTGCACGTGGGCTTCATGGGCGTACGGTCCATGAGGTCCTCGCCCGAGAGCATCGTCAGGCGCGTGTCGTCGGCACCAAACGTCGTGCCGTCGACAAACGTCAGCGAAAGACCGCTCAGCTCCTCGTCGGCATCGGCCTGGACTTCCCAGGTAATGCGCGTCTCGGTACCGCCAACCACATCGCTGCCCGAGCCGGTGTTGGGTCGGGCAGTGATCTTTGCGGTCTCAAGCGCCTGGGCGGTCGAGGGTGCATATGTCCCCGCACACACGAGCGCGAGCGCCACGGCCATGGCGCAGGCTAGCTTTTGGAGTAAGGCGGGCAGTGGAGAACACTGCTCCGTGGCCCCTTTGTTCAATCGAGACAAGGTGGCTCCTATCGTAGAAGTTGCCGGCAAAACAAGACGGAAACGCGGCCGTCGAGAGAAGCGCAAAGGCCCTCCCCGCAAAACGGAAAGGGCCCGCACGCAATCAAGCATTAATTTACTTGATGCTGTACTTAGCCATGAGGGCGTCGACGGTACCGTCATCGGTCAGGTCCTTGATGGCCTGGTTGATGTCGTCCTTGAGCTTGGTGTTGCCCTGGTTGATGGCGATGGCGTACTCTTCGCCGGTGCTGACCTGCTTGATGGTCTGGCAAGTGTTGAACTGCTCGGCGGTCAGCTGGCTGGCGACGGAGCGGTTGGTGACTACGGCGTCGCCCTTATCGGACTGCAGGGCGCTGAAGCACTCAGTAGCGTCCTTGTAGGGAACGATCTTAGCCTTGGGAAGTTCTCCTGGGCAAAGGCCTCAGCGGTTGAGCCAGACTGGACGATGATGGTAGCGTCGGCGTTGTTGAGCTTCTCGCTGTAGTTGTCGGCCGTGATGTCGGTGTTATCAACCTTGGTCACGATAGCCTGATCGTCCATGTAGTAGGAGTCGGAGAAAGCGACTTCCTTCTCGCGCTCGGGCGTGTTGGTGATAGCCGCGATGGAGACGTCATACTTGGCGCCCGAGGCAACGCCCGGAACCAGCGTGTCGAAGTCATTGTTGACATACTCGACATCCAGGCCCAGCTTGTCGGCGATAGCCTTGATGAGCTCAAGGTCAAAGCCCTGATAGTCGCCGTTGCCGTCCTTATACTCAAACGGAGCGTATTCGGCAGAGGTGCCGACGGTCAGCGTACCGTCCTTGACGAGCGCGTACTCCTTGGAGCCGTCGACCTTCTCGACCTTCACGTCGTCAGAGCCGTTGGAACCGGCATCGGAACCAGAGGTGGCGTTGGACGAGCCGCAGCCCGTCAGAGCGAGGGCGAGCGCCATAGCACCCGTGGCGGCAAATGCGCCAAGCTTCTTCAGCTTCATAATCAGTCTCCTTCCAATGACCCCACGTGATTCAGAGGTCTGCAAAAACTGTGGGTTATTATGCACCCGCTTGGAAGAATCTGCAATTAGAAAACTGATTGAAACAAACCCATAACGTGAATGAAGCACTCCACTTTATGGCAACCATTACTGCTGCAACGACCTTAACAGTTTGATTTCAGCCGCATAACCTGCAAGTTCGTTCGGTGTCTCCAAAATGAATGGCAATGCGCGCAAGCGGCCATTCGATACAATATTCTGCATAACTCGCATACCGCCGCCAAATTCTTCACTACCCAGGTAGCCCTTACCGATGCACTCGTGGCGATCCTTGTGGGCGCCGCAGGGGTTCTTGGAATCATTGATATGCACAGCGCGCAGGCGCTCGATACCCACCACCCGATCAAACTCGTCGAGCATGCCGTCAAGATCGTGGACGATGTCATAGCCAGCATCATTCACATGGCAGGTGTCCAGGCAAACGCCCAGCTTGCCCGAAAGCTCAGGACGCTTGTCGCAAACGCCCTCGATGATGAGCGCCAGCTCCTCAAAGCTGCGGCCCACCTCGGTGCCCTTGCCGGCCATGGTCTCGAGCAGCACCGTCGTCTGCTGGCCCTCAAACATCACCTTGCACAGAGTTTCGACGATCATCTGAATGCCAGCGTCGGAGCCCTGCCCCACATGCGCACCGGGATGGAAGTTGTAGTAGTTGCCGGGCAGTGCCTCCATGCGCCGCAGGTCCTCTGCCATGGCCTCCAGGGCAAACTCGCGCGCCCGCTCTTTGGCCGAGCAGGGGTTATAGGTATACGGAGCATGAGCCACGAGCGGACCAAAATCGTTTTGCTCCATAAGCTCGCGCAGGGCTGCCACGTCATCCATGTCAAGGTCTTTCGCCTTGCCGCCGCGCGGGTTGCGCGTAAAGAATGCAAAGGTATTGGCGCCAATGGACAGCGCCGTCTCCCCCATCGCCCGATAGCCCTTCGTCGTGGATAGGTGACACCCGATCGTCAGCATCCCCAGCTCCCCCTCATCTGTTGCGGTGAAATAGTTCCTGTCGATGCCCTATTCTGCCGCAAACAGGAACTATTCCACCGCAAGTTATAAAAGGGTCATGAGGAGCGCGTTTTGCCGAAGGCCTTAAGCGCCGCCGTCACGGGGCCGGGCTGAAAACGGCGGCGTACGGCGTCCAAGCGCCCGGGGATATCGATGTGCTGCGGACAATGCCGCGCGCATTTGCCGCATTTGACGCAATTGCTCACCAACTTGGGCTCGCTTGTGCGCACCGCGCTCGCCGTAAAGTACTGCGATAGACCCGTAAACCAGCTGTGCGCATAGCTTGCGTTGTAGGCGGCAAAACACCCAGGGATATTGATGCCTTTAGGGCACGGCATGCAATAGCCACATCCCGTGCAGGGCACGCGATTCGATTTTTCAAACTCCGTCAGCACGTGCGCGATGGCATCGAGCTGAGTAGCTGTCATCGAATCCGGCAGGGCTCGGTCAGCCAGCGCCGCGTTCTCATCCACTTGCGCGGTATCGGTCATACCCGAAAGCAGCATCGTCACCTGAGGATGATTCCACACCCACGAAAGCCCCCAGGCGGCAGGAGTGCGCAAATGCGGGTCACGGGCGCCATCGAGCACGGCGCGGGCCCGCGGCGGTAACTTGCCCGCTAGACGACCGCCCAGCAGCGGCTCCATCACAAACACCGCGAGCCCGCGCTCCGCAGCCGCCATGAGCCCTGCCGTTCCCGCTTGGTAGCGCTCGCCGGCATAGTTGTACTGGATCTGGCAAAAATCCCAATCGTACGCGTCAAGCATCGTCAGAAAATCCGCCGCGCTGCCGTGATACGAAAAACCAATCTGGCGAATGCGCCCCGCCGCCTTTTGACGCGCAATCCAGTCCTCGATGCCCAGCGCCACCACACGTTCCCACTGAGCGGGCGAGGTGATGTTGTGCATAAGGTAATAGTCGATATGGTCGGTCCGCAGCCGACGCAGCTGCTCATCAAAGAAACGGTCGAAATCCCCCGTGCATACACACGAGGCGTGCGGCAACTTAGTCGCCAGCAACACCCGGTCGCGCAGCCCCAAGCGCTCAAGTGAGGCGCCCACGCACACCTCATTACCGGGATAGAGGTACGCGGTATCCAGATAATTAATCCCCTGCTCCACCGCACGGGAGATGATGGCATCGGCTGTCTTCGCATCCGGATGGCCCGGCGCACCGGGAAACCTCATACAGCCCAGGCCCAGAGCAGATATTCGGTTACCACTTTTGGAGTCAACGCGGTATTGCACGGACCCTCCCTTCGCCATCAGCGCTCGGCAAGGCGAAACACAATGGTCACGCGGCCGAAACATCGTGGAATCGCAATCGAGAACGTATCGTAACGCAGCAGAAATCGAGCTGTCACGGCACCGCATTAACATCAGCAAAAAGCCCGATGAAAGGAGCCACCCATGCCCGCGCTCGACCTTTGGAACCTCGCATCCCAGCTCAAAAGTACCGATTATCGCTGGGTTGACCTCACCCACACGCTCTCGTGCGACACCCCGCACTGGTTTGGCTTTGAGCCGTGAGTTCCCATGCGTTTGTTTTTCTAAATACGGCTATCCGGCACACGCAACATGCTCCGGCAACACCAGAGTTGAGGCTAACTTTAAGACCCCACGATCTCGTCCTCATCATCGCGACAAAGGACGACGCCGGCGCTTCCCAGCGCAGCGACAGCAATCAGAGCCCCCACAACGACAGGAGCAGCTCCGCACGAGCCCTGCATGCCCGCGACAAGCGCGGCCGTAGGACCAAGACAACCCAGTGCAAGTGCGACGGCGGCAATAGCGATATCTCGAGCGTTCATGGGACCACTTCCTCCACGGGAAAGACCTTGCTTCTCATGACTTAGTGTGCCCCGCGCCCATATGCCCAACGTAGTGCCACGGTAAGGGCTCTGTTAACCCAAGCGCATATATAAAACAGGCGCCTTTACGTTGCCCGAAAGCTCGGTAAAGACGCCCGTCAGTCGCATCAAATCGGTGCCGAAAGATTACCAACCGGTGTAGTAATCGGTAGTTCCGGCTGCGCAGCCCGAATCGTAGACCTTGCACTCGCCCTTAGAGCCCGTAAAAGTCGAGCCCTGGGCCTTATCGCCCGCAGCCACGACGTAGTAGCCGTCAGAATCACGCCAAAAGCCCTCGGAATCCTGCGTCCACTCGCCCGTGCGGTGATGGTACAACACATTGCTGCTGTAGTAGGTCTCACGGCGGCCATTGTAGTTGTTAACGCCACCGGAGCGCGTCAGGCCCGAGCCGTTCGCATAGAAAGCAGCGGCAACGTAAGACGAACCGTAACCGGCGTTGTAATACGAAGCCTGAGCGGCCGCGGCCGCGGCCTCGGCGGCCTCAAGCTCAAGCGCCTCGCGCTTAGCATCCTCGAGCGTGGCGCGCAACTCATCGAGCCCGGTCGACTTGGCGTCGACCTCCTCCATCGTCAAAAGGCTGCCCGTGCCGTCAATGCACTCATTAAGCACGGCACGCTCGTCATCGGTGGCGTAGTCGCCATACATGTTCATGATAATTTGGGCGCGAACTTCCAAAGAGTCGCGCTTGGCCTCCATAGAGGCGTTCCACTCCTGCATGGAGCCAAAACCGTCGCCGCGATAATCGACGGGCTGCATCAGCGTCGTCTCGGAGGACGGGGACCCAACCGCGTCGGACAGCGTGGCCGCGTGGGCCTCGGTTGCGCCGGCACCCACCAAAAGCGCCACAGCAAGCGTGGCAGAAAGGGCGGCGGCCTTCGGTTTTCGTGAATCGATCCTCATGTAGCTGGAAACCTCCGTAGTGCGTTTTTGCTGCGTTTAAGCTGCGTGTGATTCGATCGCGCTGCATAGTACCCCGAGCAATTCGCGACCTGCGGTTTTTCTCAAAAGGTGCACGTCATTTGCGTAAAACTCACATTCACTTAACAGGAGTTTTCCATATCTAGATTGGATATTCGACGCTAAAAGACCTGTTTTTTAGGCATTCCTATGCAAAAAGGCGTCTGCGCAAACATTGTTCGCACAGACGCCTTGAGCAGGCATTTTATGCAGTTATACCTATCGAGTCGCAAGGGGTCCTTGCACAAGTCGCCTTACTCGTCCAGCGCGGCGAAGGCCTGCTTCAGATCCCAAATGATATCCTCGGCGTTCTCGGTACCGATAGAAAGACGGATCGTGGAGGGCGTGATGTTCTGCTCGGCGAGCTCCTCGGCAGAGAGCTGGGAGTGCGTGGTGGTAGCCGGGTGCACGACGAGCGACTTGACGTCGGCCACGTTGGCGAGCAGCGAGAACACCTGCAGATGATCGATGAACTTCCATGCAGCTTCCTGGCCGCCCTTGATCTCGAAGGTGAAGATCGAGGCACCGCCGTTGGGGAAATATTGCTTGTAAAGCTCATGATCGGGGTGCTCAGTCAGGCTCGGGTGGTTCACCTTGGCGACGTGGCTGTCACCAGCCAGGAACTCAACGACCTTCTTGGTGTTCTCGACATGACGGTCAACGCGCAGCGACAGAGTCTCGGTGCCCTGGAGCAGGACCCAGGCGTTGAACGGGCTGATGCAGGCACCCTCGTCACGCAGCAGGATAGCGCGGACATAGGTCGCGAAGGCGGCAGGGCCGGCAGCCTCGGCAAACGAAACACCGTGGTAGGAGGGGTTGGGCTCAGCGATCTGGGCGTACTTGCCACTCGCCTTCCAATCGAAGTTACCGCCGTCGACGATCACACCGCCCAGCGAGGTACCGTGGCCGCCGATGAACTTGGTTGCAGAGTGGACGACGATGTTGGCACCATGCTCCAGCGGACGGAACAGATACGGGGTGCCGAAGGTGTTGTCGACGACAACCGGCAGGCCATGCTTCTTGGCGATCTCGGAGATGGCGTCGATGTTGGGGATGTCGGAGTTGGGGTTACCGAGCGTCTCGAGATAGATGACCGTGGTGTTGTCCTTGATGGCGCCCTCGACCTCGTCCAGGTTATGGGCATCGACGAAGGTGGTCTCGACACCAAACTGGGAGAGCGTGTGCTCCAGCAGGTTGTAGGAACCGCCGTAGATGGTCTTCTGGGCGACCACGTGGTCACCGGCCTGGGCGAGGGCCTGCAGGGTATAGGTGATGGCGGCGGCGCCAGAGGCGACGGCGAGGCCAGCAACGCCGCCCTCGAGCGCAGCGATACGGTCCTCGAAGACGCCCTGGGTGGAGTTGGTCAGACGGCCGTAGATGTTACCGGCGTCGGCAAGACCAAAGCGGTCGGCGGCGTGCTGGGAGTTGCGGAACACATAGCTCGTGGTTTGATAGATAGGCACAGCACGGGAGTCGGATGCAGGATCGGCGCTCTCCTGGCCAACGTGCAGCTGCAGGGTATCGAAACCAAAGGTGTGCTCGGGGTTGTTGATAAACTGGCTCATGATGATCTCCTTGATCGAAGAAAGTAATAAGAGTAAGAGAAGTAAGTCGCTGTCTCCTGATCACGCCGACGGGCGCAAACAGGAGCCCGGCATTCGTCTTGGTAAGCAATTCATATGCGGGCCTCCTTTCGCATCCCGGTTCCTTGGTCGGCTTAATTACCTACCGCCTTTGTGTGTTTTGAATAGTACGAGCATTGTTTTGCTCGGTCAATCACTTAAAAGCGCTAACTTGTTATTCGGTTTTTTAGATATCTATCGAAAGGATGGGCGCCGATGACCCTCCAGCAACTTCGTTTTTTGATCGCCGTGGCAGAGTCCGGATCGATCAACGCCGCAGCCCAGCGCCTTTATACGGCACAGTCCAACATCTCAAACGCTGTCAAAAGCCTGGAACAGGAGCTCCATCTGGAGATCTTTACGCGCTCCAGCCGCGGCGTCACGCTCACCAACGACGGCACCGAGCTATTGGGCTATGCGCGCCAGGTCGTAGAGCAGGCCGACATGCTCGAGGCACGCTACGAGGACGGCGGCACACCCCAGGCGCGCCTTGCCGTCTCGGCCCAGCACTACGCTTTTTCGGTCAAGGCCTTTGTCAACGTCGTCGAGCGCTGCCGCGACAGTAAGTTTGAGTTCATCATGCGCGAGACCACCACCTCGCAGATCATCGACGACGTCCGCGCATTTCGCAGCGATATCGGCATTCTGTACCTGGATGACTTTAACGCCCGCGTTCTGCAGAAGGCCTTCGCCGATGCCCGCGCAAGCTTCCATCCCCTCTTCGACGCGACGGTCCACGTCTTCGTTAGCGAACGCCACCCGCTCGCACGCCGCCCTCAGCTGTCCCTTGCCGACCTCACGCCCTATACGCGCTACAGCTTTGAGCAGGGAACCTCAAACTCCTTCTATTACGCCGAGGAACCTTTTAGCTATATCCCTTGCGACCGCAACATACGAATCTCGGACCGCGGAACACTTACTAACTTACTTATCACGTCGAACGGTTACACCCTGTCGACCGGTGTCCTTTCCAATGAAATGCAGTGGGGTATGGCATCGATCCCGTTAGCAGACGCCCCAACGATGCACGTAGGATATATCATGCACGACGAGCGCAAGCCCTCTCCTCTCTTGCGGCAATACCTCGACGAGCTCAACCGCATCATCCATGCCAACTAACTGTCGGAAGACGGGATAGAAATCGTAAATTGCTAGCCCCCGGCAGGCATGGCGCTACAATGGTCACTCACACGAAGCGTACCCAACGAAAGGAACCATGTGAAGGTCATCATCTATACCGACGGCTCGGCCCGATCAAATCCGGGACGCGGCGGCTACGGCGCCGTGCTCAAGTACACCAACCCCGCCGGCAAGACCTTCACCTCCGAGCTTTCGCGTGGCTACGCCAAGACCACTAACAACCGCATGGAGCTCATGGCGGTCATCGTGGCGCTCGAGGCACTTAACCGCCCCTGCGAGGTCGAGGTCCATTCCGATTCGCAATACGTCGTCAACGCCTTCAACAAACACTGGATCGACGGCTGGAAAAAGCGCGGGTGGAAAACTGCCAACAAGCAGCCCGTCAAGAACCGCGACCTGTGGGAGCGCCTGCTTGCCGCAAAGAGCAAGCATAAGGTGGAGTTCATCTGGGTTAAGGGGCATGCCGGCCACGAGCTCAATGAGCGCTGCGACGAGCTCGCCACCACCGCGGCCGACGGAGCCAACCTCGATATCGACACCGGCTTTAGCGAGAGCGACCTGTAACGGCGTTTTCGCACGCTTTTATGTCCTCCCGCGCTACACTCGTCCTGTAGGCCAAACAACGCAAGGGGGACACATGCTGCGCATCGCAACCATCGGCACATCCATGATCACCGACGACTTTATCCAAGTCGTCAATGCCAACGACCAGGCTACATTCGTAGGCACGCTCTCGCGCGACGCAGATCGTGGCGCCGCCTTTACCGCCGAACACGGCGGCGAACGCAACTTCACCGCACTTGACGAGCTTGCGTCCGCCGACGACGTCGACGCCGTCTACATCGGCAGCCCCAACGCGCTCCATCACGAGCAGGCGCTCGCCTGCATCGCCGGTGGCAAGCACGTCATCGTCGAGAAGCCCTTCTGCGCCACCGAAGCGCAGGCACTGGAAGTCTTCCGCGCTGCCGAGGCAGCAGGCGTCGTGGCCCTCGAGGCCATGCGCCCGCTTCACGACCCCGCCTTCCACGCCATTGAGGACGCTCTGGGCGAGATTGCGCCCATTCGCCGCGCCTCACTGCGCTTTGGCAAGTATTCCTCACGCTACAACGAAATCCTCGCTGGACGCGCCACCAATATCTTCGACTGCAATATGGCATCGGGTTCCCTCATGGACATTGGCGTCTACGCCGTCGAGCCCATGGTCGAGATTTTCGGCATGCCCTCTGGTCTCACCAGCATGACCACGCTGCTCGACCCCTCAACGCAAGAGCTCACCCATGGCCCCATCGACGGTTGCGGTTCCATTCTCGCCAGCTATGGCGGTGGCCGTATCTCCGTCGAGCTCGCGCACTCCAAAATTACGAATGACCTGCTGCCCTCGCAGATCGAAGGCGAGCGTGGCACTATCCAGATCGACCATCTGTCCACGCCCCGCAACGTCCGCATCGACTATCGCGGCGACGTCGTACGCGGCTCGGCGACCGAGGCACCGCGCGAACAGGACGACAACGGCCGCGCGCTCGATCTGCCCAAATCGAGCAACACTATGGAATACGAACTCATAGACTTTATCACCGCCATCGGTAACATCGATAACGTTGAGGAAGAGATCTGGGAGACCCCGGCGGGACGCCACGAGCTCGGCCACTACCGCGATGTCACGCTCGTCTCGCTCCGCATCATGGATGCCGTGCGTCAGCAGGCCGGCATTACCTTCCCCGCCGATTCAGTCAAGCAGGCCTAGCGATGGGCCTCTTCGATACGTTCTTCTCCAGCGTAACCGGCAGCAGTCGAGAGCCTCAAAAACCGTCTGGCGTTGAGCTCGAGCTGCGCCGCAGGCTTACTGTGCTCGCAAGCGACGAGGCCACTCAAGACACTCCCCTGCGCTACTTCCTGCACTGGACGGGGCAAGTCCAAGGCGTTGGTTTTCGCTTTACCAACACCAACCTCGCGCAGGCACGCGCACTCACCGGCTGGGTGCGTAACATGGAAGACGGCTCCGTCGAGATGGAGATACAGGGGGCTCCGGCAAACATCCTATCTCATCTCGAGGCGCTTCATGCCTCCTACGAGCGCATGGGAACGCGTTTTCGCCTCGCAGACGCCCAGACCAGAGCCCCACTTACCAATGAAGACGGTTTCAGTCCTCGTTATTAGTATTGTGTGCTAAATACGGTATCATTTACCTACGACCGTTGACAGAAAAGAGGCGAGGCGCATGGCGGTGCAAAGAAGAAACACCAAGCAGCGGAAGCTGGTTCTTGACGCCGTGCGCCAAAGCTATAACCACCCCACCGCCGATGAGATCTACAACGCCGTGCGCGCGCAGGATGACAAAATCAGCCGCGGTACGGTCTACCGCAATCTCAATCTCTTAGCCGACGCCGGCGAGATCCTCTCCATCAAGACGCCGGGCGGCAGCCGCTTCGATCGCACGATCGAGCCGCATGCGCATATCATCTGCACCTCGTGCAGCCGCGTCATCGACGTACCGCTCCCCTTCGATGCCCAACTCGACGCCAAGGCGTCCGAGCAAATCGGCTGGAACGTCACCTCGCACTACACCATCTTCGAGGGCCTCTGCCCCAACTGTAGGTAGATTTTGGGACATGCCTACTCAGCAAGTAGACGACGCAGCTCTTCTTCAACCGCGCGCACGTAGCGGACACGGTCATTGACACCGCGCATGCTGGGATTGCAGTCCTCCATCAGATAGGGATGGCCCACCACGTTGAGCATGTCGCGATCGTTTTCGTTATCGCCAAACGCCATCATTTCGTTAGGTGAGATCCCCAGCGCGCAACCATAATCGGCAAGCGCGGACCCTTTGCCCGAATCAAAGCCGATAAAATCGGTCCATTCGGTTCCCGACGTCATCACGTCGACACGGTCGCTAAAGAGGCGCTCGAAATACTCCAGCGCCGCCGGCTGCTCTGTCTCGGGCGTTTGAAACGCAATCTTAATGACATCCTCGTCAATGTCCTCGGGACGGTCGACCACCGCCACATCGCAGTGGACCTCGTAACGCAAATGGTCGACGAACGCATCGTTGCCGCTCATGGTATAGAGGTGCCCCTCACACGAAAGGGTCACGTCGGCATGGGGAAAGGCGACCACGGCATTCGCGATATCCATAGCAAGGCTACGCTCCATGGAACGCTTGACAACGGCATGCCCCTCGCTCATCACCAGGGCTCCGTTTTCGCACACATAGGCGAGCTCATCGGCCACCGGGGCAAACAGATAGCGCAAGCTCGCATATTGACGGCCGCTCGCCGGCATAAACACGATACCGCGACGATGCAGCTCATCGATGAGCTCAAAGGCCTCGGAACGCGGCTCGCGCTCCCCCGGATGCAGCAACGTGCCGTCCAAATCGCAGGCGATCAGCTTGATTCCCTCAAGACCCATATACTTCCCCCAAAGTCTCTCATCAACAGCAAGACGGACTTTGAATGGCAATCCCTCAAAGCCCGTCTTGCGCATACGCGCGCTTAGCCGCGCGTCTTTTTTACGATCGTAAAGTCTGAAGCCATACTCACAACAACATCCGCCGCGCTCGATGCAAAGCGTCGACTGGCATCGAGCTCGCGTGCGACCACCGAGAGCCGAACGCCCCCAATGCCCCGGAGCATACGACCCAAAACCGGTTGCACCGGCGTATACATGCGCACGGTATGCTCGTCCGAGTCACCCCGGAAGAGCGGCGCATGCATGTTGCCGATCTCCCAGCACGCATGTGCGAGCACAATCGGATCCATGCGGTCGACTTCGACCAAATAGACCTCGGCGCTGCGCAGGCGCACGACAACCGCTACGGGCACCGCGCCCGTGCGGTCAATAGCAAGCACGTCACCGTCGGCAAGACGCTCGCCATCAGTGGCATCCAGCCGGGCATTCACCGTGCGCCCCAGCTCCGTCACGCCCACAAACAGGCGCGCATCAGCCTGGTCCCAATCGAGTAGCAGCTCGTCAACCTCAAAGACGCCACCCAGCTCCCGACGAAGCAGGAGTTCATAGGACGGGTCGTTGAGATTTCCCAAGCGCTCCGTAGCTACCAGGTCCACGGACATCAACTAGTCCTCGACCTCGACGAGCTCGATATCAAAGTTGAGGTCCTTGCCGGCGAGCTCGTGGTTGGCGTCGAGCGTCACGGCCTCGGCCGTCACATCGATGACCACGGCGGGGACGGGCATGCCGCTCGGCGTGGACAGGAAGAGCTTCATGCCCTTCTCGATCTGCTCGATATTGGGAACCTGCTCGGCCGGGAAGGTGATAACCATCTCGGGGTTGCGCTCGCCGTAGGCATCGACAGCAGGAATGTGCACGGTCTTCTTCTCGCCCACCTGCATGTCGACAACAGCGGCGTCGAAGCCCTTGATCATCTGGCCGGCGCCGCAGGTGAACTCCAGCGGCTCGCCGCGATCGTAGGAGCTATCGAACTGCGTGCCGTCGTCGAGCGTGCCGCGATAATGGGTCTTGACCTTCTTGCCCTGGTTGGACATGGTAACCTCCGTGATAAGGGCGGCGCACAACGCGGGCCGCCGTGAACATATGGCGCTAACTATACCCTAGTCATACAATTCAAAGACAGTTTGCAAAGAAACGCTGCAACCGGAGGAACCATGGCATATCCCGTATTTGACCTACACTGCGACACCGCCGACCGCATCGGCTGGGCCACGCTCGATCTCGACCTGCGCTTTACCGCCGGCACCGACGGCTATTTCCCCGGCGACGAAACGCATCCGCAGGATTTCGACCTCATCGAGGGCAACGCCTGCGCCATCTCGCTCGCAAAGATCGGCAACACGCCGTGGGCACAGTGCTTCGCCACGTTTGTCCCCGACGAGATTCCCACCGCCCACGCCGCACGCTTCCAAGCACAGATCATGGCGCACATGAGCGGCCAGGCAATGCTCAACCACGACCGCATGGTCAACGTACGCAGCGCCGCTGACATTCGCCCTGCACTCAAAGACGGCAAGGTCGCCTGCATCCACACCATCGAAAACGCCACGTTCTTTGCCGAGGACCCCGCGCTGATCGAGGCGCTCAAGAGCCTGGGCGTACTCATGTCATCGCTCAGCTGGAACGCGCAGGGACCGCTCGCGAGCGGCCACGACACCCACGCCGGCCTCACCGCCGCCGGCATCGAGGCGCTTACGCAGATGGAACACGCCGGCATGATACTCGACGTCTCCCACCTCAACGATGAGTGCTTTGACGAGGTTGTCGCCCACGCCACGCGCCCCTTCGTCGCCAGCCACTCCAACTCCCGTGCGGTTTGCGGCGTCAAGCGCAACCTCACCGACGACCAGTTCCGTACCATTCGCGACATGGGCGGCATCGTCGGCCTCAACTACTGCAGCGAGTTCCTCTCCAACGAAGCAACCGACGAGACCGCCGCAGATGTCACCTTCGACCAGCTGGCAGCCCATATCGAACACTGGCTCGACCTGGGCGGCGAAGATGTCATCGCGCTCGGCGGCGACTGGGACGGCGCCAAGGTACCCGACTTCCTCTCCGATGCCAGCAAGATGCCCGAGTTCCAGAACATGCTTTCCAAGCACTTTGGCAAGACCGTGATGCAAAAGCTCTGCAGCGACAACGCCCTTGCCTTCTTCGAGCGTTATTAATTTCACATCCCTTGAGCGGGCCGGTATGCCGAGCGATCGACATGCCGGCCCGTCCCCAATCCAAAGGATAACTTTTGACGCAGCAATTTACGATTTTCCTACCCCGACCGGATGGGACGCCAATCCCCGTCGTCGTTACCAAAAAGCGCGTCAAGAACTTCAACCTGCGCGTCACATCGAGCGGTGAGGTCCACGCCAGCGCACCGCTCGACGCCAGCCGCGAGCGTATCGAAGCGTTTGTAAAGCGCAACAACGGCTGGATTATCAGCCGACTTGCCCAGCGCGAGCAACGTCAGGCGACGGCGCGAGAACCGCTCAGTCCCCTCTCGATCATTGCGCTTTGGGGCAAGCCCATCACGGTACAGGACGCACTCGATCACAACTTTGCATCACCCGCACCGCGACCCAAACAGGTCACCTTCGCAAGTTTTATGGGTACCGACGAATCGAACGAAGGCCCACAGGCCAAGCGGCGCGCAATCCTCGACGGCCTAACGTCCGACGAGCTCCAAGTCCATATCGACCAGCTCTATACGTCCGAGGTCACATCGGCGCTACGCGATATTGTGCACGCATACGAAATCGCAATGGGTGTCGCCGTTTCCCGCGTTTCCGTACGCAGCATGAAAACGCGCTGGGGCTCGTGCACGCCCAAAACCGGCGCCATTCGCATCGCACGAGAACTTGCCGCCTACCCCGTCGAATGCCTCGACATGGTTGTCGCCCACGAGCTCGTCCACTTGCTCGAGCCAAGCCACAATCAGCGGTTCCACGCCCTGCTCGACACGTACTGCCCCAACAATAGAGCTCTGTCGCAGCGACTCAAAAAACCGCCCGCCAACGAGCTTTAGCGTCAGCTAGCGCACGCGCTCGATCTCGACGCCACAGCTTGCCAGGGGAAGACCGACGGGCGCCCAAGGCTTATCGAGCTTAACACGCACGCCAAGCAGCAAGGGATAACGACGTAGCAGCATCTGGGCCACACCCTCGGCTGCAGCCTCGATGAGCTTAAACGTATGCTCGCGCAGATAGCCATCGACATCGTGGCACACCGAGCCGTAATCAATAGAGGCATCCAGGTTATCGTGCTCCCCCGCCGCGCGCAGGTCGGCATAGAGCACCAAGGACACGACAAACTTCTGCCCCAGGGCGTTTTCCTCGGGATACACGCCGTGGTTGGCAAAGACCTCGAGACCATCGATAGTAATGCGGTCGGCATGGCGCAGGTCGTCATAGCTCACATGGGGCACCGCCGTTGCGGCGGAAATCTCGCCCCTGCCACGACGGGCAAGCTCGGCACCCTCGGTCTTGGTTGCATTCTCGGGCAGCTTTTTGTTAGTCATCGCGATCGTCTCCTTCGTTCAGAACCCCGACCGCGCATACCGACTACACGCGAATCGACAGGTTCTTTTTATCATCGCTCCAGTTGCAGGCATTGCGCGCAGGGCATGCAAAGCAGGCGCGCGACGCTTTGTCGGCTGCATAGAGCAGACGCTCAAGCGGCTGGCTGTTCACGCGCAGCTTTCGATGGCCCAGAATGGCCGTCTTAATGGCTGCGGCATCTGCCGGCTCAAACGCCACGTCTTCGGGCATGCCGCCGAGAATCGCATCGGCGACGCGTTCGCTTGCAACATCATGGGATATACCCGATTCATACTGTTCATCTTTGCCGATATCGTGAAGAAGTGCCGTGGCATAGATGACCTCGCGGTCAAATTTGAGCTCTTCCTCGAGATTCTTGATCCACATAATACGGGCGACATCCAGCAGATGGTCGATACCGTGGCGGCAAAAGATGCGCCCCGATTCCAACTGCGCAATGTTTCCCAGATGCCGCCGGAACAGTCCGTTGGCACAGATGTAATCAATGCAAGGCATGGCACCAAAGGGAGTCAGGCCCGAAGCCATAAAGCCGCGACGCGACGTTCCTTCATCGGTCTTCGATGCAAAGTCGTTGACGACTCTCATGGTTAGCGGCCCAGCATCCTAAAGAATCGCTCCTCGAGCGACGGATCGGTCTCAAAGACACCGCGACGAGCAAGCGTTACGGTCTTGGTACCGGGCTTTTGCACGCCGCGCATGGTCATGCACATATGCTCGGCTTCCATCAGCACGATTGCCCCTTGGGGGGCCAAGATATTCCATGAGAGCATCGGCAACCTGTGTACACAGCTGCTCCTGCAGCTGCAGACGACGGGCATAGACCTCAACCGTGCGAGCAAGCTTAGACAGACCCGCCACGCGGCCGTTAGGGATATAGCCGATCGCAGCCTTGCCATAAAACGGCAGCAGATGGTGCTCGCACAGCGAGTAAAACGTGATGTCGCGCTCGATAACTAAATCGTTCGAAGCGACGGCAAAAGTTTTGGACAGGTGCTCCTCAGCGCTCTGGTCCATGCCGCCGGCAATCTCGCCATACATGCGGGCGACGCGTGCCGGCGTCTCCAGCAGGCCCTCACGAGTTGGGTCCTCGCCTATGCCCTCAAGCAACAGCTTTATGGCGGTCTCAACTTTTTCCTGATCGACCATCTAGGCCTCACTCTTCCGATTTTGCGTTCGCGCTATGGTACCACGCCCTCCGGCATCGGCCACAAGCTACATAGTATGGGTCGAATAGACCGGATCGTCTCGCCAAAGCTCCACAGCGTCGCAAAGCGAAACGCCCTCGCGCGCGGCACGAGTGCGCGTGGCGTTCATGTCGATCACCCGCTGATTACTCGAACCCCTAAAACGCAAGGAGATATCGTACAGGTCTTGAACGAACGGGCCGTCCACCAACATATCGAGGCAGGCAAGGATACGGTCCGTCACCTCGGTATGATGACGGCCGCCCGGCATAAGTTCCTCGAGCACGTCGCCGGTAAAGCACCAAATGGTCTTCCCCGACTCCACAGGATAGGCCGCACGCACGCGTTCGATAAAGTCAACGAGACCCGCCTGATTCTCGGGTTCCATGGGCTCGCCACCCAGAATCGTCAGGCCATCAATAAAGGGATGGTCAAGACTGTCGATAATCTTGTCCTCGACGGCACGGTCGAACGGTTCACCCGCGGCAAAGTCCCACGCGACGGAGTTAAAGCAATTCTTGCACCCACGACGGCACCCACTCACAAACAGAGAAGTACGAACACCTTCCCCATCAGCAATGTCGAAATACTTAATGTTCGCGTAGTTCATAGGTAACTCTCCCGGGAGGCCGGGACATATCATCCCGTCCTCAAACATTCTCGGCCTGCGGCCTGCGAAACTGCGGGCGGGACGATATGTCCCGGCCTCATGCAAAGGGTAACTCAATGAACGAAGCGAACATCGAGTATAGGGTTCGAGGTCCAATAAAAACTTTGTTGCAGCCCAACCGTCATCGCAAGCAAAACGTTGTTGCAAGTCAACTCATTTCCGCTAAGAACTTCGAGAAGTGAGCAGACCGCATGCTGCATCTCAACTACGTCAACTTGGCTGAACCGAGAGGGCCGCTTGGGCTTTTGCTCGATATGAGTTCCGCACGCAAAGAAGGCCACTTAATGTGGCCTTCGTCTTGCGCAGGACTGTCCGAAATAGCGAGCAAATGCCCAAGCGGCCCTCTCGGTTCAGCCCCGGAGCGGTATTAGAGATGCAGCACGCGGTCGCGGATCTCCTCGGTTCGACCCTGGTTCCAGAATTGAGTACCGATGTAGCCGCACGTACGACGGGCGACATTCATCTTCTCCTGATCGCGGTTGCCGCAGTTGGGGCACTCCCACACCAGCTTGCCGTCATCCTCGACAATCTTGATCTCGCCGTCATAGCCGCACACCTGGCAGTAATCGCTCTTGGTGTTGAGCTCGGCATACATGATGTTGTCGTAGATGTACTGCATCACGCGAATGACAGCCTTAAGGTTGTCCTGCATGTTGGGAACCTCGACGTAGGAGATGGCACCGCCCGGCGAAAGCTGCTGGAACATGCCCTCGAACTTGAGCTTGTCGAATGCGTCGATCTCCTCGGACACATGGACGTGGTAGCTGTTGGTAATGTAGCCCTTGTCCGTCACACCCGGAATAATGCCAAAACGGCGCTGCAGGCACTTGGCGAACTTGTAGGTCGTCGACTCAAGCGGGGTGCCGTACAGTGAGAAGTCGATATCGCTTTCGGCCTTCCACTCGGCGCATTTGTCGTTCATGTGCTGCATGACGGCCATGGCAAACGGCGTGCCTTCCTTCTCGGTGTGGCTGTGGCCCGTCATGTACTTGACGCACTCATACAGACCGGCATACCCCAGGCTGATGGTGGAATAGCCGCCCACGAGCAGTTTGTCGATCGTCTCGCCCTTCTTAAGGCGCGCCAGGGCGCCGTACTGCCACAGAATCGGTGCGGCATCCGAAAGCGTGCCCATCAGGCGCTCATGACGGCACAGCAGGGCACGATGGCACAGCTCAAGGCGCTCGTCGAAGATCTTCCAGAACTTGTCCATGTCCTGATGCGAGCTCAGTGCGACATCGGGCAGGTTGATGGTCACAACACCCTGGTTAAAGCGGCCATAGTACTTAGGTTTGGTCGGGTCATAGTTCAGCGCGTTGGCAACATTGTTAAAGCCGTTGCCCGAACGGTCGGGCGTCAGGAAGCTGCGGCAACCCATGCAGGTGTAGCAATCGCCATTGCCGGCGGTCTCACCCTTAGACAGCTTGAGCTCACGCATCTTCTTCTCAGAGATGTAGTCGGGCACCATGCGCTTGGCGGTGCACTTGGCAGCCAGCTGGGTCAGGTAGAAGTACGGGGAATTCTCGTGAACGTTATCGTCCTCGAGCACGTAGATAAGCTTGGGGAATGCCGGGGTAATCCACACGCCAGCCTCGTTCTTAACGCCCTCGTAGCGCTGGCGAAGCGTCTCCTCCACGATCATGGCAAGGTCGTGCTTCTCCTGAGGCGTACGGGCCTCGTTGAGATACATAAAGACCGTCACGAACGGCGCCTGGCCATTCGTGGTCATAAGGGTCACGACCTGATACTGAATCGTCTGGACGCCGCGACGGATCTCGTCACGCAGACGGTCCTCAACGACCTCACGGACCTTCTCGGCAGACGCAGAGACGCCAAGCTCCTCGAGCTCGCGGGCAACCTCGCCGCGAATCTTCTGACGGCTCACCTCGACAAACGGAGCCAGGTGGGTCAGCGAAATCGACTGGCCGCCATACTGGGAAGAGGCGACCTGGGCGATAATCTGCGTCGCGATATTGCAAGCAGTCGAGAAGCTGTGCGGCTTCTCGATCAGCGTGCCCGAGATAACGGTGCCGTTCTGGAGCATATCCTCCAGGTTCACCAGGTCACAGTTATGCATGTGCTGGGCAAAGTAGTCCGAATCGTGGAAGTGAATCAGGCCCTCGTTGTGGGCATCCACGATCTCCTGGGGCAGCAGCACGCGCTGCGTCAGGTCCTTGGAAATCTCGCCGGCCATGTAGTCGCGCTGGACGGAGTTGACGGTCGGGTTCTTGTTGGAGTTCTCCTGCTTGACCTCTTCGTTATTGCACTCAATCAGCGACAGGATCTTGTCATCGGTCGTGTTCTTTTGGCGCTTCAGGCTCTGAACATAGCGGTAGATGATGTAGTGGCGAGCGACCTCGTAGCAGTCGAGACGCATAATCTCGTCCTCGACCAGATCCTGGATCTCCTCGACCGATACGGTGTGGCCGGCCTTCTCACATGCCTCGGCGACGTTTTGTGCCGCATAGATCACCTGGCGGTCGGTAAGGCGAGAGCCTTCCTCGACCTCCAAGTTTGCGGCGCGGATCGCATTGACGATCTTATCGATGTCAAAGGTAACCTCGGTGCCGCTGCGCTTGATGATCTTCATCCTCTTGCCTCTTTCGCATCGTAGCCTCATTGCGCTTCAGGGCCAAACGATGCCCGGCAGGGCTTGCCCCTGTCTTGCGGCGCCGTCGCGCAATCTGTGTTCTCGATAACCATAGGCCCTCATGCGGACAATCCTCGCAGCCATTCAAGGGGCCCAAAGATCTATCCAAATGGGGCGAATAAGGTTCTCGTTCTCTGTCCGCCATCTATCATACGACAAAGAGGCATCTATATCCTGTATTCTTTTTTTAGGTCAAACACAACATATAGTGTTTCAGCAGGTCAAAGCAATTGGTCAATTTGCAGACGCATTATAAATGAAAGCCTCTTGGCAGACTGCTAAAACGTTATCAACCCAACTACCTGCACAGCAGTTTTGAAACCCCCTCAACCGTGCCGCCGCCAAATAGCACCAAAACCAAGCCGCTCACGCCAAAAGAATCCAAAAGATTATGCTTGACCAACATGTTGCGGTCATGATGGGCCAGGACACATGCAATCTGCCGGCACCCCTACGGGATGCGAAGACCATCGCGTAGGGACCTTGGATCAATATTTGATGACTTATTTGGCGGCGCGCTTGGTGGCAAAAAGCAAACAGCCAGAGACATACCTCTGAGCTGCGAACATTTGGTGGCGTTAGAAGATTGACTTCTGACCTCTTCCGTGTCAGGGAAGCGC